>Ga0074044_10000429_pt1 | contig 41522 bp, 40 predicted proteins | sample BogForMeECP23OM1_FD_94443 | JGI IMG/M metagenome (GOLD analysis project Ga0074044, IMG submission 94443) | Bog forest soil microbial communities from Calvert Island, British Columbia, Canada - Bog Forest MetaG ECP23OM1 | ecosystem: Environmental > Terrestrial > Soil > Wetlands ...
GAAGCGTGCTGGTAGCGCAGTTTTCGGTCTTTCTCCAGAGCCTTATTGATGATCCGTTCTAATTCCGGGGGCAAATCTGGATTCAGCCGCACCGGAGGAACAGGTGCCCGGTTCAGGATGGACTCGAAAATCACTCCCGTGCTTTCGCCACGGAACGGCAACGTCCCAGTCGCCATCTCGTATAGCAAAACTCCGAAAGAGAAAAGGTCGGTTCGGGCATCCAGTTCCTTGCAGCGGACTTGTTCCGGCGACATATAGGCGACCGTGCCCACCGCTGCTCCGGGGTTGGTCAGATGCTCCTCCAAGCTGACCGTCGATTGCTCTGCGGCCCAAGCCAGTCCGACGTTGCTGAGGACGGCCATGACCTTCGCCAACCCGAAGTCCAGAACTTTGGTGTGTCCTCGTTTGGTGACGAAGATGTTCGCGGGCTTGATGTCCCGGTGGACTATGCCAGCGGCATGTGCGGCATCGAGCGCGTCGGCGATTTCGACGCCTAGCGACAGCACTGTCTCGATCTCCATCGGCTTGCCGCCGATGCGGTGCTTCAGCGTCAGTCCATCCAGAAACTCCATGACGATGAAGGACCGACCATCGTATTTGCCGATCTCGTGGATGGTGCAGATATTGGGATGGTTGAGGGCGGACGCAGCGCGTGCTTCCCGCCGAAAGCGTTCCAAAGCCTGTGGGTCTTGGGCTAGGTCCTCAGGAAGAAACTTCAGGGCGACGAAGCGACCAAGCTCGGTGTCCTCAGCCTTGTAGACGACGCCCATCCCGCCGCCACCCAGCTTCTCGATAATGCGGTAGTGCGAGATGGTTTGCCCGATCATTCGCAGGAATGCTAGGACGTGCGGTGAGGTATGTCAATGCACAGGCTCCGCTGCTCGCCTGCGCATCGTGACGCTTGGTCGGTGTAAGACAAAAGGCCGTTGTGAACAAGTCTCAAACCAAGGTAACCAGAACGTGACGACGATCACACCGGGCGGAAAACGTCGGCGAGTATGCTCGGCGCAATGTACATGATCAAGCGGGCTCCCAAAGATCGGCGTGCCGTGATCCTCAACTGCAAGCAGTGTTCGCACACCGTGCGCGTCAATGAGTTCAATGACAGGCTGGCTTGCGCTCGCACGCAGGCGGCCCAAGCCATGTTGAAGCATGTGCACAACGAGCACAGCAAAGAGCCGACAGGGAGACCGATGCCTCAGACCATGGAACGATGGTATTGAGATTTGGTGCAACGGAATCGACCCGGAGAGAACCTGCTCCGGTGTGGCAGTGTCGCTGAGAACACAAATCAGATGAAGAAGGCCCTCCCCCATGTCACCAAAAGAATTGTTTGCATCGATAAGAGAACGCCGTCGTCGCTCGGCACAGCAATCCTATGAACAAGGTGCCCAGATTCGGAGACGGCTGCAAGAGTTGCTTGCTGTTCCCAGCCCGGCGCAACAGGTCGAAGCGCCCTTCACCTACGTTTGCAATGGAGAACGAACCAGCATGCCGCCCAAGAAGAGCCTGCTTGAACCGAGGTTTCTCTGAGCGCCCTCGGCGGACCAAAGCCGACCTCAACTAGGACGCAGCGCCGTGTGCAGGGAAGCGGACGATCTAAGTGCGAGAATTCGGTGGACGCATCTTCGTTCACGGAGTCTCATTTGGGCAAAGCAGGGTGAAACACTGTCGGATTCGTTCGGCTACTGATGAGTGGCGAAAAGCGAGAATGATTCCGCGCCTTTCTTGTCGGCAAGTTGCTCAAACGTGGTGCTAATAAGGGCACGTTGGTTACCTTGCCGCCCACCCTCTTCTTAGGCATGCTTCTAGAGATGCAGGAAACTGAACACTTCGCAGGGTTGGACTCCTCACCGACCACTCCCGAGTCGATTTGTGCCTGCGTGGCCAAGATATTCGGAGTAAAAGAAACGGAAGTCGCGCTGCTGGAGCTTAGCGGTAGCCTGCTGAATTTCCTGTACCCGGCCGAGTTAAGAACGGCGGGAGCGATTCCTCTTTCGAGTTCGGCGGTAGCGGCTACCACGGCGCAAACCCAGCGGGCAGACCTTTTCAACAGCTTCACACAAGTAAAGCACTTCAGCGTTTTTGAACTGGTCAAGCTTGGTGACACCGGACTGGACGAGCAAGTAATTCAGAAGCTCATGTCTGCGCCCATTCTAACCACGAACGGAGAAGTAATTGGCGTGATTCAAGTCTCGCGCAAAGCCCCGCGCCCGGCCGCAGCCGGACCGGATTTCACTCTCGACGATCTACGCAAACTGGAATCGGTCGCCTGCTTTGTAGGAAAGACTCATCCGAAGGCTTCGACATTGCCCACGTGTCAGGCTAGACAGGCTGGCGGATGGTTCCGGCATCCGCTGGGGCCGAATTCCGACATCGATTTGTGATGCTGCTATTGCAGCCTGCGTAGTTCCGCCTTCGCTCGTTTCAGGATGGAAGGTGGGGGTACTGCGAACCTGAAGTCAACGAAAGCCGACCAAAGCTTCGACTCGGGCAGAAACCCAACTCGCCTGTGATGTTGGAATTTCGGGTATAGAATGCTCGTCCGAGTATGAAGACGCTCCTAAATGATGCCGACCGGAACGAAGTGCTTCACCGCCTGAGCAGAGTACGTTCGGAAAGCCGGAGGCGTTGGGGCAGCATGTCCGCTCATCAAATGATTTGTCATCTCAGCGACTCTTTTCGGGCGGCACTGGGCGAAAAGCAAATTACCTTGTCCTCCACGCTTTTCAAACGCACGATCTATAAGTGGGCGGCTCTATGGATGCCTCTTCAGTGGCCCCACGGCATCAAGACGCGCCCCGAAATGGATCAGCAACAGGGAGGTACCCAGCCTGTGGAATTTGCATCGGATGTCGAGCAGCTTCGCGGGCTGTTTGACAAGTTCTGTGGCTGGAAGGGCGAATTCACCCCTCATGCAATGTTTGGTCAGTTGTCGAGGACTGAGCGGATGCGGCATGCCTACCTCCACATGGATCACCACTTGAGGCAGTTCGGAGCATAAGGCTGGCCACAGCGGCGAGTGGAATGCCTACGTAGACCTTCCGAATGTAGGTTGCTGCGGGGGGTCGTTGTAACCTTTCATCCATGCTCACCATTTCTCCCCATGATCGTGTCTTCATCCTCACCGGAGCAGGGGTTAGCGCCGAGAGCAGCATTCCGACGTTCCGTGGCGTCGGCGGACTCTGGCGAAACCACCGGATCGAAGAGGTTGCCTCACCCTATGCATGGGCTCGCGATCCCCGGCTGGTGTGGGAGTCCTATTCCATGCGGCGGCGGGTTGCTTCGGCAGCCAAACCTAATCCGGCTCACTTCGCCATCGCGAATCTTGAGCACGCTGTGCAAGATCGCCTTTTCGTCTGCACCCAGAACGTCGACAGCCTTCACGAGCAGGCAGGTTTGAGAAACGTCGTCCACATGCACGGGGAGCTTTTCAAGAGCCGCTGCGACACTTGCAGCCGCGCTCCATTTGCCGACACCAATCTCTACGAACCGCCAGCCGAAGTCCCACGATGCGAATGCGGCGGTCGGATTCGCCCGCACATCTGCTGGTTCGGCGAAGTGCCATTCGAGTTGGATCGCATCTTCCATGCGCTGGAGCAATGCACCATCTTCATGGCTGTCGGAACATCGGGAGTTGTGGAGCCAGCGGCGAGCTTTGTCGCCGCGCATGTGGGCGGTCGCGCTCGAACTATTTATGTGGGACCCGAAGAACCCGCGAACGCACCCGCATTCACCGAATGCCATTTGGGGAAAGCCGGGGAGATGTTGCCTGATCTATTTGCCGCGTCTTGCACGTGACCGTCATTGCAGCTTCGCGTACTCCGCTTTGGCTTCTTTCAGGATGGGGATGCCGGGGTCGGCGTCTTTCCAGAGGGTAAGGAAGTCTTTGTAGGCGCTCTTCGCTTTGGCGGTGTCGCCCTGCATGGCATAGGCACGCGCCAGTCCCAGCCGGGCCATCGCACCCCATGGAAAGTTCCCCACCAGTCCGCGGTGGTCAATGAATTTCTGAAACTCCGCTGCCGCTCGGTTGCCGTCGTGGAGCATGAGATAGGCTTCTCCACGCAAATAAACTGGGCACATTGATATCGCGAGGTTCGCTGATGCGCCAAGTTCGATCGTGCTCGCCGCCTTCAATAGTTCGATTGCCCGGTCTGGGTCTTTGCGTTGCAGGGAGACGGCTGCCCAGATCGCGGGCAGCCAATACCTCTGAACCAGTGTGTCTAGCGGCAAGGTCTTGTCGAGTTCGGTGGCCAGCTTCTCCGCCGCTGCCGTATCGCCTGGCGAAGGCACTCGCCAGCGCTCGCCGGCGGAAGGACAAAGTTGCGATTCTGTTCCTCGATCTCGACAGGTTCAAAGACATCAACGACTCACTGGGGCACGCGGTCGGCGACCTTCTCTTACAAGAAGTTGCAGTGCGGCTAAAGACATGGGCGCGGGAACAGGACACCGTGGCCCGGGTAGGCGGCGACGAATTTCTTATCGTGTTGACTGCGGTAAAGGAGGTCGGCGACGCAGCCGTTGCCGCTGAGCGGCTCATGGATGGAATGACCGCTGAATTCGTCGTTCAAGGTCACTCCCTTGGCATTAATTGCAGCCTCGGCATCAGCATTTTCCCGGAACACGGTGCGGACGGTGAAACCCTGATCAAGAATGCCGATGCCGCTATGTATAACGCCAAGGACAATGGACGCAACAACTTTCAGTTTTTTACGGAGGATATGAACGCTCAGGCTGTGGAGCGGTTGACCTTGGAGAACGGCTTACGTCTGGCACTCGAAAAGAAAGAACTCTTTCTTGTGTATCAACCGCAGATGGAGATTGATACGGGGAGGATCACCGGGTTGGAAGCCCTTCTCCGCTGGCAACACCCGACGTTGGGCCTTGTGCCCCCCGATAAGTTCATACGAATTGCAGAGAACAGCGGCCTGATCATGCCCATCGGGGAATGGGTGCTCAGAACTTCCTGTTCACAAGCGCGGAAATGGCAAGACGAGGGGATTCCCGCAGTGTCGGTAGCGGTGAATGTATCGGCGGTCCAGTTTCGTCAAGAGGGCTTCTGCCAACTCATCAGAAAAGTGCTCGATGAAACTGGCCTCGCCCCGCAACACCTCGAACTGGAACTCACAGAAAGCCTTTTGCTATCCAGTGCGGACGTCACTCTCTCAGTTCTTCAGGAGTTGAAGGCCATGGGGCTGACACTGGCGATTGACGACTTCGGGACCGGCTATTCCAGCCTCAGTTATTTGAAGCAGTTTCCGGTTAGCAAGCTCAAAATCGACCGTGCGTTTATTCGGGATGTTGCCGTGAATCCAGATGACGCGGCGATCACAGCCGCAATTATCAGCATGGCAAAAAGCCTAAACCTAAAGGTGATTGCCGAAGGGGTCGAAAACGAAGCGCAAATGACATTCCTGCAAGCACATCATTGCGACGAAATTCAAGGCTACTACTTCAGCAAGCCATTAGCGGTTGACAAAGTTGCGGACAAACTGCGAGGCGAGACTCGAAATCCCCAGTCACGATCACGTGCAAGCGGGGGACAATCATGACGGCCTCAAAGTGTTGTAAATCTCCCGCTCCACACGTCACAGGAGTAGTGCTGTCGAGATTTCGCGCTCATGCCATGCACGGGCACACTGAGCGATGTGCAGCCCGGATCGCAGGAGCATTCGGAAAGTGTTGGTCACGGGCCTCCCTTCCCGAGGCCCGTAGATCAAAGGCGTCAAGTTGATGCTGGGCAGAAGTAGGGGGACCGCTTGGTCATGGGCAGGTCTTCCCGACTCTGACACTCAGCATGAAGATCGCGAAGGAGGATTTTCGGTTCAGTGAAGATAATGCTCATCGAGGATTCGGCACTAGAGAGACGCCAGATAGGCAGGTTGTTGAAAAAATGGAGTCTCGAATGTGTCGCCGTCGAAAACGGCGCGGATGCGTGGCGTTTGCTTCAGAGGCCGGAAGCCCCGAGCTTGGTTCTTCTTGATTGGATGCTCCCCGGGCTCGATGGCATCGAGCTTTGCCGAAGGATAAGGACGCTCGGGGCGAACGGAAGCTACATCTACACCGTAATGCTTACAGCCAAGAATAAGAAGCGGGACCTGCTTATCGCGATGGCGGCAGGGGCAGATGACTACCTTTCCAAGCCAGTCGAACCCTCGGAACTGAGGGCACGCCTCATGGTCGGAAAAAGAATACTCGACCTGCAACAGGCTCTAAGGTTCACGGCCACTCACGATTTTCTGACCAAACTGTTAAACCGTGCAGAAATTCTTGCATCACTCAAGCGAGAAGTCGCACGGAGTGTACGCGAGAGCAAGCCAACCGCAATAATCCTAGCCGATCTGGACCATTTTAAGTTGATCAACGATTCGCTGGGGCACGCGGCGGGAGATGCGGTGCTGAAGGAAGTGGCACAAAGGCTACAGTCAGACCTGAGGACGTATGATCTCGTCGGACGCTATGGAGGGGAAGAATTTCTGCTCCTTTTGCCGAATTGCAACCTAATCACTGCGAGTCGCCGTGCCGATGAGATCAGAAATTTAGTCTCCAAGGATGCAATCGTGACCACGCTTGCAAGAATCCCTATCACCGTAAGCATGGGCGTCACGGTGAGCGACGGTACACGAGGGCTCACAATCGAGGACCTACTGCAACAAGCCGATAAAGCTCTATATCAGGCTAAACATAACGGCAGAGACTGCGTTCGGGCGTTTTCTCTAACGGGAATAGACGCGGCTACCACATCTAGCATCTTCCTCCGATGACAAGCTCCGTGGTTGATCGTCGGAGTGCCTTTTCGGCTTCGTCCCAATGTCCAGTTGGATAGCCCACGTGAAAGGACTGAATGGCTTGAGGGTTGGCCGCAACCGCAACCGTGCAAGAGCCCGGCAAGTCAGGTGCCCGCCCGATAAGCGGGAGCCAATCGAACAATGCATGCGTCGTCTTGGCGTGATCTGAGCGGCACCATGCCCGAACCAGCACCATGGTTCCATGCCTGACATCAACATCGGATGCCGACTGATCAGGAGCACGGATCAGATAAATCACGCCATGGTTGAGCGGCCCTGTGCAAATTGACACGGATCGGCGATTCGGCTGGTCATGTGATGCGCGGCTTGTTGAATCAACCGCAAATGTTTCGCAGCCTCCGCGTTGCTGCCCAAAAGGTCGATGAGCAGGTCACATCGACGGAGAATCACGGCTAGGTCGTCATTAAAATCGTATGCCATCAGGCATCTTTCCGTGCTAGGCACTCGCTTGGTCAGTTGGTTCGGATTATCCATCATGACGCCTCCCGATGATTTCTCTGCCCTAAGGACTAGCTGAATGGTGCCACAACGATTAACGTGCGGGATGTGAGCCACGTCACGGCCAACAGTACGAAGGTACCAGCAATACAAATTGAAAGAAGTCCATCGCGCTCGTCGAGCAGTCCCCGAATCGTCACCCTCGTCGGTTGGATAACGCTGATCAAAAGCCTGCTCTTTTTGTTCCTGCCCCCGCAGATTGAAGCTGGGCTTTTTCTCAAGCGGCTTCACTGCGAGCAGCTTTTCTACCTGTACGGAGCGTTTTCGCTCGTCCTCGGCGTCTACCTGACGTATGGTGGATTCAAGTCAAGATTGCATTAGCCAGCGGCCAGTGCCCCTGATCACCAAGAGCCTCCAGCCGCCGCAATCGGCAAGCTCGTTGCAGGTTGTGATAGCTGCGAGACTACACTCCCTCAATGTTTTCTACCGAAGTGAGCCTTATTGACCAGTCTAGATACTCCCCCTTCCCGCATAGTTGATAGTGGCTATATCTCAACGTTTACGACGGTGCCTTCGCAAAGCAAGTCACGACCGTGAAGAAAAAGCCTGACTTCAGTCCCTACGCCTTTCTCTCAACCATCGGGAAGGGCAAGGATATGGTGTCTTTTTAAAAGAGGGAAAGAAAATGACCAGATTCGAAAGCTCATACAAGCCACCGATGTTCATCGCGTTACTACTCGTCGCATTGCTTGCAGGTGGCGGAATCGGACGGGGCTTTGCGACCGTTGCTCCCGGCACTCTTGTCGGAGCAGCTACAGAACCCACGGTGATTTCGTCGAGCCCAAGTAACAATGCCACGAACGTGCCGACCAGCACAAATACCAGTGATAACGTTGTAACTGGCACCGCAGTGACCGCAACCTTCAGCCAGCCGATGGACCCGGAAACGGTCAACTCGTCCTCGGCGGGAAATTCGCTCACGTTCACCGTCACAGAGGCAAACGGAAACGAGGTACCCGGTACCGTCGCCATGAATGACGCGAACACTGTGGCAACCTTTACGCCAACCTCGTCCGCTCTCAACCCGAATACCAGCTATGTCGCCACGCTTACGACGGCGGCCAAGAACCCGGCTGGAGTTGCGATGAAAAATCCCATTGAATGGATATTCACGACGAACCCCGTCGAGTTCACCGGACAAACCCCGGTACCCCTTGGAACAGCGGGTCCTTTCGCGATTCTAACCAAATCCGGAATCACAGACGTTTTTCCATCCGTGATCAACGGGGATGTTGGAGCTAGTCCGATCACCGGAGCGGCTATCCATCTGAAGTGTTCAGAAATTAAGAAAGGGACGGTTTACTCCGTTAATGCGGCGGGCCCCCTCCCATGCCGGGTGACTGACCCCTCTTTACTCACCAAGGCTGTAGTCGACATGGAAATCGCGTACACCAACGCCGCCGGACGAAAACACCCAAATTTTATCAATCTGGGAGCCGGAAACATTGGCGGGTTAACCCTCGTTCCCGGCCTCTACAAATGGACGACGGGTGTTTCAATACCAACGAGTGTCACACTCTCCGGTGGCCCAGACGCCGTCTGGATATTCCAGATAGCGGGACCTCTTACTCAGGCAAACGCTACGCGGGTCATCCTGAAAGGCGGCGCACGGGCCAAGAACGTCTTCTGGCAGACTTCCGGCGCTGTGGCCATTGGGACGACTGCGCACTTTGCGGGAGTAATACTGGCTAGAACAAAGATCGTCTTGAAGACGGGTGCATCGGCAAACGGCAGGCTGTTAGCACAGACTGCGGTCTCTCTTGAACAGAATGCGGTTACACGGCCCTAACGACGAAACCAACTAACAAGATCGGCCTCGCTGGATTCTCATTTTTTGGCTCGGGCGCGAGTCGATAATGCCACTGGGCAGCCCGCAGTGGTGAGTGCAGGACGGCAAGAGCGGCTCGATTGGGGGCTACCTCGATGCCTCGGGGTTGTCTTCTCGGGTTTCTTCCCGATCACGGTGATTTTGATTTGGCGGCAGCGGGTTAGGCGTTCTTTGAGGCTACCCTTCGATGCTGTCACGGCTGTGCCTCCGAAAGGAACAATATTCTATGCAGTCAACGTGACCTCGAACGATCCGGTATTGTCGCGCATCAGTCCCATTGCTGTGAGAACACGCCCCAGTGCAATCACGGGTCGAAACATCCAGTACTTTCGCCGAATGGCTGCCATAGCGCGTTCGTGCTCGGCGCGGTCGGTAAGGAAACGAGCATTGCCATCGAACATCTCGCCACCGATGGACAGCTTGATCTTCGGCGTCTTCTGAACGTTGCGCACCCACTGGCGGTTCACGTTAGCGGTGCCGATGTAGAGCTTATCGTCATCCAGAACAAACCAGATCGTGACCTCGTAGGACTTGCCCGACTTGCGACCGTAGTGCGTCAAGGTCAGAGTCTGCCTAGCCGCCACCCGCCTCAATCGGTTCAGTACGTCGGGTTCCATAAGCCTTGCTCCGAGAACCTGTACTCCAGTCAGTTCTCAGCTAAACATCCTTCAGTTGCTCCTCATCCATCCCGAAATAGTGACCCAGTTCATGGATCACCGTCAGGCGGATTTGTTCGCGGACTTCGGCCTCAGTGGAGCAAACCGCCTCGATGTTCTTCTGATAGAGCACGACGTGATCGGGTCCGGTCGGCAGGTCAAATATGCTCTTCTTGGTCATGGGCACGCCGTGGAAGACGCCCAAAAGCAGTCGCCTTTGCTGCCCCGACTTCGGTGAGGGTTGGTTCGGTGGCACGTCCTCGACCAGAACGGCGACGTTACGAATGCGACTGCGGAATTCTTGTGGGAGGGAGTCGAGCGTCTCCTCGACCACCTTGACGAAATGCTCACGCTTCATCCTTCACCCGTTGAAAAAAACACTGGCACGCTCATTCCGAATAGCCGTCTTCGTTTTCGTCGCCATCATCATCGTCATCTTCTTCTTTGCGATTGCCCTCGTCTTCCTCTTCGTCCTCTTCCTCGTCTGGCTCTTGCCGCATGAGGACATCGGCATTTACCCGCGCACTGGTTTGGCTGGAATCTTCGCGCACGCATTTGTGCCTGTCGAACTGCTCCTGAAGGCTCGCCTGCGCATCGGCAGTCCTCCTGAGGGCACTCATCGGAACTTCGAATTCTCGGCTGCAAAGTGTGCAGACTCCGACTGCCGGAGTGGTGCTCAGCCATTTGAGGACCCTGAGGCGGCGTTGGATCATGAGCAGCTTTCCCCCGAACCGCGCTTTCTTTTTCCGTCCGCAGCCACTGTCGGTAGCGGATGAGGTGGACGCTCCAGATCGACCTCCCCACCTATCTTACAATCAGACCAAATGTTAACGACTCGCGGTCGTATTATCCCCGTGCTGGCTCTGGCGACGGCTGGATGCCTTTGGGGGACAGGGTTTTTCTTCGGCAAGGTCGCTCTGACCGAGATGTCCGTACCGGATATGGTTTTATTTCATCTAGCCTGGATTATTCACGAAGTCTCTAGCCAAAAAAGAAAGGATGCTCTAAAAGGAATGATGAACACTGGGTTTGCGCACCCAGCATCCCCTTTCGGAGCATCCATCGCTTGATACAAAGTGTTTTACCACAACTGACCTTCTCCTTCTACCGTCATCAACCCATTCACGCCGATTTTTCCGGCGGGCAGATCAGCAGCGACGCCGGCCTGCTGCCGCTGCGCGCCTTCGACGAGCGCCATCATCTGACCCGCGATCTGGCCACGCTGCTCAGCGATCCGCGGGAGGACGAGCGCGTCCGCCACGACTCGCTCGAACTGTTACGACAACGCATCTATCAGATCGTCGCCGGCTACGAAGACGCCAACGATGCCGACCGCCTGCGCCACGACCTCATGCTGCAGATCGTCGCTGATCGGAAACTCGGCCACCCGCTGGGCTCCCAGCCCACCCTGAGCCGCTGGGAGAACGCGCCTTGCGCCCGCGACTTGGTGCACCTCAATGACGCTCTGGTCGAGCAGTTCGTCCATCTCTGCGGCGACCAAGTGCGCCAGCGCAGCGAGATTCTGCTCGATATCGATTCCACCGACGACCCCACCCACGGCCAGCAACAGCTCCGCTTTTTCAACGGCGCTTACAACCAGCACATGTACCACCCCATGCTCATCTTCGAGCGCCACACCGGCTGCCTGTTGGCGGCGCGCCTGCATGCAGGAAATGCCTCCAGCCATGCCCGCATCGTGCCCATGCTGGTGCGCCTGGTGCCACGACTCGAAGCCGCCTTTCCCGGCGTAAAAATCAAACTGCGCGGCGACGCCGGTTTCGCTCTGCCGCTGCTGTACCAGTTTTGCGAGTTCTTCGAGATCGAGTATGCCCTCGGCATCCCCGCCAACTGCGTTTTCCAACGACGTGCCGAACCTCGGCAGAAGCAACTGAAACGGGGCTATCGCCGCACCCAGCTACCGCAGCGCAGCTTCTCCAGCTTCCGTCATCGTGCCCGCTCCTGGCCGCGCCAGCGTCGGATCTGCTACAAAGCCGAACACACCGGCACCAACCTGCGTTTCCTCATCACCAACGCTGCCGGTCGCGCTTCTGAGGTCTTCGCCTTCTACAACGATCGCGGCGAATGCGAGAACCGCATCGAGGAATTCAAAAACGGTTTTCGCGCCGACCGCTTGAGCTGCCATCGCTTTCTGGCCAACGCCTTCCGCCTGCTGCTGTACGGCTTCGCCTACAATCTGGTCAATCTGTTTCGCCAGCACCTGCCGCAACCTTGGCGCTCGGCCCAGATCGAAACCTTGCGCGCCCGCTTGTTCAAACTCGGCGCTCGCATTCGCCAGACCGCCCGCTGCATCCGCGTTCACCTGGCCAGCGGCTGGCCGTTTCAAACTCTGTTCCGCAACGCGGCGCTGGCCTTTAACCCCGGCTAATACTGGTCCATGTTCTCGAACCCATTTTTCGTCCGCAGTGCTGGCGGAGCCTTGCCCGAAAAACAAGCCCGCGTCACGTACCGCCCGATTCCTCCACCCCCAGATGCTCTCCGCCCCTCGCAATCCATCTCAACCTCAGAAAGCAGCGCCCGAAAACAGAAAACCTCAGCCCTCATGAATTAAGCAGGCTAGGGTTTGCGTGCGTCGGGTTAGTTCCAGTCATTTTCTTCGGTCGTCCCCACTTTAATGCGAGCGAATGGGGCTGGGTGTTCGGAGCGTCAGTTCTCGGAGTTCCTGTTCAGTTCTTGGTGCAGTTCAAAGGACTCTCCCTCACCACGGTTTCGCACGCTTCTTTAATGGTCGGCACACTTCCGATGCTGCTCGCCCTCGCTGCCGTGGTGTTCGCAGGAGAGCGGTTGCACTTCGGTGGTTGGCTTGCGCTGGCTGCCTCCACATTCGGCGCTGCGCTGATCGCGCTGTCGAGCAAGACATCGGGCGTGGCACACGCGAGCACGCGGGGTGACCTGCTGGTTGTGCTTTCAATGTTTGCGGCCATCGGATGGATTCTGATTTCGAAACATCTGATGCAGCGGCATTCAGCAGTCATGGTGACGGCTTTCGTCTTTTGGATCGGTACTATCCTGCTGGCGATGGTAGTCATGACCCTGCTGGCGATGGTAGTTATGACCCTGCTGGCGATGGTAGTCATGACAACATCCGGCATTCCGTCGCTGCATTGCTCGATCCGCGCATGGGTTGCTGTAGCGGAGCAGGGACTTCAACGCGGTTCCCCTGTGGAACCCGGCGAACGAGTACTCGTCCGCGCCCATCTTCTGCTCAAGCTGTTCGAGCATCGCGATCCGCGTGCGCAGGTCGTCGGCATTCATCTCGCGCAGGGAGCGCACGGGCGCAAGCGCCTTCTTCGTGTCTGGGACGTTGAGGCGCTCGACGCCCTTGCGCTTGCGCACCAGCCCAGCCTTGCCGTCGCGCCTCGCAGCCGCAGCCTCGGAGTTCACCGCGATCTGGTGATTGGTCTTCTCGGTCGGCGCAACAACAGGGTCCTTGGGTGCATCACCGACAAGCGCCAACAGGACGGATAGTGTGGGACGCATTGGGTCCCTATCCGCCCAGCGGATTTCATCGACCATGAATTTCTCGCCGCCGTAGGCGATGATCATCCCTTCCACCAGCACCGTGACTGGGATGAACTCGACTGGCGTCGAAACTGAAACATTTTCAGTCTTGTTTTCGGGCGTGCCTGCGGTCAGCAGCTTAGGCGTCGGCTTCTTGACCGTGGGCTTGCGGTCCTTGTTGCCGCCGTGCATGGCGTACTTGCACGCCCTGTATGTGCGCCCTATCTCGCCGAGGCAGAATCCTTTCTCGCCGTCAATCGAGGTGTAGCCCAGTATGTCCTCGCCCTTCTTCAAGTGGGTGAAGCGCTTGGAAAGTTCCAGCAAGTAGGGGCGCATCATCGCCAAGTCCGTAAGCATCTTGCCCACGCCGCCCTCGACCAGCAGCTTGGCAAGCGCCTCGTTGGCGAGGGAGTGTGCGTGCTTCTGCGCGTCCCCGATCTTCGTCATTGCTTTTGTTGTCATGTTCTGTGTGATGAGACCTTTTCGTGATCGTGGCACTTTCTTTTGGTAACCACCAAGTAACCAAATAAAAACCGCCTGCTCGACCCACGTTCCCTCCATCCGTGAGTCCAGCAGGCGTCTGCCTTTCGGCTGTTACCTGTTACTTATTGTTGTAGGTTTCAGTCGGAGCTCTCACGCCCACCTACTACCTACCATTCCTGTGCCCTTTGATGCAGAGCAGCGTTGGAAAGATTCGCGAACGCCGTACTGGGCGTGCGTTTCGGGGCGGGACAGCTTACAGAGGGTTTTTCCACGCGCCGTTATTTTTCTGGGGCGCGAGGAACGTCGGTAGAAGGGACTCAACGACAAAATTTTCCACTTTGGATCGTTGGACTCCTGCAACTTGACGCCGAAAGAAGCTGCTCCGCATCTAACTAATTGACTAGAAGACCGTACAGCCTGTGCGGAAAGGCGACAACCAGCGTCCTTAGCCGCCGAACTAATACCGGGGTCAGGCGTCAGCGGCGTGCGATTCCCAAAATCGTAAGAGCCGGATTTAAGACGTAAAAGGTTCCGGGGGTGCGTTCTTGGTGATTTCTTTTGCCAAGGTGCGCCCGTGTTCTCAACCGAGTTCCGCGACAATTCGCTTCCCAAGAACCAACCGTCCCGGTCTGACTCCGGCGACAACGCAGCGTTCCGAAATATGCAGGAGGAACATTTCGTGGATGCGGCCGCAGCGGCGGCATTCCTGTCACTGTCGCGCAAGCACGTGCTCAAGCTGGCACGCCTCGGGCTGATCCCTGCTTACCCGATTTCTTTCGGCTCCCGATCCGTCTGGCGCTTCCGCATTTCAGAGCTTGAGAACTGGATGGTTTCGCGCCAGAATGGAGTCGGCGACTCCCAGAAAGGACGTGCCTGATGGCATACCAGAATGGGAGTTTAAGAAAGATGAAACGGAAAGGAGAGGACGCGTGGTATTTCCGCTTTCGCCGGGACGGGAAGGAAGTCGCTATCAAGTTGGGTCCATTCCCTACGAAGGCGGCAGCGCGGAAGGAAGTTGATCGGCTAGGTCTGCGGCAGCAGGCTAACACTCCCGTCATTCTGGACCGGGGTGTCCCGGTCACGTTTGGCAAAGTTGCCGGACTGTGGCTAAAGAAGGAACTGAGCACTCAGGCGTTCACTTCGCAGAAAGGGATTCAGTCCTATCTGCGCTGCCACATCCTTCCGAAGTGGCGAAGGATTCCAGTGAATGAGATAAAGCCGAAAGACCTGCGGGACTGGCTTTATTCCCTGCACGACGATGAGGAGCTAGGGGGCGAGACGGTGAAGAAGATCAAGAACACGATGGGTGCTATTTTCGCATTCGGAATGTTCGAAGAGCTTGCCTTGTCCAATCCAGCACGTGGTTGGCGTCTCAAGGGAATGAAGTCGGATTATGAGCCAGTGATCGTGCCGCCATCCGACACGATGCGGATCATAGACGCGTTGGAAAGCCCGCTTCACAGGATGCTGGTGCTGCTGGTCGCCTGCACTGGCTTGCGTGCGTCCGAAGCAGTTGGTCTGCGATGGGGAGACATCAGGGACGGGCTGATACAGGTCCGTCGCCGCTGGTCGGCTGCGACGTTGGATGAGCCGAAGACGCAACGCTCCAAAGCCCCGGTTGCATGCCATTCGACGCTGCTCCATTTTTTGAGTGAGTGGCGCAGGATTTCGCCGCATGCATCTGACAGCGATTGGATTTTCCCTTCGCTCAAGATGCACGGGAGAATCCCAATGTCGGCTGGCATCTTCGTCACAGACTATCTTCGTCCTGCCGCGCTTAAAGTTGGCGTGGTCATAGCCGATGGTCAACGGTTCGGTCTGCCTTCGTTCAGGTCCTCACTGGCGACGTGGATGGTCAGCGTTGCCAAGACTGACTTGAAGACGGCGCAGGGAAGCTTGCGCTGGAAGAACCCGCAGATCATGCTCGACAGATATGCACGGGTCGTGACCGACGAAATGGTCGCCGCACAGGGTCGTTTCTTGGAGAGTTGTGGAATAGGTGTGGAACGGAACCTCTTGCCATCACCCGGAAGTGATTGAAAACTGGTGAGCGCGGATGGATTCGAACCATCGACCCATGCCTTAAAAGGGCATTGCTCTGCCAACTGAGCTACGCGCCCACATCGGTGTCCCGAGTTTCGACGCCTGAATTCGCGCATCAGGCGGAGCATGCTTTTTGCGCTATCTCTCGGGACTGATTGCCCTACCAGCGGCTGGACACTTTCGTCCGTCTTGCTCGTGCCTTCTAGCAGTTTACCATTTCGCGCTGGGTCACGGATTCGGAAGCGATCTTGCCAGGATGAAGGCCTGCGGACCAACTGAGAAGCGATCGATTTATGGATGACCGACCAGCCAGCACACCCAGAGTCGGGCAAAATCTATTTTACATACTCGCCGTTGTGCACTTGATATTCAATATGGAACGGCTTCTGAGTCTTGCGATCCTGCCAACCCTCCTGCGCGATCAGACGGTTGGCTTGGGCGAGGCGCTCGGACGGCAGGGGGTGCGAGCGAAAGTATCCTTCCAGGCTTTGCATGGCTAGTTCCGATAATTCTTCTTCCGGACTCTGTGCATGAATGATGTGTTCATTGTGCAGCTGGGCGAATTTCTCGAACAGGCTGACTGCGCCATACGGCGAGTATCCGCCTAGAACTGCCAGGCGCATGCCTTCTCGATCGGCTTCGAGCTCCTCGTCTTTGTTATAACCGGCTTCCCATACGGTCAGAGGAATTTGTACGAGGGCGCCAAGGATGCCGAGTTTCAGATTGCGCAGCCGGGCTTCGATTTGCACGCGTTCGGCGCAGTGGTAGTGGTCGATGTGTTCGACTTCGTGTGCGAGAACAACCACCAATTGGTCCTCGCTCGTGATCAGGTCGAGCAGACCCTCTCCGACGTAGACGTGGCCGCCGGGGAGCGAGAAGGCATTCATCATGGCACGGTTCGGAAGAAGGTGAAACGAGTATGGCAGGGGGCGGTGAGCGTGCGAGGCGACTGTGTTGCCGACGCGGCGGACGTAACTTTCCAGTGCTTGATCTTCCGGATTTAACTTGCCGTTGATCGCCGAGTATTGCTGGGCAAGCTGGTTGCCGATCGCGATCTCCTGGTCATCAGAAAGACGAGTCAGCCGCATGGGCGCCCGGCTGAGGTCGCGCTGGGCGTCGGCGGCGACGGCCACTACCGCGTTGGCGGAAATGGGAGTAGGTTCGTGGCGGCGCTGGCTGAAATAGAGTGCCGTGACGCCCACGACGAGAACAATGAGGAAAGTGACAACCCGTTTCATAGGAATTGTCGAATAGCTTCTCGGTATTTGCTGTAAAGAAACGACACCAGCAATAGCGCCATTCCGAGAATGATGAAAGTGATGTAGCGATCACGCGGGGCTAGCCCCCACGCGTCTTTCGCCAGCACCTTGCCGACACAAAGCAACAGCAGGGTGAGGCCGGTCAAACGGTAACTGCGTTCATTGACGGCGAGCGCGAGCAGCACGATCATTACGCCCTCAATGCCCCATGCGACCGTGACCATGCCCGCGCGCATCTTGAGGGCGAGCATGAGGGTGAGCAGAAACACGGGCGCGACGAACATGAACTGCTCAGGATGGCGTACAAGCGCTCCCAACCCGCGATTCGAAAAATGCTTTGTCTTATAGCGATCGCGCAGGCGAAACGCGAATGGAAGGCATGCCAACAGAACGGCTACGGCGGAGCCCAGGACAAAATATCGGCCGGTCCAGTCGCCGCCGCTGAAATAACTGGCGCCGAAAAGATTGTGCATCACGCCGCGTGTACAGGTGCCTACCGTCAGAAGGATTCCCTGATACAGGAAAATCGTCCGGTCCAGCAAAAGAGTCGTTCCAAATAGGATAAAGATAACAACCGCCCATGCGGTGACCAGCCAGTCGTTCGGATATTGGAAATACAACACCGCAACCACGCTGCCCGTGCCTAGGTACGCGAGAAGGACGTCAGAATGCAGACGGTGGTCATCCTGGACAGTAGCTTCGTCTGGCCCTAGCTGTGCATAGACGAAAAAGAAAATGAGCGTGAGCGGCAGCACGGTGTAAATCCTGGGTCCCCAGAATTCGCTCGGGTCGCCTGCGGTGAGATTCGCAAAGAAGATACGTCCGAAGGCAGCGGCTAGAGCCACGTACGCCTGAAAGCGAAACTGCCTGGTGGAACGCAAAAGTCCGTACTCGAAGAGAACCAAACCGAAGACGGCCCACCCGACAGCCACACTGAGCGGCTGCAACTCATACCACAGCAGCATTGAAACCAGTGCTGAAGCGGCCCACGAGTAGACGTGGTGGAACTCCCGAGTGCGCCAGTCTTCCGGCATGCGAATGATCCGGGAGAGGGCGTATAGGACGACCGCGACAATTGCCAGTGAGAGTAGCCGGACACTGATGCCATGCCAGGTATCGGTCAAATGCAAGTTTACGGTGACGCTGCGGAGCAGCGTGAGTCCAGCGAGCGCGTGTGCTTGCCATGCGAGCTCTTCCAATTCAAACCGGCGATCCACCATGGCCAGCATGAGAGCGAATATGGCCCAAACAACTGCGAGCCATCCGCTGGGCGCCTCATACCAGGCGAGGAGAGCCAGCAGAGCCGTGGCGGCAAAGGTGTGTAAGTAGCTGATTGCCTTCCCGAGTTCTGAACCAGGCTCAGTTGCCTTGCGCGAAAGGAAATACAGGCCGGCAGCAACAATCGCAACCGTGACCAATCGAACGGAAACGCCCCGCCAAAGGTTCTGCTCCAGCGCGAAGTTGTAATTGTAGGCGCGCACCAGAGCACACGCAGCCACTGCATTGGCCTGCCACGCGATGTGCTTGTAACCGATCCAGCGCAGCGCAAGGGCAAGGGCGACCGCAAAGACAATCCAGGCGACCGCAATCCATGGCGCGCGGACCGCTTCGTTGAGCACCCAGACCATCACGCCCGTGCCCGCCCAGCTATAGGCGATGCGCGCGAAATCGATGTGGCTCAGGCTCGGCACTTTTATTCGCTTGGCGATCCAGTATGCCCCTGCAACTACAGGCAATGCCCCAAACGCGTGCAGTGGGATGGTGTGCCAACGCTGGAGGCCTGATTGATCGGCGGTCACAGCAGCCAGCACCGCTAAGCCAGTTAGCAAATGAGCGTGGCACGCGAGTGCGTGATACCGAATGAATCGACCGACTTCTAACAGCGCCACCGCAAAAGCAATCGCGGCCAGCGGTTGCCAGAGTTCTGGGACCTCGTAGTAGATGAGCAGCGTGAGCAGCGCCGTGCCGGCAAAGGCAAGCAACCCGCGGAATGTGCGCTGATTAGAATCGTCGCGCAACGCGGCCCATTTGGCAGTGACATAGAACGCCGCCGCAATTACGGGCAGCGTAAACAAACGCATTCCGAGGTGAGAGTATTGAGGAAGCTCGGTGTGCAGGTTTACAAAGAGGACCCGATACAAGGTTAAAACCGCGACCAGGCCGTACTGGATCTGCAGGGGCAAGGATTTCAGCTTCCACCCGATCGCCGAGAGGGCAAGCATGATGCCAGCAAAGGCGAGTGCGGTCCAATCATGGGAGCACAATGCCCACGCAGCAACGACGACTGCGAAGCCTGCGAGGTAGGAATGGATGCAGAGCAGCTGCGAATCGGGCGAATCCGTGAAGAGTTGTTTCCAGCGCTGTCCTACAAAAAGCGCGTTCAAGTAGAAGACGATGGCACAGAGTCCGAATATGACGCCGACGGTTAGGACAAGGTCTTCGCTGGTGAGGCGGATGGAGATGAGGCTTGCGAAATCGATGCGAACCAGGTGAAAGCCTACCAATAACCCAATGAACAAACCCAGTCGCCGGAAAACGACTTCGGCCACGACTGCGCCAGCAACGAGGAATGCTTCGCCGCCGATCAGCCACAGGATTGCGACGTTATTGCCGGAGTAGCGGAACGGGACCGCGGCAATCATCAGGGAGGCACCGAGAACGCTCAGGACAACGAAGGCCTCGCGGCGGCGCTTCGTGATGGGAAGTTGTCCACAGCTGAATTCCGCCGCGCCGATGATCAGAAGAGCGACGAAGGCTAACTCGGGCCGCACGGACTGGAACTTCATCACCCCGAGCAGCAGCAGCGTATTGAGCAGCGCCGCCGCCGTGGAGATATGCTCGTCCCTGGGAGACTTGATTTTGCGAACGACATACGAACCCCGAAAGATCACCCAGTAGAAGAGGAGAAGCGCCGTACTCGCTTGATATTCGGGAAACGCGTGCCCGTGTGCCCCCTCGGACCCCAGCAAGCGATAGAGCCAATACAAGTGGTTGAGATAGCTCGACAGGACGCCGAAGACTTCGAGTTCAAACCATCCCATTTTTATGACAATGCTGACCAGACCGAGCGCGAGGATCACGCCGGAGGAAAGACTGTAGACATCGTCATGGCTGAGAGTCACCGTGCTATAAGCCAGGAGAAATGCGAGGCCAGTGACAACCTGCGAGCGGTAGCGTAAAGTGTGGACCACCATGGCTAGGGCCACGAGCAACATGAGGATGAGATCAGTGTTTTCTGAGCTCATCACGCGCATGGCCTGCACGTGATTCAATGCGTAGGTGGTGAAGAACAATAGCGCCCAGCCGCCGCCGATCAAGGTATGGCCAAGAACTTGGTAGCGCTCGCGTTTCTCGAGAAAAATTCCGTCCCCTAAAAGCGCCAATGAGACTACGAAAGAAAGGCCCACTTTACCGAGTGGGCCGAGCTGACCGAGTTCGTAGATGCCAAAAAGCGCGACCCCCAGAACCAGGATGATGATGCCGAGCTTATTGAGCCAGTTTGTACCCAATGTTTCTTCGAGCGCGAAAACTGACTTCATGCGTTGCTGCGCAGTTGGTTTCGGTGAAGAGGAGCGGAACGCAGCAATTTGTGGTGGTGCCACTACGCGCGCTGCTGCCGGAGGGGGGACAATCCTAGGGGGCGGCGCGGGGTACGGTATTTCGGCATGGGGGGGAACTGGTGTTGCGGATGCTGGGGTCCGGAGCGGCTCTGACCCTTTAGTTGGAACAGGCGGCACGGCTGGCTTCGTCGCGGACGGAGGCGCAACTGAGGGAGGTGTGATCGGTTTCTGTTCCTGTGCCGGAACCGCTGCCGGTTTTTCCTCGGCTTGTTGATCCCGTTTCGCAGAGGTCAGCAGCACTGGAACTGAGGTGATTGTCTGTTTTTCGCGCGCAGGCGCTGGAACCCTTGCCGGCTCAGCAGGCTTCGTGGCAGCAGATGTAACCGGGGCGGCGGGCTTCTCGCTGTGAAGAACGGGTATAACCAGGGATGTCCGTTGCGGAGCGTCCTGATGAGGCGGTGCGGCCGAATCCCCAGCTCGCGGTAAGATCGCTACTTGCCGCCGGAGTTCCAGCAGCTCACGATGCAGTGCATCATTCCGCTCAATGGTTAAGTCAGTGAGCTTGAGCAGTTGCTGCCGCAGCTTGTACTGCCGCCATAACAGGAAAACTGTTAATGGAGGTGTGGCGAGGGCTAACAGCCCGAATAGCACGTATATGAGCCAAAGGATCGGCATCATGAACCGCACTCCCCGTCTCTTGGCGATTCTGTAAGCCTCCATAGTAGATCGAGCAGCGATGGCAGTCTTGCACTTATTCTCTTCCTGCAAACTCCGAAGTAACTAGCGTTCTAAAGGCTGTGATTGGAAGCTCGACCCGCTTCGTGACAAGATGTGCAGAACTCCAAGACTTACAGCTGCTTATCAAGGTTTCCTATGAGCGAAGGTGGAATCGCGACTGTGCTTGAGGCTCCGCCAACTCGACCGGCAGAGGTTCCCAAGAAACCCGTTGTGTCTTCATCGTGGCGACGGGGATTTTGGTCGCTCGTGGTTACTCAGTTTCAAGGAGCGTTCAACGAAAACGGCCTCAAGAATCTGGTCGTTTTCATAATCCTCGGCATGGCAATGCATAAGGCGGACCGCGACCGGCTTGTGTTAGTCGTCGGGACTCTGTTCTCGGTTCCCTTTATTCTTTTCTCGATGACTGGAGGGTTTCTCGCGGATCGTTACAGCAAACGTACAGTTACGATCTGGACCAAGTTCTTCGAGATGGCTGTGATGGTGCTGGCCATCGCTGGGCTGGGCTGGCAGAACCTGACACTCGAGATGGCTGCTGTGTTTTTCGCGAGCACCCAAGCGGCACTGTTCGGCCCATCCAAGTATGGGCTGCTGCCTGAGTTGCTGCCCGAACCAAGGCTTTCCTGGGGAAATGGTGTGCTCGAACTGGGAACCTTTTTGGCAGTAATTGCCGGAGGAGTATCAGGTGCGTTTCTGGCGGATGTTTTTCAGGCGCGCCAGGGTTGGTCAGGTCTGATCTTCTTGAGTCTGTCTTTTGTCGGATTGATCTTCAGTCTTGGAATCACGAAAGTTCCGGCCGCCGATCCCACTAAGAGATTTCGAGCGAACCCAATTGACGATCTCTGGATGCAGGGATGCTTGATACGCAGGGATCGCGTTCTCTGGCTCGCGGTTCTTGGTAACACGTATTTCTGGTTTCTCGGAGCGCTACTGACGGCCAATATTGTTTTTTACGGCAGCGACGTCTTGCACATTAGCTCCACGCGCACGGGAATTCTTCAAGCAGGGGTCGCGATCGGCATCGGGTTGGGTAGCCTGGCCGCAGGCTATCTATCTGGCGGCAAGGTCGAATATGGATTGATTCCCCTCGGCTCAGTCGGCATGACTGTATTCGGAATCCTGCTCTCCAGACCAAACCTTTCGTTCACTCATGTGCTGGTGCTGCTGGCCGCTCTCGGATTCTCGGCCGGTTTCTTCGCGGTCCCTGTAAACGCGCTGATTCAGCACCGCCCCGACGAAAAAGACAAGGGCGGCGTGATCGCGGCCGCAAACCTGCTCTCGTTCGTGGGCATCGGCGGAGCAGCGGGTGTTTACTATGTTTTTCAGCACTACTCTCACCTCAGCCCGCCTGCGATTTTCCTGTCGGCTTCGCTGGTAACAGTCGCCGCGACGATCTATGTCTTGTACCTGCTACCCGATGCTCTGCTCCGGCTCTTGCTGTGGATCGCCACTCACACTCTCTATCGGATTCACCTAGAAGGACGCGAGAATGTGCCGGAAAAGGGCGGAGGTCTGCTCGTCTCCAACCACGTTTCCATGGTGGATGCGGTCTTGTTGATTGCCTCAATCGATCGTCCCATCCGCTTTCTTATGTTCAAAGGTTCTTATGACCACCCGCTGGTGAAACCGTTCGCCAAGATCATGGGGGTGATTCCAATTTCTTCGCAGCTTCGTCCTCGCGAAATGATTCAATCGCTGCGTACAGCAACGCAAGCATTGAAGGATGGTGAGATTGTATGCATCTTTCCTGAAGGTCAGATGACGCGAATCGGGCAGATGCTTCCGTTCCGGCGCGGCATGGAGAGGATTGTGAAGGGTGTGGATGTGCCCATCATCCCGGTGAATCTGGGAGGCGTATGGGGCTCGGTCTTCAGCTTCGAGCGCGGGAAGTTCTTGTGGAAGCTCCCCCGCAAACTTCCCTACCCCGTAACTGTGACCTTCGGCGAGCCGATGCCAACAACCAGCAGCGCTCTAGACGTACGGCAGGCTGTGCAGGAACTCGGCGCTGAGGCTTATCAATACCGCAAACGCTACATGCGGACGCTGCATCGTTCTTTTGTGCAGACGGCGCGTCGACATCCGTTCCGGTTCGCGATGGCGGAAGGCCGCACACCGAAACTCGCATTCGGCGGGGCGCTCACCCGTAGTGTTTTCCTTGCACGGCGGCTTCGTTCGGTCTGGCGTGATCAGAAGATGGTTGGCATTTTGCTGCCACCATCGGTTCCGGGTGCGCTCGTGAATCTCGCTGCGCTCCTCATGGGGAAGGTTCCGGTAAATCTGAACTACACAGCTTCCAACGAGGTTCTGGCCTCGTGCGCCAAACAATGTGAGCTGAAAACCGTGGTTACATCGAGGGCTTTCTTGGAGCGGGTGCATATCCAACCGCCCGCGCAGGCCATTATGCTGGAGGATCTCGGTGAAAAGCCTCGATTGCTGGAACGGCTGAGCGCTGCATTCATCTCCTGGCTTTTGCCGGTGCGACTGATTGAGAAGTCGGTCGGAGCTGGCCCCAAGGTAGGGCTCGACGACGTCGCTACCATTATCTTTTCCAGCGGTAGCACGGGCGATCCCAAAGGAGTCGTGCTAACCCATTACAACGTGGCTTCGAATGTCGAACAGCTGAACCAGGTCTTCATGCTCGGTCGCCACGACAAGATCCTCGGCATCTTGCCCTTCTTTCATTCCTTCGGCTTCACCGGGACGCTATGTCTGCCTACGACCATCGGGATGGGTGTGGTCTTCCATCCAAATCCGCTGGAATCGCGCGCGATTGGCGCGTTGGTCAGCCAATATGCGGTTACCTTTTTGCTGGCGACACCGACATTTCTCCAGGCGTACATGCGGCGCTGCTCTCCCGAAGATTTTGGCAGCCTGCAGTATGTGATGGCGGGCGCAGAGAAGCTCCCCGAGCGGATCTCTGTCGCATTCGAGGACGTCTTTGGGATTCGGCCGCTGGAAGGCTACGGCTGCACTGAGTGTTCTCCTGCTGTCACTGTGAACACGCGAGACTTCCGTGCAGCACAATTCCGCCAGGTAGGCGCGAAGCGCGCCAGCATCGGCCACCCTCTGCCGGGGATCGGCGTGCGAATCGTGAGTCCTGAAACCTTCGACCCCGTGCCGCAGGGTGAGACCGGTCTGCTTCTGGTGCGCGGCCCAAATGTTATGCAGGGATATTTGAATCGTCCCGAAAAGACAGCGGAGGTTCTGCACGAAGGCTGGTACAACACCAGCGACATTGCTGCGATGGACGAGGATGGATTCATCCGCATCACTGACCGCATGAGCCGGTTCAGTAAAATCGGCGGGGAGATGGTTCCTCACATCAAGGTTGAGGACAAGCTCCACGAAATCATTGGCGCGACCGAACAAACCTTCGCCGTAACCGCTGTGCCCGATGAGAGAAAGGGCGAACGGCTGATCGTGTTGCACAACTTGCCCGAGGACAAATTGCAGGAATGCATTGCCCAGCTTGGCAAATCAGACTTGCCGGCACTGTGGAAACCGCGTCCCGATCAGTTTGTACACGTGGAATCGTTGCCATACCTTGGTACTGGCAAGCTCGACCTCCGACGCTTAAAAGAAATTGCGGTGGAAGCCTCAGCATGAGCAAAGTTGCCATTCAGGACGTGGTTGCCAGCGATACTCAGGCGGATCGCGGCGCACGGGCTTTCGCCATTCGCCTCACGGTAACTTCAGTTGCGCTCCTGATCTGGTTCTGGACACAGTCATTGATTGGCGCGCGCGGCCTGCCGGGCGCCGTGATCGGCGACCGACTGCACGGGGCCACGGCCCCGATGAATCTTCATCTGCATGCCCACCCGACTGCAGCAAATGCGCTTCTGATTGTGAGCTCTGCGATCATCGACCTGCTGGACTCTTTCTTCTGTCGAGATGGATTTTCGGGGCTTTGGCCCGGCCATTTGTCGGACTGGTGATCGTGCTGGGGCTAAGACAAATCGCGCAGGCCTTGGTTACCCTTCCCGCTCCTCCGAATGCACTCTGGCATTATCCTGGATTCCCCTCTTTGCTGGTGACATACGGGGTGGCCAACGATTACTTTTTTTCAGCGCATACCGCAATCGCTGTCGTGGCCGCCACGGAACTGGCTCGGCTGCGCCGGCGCTGGCTGACTGGCCTGGGCGTCTTGATGGTTGCGTTCGAGATGCTGACCGTGCTGGTTCTCAGAGCGCACTACACCATGGATGTTTTCACTGGCGTTGTGACCGGGCTGTATGCCGCGCATTTGGGTAATTGCATTGCGGCCCGCGTTGAGTCACGAAGGACCGGCGCGAAGTTCTGAGGGCTCCAAGAGATAGGCAATGAGTTCTGATGTTAAACCGGCCGCGCCGAGATCAGGACTCCTCACGGCCGAATCGTGTCAGCCGCGGAATCAGGATCAGGATCAGTCCGTAGAACAGAAGCGATGCCACCAGAGACGCGGCGTTGCCGAAACGAAGGTCCTCGAACAGCAGCTTGAGCGCGCCAAATGCTATGGCTACATACGCAACCCACGATAATTCCGCTCGTTTCAAACGCGAGCCGCTGAAGCTGAGAATGAGCGCGACCGAGCATATTACCACCGTCCGGAAAACCGAGAGACGCGAAGCATTCAGCATTCCGCTCGCCGAACCTAGCCTCACACTCACCATCACTGCCAGCGTCGCAGCTACGCCCGCCACGAGCATGCAGGGGACGATCCAGAGAAGCCGCTGTTTCCATTGATCGTTCGAAGCACGCCATTCGATGGCATAGCAAAGAACGGCGGAGACTGCGACCACCCATTCACCTGCATCCAGCGAGGACGGCACGGTTCCAGCCAGAGCGTTCCCCGCGAGATTCAGAAGGCCAGAGAGGATCGCCGCCGCTGCCAGATACAGGGACACATGCACGCCAAGGCTTAGCTTGCCGGTGCGCATGTACAGGAAAGCCGCCGTCACCGCAGCCAGGCACCAGAACGGGACCTGGAGGTTCTCCGAAAAAAGCAGCAAGCTTCCCGTCAGCAGAAGTGCTACCGCGTACCACGCGCACACCCGGCGATTTCGATTTTGTTCATCGGCTGTGAACCGCGACAGCGCGCCCCAGTAGCACACCGCCGCACCCAGCAAGAAGAAGGCGCCGAGCGCGGGGGCAGAGCCGGGGCTCGCGCGTAGGGTACCAAAACTCGCAAGCACAAATGCCACAATCCCCTGCGCGATTTCAAAGATCGTTAGCCGCTGGAGTGCCCCAAAGCTGCGCATGCCGATGCTGCCGCCGTAGATCGCAAGCAGCGCCAGGCACAGAACCATGATCGTAGCTGCACCGATAGGCCGATATTCTGCTGGAGCGCCCTCAGGAGATGTCATCAGATATACGAGTAACCATACGGCGAAATCCGCCGCGATTGCTGGAACCGCTCTCACACTGAGCCGTAGTCCAAGGCCAACAACCATTTCGCTAACCAGGGCCACAGCCAACAGCGCCGCCGTAAAGGGCACCAGGTCGTGAGTCCCGATGATGAGCGCCAAGGCGGTGGCCACCGCCGCCACAGTCGCTACCCAGGGAATCGCCTGCAGGTTTTGCCGCCACGCCAGTGCCAAGGCAAGCGCGACGAACGCAACCAGAACCACCGCTGTGAACACAGGCGGCAACACCTGAAAACGCACGGTCGATTCCCACAGCAGGGGCGCGAGAATCAGTGCCGCCGTGATTGCGTAGGTGACACTGGCAAAGTGGTTCGCGGCATGAGTCCTGACTGCCCAAACCAGCCAGATGCCCGCGTACACGATAGCGAGCACTAGAACAGGCAACTTCGGAATGCTTCCCGATTCAGCGATCGCGCGCAGGAGGTATGCGCCCGCAATCCCAAGAACTGCCTTGCCGAACACGGCTACCCTAGCGGGCACGTTGGTCGCCGGGAAGCCAAGCCACGTCTCGGGAGGCCGTGATCTCGGGAATGGAGACGCAGGAGGGGAAGGACTCTGAATCTCGGGATGGCCCTCCAACGCGGAAACCCGGCGTTCCAGTTCCCGCACTCGATCAATGAGTTGATCCCTATCCGATGCGATTCCGTAGAGAGCTTGTGCCATGCGCTTCTCCGCATCTGCCCCGATGAGACGGAGCCTAGCTGGTTCCGTGCGCCGGGGCGACGCCGGAACCGGGCAAGGAGGCTGACTCCGGCCAGGGTGGCAGGAGTTTCACCAAAACCCACAGAATGATGAAAGGAAGAATCAGGAGCGCGATCGCGGTCAACAATCCTTCCCGCGTAGCGAAAGCCATCTTATATGTCGTGTAGCCGAGGAAACTTTTGGAGAAAAGCTGGCCACCGATCACCACATTCCAGCGCATCGCAAAAATACCGATCATGGTCAAGCTTCCGGCCAGTCCGTAAATACGTTTCCGTGCCATGTCACTGAACTTCAAAACCTGGGTCAGGCCCAGCAGCGCGATCGGCGTCACCGTGCCCAGAAGGATCTGAACGATCACCTGAGAAGTCCACAAGCGGGTGTGCACCATGAAATCCAGGCTGCGGAACGATTCATCGGCTTCGTAGACTCGCTGCAGCAGGTCAAGCATCTCCAGGCTGAAGTCGATAATGAAAGTGTAGAGCAGATAGCGCGCGATCGTGTCTAGGCAGCGCATATCGATCTGCTGCCCGCGCAGGCGCGTCGCGAGCATGTAAAGTAACATCACCGCGGAGATGCCCGACACCATCGCCGAGAACACAAACACGATGGGCATCAAGGGCGACGACCACCAGGGGTTTGCCTTTATCGAACCAAAAATGAAACCCACATATCCGTGCAGAAGAAACGCGGAAGGAATTCCAATCAGGGTGATGAAATACCCGAGTCTCTCATCGATGCGCAGCGAGCGCTCACTCACATTGTAGGAGCCTAGAGTTAGGACACGATAGATCCGACGTTTCCATCCGCTCGCGGTCTGGGAGAATTCGACAATTTCACGCCGGTAATCGAGCCAGATCTCCAGGAGCAGTACTCCCATCAGGTACCAGAGATAGACAAAGCCGAACATCGCCATGGCGGAGGAACGGTGCGGCGTCAGATACATCTCGAGCGAACGCTCGGGGTGTCCCAGGTGCAATTGCAACGGCAGTGGAGCCACCAGCAGGAAGGCGAGTGCGGTGAGCAGAGCTAGCCGATAGGTCGGCTTCACCGCCTGTACTCGGAACACACGTTCGAGCGAGGCCAGGATGAACGCGCCCGCTACTAGCCCCGTGATAAACGGATATAGAACAATCAGGATGCTCCACTGGAGCTCCACTTCGTTCGGGTACATGAAGCCTTCGACGGGTATTTGCACGAGCCTCCTTAACGCACCGAACCGTCCATACCGTTGTAAAAGACCTTTGCTCCAGTCGCCATGTGGGGTTTCAGAACCTGCACCGTGTGCGTCCTTAAGAACTCATGAATCGGATCTTTGGGATTCTTCAAGTCCGCGAGCTGCCGCGCACCCGTTGGGCAGACTTCACAGCACGCAGTCGTTAATCCCTTGGTGATCCGGTGATAACAGAGCGAGCACTTCTCCGCAGTGTTGGTCTTCGGATTGAGGAAGCGGCACCCGTAGGGGCACGCTTGGATGCAATAGCGGCAGCCCAAGCAGTAACTTTTATCTACCAGCACAACTCCATCCGGCGTAACAAAGGTCGCGCCTACCGGACAAACCTGCGTGCATGGAGATTCCGCGCAGTGGTTGCAGAGCTTGGGAACAAAAAAGTTCTTGCCGCCGTCGTCGGCATGCGGCGGGAAGCCTTGCTTGCCACCATCGGGCGATTCCACCTCGGGCCTTTCGATCTTCCAGTCAGCCACGTGGTAGCGCTCAATCCAGGTACGGTAGTAGCCTTCAGGAACATCGTTTTCCTCTGCGCAGCCGCGCACACAGCTGCCACAACCGATACACTTCGGGATGTCGATCAACATGCCCCACCAGTGCTCGGTCATCTTGTAGTTAGGCGAGGACTCCGGGGTTCCTGCGAGGACATACTTCCACGCCACTGCAGCCGCGGGTAACAGCACCAGCAATCGACGGCGGGTGATTTCCATTATTTCTTACCCTCCGTCTCACTCTTTGCGGTCTCAATCTTCGGGTGGTGCGGCTGATGGCAAGTATCGCAGGCGAGCCCACCGGAATGATCCGCCGCGGCTACTTGCGGAAAGCCCTTTGGCTTGGCGGTGTTGGCCTCGTGACAGCGGGCACACACGACGGCTGTGTCCAGTTTTTTGGGTTGTACCGAACCCGGATCGTCTGCGTGCTTGGCCAGGGCCCCGTGGCAGGCCTCGCAGGCGACAACCACATGCTTACCAAGTTTTTTTTGGTCCACGACCTCAGTATGGCAACCCTCGCAGGTGTCGTGCCCGGCAAGCGCGAGCGGCCGGGACGCGATCTCATTGATTGCCGCGCCTCGATAGTGGCCATACTGCCCAAAACTGTGAGGCACTACAGCGGCTCGCAATATCACGAATGCCACTAGCGCTACTGCTATGACTGCTGCTAAGCGAAGTAGGTGTTCGATGTCCTTAAACAAGTTCGCATTCCCTGCGCCAATACTTTCGGACGCGATTCTGCGCCTCAAATTGCGCAATGTACTTGGATACCAAGGATCCGTCTCGGAAGCGATGATGGAAGTCACGTGAGGCTGTGATGATCGTCACCCCGCCCCTAATTCCTCTGATTCGCACAAAGACGGGTACACCAAAACCCCGGGGAGGTAGTTATGGAGTGCGCAGTGAGAAGGATCGGGCTTTACCGCAGTTCTGCTCGTAAGATTCCTCTTGACACTTGTGTTCAAGCAGATAGTATAAATGAATGTTTATGCATCTCTATGCATAATTATTCGTTATGAATAAATCTTTAAGACAGCGAGGCATCCTTGAACTGCTGAGGCAGGGCCCGGTCGCGAGTCAAGAAGACCTGCAGCGGGCGCTGCGCAAACGCGGACTCAGGGTGGGCCAGGCGACACTCTCGCGAGATATACGGGATTTGCGTTTGGCCAAGACGGCGGACGGTTACTCTCTGTCTCAAGGTGGCAGCATATCTGCGCCGTCGTTGCCGCCGGTCTCGCGGCTGGTGCGGGAATTCGTATTGGAAGTGCGCCCGGCCCAAAATCTGCTCGTGCTCAAGACCAGCGTTGGCAGCGCGCAGCCCGTGGCGGCGGCCCTGGATGAAGAGGAATGGCCCGAGGCGATCGGCACGATTGCTGGCGATGACACCATCCTGATTGTTTGTCCCGACAAGGAGGATGCGGGGAAATTGGCCGCCCGCATTGAGGAGATGCTTGGCTGATGCCGGCCAAACTCAAGACTGCGGTGCTGGGTGCGACCGGGTATTCCGGCCTGGAGCTTACGAGGCTTTTGCTGCGTCATCCTCAACTGGAAAAGCCTGTCTTGCTCCGGCGCGGTGACACCGATGCTGCCTGCAACCTGGCTGAGATGTTTCCTTCCCTTTCGGGCAACGGAAGCTATCCGCTGCAACAGCTCTCGTGGCCAGCGCTTAGGCGGCAGGGCGTCGACCTGCTTTTTCTGGCTACGCCCCACGAAGCCTCGCGTTCGCTCGTGCCCGAAGCGATTGCGCAAGGCCTTCGCGTCATTGATTTGAGTGGGGCGTGGCGACTTAAACAGACACAAAATCGCGCGGTCTATGGCTTCGAGGATGCAGACTCTGTGACGGCGGCTGAACTCACCGAGAAGGCGGTATACGGACTGCCGGAATTGTGCGGTGATCGGATCCCAGATGCGGTGTTGGTGGCAAATCCGGGTTGTTACGCGACCTCAGTAATCCTGGCGTTAGCGCCGTTGCTCAAGGCTCGGGTCGTGGATCGCGAGCGTGGAATTATTTCTGACTCCAAGTCTGGTGTGTCTGGTGCAGGTAAGGAGCCGAATTCGCGGACTCACTTCGTGAGTGTTGCCGACAACCTTTCCGCTTATTCGGTCTTTGGTCACCGGCATGTGGGAGAGATGCTCGAGCAATTGAAGCTGGAAGCGTGTGAATTGATTTTCACTCCGCACCTGCTTCCGATTCCCAGAGGAATTCTTTCGACCATTTACGTGCGTTTGAACCGTGACATGAAACCGGCCGAAGTCGAAGGCTGCTTCCGCGATTTTTATGCTGGGAAGCGCTGGATACGACTTTTTGCAACGCCGAAGCTGCCGCAAATCCAGTTCTCTCTACACACAAACTATTGTGATCTTGGTTTCTGTCTTGCAGACGATGGCCGCCGGCTAGTGTTGGTCTCCTGCGTGGATAACCTGCTTAAAGGGGCGGCCGGGCAAGCAGTACAGAACATGAATCTGATGTATGGATGGAAGGAAGAGGAAGGCTTGCAGTGAAAATCGTCGTCAAAATCGGAGGCGCGGCGCTCGACGATAAATCCAGATTGCGCAAGTGTGCCCGGGCGATTGTCGAGTTGGCGCAGGATGGCCATCACGTGGCCGTGGTACACGGCGGAGGGAGCGCGCTCACTCGAACGCTTAAGCTGCTGGGCAAGCAGAGTGACTTTGTAAACGGGCTGCGCATCACCGACGCCGAGACCCGCGACGTCGCTCTCATGGTGTTGTCCGGAATTGTGAATAAGAGTCTGGTAGCGGCGATCGTTGCCGCGGGGAGCGCGGCGGTGGGTTTGTGTGGCGCGGATGGCATGGCCTTTCGTGCGCGCAAAAAGCAAAATTCAGGTTGCGACCTGGGATTTGTTGGAGAAATATGTTACGCCGAGCCGCGCTGGATCGAGGCCATCTGGGGCGCGGGAGGCATCCCGGTTCTGTCTTCTGTGGCGCTGGGGTCGGACGGCGAATACTACAACATCAATGCGGACCAAATGGCGTCCGCATGCGCCGTAGCTTGCCATGCTGACACTCTGATTTTTCTCACTGATGTGGACGGAGTGAAGGACGCCGATGGTGCGGTAATTCCTTGGTTGAACACTAAAGATGTAGCAGCCTTGGTTGCCGCTTCCGTCATCGGCGGCGGCATGCTTCCCAAGCTGGAAGCTTGCAGTGAAGCACTCCACAGGGGTGTGGGCAGAGTACGGATTCTGCCTGCAGCTCAGGTCGAGATTCTGCCGCAGTTTTACTTCACGAAGCTCGATTGTGGGACGGAGGTGATCGGCGCATGAGTCTTGCTTCCGTCATTCGTTCTGAAGAAAGGTTACTGCTCCCGACCTACGATCGTCACAAGATTCTTTTCGAAAGAGGTCGCGGTGTGTATTTGTGGGATTCGCGGGGGAATCGTTATCTCGATTTCTTGAGCGGGATTGGAGTGAACGCTCTGGGGCACGCTCATCCCGCGATCCAGAGAACGTTGAAACGCCAGGCGGGCCGTCTGATTCATGTTTCGAATCTGTTTTTCCACGAGTACCAGGCGGAACTGGCCAAACGTTTGACAGGAATTTCCGGCCTGGACCGGGCTTTTTTCTGCAATAGCGGAACCGAAGCGTGGGAGGGCGCGCTGAAACTTGCCCGAATCTACGCACGAACTAACAATACGAACGGCCACAAGCCAAAGTGGCGCATCCTCGCTCTCGACAACTCATTTCACGGACGTACCTTTGGTTCGCTGGCTACCACCGGTCAAGCCAAGTACCGCGATCCTTTTGTTCCGCTGTTGCCTGGAGTCGGCTTCGTCCGGTTCAACGATGTTGACGACCTGAAACACCAGTTCGACACGGGCGTTTGTGCGATCTGCCTGGAGACGATTCAGGGCGAGGGTGGCATTTGTCCAGTGAGTCCAGAGTTCTTGCAGCTTGCACGAAAGTTGACGGAGAACAACGATGCTTTGCTGATTCTTGACGAGATTCAATGTGGCTTGGGCCGGACCGGACGTTACTTCGCTTACCAGCACTACGGAGTGCACCCTGACATCGTGACGATTGCGAAACCCCTCGCCGCGGGATTGCCGCTGGGAGCGATTCTCACGACCAATCGCGTGGCGAGCAGCATGCATCCTGGCATGCACGGCACGACGTTCGGGGGAGGGCCGTTGGCCTGCGCGGTCGCGATAGAGTTTCTAAATGCATTAGACGAACTGCTGGACCACGTGCGCGAAGTCGGAACCTATTTCAAACGGCAACTCGAGGAACTGAAAGCCAGGCATGGCTGTATCCGCGACGTTCGCGCGATGGGCCTCATGCTGGGCGTGGAATTGGACTCCGCCGACATAGCAAAGGCAGTGGTTTCCGTCCTGCTGCAAAACAAAATTCTGATCAACCGTACTCATGAAACGGTGTTGCGTTTTCTGCCGCCCTACATCATTCGAGAAAAACACGTCGATGAAGTGATTCGAGCACTCGATGCGGCTTTCACTTCCAGTGCCCTAAAACGGCAACGCGGGTCAAAGCAGGCGGTACTTCACTCTCAAAAACTGACACAAAGGAGCCAAAATGAATAGTCAGTCACTACATAGGACACCCGTCAGTCCGGCACGGGTTCCCCATACATTCTGGGGACCTGATCTGGTTTCGACTCGCGATTTGGGTCGTCAAGGAGTTGCAGCCGTGCTCCATCTTGCCGGAATTATGAAAACGCGCCCTGCGGATTTTCGCAGCGCGCTCGCCGGCAAGCAGATGGTGATGTTCTTTGAGAAACCTTCGCTGCGGACTCGGCTGACGTTCGAAGCGGGCATGGCAAGCTTGGGCGGGACCACGTTGTTCGTGGATCAGACCCATGAGCGACTGGATGGACGCGAAAAACTGAGTGACATCGCGCATAACCTCGAGCGCTGGGTAGATGCCATCGTGTTGCGCACGTTCGCCCAGCAAACAATTGAGGCGATGGCCGAGCACGCCTCGGTTCCAGTGATTAACGCTCTCAGCGATTTGGAGCATCCTTGCCAGGCATTGGCTGACTATTTCACGTTGCAAGAACGCTTTGGCAATCTGAGGAACATCTGCCTGGCCTACGTCGGCGATGGTAACAACGTCGCGCATTCGCTGCTGCTCACATGCGCCTGTCTCGGGTCGAAAATCCGCGTGGCCACTCCCGTGGGCTACGGTCCCAACGCGCAAATCCTCGCCGATGCCCAGGAGATAGCTGAACAGACCGGTGCCGTCATCGAGATACTTTCCGATCCGCACGCGGCTGTTGAAGGCGTCGACGCAGTTTATACCGACGCATGGGCCAGCATGGGACAGGAGCACGAAGCTGGGAAACGCGCCGAGATTTTTCCACCTTACCAGATGAACGAGGAACTCGTGGCAGGAGCAGCCCCACACGCCGTGTTCATGCATTGCCTCCCGGCTCATCGGGGACAAGAAATCACCGACGCGGTAATGGATTCGGAAAGATCGGTCGTCTTCGACCAAGCGGAGAGCCGACTGCACGTGCAGAAAGCGATTTTGAATTTATTGCTAGGTGGGGAGACCCGATTGCCATCGAGGAGCGCTCATGCCTGAGAAAATTGTACTTGCCTATTCTGGAGGTCTGGACACGTCGATCATCATTCCGTGGCTGAAAGAGAATTATGCCTACGATGTGATTGCGATGGTGGGTGACGTTGGCCAGGGAGACGACATTGAGGCGGTGGTCGCAAAGGCCTATGCTACGGGTGCGTCCCAGGTGGTAGTGGAAGACCTGCGTGAGGAATTTCTCACCGGATACGTGTTCCCCGCGCTGAAGGCGGGAGCGGTGTACGAACACAAGTATCTGCTGGGGACATCGCTCGCCCGGCCGGTGCTCGCGAAACATCAAGTTGAAGTCGCACTGCGAGAAGGAGCCAACGCCGTCGCCCATGGGTGCACGGGCAAAGGCAATGACCAGGTGCGATTCGAATTGGCGTACCAGGCTCTTGCGCCCGAGCTACGCGTGATTGCGCCCTGGCGCGAGTGGTCGCTCAAATCTCGAGAAGACTGCCTTGACTATGCCGAGCAGCACGAAATTCCCGTGGCCGCCAGCCGTGAGAAGATTCACAGCCGCGATCGGAATCTTTGGCACCTCAGCCACGAGGGAGGCGAGTTGGAAGATGCGGCCAATGCGCCGCTGGCCAGTACCTGGCAACTCACTCGTTCCGCGCAAGAGGCGCCGGATCGCGAGGAGCAAGTAACCATCGGATTCGCAAGCGGAGTTCCGGTCTCGGTCAATGAACTGGAACTCGATCCGGTGTCTCTGGTCGAACTATTAAACGAAATTGGTGCTCGCAACGCCATCGGGCGAGTCGACCTGGTGGAGAACCGCTTTGTTGGAATTAAGTCTCGAGGTTGCTACGAAACTCCCGGTGGAACCTTGCTGGTCACGGGTCATCGAGAACTCGAGGCATTGTGCCTGGAGCGCGATGTTGCACACTTCAAGCAACACGTCGGGCTGAAATACGCGGAACTGGTCTACTTCGGGTTCTGGTTCTCACCGCTCCGTGAGGCGCTCGACGCCTTCGTGGAAACCACACAGAAACAGGTAACCGGGTTGGTCACGCTCTCCTTGTATAAGGGCAACGTGTCCGTGGTGAGCCGCCATTCCGAGCATTCGCTCTACCGCACCGATCTGTCCTCGTTCACGATGGGCGATACTTACGACCAGAAAGACGCGGCGGGTTTCATTCGTATTCTGGGCCTTCCGTCCCGCTCGCGTGCTCAGGCGCGTAAAGAGCCGGCCGGATCGGAGGTTGCGCAATGAAGATGTGGTCCGGCCGTTTCCGGCAGCCTCTCGATCCTGGATTTGAACGTTGGCAACGTTCCTTCGATTTTGACCGACGATTGTTGACTCACGAACTTGCAGCCAGCAGCGCCCATGCGCGTGCTTTGAAGGGTGCGGGCGTCTTGAATTCAAACGAACTGATCGCCATGCTCCAAGGCTTGGAACGGATCGGGGAGCAGGCGGCATCGTCGCCCGCATTTCTTGAAGACGACGGAGCCGAAGACGTCCATCACTTCGTCGAGAAACAGTTGGTGTCGCTGATTGGCGACACTGGATACAAGCTGCACAGCGGACGCAGCCGAAATGAACAAATCGCGACCGACCTTCGTTTATACGTTCGGGCGGCTGTCGATCAAATTCGATCTGATCTGTCGGCGTGGTGCAGCGCTTTGCTAGATAGAGCACAGCAAGCCGGGAATGCTGCCATGCCTGCCTACACGCATCTACAGCGCGCTGAGCCTGTGTTGGTCTCGCACTGGCTGCTGGCGTACATCGAGATGTTTCTGCGCGACGCGGAAAGGCTCGCGGATTGCCGCAAGCGGTTGAATGTTTGTCCTCTCGGTTCTGGCGCTGTCGCAGGAGCTACCTTGCCTTTGGATCGTCGAGCCTTGGCGGCTGAGCTTGACTTCGATCAGCCAGCCGCGAACAGCATCGACGCCACTTGCGATCGTGATTTCGTCCTCGAATTTGTGAACACGCTTTCGCTGCTGGCTCTGCATTTGAGCCGCTGGGCGGAGGAAATGATCCTGTTTTCATCCCAAGAATACGGCTTTGTCCAGTTGCCCGAGGCATACTCCACGGGAAGCAGCGCGATGCCGCAAAAGAAGAACCCTGATCTATTGGAACTCGCACGCGGCAAGTGCGCTCGCGTTATTGGAGACTCAACCGCACTGCTGATTTGCCTGAAGGGCTTGCCCCTCGCCTATAACAAAGACTTGCAGGAGACCCAAGAACCGCTATTCGACGCCGCCGACACTGCGCTTTCGCTGCTGCCGCTGCTAACCGGATGGATGAAGGTTGCAGAATTCAACTACGAAACCATGCAGAAGGCAGCACAGTCGGGATTCATGAACGCGTGGGCCGCCGCCACTTACTTGGTACAACGCGGAGTCCCCTTCCGCCTCGCGCATGAGCACATCGGAAAAGCTGTGCAACTAGGCCTGGAGAAAACTTGCGAACTTCAAGATTTATCTCTGGAGGAACTGCGCTCAGTGAATGCGAAATTCGACCAGGATTTCTATGCCTGCCTGAAGCTGGACGCGGTGCTTGCTATCCACGATGTTCCCGGTGGTACGGCTCCGGCGCGAGTAAAGCAGGCGGTTGCTGATGCTCGTCAGAGAATCGAGTCCATACGGGAGGACGTCCATGCGCACGCGTAAAGCCATCCTGCCCGATGCCCAGCGGATCCATGCTCTCATCTCCGCCTATGCTGGCGACGGCACTCTTCTGCCCCGCACCCTGGCCGAGATCTGCGAGAATGTGCGAGACTTCGTGGTCCTGGAAGACGGCGGTCTCATTATTGGCTGCGGAGCGCTCCATCTCTATGGCCCGCATCTAGCGGAGATCCGTTCCATTACGGTTGCGCCTTCGCAGCAAGGCAAAGGTGGTGGTGAACATTTGGTGAAGGCGTTGCTCGCGGAGGCGAAAAAGCATCGTGTGACTTGCACTTGCCTGTTCACGCGCGCTCCGGAGTTTTTCGCTCGCATGGGTTTCGCAACCGCACAGCGCGAGGATTTGCCAGATAAGATCTACAAAGATTGCCACGTCTGCCCGCGTTTTCATGCTTGCGACGAAGTAGCGATGGTGCGCGGCGAACTGCCGAAATTTGCCATCCTGCCGGAACCGGCAAACTGGCTGGTCAAACTTCAGGTATGAATGTAGCGGGCGGCTTCGCGCCAAGCTATTCCGGTGGGGAATAACGAACCCGTGCGTCTTTATGCTCTGACATCTGCTGGATTCTGAAAAACCTCAATTCCCGCGGGTCTGACCCCACGCGGCGATGGACAGGTTTTGCAAGCCCGCCCATTCGCGCTATCTTATTCTCATGCAACTTCGTGGCTGCGGTACCGCTCTCATAACTCCCTTCCGTCAGGATGGCTCCATCGACGAGCTGGCCCTGCGCAACCTGGTGGCATGGCAGGTCGAGTCCGGAATCGATTTTCTGGTTCCCTGCGGCACTACCGGCGAAACCCCGACCTTGTCGCACGACGAGTGGCTGCGAGTCATCGACCTTACCGTCGAAGTCGCTGCGGGACGCCTACCCATTATGGCTGGGGCCACTTCTAACTCGACCCAGGATGCGGTCGAGAAAGCAAAGAAAGTGGCCGCGCGGCCTGGTGTAAATGCAATCCTTACCGCGTCACCTTATTACAACAAGCCGACGCAGGAAGGCCAGTACCGACATTTCCGCGCGATTGCCGAAGCCGTGGACAAGCCGATCATTCTCTACAACGTCCCGGGCCGCACCAGTGTGAATATCGAACCGGCGACCCTGGCCCGGCTGGCAGAGGTCCCGAATATCGCCGGCGTCAAGGAGGCCAGCGGCAACATCGTGCAGGTTGCCGAGATTTGTAACCTGTTGCCGGAGCACTTCCTCGTTTTTTCTGGCGACGATGCGATTACGCTACCGCTTATTGCGCTGGGTGGCGTCGGAATCATTTCGGTCGCTTCCAATGAGATTCCCCGCGAAATGGCTGAGATGACGCGGGCCGCGCTGAACAACGACTGGGGCACAGCGCGGCGCATTCATCGCAAATATCTGGCGCTGATGCAGGCCAACTTCATCGAGACCAATCCGATGCCGGTAAAGGCGGTGCTGGCGATGATGGGGAAAGTGGAAGAAGTCTATCGGCTGCCTCTGCTGCCCATGCGTCGCGATACGCGCTCCAAGATACAAAAGATCGCCACTGAGGCCGGATTGATTGCCAAGCCGGCCATTCCACCCGCCGACACGGTCAATTTCTACATCTATGAAAACTGGCTCGCCGGACCGCACAAAATCGTTCTACACCGATCCTGTTGCGGGCAGTGCAATCACGGCAAGGGACGCCCCGCTGGACATGATGCCAACCACGCGCGCTGGCATGGGCCTTACGCCACGCTTACGGAAGCTCGGGAAACTTCACAAGGCATGGCCGGTGTGCTGATTCGTAGTGAGTGCAAGTGCATTTAGCGATTTCCAATTGGCGATTGCCAACTGGTGATTTCTCCACGCGCACCGCGGAGTCGAGAGTAGTGGGCTGCTTTCGAAAATATTCGGCTTGGTGGACTATTTGAATGGTAACTTGTCTGCTGTCCCATGACGTTCGGAGGCGTAATCTCGCGATTGCTGGGTGTTTGGTTCATCTACCTTGGGGTGTCCGAAGGCACTTCGTTTTACTGGACCGGGTACATGGGCGCCGTGCCGCCGGATCGCAGAGGCCCGACCATCCCACGATGGATCGGGATGCCCCTGTTCATTTGCGTTGGTCTGTGGCTTGTTTACTATTCTGTTCGCCACTTTGCCCACTGAAAGTTCAAGACCGCCCACTGCCAATTCAAGGTCTAGTCACTGCAGGTTGAAAATCCCGTATACTTTTCCCGAATGGAATCCCTCAGATCCGCGATCGAGCGTCTCGCCTCTCTTGAAGTTGAGAGCAATCCGGATGCGCGTCAGATCTTCATGGACTTTCGCGATGAGCTAACCCAAGGCAAGATTCGCGCCGCAGAAAAGATTGACGGGCAATGGGTGGTAAATATCTGGGTAAAGCAGGGCATTCTGCTGGGGTTTCGCCTGGGCGAACTCAGCAAGATGGGCGAAGACGTAAGTCTTTCCTTCGTTGACAAGGATACCTTCCCTGCCCGGCGATTTACGGTCAGGGATCGCGTACGAATCGTACCTGGCGGATCATCGGTGCGTACCGGATCCTATGTTGCTCCGACCGTGATCTGCATGCCACCGATGTTTATTAATGTAGGCGCCTACGTGGACGAAGGCACAATGGTGGATTCCCACGCGCTGGTGGGTTCATGCGCCCAAATTGGCAAGCGTGTGCATTTGAGCGCGGCGGCGCAGATCGGCGGCGTCCTCGAACCGATCAATGCGTCTCCAGTCATCGTTGAAGACGATGTGCTTGTGGGTGGCAACTGCGGCGTCTATGAGGGCACGCTAATACGGGCACGGGCGGTACTGGGCGCGGGCACGATTCTGACGCGCTCCACTCCGTTGTACGACATTGTTCGCGGGCAAGTTTACCGGGCCACAGACGACAAGCCACTCGAGGTGCCGGAAAATGCAGTCGTCGTGCCTGGGTCACGAGCGGTCACAAAAGGTCAGGCGGCGGAGTGGCATCTGTCGCTGTACACACCCGTGATCGTGAAGTATCGCGATGAGAAGACCGACCAGAGAATCGAACTGGAGGAGTTGCTGCGATGAACCAAGAGAACGGCAGTGCTGGCTTCACGGCTGGGCTAGAGTGAGTTCTGCTGCGATTCTTCGGCGGCGAAGCTCCAAGTGCTTTTGGCGAAAGTGGGCCTTAGCGCGATCGCCCCAGGCACGCACGAAATAGTAATTTAGTCCCGCGCCGATGGCCGAACTGGCGATCGGAATCACGCGCCCCGACCACTTCTCGACCGCTTCCTTGCTGGCTTGCACGGCAATCCGCTGCATCACCTTGGGCACAAACCGATTGACTACTTCTTTTTCGAGCACCTCGCGGCTGATATCCACACCAGCGGCGCTGGCAGCGGCAATCCACAGCTCTGCTGTCTCCTCATCGGTGTTGTATTCAAAACCATAGATCAGACTGAGCTTCTGAATGGTTCGCAGCGTAATACCGGCAAGGATGCTAAGGTCTGGGACCATGGTCAGAACCCCACCGAGCCCAAATCCAGCGCCCTCGGCCGCGGCCAACTTCATTCCGCTCAGGATAACGCGGTTCGCCAAGTCGTCAAGAACGCCTATGTCCACCGAGTAGAGGCCCTGAAAACTGTTGATGGGCACGCCGTAAGCGGCACGCAACTGCAAGAGAAATTTGTTCGGATCAACCTTGACTGTCTCGTATGCATGTTGGAAGCCACGGCGCAGACCATTTTCGACGCGGCGCCGTATCCATGATTTGCGTTGTTGTTCGGCCATCTGACTTGACGTTAACTCAAGGTCGATAGAAAAACCAGTTCTGGTCTCAGTTAGCCCGCCAACTGGCAGTCCCCTTGTCGTCCGTATGCTACGATCAAGGGACACTTAAAATGCCAACTGGAAAACTGCACATCGTACCTCTCGGTGGTCTGGGCGAGTTCGGGATGAACTGCATGGCCGTGCGCTGGGGCGATGACATCATCGTGATCGACGCGGGCCTGATGTTCCCCGAGGCCGAACTGCTGGGCGTGGACATCGTCGTTCCCGACATTTCCTATCTTATCGAAAACCGGCAACGGGTGCGCGCCATCATCCTCACCCATGGTCATGAAGATCACATCGGCGCTCTGCCGTGGATTCTTTCTGAACTCAGCGTACCAGTGTGGGGCACCGAGTTCACGCTA
>Ga0074044_10000430_pt1 | contig 41520 bp, 34 predicted proteins | sample BogForMeECP23OM1_FD_94443 | JGI IMG/M metagenome (GOLD analysis project Ga0074044, IMG submission 94443) | Bog forest soil microbial communities from Calvert Island, British Columbia, Canada - Bog Forest MetaG ECP23OM1 | ecosystem: Environmental > Terrestrial > Soil > Wetlands ...
CCGGCCCCTCCCGGCGCCGCTGGAAACCCCGTGGACCAACACCGCCTAAAAACTTGTACAGAGAGGTCGTACGGCCTATACAAGAGTTGGAATCTGAGAGTCAAAACGGAAATCCCGGCTTAAAGCGAAAATAATTCAATTGGTGCAGGAAACTGCACTCTTGCGGAGAAATTCGCCTGACCGCTCGCCATTCATCAGTCTTACAACGTCGTCAGACCTGGTCGAATCGGAGCGACACCGACTTATCTATTCTATCGAAGACGGATCTTGTCTATCGACCACGGATCTTGGATAGGGCATTTACTTTCCGGCATTTGCAATCTCTCCTTCCACGTGCCATATGGCGGCAATTGCGTCCGATACAGCTGCGTGGAACGAGAGACGCAGCGTAAAAATATCCGCATGAAATCACCTGCTCGTCGCGAGCGTAGGCGGCGCAAATTGCCTCAACGTCTTCGTCCATTTCAGGCGCTCGTCGAGCGGCCTCCCGGTTCCTAATTCAACCCTCCGATCAAACGTTTCCTGGACATAGTGCTGGCTTGCATGATCATAGTCGCCGCCGGTCCCGTGATCCTGCTGACTGCGCTTGCGATATGGCTAGTCGATGGGAAGCCAATTCTGTTTCGGCAGCTCCGCGCCGGAATAAGCGGCCGGCCGTTCGAGCTACTTAAGTTCCGTACCATGAGGCCCGTCACCAGTGACCAGCCGCATCGCAACTACGCAAGCCACTGGATTGAGGAAGGCAGGCCATTCACAAAAGGCCAGAAGGTGCTCTTCAAGATCGCCAGAGATCCTAGAGTTACGCGGTTGGGCGTCTTCCTCAGACGTTTCAGCATCGATGAGTTGCCGCAGATCGTCAACGTGCTGCGCGGCGAAATGAGCCTGGTCGGTCCGCGCCCGGCCATTCCCTACGAAGTTGAGATGTATCAGGACTGGCACCGGCGCCGTCTCGACACATTGCCGGGACTGACCGGCTTGTGGCAGGTGAGCGGACGCAATCGCCTGTCATTCGATGAGATGGTGAGGTTGGACATAGAATACATCGAGCATTGGTCGCTTGAGCGCGATCTTCAAATTCTTGCCCGCACCCCGATTGCGGTTCTCCGTGGTGGCGTTTGAATGGCCATCGATGCCCCTGCAGGAGCTGCGGCCAAACCGGGACCGCGCGAAGAGCTGAGCGGAGTCGGTGTGGTCGGGCTCGGCTATTGGGGGCCGAACCTGGTTCGCACTTTGCGGGAGCTGCCCTGCTCCAGGAGATTGGTGGCCTGCGATATCGACGCCCAATCTCGCCGGCGCATGGAGCGCCTTTACCCGGATGTTGAGGTGAGCGCCCGGTTCGACGATTTGCTCGAGGATCCCGAAATCGAGGCCGTCGTGATCGCGACGCCGGCGAGCACGCATTTTACGATCGCGAAGCAGGCACTGGCGGCGGGCAAGGCGGTGCTGGTTGAGAAGCCGCTTGCTACATCGTTTGCGGATGGCGCGGAACTGGTGAGCATCGCCCGCGAGCGCAAAAGCGTGCTGATGGTCGGGCACATCTTCGAGTACAGTCTGCCGATCGTCAAGATCACCGATATCGTCAGGTCGGGTGAACTGGGCGACGTCGTCCACCTCAATTTCGTCCGTTCCAGCCTCGGTCTTCTCCAGCACGACGTGAACGTGCTCTGGGACCTTGCCATTCATGACGTCTCAATCGCGATAAGGTTGATGGGCGGGACGCCTACGGCGGTTGGATGCCAGGGCCAGAGTCATTGCCGGTGCGGAGTCGAAGACGTGGCGATGCTCACGTTACGGTTTCCGCTCAACGTGATAGTCTTCATCTACGTGAGTTGGCTCGGAGCGCTCAAGACTCGCCGCGTCACGATCGTCGGCTCGAAGAAGACGCTGCTCTTCGACGACGCAGAGGCTCACAACAAGATCCGGCTGTACGACAGAGCGCCCGCTCCGATCCCGCTCGGCGGTGACCCGGGCAAGTTTCGGAGATCGAAGCGGCAAAACGAGGTCGCGCCAGAGCGGCTGCAGGAATCCAGGCCGCTCGACATCGAGTGCCGCCACTTCGTCAACTGCGTACTGACCGGACGCACTCCGCGGACCGACGGACTTTCGGCCCTTCGCGCGGTGAGCGTGCTTGAGGCGGCCAAGCTCTCGCTCCGGCAGCGAGGCGCGATGGTACCACTACGCCCAGCCGACGTGTAGCGCGATGGCGGCCCGTCGCAAGTTTGCCGGCAACGTTGCGGTCGGAGATGATGTAAAACTCGGCAAGAACGTGCGGCTGGCGCCGTTCGTCAACCTCTACGGATGCGAGGTCGGTGACGAGACCCGCATTGGCTCCTTCGTCGAGATCCAAAAGGCGGCGAAGATCGGCTGCCGCTGCAAAATCTCCAGCCACAGTTTCATCTGCTCCGGCGTCGTAATCGGCGACGGCGTGTTCATCGGCCATGGCGTGGTGTTTATCAACGATCGCCATCCGCGTGCGCTTAACGCTGACGGATCAATCCGAAACGATGGTGATTGGCGCCTGGAGCCAACCGTAGTGCGGGCCGGAGCGTCGATCGGCAGCGGCGCAGTGATTCTGTGCGGCATCACGATCGGCGAGCATGCCTTGGTCGGCGCGGGCGCCCTGGTGACGCACGATGTGCCGGCAAACGGATTGGTGGCGGGCCAATCGGCGCGCCTGAGGGCCCGGAGTCGGGCGATGCAAAGCCGGCGACCGCGATGAGTCGCGCCGGATTTCAACACGCCGGCTTCATGATAGGGCTGACACCTGGAGTAGATACGCCATGTTGGTGGTCGAGGACTCGGCCGCTGGTCCCGCGATCGAAAATCTCACCTCGGCAAACCCGAAGGTCTCGCACGAAACCCGCTGATGTCGGCCCGAACCGCTCCGCCCGCAAACCGTGGAAGTGGTCAAGGCGGAGCAAGCGTCTGGTTTGACCATCGCGCATCGCAGTCCTTGAACTCCAGCGTTCGGCTTGCGGGTAATTTCGGCCAGTGAAAATCTGATGCTCGAGGGCGCTGGCCGGCCCGACGCTTCCGAAAGCGAAGGCGTCAGAGGGCGAACGGAGCCGTTGCGCCAGAGGAGGACTACGGATGTCAGACAACCGCGCTGAGGCTCTGCCGACGCAGCTGGAAAGCATCAAGTACCTGAATGAACTAGCTTTGGAATTGCGCGTTTCATGGGACCGTTCGACTGACGACATCTGGCGCAGGCTCGATGCTGAATTGTGGGATTTGACGCGGAATCCGATGCTGGTGCTCCACGCGACATCGGAAACCAAGCTCAGAGAGCTGGCTGGCGAAACAGAGTTCCGGCAGCGGATCGAGGATTTCGTGCTGGCACGTCGCCAGTATTCGCACTCGCCTGGGTGGTATCAATTTGCAAATCAAGGAGCGCCCCTCACTTACATCGCATATTTCAGCATGGAGTTCGGCCTCTCGGAGGCGCTGCCGATTTACTCTGGTGGCCTTGGCAACGTAGCCGGCGATCAACTCAAGGCAGGCAGTGATTTGGGCGTTCCGATTGTCGGAATCGGCCTGCTCTATCAGCAGGGTTATTTCCGCCAAACGATCGATGCCGATGGAGTTCAGGGCGCGCTGTATCCCTACAATTCGCCCTCCGAACTTCCGATCACGCCGGTACGCGACCGCCAGGGACAGCTTGTCCGCCTCGAGTTGGAATTTCCCGGCTACAAGATCTGGTTGCGCGCATGGCAGGCAAGCATCGGACGCGTAACCCTGTATTTGCTCGACAGCAACGATGGCGCGAACATGCCTTTCCATCGGGGAATCACGAGCGAGCTTTATGGCGGTGGACCGGAATTGCGCCTCATGCAGGAACTGGTGCTAGGGATCGGAGGATGGCGCCTGCTTGATCGCCTCAATATCCGAGCCGACGTCTGCCACCTGAACGAGGGACACGCCGCATTCGCCGTCCTCGAACGCGCCGCATGCTTCATGGAGCAAACGGGCAAGCCGTTCGATGTCGCACTGACGGCGACGCGCGCCGGCAATCTGTTCACTACCCATACTCCAGTTGCGGCAGGCTTCGACCGTTTCGATTCGGTGCTGATGAGACGTTACCTCGATCCGTTCATGAAGCGTCGTCTGCCCGGGGTCTCGCTCGGCGAAGTTCTCGCGCTGGGCCGGCGCGATCCCGCTGACGAGAGTAAACCGTTCAACATGGCCTACCTCGCGATTCGAGGAAGCGGGGCGATCAACGCTGTCAGTCGTCTGCACGGCAGCGTCAGCCGCTCCATCTTCAACGACCTATTTCCGCGATGGCCGAAGGTGGAAGTCCCGGTCGGGTACGTGACCAACGGCGTACACACGCCGAATTGGGACTCAGTCTATGCGCAGCGGCTGTGGATAGCCGCCTGCGGGAAAGATCCGTGGGTTGGCACGATGGAGGATGTTTCAGAAAAGATTCGAGCAATGCCGGATGATCTGCTGTGGGGATTGCGGATGAGCAACCGAAAGGCCCTGGTCGAATACTTACGCGAGCGGTTGGTGCGTCAATACGCGGCCGCGGGCGAGTCGGCCGAGGATGTGAAACTAACGCGAACGGTATTCGATCCGGATGCGCTGACGCTGGGATTCGCGCGGCGATTCGCTACCTACAAGCGTCCCACTCTGTTGCTTCAGGATCCTGAGCGCCTGGTACGCATTCTCACTAATCCTCATTTCCCGGTTCAGTTGGTGATCGCCGGTAAAGCGCATCCTGCGGACGAACCAGGCAAGGCGATGATCCGGCAATGGACCCAGTTCGTCAAACGTCCCGAGGTGCGCGGACGCGTCGTGTTCGTAGCCGACTACGACATGATGGTGGCAGCACATTTGGTGCAAGGTGTGGACGTGTGGATTAACACGCCGCGGCGCCCTTGGGAGGCCAGCGGCACGAGCGGCATGAAAGTGTTGGTCAATGGCGGGCTTAACCTGTCGGAACTCGACGGGTGGTGGGCGGAAGCTTATGCGCCCGAGTTTGGATGGGCGATCGGCGATGGCGGGGAACACGGCGACGACCCGGCTTGGGACAAGGCTGAGGCCGAGGCACTCTACGAACTGCTGGAGCACGGGGTGATTCCAGCGTTTTACACTCGAAACGAAAAAGGTATCCCGACTAGATGGGTGACGCGGATGCGAGAAAGCATGGCACGGCTTACCCCGCGGTTCTCGGCGAATCGGACTGTTCGCGAGTACACCGAGACATACTACCTGCCGGCGGCGGGCGCGTATCGAAAGCGTGCGGCAAACGCGGGCGCGCTCGCCGAAGAAATCGTGAATTGGCGGCGTGATATCGACGAGCATTGGCCGACAATCCGTTTTGGATCGCTCGAGCTCGACTCCGCTGCCGGCATCCATGAGTTCCGGGTTGAAGTCTATTTGGATGAGGTAGCGCGAGAAAACGTATGCGTCGAGTTGTATGCAGAGCCGATCGACGACCGGCGGCCGGAGCGGACCTCGATGAACCGGGCCACGGTATTGAGCGGTGCGGCAACCGGCTACATCTACACGGCGCGAGTCAAAGCTGACCGTCCAGCATCGGACTACACTGTGCGAATCATTCCTTCGAAACCCGAAGCGCTCGTCCCGCTCGAAGCAAACCTTATCGAATGGCGCCAGTCCTAAGAGAAACATTCGGATCGCGCAGAGAAGACGGTCACACACCCAACGATCGTGGCGACGGAGACAAGCTGCTTTGAGGCGCGAGTCTCTTTCGATCTGTGGCGAATCGCCCGGTTGTCCCCGCTGGTTAAGCGCGAACCAGAGGCTGATTCGAGAGAATCGTTCACGCGCCCTTCTGGAGAATGTGCGCGACGCAAACGGCGCCGACGCCCACCATGTGAGCAACTCCCGTCTTAGCGATCGGCTGTTGCCGTACCCCCGCTTCGCCGCGCAACTGGCGCGTGATCTCGGCAATCTGCCCGGCGCCGGTCGGACCGATCGGATGGCCCATCGCGAGCAATCCTCCTGACGCGCTTACTGCGCAGCGGCCGCCTACGTCGAATTCGCCTGCCGCGATCGCGCCCGCGGCCTTGCCCGGCGCGCACAGTCCCATCGCCTCCACATACAGCAGCTCTTCAATCGTGAACGCGTCATGGAGTTCTATGACATCCAGGTCGCCGGGTCCTATGCCGGCTTCGTTGAACGCCTGCTGGACCGTTTCGCGCGTCAGCTCTGCGTCAAAATTCTTCGCTCCGCGGTACACCTGCTCGGTTTTCGTGACCGACGCGATGACCCTGACCGCGCGCTTGCGCTCGATTCCAAGTTGCGCGATCGCATCGTCGGAGGCGACGATCACTGCGGCTGCGCCTTCGCCGACGGGGCAGCATTGAAGGCGCGTCAGCGCCCCGGAAATAGCCGGCCCGGCCATCACTTCTTCCAGCGTCACTGCCTTTTGGCGCTGTGCGTAGGGATTGTTCGCTCCGTTGCGATTGTTCTTGACCGCTACCAGCGCAATCTGTTCGGCGCTCACACCGTAGCGAGTCATGTACTCCTGCGTGAGCAGCGCGAAGTGGGTGAAAGGCACAACGCGCGAGCCGACCAGGTCGCGCATCCTGGTCTTCCCCGGCGCCATCGCGACCGGTCCCGGCTTGTCCACTCCCAGCGCGAGTGAAACATCGGTGAGGCCGCCGGCGACATCGATGCAGGCCTGGCGAAATGCGGTCGATCCCGAAGCGGACGCGTTCTCTACCTGGGCCATCGGAATTCCGGTTGCGCCCAGGTGACGCAGCATCGGCCGCGAAGCGGCCATTCCGATCAGCGCCGTGCCGGTGTATGCCGACTCAACTGATCGCCATTCAAGGGCAGCATCCGCAAGAGCCTCCCGCACCGCGGTAAGGCCGAGGGTAACGTATGGAGTTTCACTGAGCCGCTGATATCGATGGAGGCCGATGCCAACCACATAGATCGGACGCATATCGAGAAGTTTCTTTTTCATTTGCCTGCCTCGGCCTTGGCGAAGCGCAGCTCGACCATCTCGTTGCCCGCTTGATCGGTACCGGCCGCAACGAGCACGCTCTTCATGCGATCGCCGATGGCGAGGCCCGCATCGGTGCGGCTGGTAAGCGTGGATCGAATTGCAGGGCCATCATCGAGCACAATCAGGCCGATCGTGAAGGGAGCTTCTATGTCCTTGCCCATGTGGAGGTGAACGGTTGCGTACGAATGAAGCGTGCCGCGTCCGGCCAATTGCACCGCGTCAAGCTTTTCGGGCAGCGCACCGCATGATTCGCATCCATAACGCTGCGGGGGAAAGAAAACATAGCCGCACGCGCGGCACTTACCGCCGCTCAGCGACGGATTATCGGCGGGGTCAGGCGAGTACAGTTCGGGATGAATGGCGGTGCGAATGGGCATGATGGCCTCCCGCGGGAGACGATAGGACTATCCTCGTGCTCGCGTCAATTTTGCACGCTGACCAGCAAGGATGTATGTTCCGGCCCGATGGCCACTTCACTGCGCGCAAGCAATCGCCGCGGCGGCGCCGCACACAGCGCCGCGAGCGAGAGCGGGAGCCGCGCTCATGCTCGATGACGCTCGTGTCCTGGAAGTCTCTGCGCCCGAGACGATGCTCGCCGGCAGGATGCTTGCTGATCTTGGCGCCGACGTAGTCGTAATCGAGCCTCCTGCGGGATCTCCCGGGCGGCGGCTCGCTCCATTCCTCGGCGATATTCCCGGAATCGAACGGAGCCTCACCTGGCAGGCGCTCAATTACAACAAACGTGGAGTCACGATTGAGCTCTCGTCGGTTGACGGGAAGGCTCTAATGCGAGACTTGGCCACAAGATTTGACGTAGTGATCGAAGCGGCCGGCGGGGTCGGAAGATCGCCGCTGGACTCGATCGAGTTTTCACCGCGCACGATCAGATGCACGGTCGCCCCGTTCGTCCGCACTGGCCCCAAACGCGAATACGCGGCGACCGATTTTACCGTGATGGCGGCCAGCGGCGCGCCGGCGATGACCGGAGACCTCGACCGCCCTCCACTTTTTTTCCCGGTGCCGCAAGCGATGATGGAAGCGGGCGCCGATGCCGCGATCGCGACGCTCGCGGGACTCATCGCACGCGATCGCGACGGAGTGGGACAGCGCGCCGGCGTGTCGGCCAGGATCGCCGCAATGATGAGCGCATTCGGACTGGCTCTTGTTCCAGGCTCGGGCAACGCGGACTCCAAGCGGACGCAAGGGGCGATGGTGGTAGCTGGAGTGCAAGTGCCAAGCGTGTACGAGTGCGCGGACGGGTTCGCGTTGATCACGATAGGTTTCGGCCCGGTGTTCGGCCAGATGACGCAGCGGCTGGCGAAGTGGGCTGCTGAAGAGGGGCGCATGGATCGGCGAATCGCCGAGACAAGCTGGTCCTCATTCGTCAGCGACCTGATGGCGGGCAAGGCATCGCCACAGGATCTGCAGGTGCTGGTGGACGGACTCAAGTCGCTGGCGCGGTCGAAGAGCAAGGCTGAGATCGCAGAGGCCTCGCGCAGACTTGGACTCCTCGCAGCGCCGGTGATGAATATGAAAGACGTCGCCGACTACGAGCAGTACCGCGAGCGTGGGCTCTTCGCCCGCGTGAGTCTCAACGCGGGCCGAGAAATCGATGCGCCGGTGCGATTTGCGCAATTCTCGAACTACTCGATCGAGATCAAACGGCCCGCGCCGAAATTATCTGAACACTCCGCCGAGATCTTTGAAGCGGAACTCGGTCTCTCCAAAGCTGAAATCCAGGCGCTGTTCGTCGCAGGAGCAATCTAGATGGCAGCACCGCTAGAAGGCGTCCACGTGCTCGATTTGAGCTGGGTGATGGTCGGGCCGGCGAGCGCTCGCTACCTGGCCGACATGGGCGCAGATGTAATCAAGGTCGAAAGCTCGAAACGCCTCGATCCGGTTCGCACGCTTGGTCCGTTCAAGGACGGGAAGTTCGGGCCCGAACGCTCGGTCAGCTATCACAACCTCAACGCGGGAAAACGATGCATCGCGATCGATATCCGCCGCCCCGAGGGGCGGGAAATTGTCCTGCGACTGACGGATTGGGCGGATGTCGTGCTGGAAAGCTTCACACCCGGCGTGCTCGAGACGCTTCATCTGGGGTACGCGGATCTGAGGAATCGCAACGACCGGATCATCATGGCGTCGACCAGCCTGCTCGGACAGACCGGACCGTACGCAAAAGGCACCAGCGGCGTCGGCACGATGGGCGCGGCGATGTCGGGCGCGACATATCAAATCGGATGGCCCGATCGTGAGCCCACTGGGCCGTGGGGTCCATGGACCGATGCGGTGACGCCAAGGTTCATCGTTGCGAGCATCCTGGCGGCGCTCCATCGCCGATCGCGCACCGGCGAGGGATGTTATTTGGATGTCGCGCAAGCGGAAGCGGGAATCCAGTTCATGATGCCCGCATATTACGAATACGCCGCGAACGGCACGATTCCGGAACGCCGCGGCATCGCAGGCTCGCCTATCCAGGCGCCGCAGGGCGTATATCCATGCCGCGGGGAGGATCGGTGGATCGCCATCGATGGTTCGCATCCGGCTCATTGGGATGCGCTTCGCGGCTTGATCGGAGGAGAACTGCGCGAAGCGAAGTTCGACACGATTATAGGCCGGCTGCGCAATCGCGCCGCGCTGGACGAAACGATCGTCAGCTGGACTCACGAGCAGGAAGTGGGAGCGATCGAGCATCGCCTGCAAGCGGCGGGAGTGCCGTCGCACGTCGTGAGCCGGGGTGGCGACCTCGCGCGCGACGCCGATCTCCTCGAAGCCGGACACCTCCACAAGATCAACGATCCGGTTTTCGGCGATGCGGACATTGAGGGACCGCGGTTCTCACTCTCTCGCACCGGCCTGCATCCGACTCGGCGGGGGCCGCGAATCGGGGAGCATACAACAGAAGTGCTGGCGGCCGTCCTGGGAATGTCGCAAGCGGAGATCGCGCAATTGGATAACTCGGGAGTACTCGTCTAGAACTCAAATCTTTGGAGGTGAAGACGTGAGCGTTAACATCCTCGATCTCAAGGGACGCGTTGGACTGGTGACCGGCGCCGGACAGGGCGTGGGACGCGCGGTCGCGCTTCGCTTCGCAGAGAACAATGCCGGCGGCGTAGTCGTCAACGATTTCCGCCTCGAGCGCGCTGAAGCCGTTGCCGCCGAAGTGGAAAAGCTGGGCGTCAAGGCGATTGCGGCGCAATGCGACGTGACCAATTTTGCGTCGGTCACGGCGATGTTCGAAAGGGCGCGAGCGACCTTCGGCAACGTCGATATCCTGGTAAACAACGCGGGCAACGCCGGCGCCGATCCGCGCGCCGTCGCGCGCAAACCCTTCTGGGAACAGGAGCCTAAAGACTGGGAGCCCTTTCTCGGCACAAATCTCTTCGGCGTGCTGAACTGCGTGCGAGTAGCGGGTCCCACAATGATCGCGAACAAGTACGGCAAGATCGTCACCGTAATCTCCGATGCAGGACGGGTCGGCGAGCCTAATCTGGAGATTTACTCCGGCGCCAAGGCGGGCGCCGCGGGCTTCATGCGTGCGATTGCGAAAGATCTCGGCCGGGCAAGTATCACCGCTAACTGTGTCGCGCTGGGCACGACGCGCACGCCGGCAATCGAACGCGTCGCCTCCGATCCGGAAGCGGTCAAGAAAATCCTGAAGGTGTACCAGGTCAAGCGCCTCGGCGAGCCCGAGGACGCGGCCAACATGATCCTGTTCTTAAGTTCGGACGCATCGAGCTGGATCACCGGACAAACAATTCCAGTCAACGGCGGCTACTCGTTCGCCATGTAGTCGATGGGAACAGCATGAAATTCGAAACAATAATTCTGGAGCGCAAGGAACGAATTGGATACCTGACGCTGAATCGTCCCGATCGCGCGAACACCATCAGCCTCCAGCTCATGCGGGAAGTGGTCAGTGCGATGGAGGAAGTTGAAGCGGATTCCGAGTACCGTGTGGTCATTCTGACCGGCGCCGGCAAGCACTTCTGCGGCGGCGCCGATCTGCGTGACTTCGCGGAGCGCGCCCGCGAGCGCGCGTCGGCGGGCGCAGAGCGTCGGAGCAGTGGAGACTTCGTGACACCGCAGCGCGATCTCTTCAGCGCGCTCGAAGAATCCCGCGTTCCTGTAATCGCCGCGATCAATGGTGCCGCGATGGGCGGCGGGTGCGAAATTGCCCTGGCATGCGACGTCAGAGTTATTTCAGACGCTGCCACCATCGGTCTCCCGGAAATCCGGTTTGGCGCCCTGCCCGCAGGTGGTGGAACGCAACGCCTTCCGCGACTGGTCGGCCCCGGGGTGGCCAAAGAGATGATTTTCAGCGGCCTTCCGTGGACGCCGGAGGATGCGTTTCGAGTAGGGCTCGTCAATCGCGTGGTTCCAGCAGCTGCGCTGATCAAGGAGTGCGAGAAGATTGCGGGCGTCTATGTCGAGCGCGCTGCCTACGCGCTCAAAACCGCAAAGCAGTTGATTAATCGCGGCGTCGAATTACCGCTAAAGGACGGGATCGCTCTGGAGCGCAAAATGATTGCCGAGATGGCAACCCCGGACGAGCGCAGAAAAGCGCAGGAACAGGCCGCGGCTACGCAAAAGACCTACGCGCGCATCTTCAGCGATCGTTCGTAGTCCCGATTACCGGATCGCGGCCATTCCGATCAGGGCACGGCCCATGATGAGCACTGGTTCAGTTTGGGGGGTGAACTATTCAGCCTGACCCCGGCCGATGTGGCGTGCTATGGAACAGTATGCACAACCTTCAGGATGCCCCCATACTCGCCAGGCGTTGCTCGAAATCGGGCGACGGTAAAAATCTTATTTTGACGGAACGAAACGACCGATGGTACCGAGACCGTCCAAGAACCACCACGGGTGGTATGGGAGCAACTTTTTTCGGATCACTCACAATCGCACCTATCTGTGGTCCGATCTTCGCGGCGGCCCGTTCTGTGGGCCTTCGCCGACCACCAGGATGTAGCGGACTGCGCCTGCGGCACGAACCCGGCGGAGGATCATTTCCGAGGCTTGCGGAAGTCCGGCTTGCGCCGCTCCAGGAAAGCGTTGCGGCCTTCCATCGCTTCATCGGTGCCGTAGTAGAGTGCCAGCGCGGTGCCCCCCAAGGCGCCGATTCCTTTGATGTGGTCGGTCTCCGCGGCAAACGAGGCTTTTGCGATCTTGATCGCGGTAGGGCTCATCGCCAGAATCTCGCGCGCCCACGCCCGGGCTTCGTCCATCAGCTGCGCGGCCGGAACGACCTTGTTGACCAGTCTCATCTCAAGCGCTTCCTGCGCGGAGTACTGACGGCACAGGTACCAAATCTCTCGCGCCTTCTTCTCACCCACCACGCGCGTCAGGTAGGCGGTTCCGAAGCCAGGATCGACGCTGCCCACTCGCGGGCCGACCTGTCCGAACTTGGCCGTCTCGGCGGCGATCGTCAGATCGCAGATCACGTGAAGCACGTGTCCGCCGCCGATCGCATATCCGTTGACCGCCGCTATCACGGGTTTGGGAATGTCCCGGATGATCGAATGCAATTCATCGACGTTCATTCCGCCCTGGTAGCCTCCCTTGGTGCGCGCCGACTGGTCGCCGCCGGAACAAAAGGCGCGCTCGCCGGCGCCGGTAAGGATGACGGCGCCGACGGAGCGGTCGTGGGCCGCATCCCTGAAGGCTTCGACCATTTCCCTCACGGTCTCGCCTCGAAATGCGTTCATCACCTCGGGTCGGTTGATCGTGATAGTGGCTATGCCATCCTGCTTCTCATAAATGATATCGGTGAAATCCATCGTTCTCTCCTTGCGTGATCTGGTGAGATCGTCGTCAGTCCCGAGACCCTTTACGATAGCATTGCGGCCGGTCCCGGGCCGAGCAGATTCGATCAGGGTCGGCAGCCATTGACGTTAGACGACGCGGTCGGCAGCGTCTCCTCTGAAACAGACAAATGCACACCTGTCGCCCAACCTTCGAATCCAAGATTTGATTCACCTTGCAACGGAAAGCGGTCCGGCCTATACGGGATTTGCAATTGGAGGCTCAAAACGGAATTCCGGTATTGAGGTGGGAGCCTCGGTGCCGATTGTTCGGGCCCTTAGAGCTGATCAAGATGTCCAAACGCGCCAGCATTCTAGTAGCGGTGATAACCGCCATCGCGGCGTTCGCCGGCCTCCCCGCTCGTGCTCGCGCGCAGCTTCCGCCCGACGAGATGACCATCAAGACGATCCCGCAACCCGCGCCCAACTGGGTGTTCGTGCTCGACGCGGGATTTCCCGGCACCAGCGTCGCCAAGCTCGACATAATCGACGGCGACGCGCGCAAGATGCTCGGCCAGTTGAGCGGCGGCTATCTCGCCAACTTCGAGATTTCCCCCGACCATCGCGAGATGTACATGATCGATACTTACTACTCGCGCGGATGGCGCGGCACCCGCACCGACGTCGTTTCGATCTTCGACGCTCAATCGCTCAACTTCGAGGCCGAGATCGAAATTCCGCCCAAGCGAATACTGATCGTTCCCAAGCGCGACACCGCCGCGGTCACGCCCGACGGCCGTTTCATGCTGGTCGCCAACATGACGCCGGCCACCTCGGTCAGCGTCATCGATTTGAAGGCGCGCAAGTTCGCCGGCGAGATCGACACTCCTGGATGCGTCCAGGTGCTTGCCCCCGGTAATCGGCAGTTCTCTTCGATGTGCGCGGACGGCTCGATTCTCACCATTCAGCTCGACGACACCGGCGCGGCCAAGGATAAGAAGCAGGGCAAGCCGTTTTTCGACGCCAACAAGGATCCAGTTTTCGACCAGCCGGCCGTCGTCGGCAGCCACGCGTATTTCGATTCATACCACGGCGCCATTCACGTGCTCGATCTGTCGGGAGCCGAAGCTGCGCCCGAACCTGAATGGTCGGTGTACGCCAGCGAGAAAGAGAAGTCGTGGCGTCCCGGCGGATGGCAAACGATCGCATTCAATGAAAAGCACGGCTTGATGTTCGTACTGATGCATCACGGCGGCGAGTGGACGCACAAGCAGTTCGGCACCGAGGTCTGGGTGTTCGACGCCACGAAGAAGACCCGCGTCGGGCGCATCAAGCTCAAGACTTCCGCCTACTCGATCTACGTGAGCAATAGCGACAAGCCGATTCTCTACGCCCTGTCGCTGCTGAAAAGTCAGATGGATGAATACGCAGTGCCGGATGGGAAATATCTGGGCGTTGTCGATCAGCTGGGCACGCCGTTCCTCGTGCAGGGACCGTAGCACGCGACGTTCATGGTAGATCCAGCAGCATCGTGGACCATATCAATCGCGCTGGCGGTGGTGTTCGGCGCATCGGCGGCGATTAAATTTGCGGATTTCGGCGAATTTCGAGCTGCAGTCGAGAACTACCGAATCGTCCCGAGGGCTTTCGAGGCGTCGGTTGCCGCTATCGTACCGATCGCTGAACTAGCTGGCGCCGTGGGGATTGTGATACCGCGGACCCGCGATGCCGCCGCCGCTACCCTGCTTATCCTGGTCGCCGTGTTCACCGTGGCTATCGTCGTCAACCTGATGCGCGGGCGATTGCACGTCGATTGCGGATGTTTTGGGCCAGCGCTCCGCCAGCCGCTCAGTTGGTGGCTGCCTGCGCGCAATGCGATCCTGATGGCGCTGGCCGCGATCGCAATTTTGCCGACCGCCGATCGCTCGATGACGCCGCTCGACGTCGCGACCGTCTTTTTCGGCGCCGCTACCGCCGTGGCTCTGTACCTGGCGGCGAATTATCTGCTTGCCAACCTTCCGCGGATGCGCGCACTCGAGGTTGCCGATGCATGACGCGCTGGTCATCTCGCAGGTAATTCTGTGGATCGCGGTAGTCGCCCTGTCGGCGATCGTGCTCGCGCTCATTCGTCAAATCGGCGTGCTGCACGAGCGAATCGCGCCGATGGGCGCGCTTACTATCGACAAGGGGCCGAAGGTCGGGGACAAGTCCCCGGTTTTCGAACTGATCGATCTGGCTAATCGTCCGCTGACGATCGGCGCCGCAAGCGCCGATGGCCGAAGCCAGCTCCTGATGTTCGTTTCGCCGACCTGCCCGGTGTGCAAGAAACTGCTGCCGATCGCAAAATCGGTCGCGACGGCGGAGTCGCGATGGCTTGATCTGATTTTCACCAGCGACGGCGAGCTGTCCGAGCAGGACGCGTTCATCGCGCGCCACCAACTTGAATCGTACCCGTTCGTGCTGTCATCGGAAGTGGGCATGGCCTATCGCGTCAGCAAGCTTCCCTACGCGGTTCTGATTGACGATGAAGGCGTGGTGCGCGCCAAAGGGCTGGTCAACACGCGCGAGCATCTGGAGAGCCTCGTCGCGGCGAAGCAGATGCAAATCGCGTCGCTCCAAGAGTACCTGAAGACACAGCACGGGCATGGCGCGGCGACTTTAGCCAACGTAGAGAGGGGCGCGAAGCATCATGGATAAACTCGTCGAGAGATTGACGCGCGCAGTTGCGCAGCGGAGTTCGCGGCGCAACGTCCTCGCCATGCTGGGCAAGATGATTCTCGGCGCGTCGATCTTTCCGCTGCTGCCTGTCGATCGAGTCGTTGCGACGGCGAATGCTGCGGGCAACAAAAGCAAATCGAAAAACACCGACGACGATACGACCTGCGACTACTGGAAGTACTGCGCGATCGACGGCTTCCTGTGTTCGTGTTGCGGCGGCGGTTCGCACGATTGCCCGCCCGGCGCCACGCCGTCACCAACCTCGTGGGTCGGGACCTGCCGCCATCCGGCCGACGGCAAAGACTACATAGTCAGTTACCGCGACTGCTGCGGAAAGGCCTCGTGCGGGCGATGCCTGTGCGGAAACACGATCAGCGAGATGCCATTGTATCGGCCGCAACTCGACAGCGACCTCATCTGGTGCTTCGGCGCGCCGACGATGATGTATCATTGCTCGACCGCCGAGATCGTCTCTGTAAAGTGAACCGCTTCGCCGCCGCATTCGCGACCGTCGCGATCGCGGCCGGCTGGATCGCTGACGCGCGCGGCGTTGAGGCCGACTTGTTCGCCGCGCGATGCGTCATCTGTCATCAGATCAGCGCCCAGGGCGTACCGGGCATTTATCCTCCGCTGGCAGACTCGATCGGAAGCGATGCGCGCTTCAAGGACGGCCGCGACTACCTGATTCACGTCGTGATTGGCGGAATGCACGGCCCGATCGACGTGAAGGGCACCGTGTACAACGGGCTGATGCCGCAATTCTCACAGCTCACCGACGCCGAGATTGCCGCGGTGCTCAATGAAGTGCTGACGCATTTCAATGCGCGAGAAATTCCGAAGAACTTCGCACCGATCGCCGCCAGCGAGGTTAAGCGCGCACGCTCTACGCCGCTTTCGTCGGCCGCCCTTGCTCGCGAGCGAACGTCACTGATGAACCGACTCCAGCATGCTTCAACCGCTGATGAGACCGCACAATGAGGTGGCGCACCTTCGCCCGTATTGCTGCGCTGCTGATCGTCGCGTCAGCGAGTCACCTCATGGTCGCGTCGGCGGAGCCTCCCGAGCAGCTATATATGCTGAATTGCTGGGGATGCCATCGACCGCACGGTGAAGGAGTCCCCGGCACGGCGCCGCCACTTCGCGGCGCCGCGGATTTTCTTCGCGTGCCGGGTGGCAGACAGTACCTGATCGAAGTCCCCGGGGTCGCGCAGTCGGCGCTGGACGACGCTCAGGTCGCCGCGGTGATGAATTGGATCATCCAGTCGTTCAGCTCCGATCGAGTGCCGGCTGACTTTCGACCTTATACGCGCGATGAAATTGCGAAATACCGGAGGACGCGCCTTATGGACATCAAGGAGACGCGCACAAGGTTGGTAAGCGAGATGGTCGAGATGAAAATCCGTCCTTCACTTCCCTAGGCCGCCGAGGTTCGGACAACCAGTACGAGCCTCCGCGAGCAAGTGATCTCTTGCGGCGCGAGGCCCTTCGGGAGCACCTTTGGAGGCACCATGAGCACGTCTCACCAATCGACATCTGCGTCCGCCCGCAGAATCCGGTTCGCTTTCACCGACGAGCAGGAGCAATTCCGCTCGGCGGTTCGGCGATTTCTGAACGACAAATCTCCTGCTTCTGAGGTTCGGCGCGTGATGGCAACTGCCGAGGGTTACGATCCCGCGGTGTGGCGCCAGTTGAGCGAGGAGCTGGCACTGCCCGGCATCCACGTACCAGAGCAATATGGTGGCGCAGGGTTTGGCATGGTGGAGCTTTGCATCGTTACGGAGGAGTTTGGCCGCGCACTGCTTTGCGCTCCTTATTTTTCCGCGGCCGTGCTCGCTGCCAATGCGATTCTCTACGCTGGCACCGAGGTGCAGAAATCTGCCTTGTTGCCGGAGATCGCAAAAGGGGTACGCTTGGCGACGCTTGCGGTCACCGAGCCCGATGGCAATTGGGATCCCGCCGGCATCAAGGTTGTCGCCACTCCAGATTCGGACGGCTACCGTCTCGACGGCGTCAAAAGTTTCGTCGTGGACGGCCACGTGGCGGAGCTGTTGATCGTCGCCGCACGCGCCCCGAAGACTGCCGGCCTTGAGGGGTTGGCGCTGTTCTCGCTCGATGCGAATGCCGGCGGGGTGGAACGACGCCTTCTGGAATCCATGGATCCTACCCGCAAGATCGCGCGCATCGATTTTTGCGGCGCTCATGCGAACCTGCTCGGCAACCTCGACGATGGTGCGGAGCCAATCCTCCGTACTCTCGATCGGGCGGCGGTCGCGCTTGCTAACGAGATGGTGGGCGGCGCGCAGACCATGCTCGACTCGGCGGTAAATTACGCGAAGCTGCGGGTGCAGTTCGGGCGGACCATAGGCTCCTTCCAGGCCATCAAGCACAAGCTCGCCGATATGCTGCTGGAGCTGGAGCTTGCCAGGTCGGCGGCCTATTACGCAGCTCAAGCCGCCGCGGCCGACGATCCAGAGTGGCCCGCGCTTGCCAGTCTGGCCAAAGCTGCCGCGTCAGAAACGTACCTCCATACGGCCGCCGAATGTATTCAGATTCATGGCGGCATCGGCTTCACGTGGGACAACGACACGCATCTCTGGTTCAAGCGAGCCAAAAGCTCGGAGGTGTTCCTCGGTCAGCCGAGTTATCACAGGGAACTCTTGATGCAACGTTGGGGAGTTTGAGCGATGAGCAAAGTCAGCGAAGCCGAGGTGCGTGCCGAAGTGCGCGAGTGGCTGGCGGCCAACTGGGATCCGGATATGTCGCTGGTGGAGTGGCGCGGCAAGCTCGCCGATTCCGGATGGGGAATGCCGCAATGGCCGAAGGAATGGTACGGCCGCGAGCTTCCGCACGCGCTGGCGCGAGTGGTGGAGGAGGAGTTCGCCAACGTGGGCGCTGTCCGCGCCGCTAACTCCGGAGTGCGATTGCTAGCCGCGGCAACCTTGCTGGAGCACGGCTCGGATCTGCAAAAAAAGAAGTTCCTGCGCCGGATTCTCACCGGGGAAGATACCTGGTGCCAGTTCTTCAGCGAGCCGGGCAGCGGTTCCGATCTCGCCGGCGCCACCACACGCGCGGATTTGAAGGGAGATTTTTGGCTCATCAACGGACAGAAGGTGTGGACGACCAGTGCGCATCATGCCGACCACGGCCTGTTGCTCGCCCGCACCGATTGGGACGCGCCCAAGCACGAGGGGCTCTCGTACTTCGTGATCAATGTGAAGCAACCCGGTGTTGACGTGCAGCCGCTCAAGCAGATGAATGGCCACGCGTCGTTTAACCAGGTGTTCTTCACCGACGCGAAAGTCCCGAAGGAGAATCTGGTCGGGCGTGTCGGCGATGGATGGAAGGTGGCGATGACCACGCTCGCCCACGAGCGCCGCGGCGCCGACGGGCTGCCGGCACCGTCAAAGCGCGGGACGCGGGTCGGAAGGATGCACGCCGAAGAGCGCGCCGAAACCGAAAAGGCGAACCAGCCCTACAAATGGTATCCGCAGCGCGCCGGCCGCGTGGACCTCATCATCGATCGCGCGAAAGAGACGGGCGCGAATAAGGATCCTTATATCCGCCAGGAGATAGCCAGGCTGGTGACCCTGGCCAAGTGCGCGGAGTGGACCGCGCGCCGCGCCCGCGCCGCTCAGCAACAGGGACGGCCGCAAGGTCCGGAAGGCTCGCTCGGAAAGCTGGCAGCCAGTCACGTCGCGCGCGCCTGCTCCCGCGTGCATACGCTGATTACCGGCACAGAAGCGATGCTCACCGGACGCGAAAGCCCGCGCGAAGGGATCATCGCCGAAATTCTGGTCTCGGTGCCCGCCGTTTCCATCGCCGGCGGCACCGACGAAATCCAGCGCAATATCATCGCCGAGCGTGTGCTTGAGCTGCCGAAGGAACCCCGGTTCGACACCGGCCCATTCCGGAACGTGCGACAGAACTAGGAGGCGAGGCGGCCGTCTGCGGGAGCGGCGGTTGGCGCGCTTACGACTTGCCCGGTTGCGGGCTCGCGCTCGAGTGACGCCGTAAGCTGGCGGCCTTCTCGCCAGGCGTGATAGCGCGCGAGAAAGGCTTCCATGTAAGTGTAGAAGACGGGCGTTATGTAGAGAGTCAGGAACTGGGAGAAGAACAGGCCGCCGACTACGGCTACACCCAGCGGGCGGCGCGACGAGCCGCCGGCCCCGAGTCCAATCGCGATCGGCAGGGTTCCCATCAGGGCTGCCATCGTGGTCATCATGATCGGCCGGAAGCGGATGATGCAGCCCTCGAAGATTGCGTCGGCGGGCGACTTGCCTTCAGTGCGCTGCGCGTCGAGTGCGAAGTCGATCATCATGATTGCATTTTTCTTGACGAGACCGACCAGCATGATGACCCCTACGAACGCGAACAAGTCGAGCTCCATGCCGAAGAGCCACAGCGTCATCAGCGCGCCGAAACCTGCCGAGGGCAGTCCGGAGAGAATCGTGATCGGATGGATGAAGCTCTCGTAGAGCACGCCGAGCACCAGGTAGATGACGAGGATGGTCATCACCAGCAACACGCCGAGCCCCCTCAGCGAGGATTCAAATGCCTGTGCAGTGCCCTGGAAATTGGTGGTGATGCTGTCGGGGAGCGTGGCGGCGGCAATCTTGTGGACCTCGGCGAGCGCTTTGCCCAGTGACACGCCCGGAGCGACGTCGAACGAAATCGTCGCGGAGGGCAGTTGCCCGGAATGGTTAACCTGCAACGGGCCGAGTGAGCGCGTGAACTTCACGAGCGTGTCGAGCGGGACGAGCGCGCCGCTGGACGAGCGCACGTAGAGCAGAGACAGGGTGCCGGGCTCGGCCTGGTATTGCGGCTCGAACTCCATGATGACCCAGTACTCGTTGTTGGGAGCGTAAATTGTGGAAATCTGGCGCGCGCCGTAGGCGTCGTAGAGTGCGTCTTCGATTGCGTTGGCGGAAATGCCGAGCGAGTGCGCCTTGTCGCGATTGATGTCCACGGTGACCTGCGGGTTTTGGACCTGGAGGTCGCTGTTGACGCCGCGGAGGTCGGATAACTGGCGGAGCCTGGACTCGAGCATCGGCGCATACTTGTAGAGCGACGCGGTATTCTGGCTCTGTAGCGTCATCTGATACATGCTGCGAGTGAATTGCGCGCCTATCCGGATCGGCGGCGGATTCTGCAGGAACACGCGGAGGCCGGGCACGCTGTTCAGCACCGGCCGCCACTTCGTTATCAGCTGATCGACGCTGAGCTTGCGCTGCCCAGCCGGCTTCAGATGCAGAAATATGATGCCCGAATTGGTGGAGCCGCCCGGCCCGCCCGGCCCGACGCTGACGAAATAGCTGGCGATGCCGGGATCGTCTTTGATGAGGCTGGCGGCGGCCAGCTGATGCTCGACCATCGAGTCGTAGGAAATTCCCTGCGCGGCGAGCGTGAAAATAATCAACTGGTCGGCGTCTTCGGAGGGCAGGAAGCCCTTGGGAATCGCGTAGAACATGTACATCGTGGCGATGAGCAGCCCGCCGGAAAAGTACATGGCGGCGCGGCGATGGCGCATCACCCACGTCAGGCTGCGCTGGTACGCGTCGAGGGTGCGGTCGAAGTAGCGTTCGGTAACGGCGTAAAATTTGCCGTGGCGCTCGCTGCCGGGCGGGCGCAAGAAGCGCGAGCAAAGCATCGGCGTCAGTGTCAGCGACACGAAGCCAGAGACGAGGATGGCGGCGCCGATCGTGACCGCGAACTCATGCAGCAAGCGGCCGAGGATGCCGCCCATGAACAGCACCGGGATGAACACGGCGGCCAGCGAGAAGGTCATCGAGAGGATCGTGAAGCCGATTTCCCTGGCGCCGTCGAGCGACGCGGTCATCACGTCCTTGCCCATCTCCAGGTGGCGGACGATGTTCTCGAGCATGACGATGGCGTCGTCGACGACGAAGCCGACGCCGAGCGTAATCGCCATGAGCGAGAGGTTGTCGAGCGAGTAGTCGAGCGTCCACATCACGGCGAAGGTGCCGATGATGGACATCGGCAGCGCGAGGCTTGGGATGATCGTCGCGGAGAGGTTGCGCAGGAAAAGGAAGATCACCATCACGACCAGGAAGATGGTGAGCAGCAGCGTGAACTGCACGTCGTTGACGGAGGCGCGAATCGTCTCGGCGTGATCGCCGAGCGTGATGATGTGCAGTCCGGCCGGGACTTCCGCGCGGAAGGCGGGAATCAGGCGCATGACATTGTCCACGACTTCGACGGTGTTGGTGCCGGGCTGACGCTGGACCGCGAGCACTACCGACGGTTCGCCGTTGGCCCAGCCGGCGGTCTTGTTGTTCTGCACGCTGTCGAGCACCTGGCCGACGTCGTCGAGCCGCACGGGTGATCCGTTTTGATACGCGACGATCAGGGAGCGGTACGCGGCAGCGTTGGTCAATTGACCCTTGGTGTCGACGGTGAATGCCTGGTGTGAGCCGTAGAGCGTGCCGGTCGGCAGATCGACGTTCGCGGCCTGAATGGCAGTCGAGATTTCGTCGATGCCGATGCCGCGGGTGGCGAGCGCTTTGGGATCGAGCTGAATGCGCACCGCGTACTTTTGCGAGCCGTAAACCTGCACCTGCGCGACGCCGCTGACCATCGAGATGCGCTCGGCGAGGTAGGTCTCTGCGTACTCATCGACTTGCGAAATCGGCATCGTGGACGAGCCGAGGCCGAGATAGAGGATTGGTTGATCGGCGGGATTGACTTTGCGATACGAGGGCGGACTCGGCATCCCCAGCGGCAACTGGGCTTGCGTCGCGGCAATGGCAGCCTGCACGTCCTGCGCACCGGCGTCGATGTTGCGCGTCAAGCTGAACTGCAGCGTGATATTGGTCGAACCCTGGATGTTGGTCGAGGTCATCGAGTCGAGGCCGGCGATAGTCGAGAACTGTTTTTCGAGCGGGGTCGCCACCGATGACGCCATCGTTTCGGGACTGGCGCCGGGCAGACTTGCGCTCACGACGATGGTTGGGAAATCGACGTTGGGCAGATCGTTAACCGGCAGATAGCGGTACGCCATCAGCCCGAACAGCACTATCGCGAGCGAACTCAGCGTCGTCATGACGGGGCGGCGGATAAATGCTTCGGCGATGTTCATGACGCGGCCCCGCTCTCGCTCAAGCCGCCTTTGATCGAGACTCTCGCGCCGGGAATGAGCCTGAGCTGCCCGTCGGTCACTACCGTTTCGCCCGGCTTGAGTCCGCTGGTGACAACGGTCTGGTTGTCGCTTGATTCGCCGATCACGACCGGCCTGATCGCGACTTTCATTTCCGGCTGCACGACGAAAACGAACGAACCCTGTTGGCCGGTCTGGACGGCCTGCGACGGCACGAGGATCGCGCCCGGGTGTTCGCGCAGGATTAGCGTGGTGTTGACGAATTCGCCGGGCCACAGGCGGCTATCGGCATTGCTGAACTGTCCTTTGAGATTTATCGTGCCGGTTTTCGAATCAACAGTGTTATCGACGAAGCTCAGCTCTCCCGACTCAAGCGGACCCTGCTGCTCGGGCAGGGATACCTGGACGGCGAGCCTGTGCTCGGCCATGAACTCGCGCACTGCGGGCAGCTTCTGCTCGGGAATCGCGAAGTCAACGTACACGGGATGCACCTGGTTGATGACGACCATCGCGGTGTCGGCGTCGGGCTTGACGAGGTTGCCGGCGTGAACGAGCAGGTCGCCGGTGCGGCCGTCGATAGGCGCGCGAATTGCGCAGTACTCGAGGTTCAATCGAGCGGTCTGCACGGCAGCTTCGTCGGCTTGCATCGACGCCGACATTGCGGCGGCAGTAGCCTCGACCTGGTCGTATTGTTGACGCGAGCCGACATTCTGCTTGAGCAAAATCGAGTAGCGCTGCTCGTCGGCCGCGGCTTGGCGGTATTGCGCGCGATCCTTGGCGAGATTCGCCTGAGCCTGCTGCAGAGCGGCTTCGAATGGGCGCGGATCGATCGTGAACAGCAGGTCACCGTGCTTTACGTCCTGTCCCTGGCGGAAGTGCACCTGCATGACCTGGCCGTTAACCTGCGCCTTCACGTCCACGGTGGAGTAAGCTTCGACCCGGCCGATCGCCCGGATTGTGTCGTAAACGGTTTTCTGCACGACCTTGGCGGCCAGAATGGGCACGGCCTCGCGTTCGCCGAAAGTGTCAGCGGGACCGCGCGAGCATCCGGCAATCGCAATGAGTCCGAGCGTCAGGACGAGAGCGGTCGCGCACCATTGCTTCAACGTCAGATTGTCCTTTAACTCCCGCTCTGAATAACTGTGCTGCCGGGTCCGAGTTATGGCCCGCCACACTTTTACTTTGAGCGATCACAAGTCCTACGGGATATTATCAGGCTCGCGCGAATCGAGAAAATGTGAGAGGTGAACGGAACCAGCGCTCCGGTCAGTTATTTCAGTGTGGCATTCAAGTCAGATGCGATGCTTCGCCAGGAGCTGGTTGAGTCTTGCTCTCAATTGCGGCAGGTGCGATACATCGCCATAGAGAACTCGGGCAGCCTTCGCCAATCTGGAGGGACTTCCAATGGAGATGCGTGTGATTTCCGCCGACTCCCACATGATGGAGCCCGCCGATCTTTGGGAGACACGGCTCGACAGCAAATTCCGCGACCGCGCGCCCAAAGTCGTCAAGAGCGAGAGCGGTAAGGGCTATCTCTTTATCGCCCCCGGGGTGCGGCCGTTCCCGGTCGCAGGCGGCTTCGGCATTGGCAAGAGCGGCGAAGAATTGAAGGAGCATCTGAAGAAGGGTTACGAGGCGGCGCGGCCGAGCGGCTGGGACCCCGCCGAGCGAATCAAGGATCAGGATATCGACGGCGTACAGGCCGAGGTGATCTACACCATGCTCGGGATGCCGCTGTTCGGGCTCGACGACGACGAACTGCGGCGTGCGTGCTTCGCCGTGTACAACGATTGGGTCGGGCAATTCCGCTCGTACAACCCCAAGCGGCTGCACCCGGTCGCGCTTATCTCGCTTGATGACATCCCGCTCGCCGTCAAGGAGCTGGAGCGATGCGCGAAGACGAAACTCAAGGGCGCGATGATCTGGGGGGTGCCGCCGGAAGACAAGCCTTACTACAGCAATCTCTACGATCCGTTCTGGGCGGCGGCGCAGGAAATGAAGATGCCATTGTCGCTGCACGTCATTACGCAGCGCGACCAGAAAGGAGGTAGTCGCGACAAGACCCGGGAGCGGACCGGGGAAAACAACCAGGTCCTGCTTGGCGGGGTGCGGATGCTTATCGGTACGATGCAGCCGGTTTACCAGGTGCAGCGCACGCTCTCGAGCTTCATCTTCGGCAAGGTGTTCGAGCGCTTCCCGGAGCTGCGCGTCGTGTCGGCGGAGAACGACACTGGCTGGATCGCGCACTTCATGTACCGCAGCGATCACATGTACGCGAAGTTCGGCACGATGCGCGAGGATACGAAGCTCAAGATGCAGCCGTCGGAATACGTGCGGCGCAATATCTGGGCAACGTTCCAGGACGACGCGATCGGTCCGATAACCTACAAATTCTTCGGCGAAGACGATTACATGTGGGCGTCGGACTTCCCGCATGCCGACTCGACCTGGCCGAATTCACTCAAGGTCATCAAGCAGGATTTCCAGGGCGTACCCGAGCCGGTAACCCGGAAAATCGTGTGCGGCAACGCGGCGAAGCTCTACAACATCGAGTTGAACTAGCGGGATTTTCATATGGCTTACGATCTGCTGCTCAAAAGCGGAACCGTGGTCGATGGCAGCGGAGCGCCGCGTTTTCGCGCGGATGTCGCGGTAGCCGGCGATCGCATCGCCGCAATCGGCAAAATCTCCGAAGGTGCAAAGCGCGTGATCGACGCGTCGGATCTGATCGTGTCGCCCGGCTTCATCGATCCTCACACGCATTACGACGCGCAGATCTGCTGGGATCCCCTGCTCAGCTGCACTTCGTGGCACGGTATTACCTCGGTCATGATGGGCAATTGCGGCGTCGGCGTAGCGCCGTGCAAACCCGAGGCGCGCGAGATCGCCGCGTGGGACCTCACCAACGTTGAGGCGATTCCGTACGAATCGCTGCGCAAGGGCATCACCTGGGATTGGGAGACCTTTCCAGAATTCCTCGATGCGGCGCACAAACGCGGCTGTGCCGTCAACCTTGGTTTCCTCGCGCCGCTGACTCCTTTTCGCCACTACGTGATGGGCAAGGAATCGATGGATCGCGCGGCGACGCCCGCAGAAACCGGGCGAATCGCGACGCTGCTCGGCGAAGCGATGGCGGCAGGCGCATTCGGCTTTTCCACTACCACGCTCAGGCAGCACATCGGCTTCCGCGGCTCGCCGCTTGCGTGCCGGCTCGCGAGCCGCGACGAGCTCAAGTCCTACGCCAACGTGCTCAAGCAAGCCGGCAAGGGCTCAATCGAAGTCGCGCTGACGAAGAAGATCGCGACCGTCGATGAGGACGAGTACAACCTGCTTGACATGTTGCTTACCGAAAGCGCGCGTCCGGTTACCTGGCTGGCAATGGCTTCCACGCCGCGTCATCCGGAGCGCGCGCTGCAGACGCTGGCGCGCCTGGAGCCTCTGATCAATCGTGGCGGCATTCCGCAGGTACTATGCAAGCCATTCTCGGCGCAGCTCGATCTGCGCAACCCATTCTCATTCGCTGACAACGCCTCGTGGGGGCGAGTCTTCAACCAGCCGGTTGAAACTCAGAAGCAAATTTATGCCGACCCGGATTTTCGCCGCCAATTCCGCGACAGCTTGAAGCGCCCGCACCTGTTCATGGGCCACTGGCATCGCGTCGAGGTCCTCGAGGCCAAGAGCCCGGCTCTCAAGCAATACGAAGGAAAGACGGTGCAGGAGGTTGCCGAGCTGCGCGGCGCCGATGGACTCGACACCTTCCTCGATCTCGCGGTGGAAGACGATCTCAACCTCCAGTACATCATGCAGCAGTATCACGAAGAGGGCATCCAGCAGCTCATCAGCGATCCACGAACGATGATCGGCTTGAGCGACGGCGGTGCGCACGTCGATATGCTGTGCGATGCGGGTTACACGACCTATCTGCTGGGCAACTGGGTACGCAATCGCCAGGCCGTGACCCTTGAGTTCGCGGTCAAGCGCATCACGTCAGAGCCGGCGAACTTCTTCGGCATCCGCGACCGCGGACTGCTGAAGCAGGGCTGGAAGGCGGACATCACGATCTTCGACTACAACTCCGTCAACTCCGCGCGTCGCGCGAAAATGGCGTATGACCTGCCCGGCGGCGGACGACGGCTGGTGATGCCCGCGGAGGGAATCGAGTACACGATCGTCAACGGGCGCATGTCATATGAGCATGGCAAGCAGAGCGGCGCGTTGGCCGGCGAGGTGATGCGCTCGACGGCGGCGTAAGACATCGCTGGTTTGCAAGGCGTGCGTCGAGTGCGGAGGCCGAGGCTAGCTCTCGGCAGTCAGCATCGCATGCCTGTACTGCGCGCTTTTCGAGGAGCGGAACGATGCCTACTACTCTCGAAGACAAGGTGAAAGAGCTGGAAGCCAAGGTTGCCGAGCTTTACGATCGCGAGGAGATCCGCGATCTGCGCTATCGCTACCATGAATGCATCAACGAAGCGCAAATGGCTGAGATTCCCGACCTGTTCACTGAGGACGGCGAACTTGACTTCGGGCATCTGGGCAAGGCAAGTGGCCGCGAGCAAATCAAGGCGTTTTTCTCGGGCCTCGGCCGCGCGCGCTCCGCATCCGACAGCCGCGGTCTTTATCGCGTCCGGCAGTTCATCCATAACCATGTCCTCAAGGTGAGCGGCGATCGCGCTACCGGCTACGCCTACCTGGAAGCCAAGCCGGTCTATAATGGCGAGAGCTATGTCGTCGCCGCTCGTTACAACGACGAGTACCTGAAGCGCGAGGGGCGCTGGCGCTTCAGCAAGATGAGTCTCACTCCATTCTTTATGGTCCCGCTGAAAGAAGGATGGGCGGGCAACGATCTCCTGAAGATGGGTCACTAGGCGGCCAAATGTATTCTCCGGGCGTGGACGTAGCGATGATGAAACGCCGACCCTTATGGCCGTCGAGCACTGGATCGATCTCAAGCGTCATCCGTTGACGCGCCCTGAGACGGTGCGCGCCATCCAGGTGCTCGTGCGCCGCTCGGCCGGCGCCGAACTCCGGATGACCTTCCGCCTCGACGGCGATGTTCCCCGAATCCGGGTACCTTCGCCGGGCGTGCCGCGCTTCGCTGCACGGCTCTGGCAGCACACCTGCTTCGAAGCCTTCATCGCGGTGGAAGGGCAACCGACGTACCACGAATTCAACTTCGCCCCGTCGGGCGAGTGGGCCATCTACGCCTTCTCCGGCTACCGCAACGGCGGTCCTCTTGTGAGCGAGACGATGAAGCCGCATATTGCGTTGCGCTCTTCTGGCGGCAGGCTTGAGCTCGACAGCGTTGTCCGCCTCGATGGCCTGTCTGTCATGCACAAGCGTGCTTCACTTCGCATCGGGCTCGCGGCGATCATCGAAGCGAGCGATGGGCTCTCGTATTGGGCGCTTCGCCATCCGGCCGATAAGCCGGATTTTCATGACGCCGAAGGATTCGCCCTGCTGCTCGAACCGCCAGACTCCGACTCGTAGGTCTCGACAGCCGTGAAGTTCGGTGCATCTGACGAGTAATTGTGCGGATGATCCCCGGGTGAATCGGACCATGCGTGAACCGGTCGAACGCGCGTGTTAAGGTGAATCTTGATGAGGCACGCGCAACCAAGAGGTCTCAGCCGTCGGCGCGTGGAGCAGCTTTTATCGAAAACGAAGTACGACCGTTCCACCGGCGGCCGAATTGACGTTCTCTCCCGCCACCTCCTCGGACATCCCTACCAACCGAATCCGCTGATTGGATCTGCCGATACCGCCGAAGTCTTCACGGCTTCCCTCGACGGATTCGACTGTGTCACGTACCTCGAAACAATCCTGGCGCTTGCGCGCTCTTCGAAGGTTGACGACTTCACCGAGTGGCTGCGCAAGATTCGGTATGAACGAGGCAGCATTCATTGGGAGCGGCGGAATCACTACATGACGCTGTGGATTCGCAACAATGCACGCGCAGGAACAGTCAGGCCGGTTTCGGTGCGGTCTGTCCCGACCCTCTTCAGGGAGCGCGTACTGAATGTCGTTCCCGGACTGGGCGCGCTGCGGACCCGCGTGAAATGTGTACCTAAGCGGGCGGTGCCGCGGCTCGCCGCGCATTTGCAGAGCGGTGATCTAATTTTTTTTGCGTCCACACGCACGAATCTGGATGTGTTTCATGCTGGAATCATCGTACGCGATGGCGAAAGAGTTCGGATGCGTCACGCGTCGCGCAGCCAAGGCTTTGTCGTGGAACAGGAATTGAGCGAGTTTCTCAAGGCAAATCGGATGGCCGGCGTAATTGTCGTGAGGCCGCAAGGAGTTAGCAGACGCGCAGCGGTTAGAGGTGGCGCGAAGCGCCGGGGTGGAATGTGAACATCGTCTATCCGAAGGACCCTTCATCCGCGAGTGTTCAGGGACTCCTCGACTCTGCCGATTCGGAGGTCCTCTTCCTGGGCGATCCGCGTGTGAACCTGGAGCCCGGACCGCGCATGTTCGATCGAATGGAGCAGGTTATACGTGAAACCGGCTGCGGCTGGGTTTATGCCGACGCAGTGGGTCATCCTCGTATCGACTATCAGCGCGGGAGCATCCGCGACGGCTTCGACTTTGGCGGGGTAGTGGGTGTGTCGGTTCCCGCTGCGCGTCAGTCAGGAATCGACAGCGCCTGGAAATGGGGAGGATTGTACGACCTGCGCTTACGGATTTCGGAAAAACACGCTATCGTGCGAATTCCCGAACCATTGTACAGCGCGTCGATGATCGATGCGCGACCGACGGGTCAAAAGCAATTCGAGTATGTAGATCCGCGCAATCGCGACTACCAAATCGAAATGGAGCTCATCGCGACCTCGCATCTGAAAAGAATCGGGGCCTGGTTGCAGCCGCGCTTTGATAGAGTTCCAGAGGCAGCGGAAGCATTTCCAGTAAAAGCCAGCATGGTCATTCCAGTTCGGAATCGCGAGCGGACAATTCTCGAAGCCGTTCAAAGCGCCCTCGTCCAGATCGCTGACTTCGAATTCAATGTGATCGTCGTCGATAACCATTCGACGGACCGGACCACGGAAATCCTGCGCAGCATCAGCGATTCGCGGGTTATACGCATCGTCCCCGAACGCCGGGACCTGGGAATCGGCGGATGCTGGAACGAGGCGATCTATTCCCGCGACTGCGGCCGCTACGCCGTCCAGCTTGATTCTGACGACCTGTACCTGAATGACGGCGTCCTTCGCCGAATCGTTGGAGAACTTGAAGCGGGACCTTATGCGATGGTCATTGGCTCCTATACGATGGTCGATTTTTCGTTGAACGAGAATGCGCCCGGCCTGATTGATCACCGCGAGTGGAGTCGCGAGAACGGAAGAAACAATGCACTCCGTGTCAACGGTCTTGGCGCGCCGCGCGCATTCAACACCTCGGTTCTGCGCCGCACAGGATTTCCGAATGTCAGCTATGGAGAGGATTATGCCGTAGCGTTGCGCATCAGCCGTGACTACGAGATCGGCCGGATCTACGAGTCGGTTTATCTTTGCCGCCGTTGGGAAGGCAATAGCGACAGCGCGCTGCCTCTCGAGGTTGCGAATCGATACGACCAATACAAGGACTGGCTGCGAACCATCGAGATTCGGGCTCGCACGCGCGAATGATTCGCGAAATAGAGGAACTCTTCGAGCGGCAGGTGCGGGCCTGGCCGCAGCTCGCGAAAGGCGTTGAAGGCCTGGCGCAGGCGGAGACCCGGGCGGTACCTATCGATTGGTTCGAGATATTCATCCGGCACATTCCCCATCGTGTGAGCAGTACAACCGCATCTATCGACCGGGAGTCGGTTGCGAAACGCGCCTGCTTCTTATGTGCGCGAAATCTGCCTCCCCAGGAGGAGGGGGCGCCGTTTGACGACAATTTCACGATCTACTGCAATCCGTTTCCAATCGTGGAACATCACCTCACGATCGCTCACCGGGAGCACGGCTCGCAGCGCATCGCGAACCAGTTCGGAACGATGCTGGATCTTGCTGCAGCCCTGCCCGGATATTTCATCGTCTATAACGGTCCGGAGTGCGGAGCGTCCGCACCAGACCACCTGCACTTCCAGGCAGGCTCGCGAAGCTTGCTTCCGATAGAGCGGGACACCGCTGGACTAACCGGGGTTACCGTGCCGAACTACGGAAGAAACGTGTTCTTATTTCGCGGAACGGATCGATCTGCTTTGATCGATCGGGTGGATCGCGCCACCGAGCTACTCGCGGAAACGACCGGCAAACGAGCAGAACCTTTGGTCAACATCGCGGTCTTTAATGAGCGAGGCGACTGGGTCACGTATTTGTTCCCGCGAGGAAAACATCGGCCCGAGGTCTTTTACACGGGCGAACTGACGGTAAGTCCGGCATCGATTGATTTGTGCGGAATATTTGTCGTTCCGCTGGCGCGCGATTTCAAAAGAATCACCGGTGACGCGATCGCCGCAATTTTTCGGGAGGTTACTTTGCCTGACGCTCAGTTCCGGGAAGTCGCCGCGAAGCTGGGGAAAAAGTATTGAACGTATCCGTAGGGTTGATCGAGGGACAATCCGCCGTCGAAGTCGAATTGACGGGCGGCATGTTCGCGGATACGACCGGCAAGCCGTACCGTCCCGGGCGCCACAGACTTACCTCTGAAGTTACCCTCGCTCCGTCAGAGCTGGGAGCGTGCGCGTTTGCGCTGGACGACGTCACGATCGGGATTGGCTTTCATTGGGAACGCAAGGAGCGCCAGGCATTCCGTGGAGCTGTTCGCCTCGTGAAACGCGAAGCCGGTCTGACCGTGATCAATGATGTTCCGCTCGAGGAGTACGTCGCGAGCGTGATTTCATCCGAAATGAGCGCGTCCTGTCCGCTTGAACTGCTGAAGGCTCACGCGGTGATTTCGCGCAGCTGGCTGTGGTTTCCGAAAGTGAGTGCCGCTCGCTCCGCTGGAGGGCAGCGTGAAGGTCTCGATTCCCACGAGATCCTTCGCTGGTACGGCCGCGAAGCGCATCCGGATTTCGACGTCTGCGCCGACGACCACTGCCAGCGCTACCAGGGCATCACGAAAGCGTTCTCCCCGGCGGCCGCCGAAGCGGTTCGCGCGACGGCCGGCGCGTTTCTCCGTTACCACGGCGCTGTCTGCGACGCACGGTTCTCCAAGTGCTGCGGCGGAATAACCGAGCGTTACGCGACCGCCTGGGAAGATGAGTTTGTTCCCTATCTCGAGCCGGTCTATGACGGTCCGGCGCAATCCTGCGCTTACAGTCCCGAGACATGGATACGCTCCACGCCGCCGGCTTACTGCAATACCGACGATTCGGAGCTCCTCTCACGCGTTCTCCCGGGATTCGACCAGGAGACCCGCGATTTCTATCGCTGGCGCGTCGCGTACACCCCCGAGGAACTCGCCGAGCTGATCAGATCGAGGCTTGCGCTGGACCTCGGGCCGGTCCGCGACCTGCAGGCGCTCGCGCGCGGACCTTCAGGTCGAATAAGGCGGCTGAAGATCACGGGGGAACGCGACTACGTCATCATCGGTAAAGAACTGGAAATTCGCCGCGCTCTATCGCGCACGCATCTTTACAGCTCTGCTTTCGTCGTCGACCAGGAGTCAGGCCGCTTTGTCTTGACCGGGGCCGGCTGGGGACATGGTGTCGGCCTGTGCCAGATTGGCGCGGCAGTAATGGCAAATGCGGGCAAGACCTACTCAGAAATCTTGCAGCATTACTATCCTGGAACCACTTCCAGCGTCTGATGGAGTCTATCGTGAGTGCCGCAGCCCCGATTCTCCGATTCCTGGGAGCTGCGGGCACTGTCACGGGCAGCAAGTTTCTGCTGACGGTCGGCGGTCATCGGGTACTGGTCGATTGCGGTTTGTTCCAGGGGCTCAAGCAGCTCCGCTTGATGAACTGGCAGCCTTTGCCGGTGGACGTGCACGAGGTTGACGCGGTGCTGCTGACGCATGCACATTTGGATCACAGCGGCTACCTTCCGGCGCTGGTGCGCGATGGGTTTCGCGGCAAGGTGATCTCGACACCCGGGACGCAATCCTTGTGCCGAGTCCTTCTTCCTGACAGTGGTCATCTTCAGGAAGAAGAGGCCTCCTATGCGAACGAGAAGGGATATTCGAAGCACTCGCCTGCGCTCCCGCTCTACACCGAGAAAGACGCTTGGAATTCGCTTGATAGTTTCTCGCCGGCGGAATTCGACACCAGGGTCGAGCTTGGTCCGATAACCGTGCAGTTTCTCCACGCCGGGCATATTCTCGGAGCGTCGCTGATAAGCGTCGAGATAAATTCCGCGCGCCGCACCAGGATGCTCTTCACAGGCGACCTTGGACGGCCGACTCATGCAATCTTGCGCGCTCCCGCGCCGCCTCCGCCCGCCGACGTGATCGTGATCGAGTCCACCTACGGCGACCGGATTCACGACGACGCGGCGTCTCTCCAGCGTTTCGAAACTGAGATTTTAAAGACGTTCGAGCGCCGCGGAGTCGTGATCATTCCGTCTTTTGCCGTCGATCGGACCGAGGTTATCCTTCACGAATTGGCGCGCCTGCGCGACGCTGGACGAATCCCGCGCACGCCAACGTTCGTGGATAGCCCGATGGCGCTCGCTGCGTTGAGGATTTACCAAGAATCGATTGCTCGTGGCAGCCCCGAAATCCGCACCGATATCGCGAGCACAAAAAACTTCTTCGATGACCAGGACCTGACCGAGATCAAAACCGTGCAGGAATCGATGCGGCTGAACTCAATGTCCGGACCGATGATCATAATCTCCGCGTCTGGAATGGCGTCGGGCGGCCGCGTTCTCCACCATCTCAAAAGACGGCTTCCCAACCGCCGCAACACGGTGATTCTCGTCGGTTATCAGGCGGCGGGAACTCGCGGCAGATCGCTGCTCGACGGCGCTCCGATGGTGAAGATGCTCGGCGACTATGTGCCGGTCGCCGCGGAAATCATCGATGTACCTGGCTTCTCTTCGCATGCCGATCAGCGGGAAATTCTCAACTGGCTGAAGCTCGCCAAGGTGGCGCCGAGGATCGTCTATATCGTTCATGGTGAGCCGCCCGCATCCGAAGCTCTTCGCGAGCGCATCACGCATGAGCTCGGGTGGAACGCCGTGGTGCCGCGCAATCTCGAACAGGTGCGGATAAGCTAGCGGCTGTGATGCGCTTTCGACTGAGACATCTGCCTCTCGATACGTTGCGCGAGCACGTGATCGTCATTCACGAGCGCGCGGTGCGAACTGGAAACCTGGGTTTGCATCCGCTCGATCGGGCACGCGTCTTCGGCGTCGATCGCGAAACCGGGATACAGCGCGAGATCACAGGCGTCCTGAACGTGTGCGGCGATGGGCTGCTCGAAGCCGACGAGATCGGACTCTCGGAGGAAGCATTTCACGATCTCGGCTTACCGGAGGGCGCCGCAGTAGGCGCAAGTTTCGCGGTCGCGCCGGCGAGCGTGGATTTAGTCCGGGCCAAGCTGAGGGGCAAGCGCCTTCGACGAGAGGACTTCGACTCGATCCTGGCGGACGTCGCGGCGCGGCGTTATTCGCGCATCGAGCTTTCGATGTTCGTGTTGGGGTGTGCCCTCGAGGAGTTCAGCTTGACGGAACTGACTGATTACACGCTCGCTATGATCGCCACTGGCGAGCAACTCACGTTCGGCGGCCCGGTCGTCGCGGACAAGCACTGCATCGGTGGCGTTCCCGGCAATCGAACCACCATGATCATTGTTCCGATTCTCGCGGAACTCGGACTCAAAATTCCCAAGACCTCGTCGCGCGCTATTACCAGCCCCGCCGGCACCGGCGATACTATGGCGGTGTTGGCAGACGTCGCGCTCTCGGCTGAACGACTGTATAGAGTCGTCGAGGAAGTCGGCGGATGCATCGCTTGGGGCGGCGCGCTCGAGTTGGCGCCCGCTGACGACATCCTTATCACCGTCGAACGCCCGATGGAGATCGACACCGAGGCGCAAATGGTCGCCTCGATTCTTGCCAAGAAGAAGACTGCCGGAGCGACGCACGTTCTGATCGACATTCCGGTCGGCTCTTCGGCCAAGGTGAAAACTGCCGAATTTGCCGAGCATGTCGGCGGGTTGTTCAAGGCCGTGGGCGAGCGGATCGGTTTGCGACTCGAGATCGTGACGACCCCGGCGCTCGGCCCTGTCGGCTACGGCATCGGGCCGCGATTGGAAGCGCTAGACGTCCTTTCTGTTCTCCGATGCGAGCCCGGCGCGCCGGCGGATCTGCGCGAAAAATCGCTGGTGCTTGCCGGACGTCTGCTGGAAATGACCGCCGTCGAGCCTGCTTCGCGCGGCTATGAGTCCGCTGGTCGGACACTCGATTCGGGCGCTGCGCTCAAAAGGTTCGACCGAATCGTGGACGCGCAAGGACGACGCGCAATGCCTCCCGAAGCGCGTTGGCGCCGAGACTTTACGTCCGGACAGGCCGGCACGATTGCGCAGATCGATTGCTGGCAAATTTCGCGAGTAGCAAAACGCGCCGGCGCACCTTCGAATGCGTCGGCAGGCGTGAAGCTGTACAAGAGCGTCGGCGACACCGTGATGCGGGGCGACCCGATTTTCGAGATCCACGCCGAAAGCGATTCCCAACTCCGGGCTGCACTCGAATACAGCAATTCTGTGCAAAACCTAATCCGCTACGAATAAGGATCTCCACTGGACAAGGTGGTTACTTCTACGGGTTACCCTTGTTGGAGATAGTCGCTGTCGTACCGTCGAACCTGGTGAGCTGGACGGTGAACGGCTCGTTGTAGGTCAAGGCCCTATCCCTGAGGAAGCTGAGCGCGACGGCCTCGCCCAGCAACAAGGAGGTGTCGGTGTCGCTGCGCCAGTGGATGCCGGCGTGGATGCCGTGACCGAAACTGACGTTGTGTCCGAGCTTGTTGAGTTCACCGTTGACGGTTAGCTGGCCCGCATCCGCGCCCGTGTAGGGCAACAGCGAGAGTCCATCGTCCGAGGGCACCAGCGGATTTGGGATCGCGAAGTTGCCGTCGAAGAAGAACTTAAGCACTGTGATGCAAGCGCCGGCGACTACGCCGTGCCCCGTCGGGTAGGACGGATGCGTTGGCGAGCCCTCAGGAAACGCCTGCGAAAGCAGCCACGTTCCATACTTGTCGAAACTCTCCTCAAGTCCCTGCGAGTTCAGGATCACCGGACTCAGCGTGACGTCGGTCTCGTTGCCCTGGCCGTTCATAATCAGCTGGACGATGCCTCCGATCGCCTCTGGCCGAGGACGGAGGTGCACAAACCATTTCTGATACCAGACGGCATTCAGAGCCTTGGTCGCCACTTCGCAGAGGGTCCCGGCGAAATCGGGCCCACCGAACGTGCCGAAGCCGTTTTCCGTCTTCGAGCCGAAATAGGGGTTGCCGGGATTTGGCGGCGCGCCAATTGTGTTGAGCACGAGGAACGCCGTGAAGTAGGCCTGATAAAGCACGTCAACGTGGGTAAACGCCGCGAGATCCCGGCCGTTACGCAGGCAGCGAAGTTGCGGATCGATCTGATTGTGGAGGCCGGTGACATTGCCATTCTGCACTGTCAGCCAGTCGGCGAAGTTGGCCATGTAGTCGATGTCCGGCAGATAGCTTACCATCTGCTGGCTGATCGGTTGGGCGCCCAGCGTCGTCGGCTTAATGAAGAACTGGGAGAGGTAAGGCCCCAACGTTTCGCCCGGGAAGGCGCCCCGGAACAATAAGTCCGGTGTTACCTGGCCGTGGTGAGTCCTCGGACCCAAGTAGGTAGGTTGTCCTCCTAATTCTGCCGCTGCCTCATCGGCCAGTGAGCTCGAGTCATAGTCCGTGAAGGCTACGTCACGGAGCAGCGAAGCCCAGTAATGTTCGAGCAGCTCGGTGGCGTTCTGGTCGCTGGCTGTCTTAGGAGCGGGAGGCACCTGAGGCTGGCCGAACTGCGCGTTGTCGAGCGCCTCCAGGTCGAAGGCCAGACCGCCTTGAGGGCCGTTGAGGGTGCGCGTGCCGCCTACGATGATCTTTTCGAAATCCGAAAACTTTCCGGTTTTCAACGCATGGGTAAAGGTTGCGAAGGCGGCCAGATCCACCCGTCCGAAGCTGTCGTGTGGGAGACCCTTGGTGTACGTGCCGCCCTGGTCGGGATAGCGGGCCGGATCACCGTTGTTCACGTTCAGCGCAGGCCCAGACGCGGCGTCCGAAGTCGCTTCACTGACCCGCAGCTCGAAAGCTTCGATCACCCTGTTGTCGGTGAGCCCTGGCGGCAGTGGAGAGCCGGGAGGAGGCCCGCCGAATTCTCTTGCATCGACGGAGGGTGTGGTGACGAGTGGAGCGAGGACTCCCGTCGATACAGCAGCGGTCGCCGCGCCGAGTCCGGCGATGAAGCGCCGGCGTCCCGGAGACTTCGGCGCTCCGGTCGATTCAGCAGTCTTCTCAGAACGGTTTGCGCACATGCCCGCTTGGCTCTTAGCGGAAGTATGGTCAGCCATAAAACCCACCCCATGGCTGCTGCGAGGATTTGCTCGCAGGCTGATAATGTGCCCCGCTTGTAGCAATTTGAACGGTTAGAAGCTACCCGCGAGGATGTAAAAATTTACTCTTATCGCGCGGTTTATGCGTACGATCCGCGCGCGCGAGCTGACCACCACTTTGACCACCAAGAGGGCTGTCACCCCGAAACCTGCGCGGCGCTGGAAAACCCCGAAGCCTGGGGAGCGATCGTCGCGGTCATCGCAAGCGCCTTCTAGGACGGAGAAGCTGGTCTGCAGGTACTGCGGAGTGACGATCTCGCTCCGTCATTCGGGAAGCGACGCGACGCGAGTCGCCGCGCCTGCTCCAAGAAGCGCTGTGGTTCGGCCGAGAAAAAAAGAAGTCATGTACTCGATCGGTTTGGTATTGGTGTTCACGCGAGGTCTCCTTCCCGGGCGGGGCTTCGGCGCCGCCACCGTCGTGAGCATTCCTTGCTTTGGCGCTGCGGTGTTGGAAGGAGGTCGTGCGCTGGCAAATGGCGATGGTCAGGCGAATGATATCGTGCGATTGCCCGCCGGCCCCGGGCGGACCTAGCAAATTCGCGCGCGGATAGGATTTGCCAGATTCTGGCGATTCGCGCCGCCGGAGGCGTTCTCCGGGTCCGCTTGCGATCGCAAATCGCGCGCGTGCGCGCGGATTTCGATCGATTCTCCGAGATGTGCAAAGACCAAGAGACTGAAGTGTGGATGAGCCAGTCCGATGCGAACTGCTCTCCTTGTCAACCTGTCAACCGGGTTGACACTATAGGGTGGTTGACAACGCGGTGGTTGACGGGCTGGCATGCATTCTTGGTAACATGGTTCTATTGTAGGGTAACTGATGCTTTGGGGATGGCCTTTGCAGTTGGGGTGAACGAATTGCTGATTCTGGGGAAATCAGTAATTCGCCACACACAGGATCGACTTGCTGATTCGCGCCTTCGAGTCGATAGAGTCCAGCGCTCGTTTGCTGATCGTGGGCCCAAGCTCTTACTGCGCCCGCTACGAGGCGATGCTGCACGATCTGGCGCGCGACGATCGGCGGATAATTTTCGTGGACCGGTGGGCTTCGAAGCAATCGGCGAGTTCTATCGTAAATGCCTGGCGCTGGTGCTGCCGTCGCAGAGCGGCGCTCGACTGCTCCAAGGTCGCATCGGCGCCAACACCAGCATCGCAAGAATCACGCCTGCTCTTGATCTACGCGCTGACTGATTTCAAAATGCTGCTCGATTCCATTGCAGCCCTTTCGGTACGTCGGATTTGATGACCTCGTTAACGATTCTCGGGGGCGGTCCCGCCGGTCTGGCAGTCGCACTATACGCGCAACGCTCGAACATCGAGTTCACCCTTTTCGAGAGGTCTGACGAACTCGGCGGTCTGTGCCGCACCCTTCGATGCGGCGAGCATCTCTACGATTCGGGCGCGCACCGCTTTCACGACCGAGACCCTGAAATCACCCGCGAGGTGCGGAGTCTCTTGGGCGGCGACCTGCTTTCGATCGACGCCCCTAGCAAGATCTGGGACTCGGGACGCTTCGTCGACTTTCCGCCGACACCGCTCAACTTCCTATTCTCGGCGGGGCTCAGTGGAGCCGGCCGTATTGGTTTCGAACTTCTAGCCGCGCGTTGGAGACGCCGCCCATTTGTGACCTTTGCCGATTTCGCAGTTAGCCAGTTTGGCGAAACGCTGGCAAGGCGGTTTGTTCTGGGCTACTCGGAGAAAGTCTGGGGTCTTCCGGCCGACCAACTCTCGCCAGAGGCAGCAACCAGCCGGCTTCATGGGATGACCTTCGTGTCGCTGTTGCTCGAGTTGATGTTTCCAGCCAGGAAGACCCCCCACATCGATGGAAAGTTTCTCTACCCCCGAAACGGGTACGGACAGATTTGCAGGAAGATCGTGGATTCGCTCCCTGCGCAAGCGCTCAACACCGGATGTGAGGTGGTCGGTCTGGAGTGCGAAAAAAGCGCAATCCGCCGAATTCATTTCGCGGCCAGGGCCCCGCTGGACCCTCGCGGCAGGGTCCTCTCCACGCTCCCGCTGACGCAGCTGGTGCGGCTACTAGGCCACGCGCTTCCCGCCCCGGCCAGAGAGGCTGCCGGGCGGCTGCGCTTCCGCCACATCCGCCTCATCTTCTTCCGTTTGGCGAGGCCCAGAGTGTCGCCCAACGCTTCAATCTATATTGCTGATCCAAGAATCTGCATTTCCCGGCTTTGTGAGCCCAAGAACCGATCTTCCGCTATGGCCCCGGCCGAAGAGACCGCCATGGTTGCGGAGGTACCCTGCTTTGCCGATGACCCGATTTGCCGGCTCTCTCCGGAAGACCTCGCTTCGCGGGTGGAAGGTGAATTGGCCGAAGCCGGTCTCATTCGCGCAAGCGAGATCATCGAATGGAAGCATCATTTTCTTTCCAACGCCTATCCTGTCTACTCGCTTGACTACGCACCCTTGGTGCGAGCCATCCGTGACGCGACAGCTCGAATAGCTAACCTCGATACGCTGGGACGCGGCGGCCTCTTCCTCTATAGCCACTTGCACGATCAAATCCGCCTGGGCAAGGATTATGTGACTGCATTGACGAGCGAGGCTTTTCGCCAACAGGCAAAGATTGACGGTGATGCGCGACCGGAACCAAGCTGAGCCTGCGTCGAAAATGCAATCAGCGCGCGAGTCGATCAACTTTCTCCGCAGGCGCGGTGGAATTTACCTGAACCAGGCACGCCGATCGATTTGGATTCAGGCTCGCGACCCCGAGGACTTCGAAGCCGCGCGCCCGATTCTCCGGTGGTTTCGCGAAACGGTTCTAGTCGACCGGTTCCTGCTCACCTCTGACCGCCAGCAGACCTGTACCTGGCTCGCGGCGCGGTTTCCAAGTGACCATGCGTTGCCGCTTCCCTGGGATGCAAGCCCGCTCGTTGGCCGCTTTTTTCGCCAGTTGCGTCCGCTGATGATCGTATGCATCGGAGAAAGCAACTCATTGGGGCCGATCGCGCTCCATCATGCGCGCAGCTTGAGCGTCCCTCTGGTTCTGATCGATCTCGCCGCTCCCCCGCCGGCGCCGATGCTCCCTTACGTCCGGCTCTTCTGCGTGCGTTCATCGGCGATAGCAGAGCAGATCGCGGCAATGGGCGTGCCGGCCGGCCGCATCCAGGTAACTTGCGCACTTCGGTCCAGCCGCGGGCCTTATCAGGCGCGTGCGGACGAGAGGGGCCAGTTGACGATTGAAGCACTCGACCCGGTGGTGGCTGGACTCCCACCGCCAAACAGTGTGCTGGACAGTACACCGGCCCGTCGAATGCACCAACTTGCGCGCACTCCGCTGGGCCGTCTGATGGCCGCCGACCGCTCGAAACGCCGACTGAACAACTGGAAGGCTCTGCGCAAGCGGTTGCAATGCCCCAATACGATTCTCTGCCTGGGCAACGGCCCATCGTCCGAGGATCCGCGCCTTTTCGAGATCGACTACGACGCGCTGATGCGTGTGAACCACCGATGGCTGGAGCGAGGGATACTCACTGAACCCGACATGGTGTTCGTCGGCAGCCCTCGGACCACCGCGCGGATCCGTTCGTGCGTGTTCGGTTTCCGGACCATCGCCTGGGAGTCGGAGATGATGCTCCGGCATTTGCTACTCGACCGGAGCCTGGGAAGGCTCGAGTACTTCACCTACGAGCGAGTTTCGCCGTTCCTGAACGACGGTGCGTGGCCTTGTCCCCCTACAAACGGGGCTGTCATGGTTGCGATCGCAGTCGGCCTGCAGCCGCGGCGGTTGATCCTGGCGGGAATCGATCTCTTTCTCGATACGCGCGGCCGCTATCCGGGCGACACGCTCGGCGAAAACGACTATCCGCAGATGCATTCTCGCAACGTGGATGTTGAGATCCTCGCGCGTGTGCTTGCGGATTACCAGGGCGAGACCGTGATCTTGAACGAACCGCTGCGCGAGGCACTTTCGGCAAGGTCCGGATCAGCGCATTCGACCGCGCCACTCGGCGCTTGATCAACGCGACGCCGGCCTCAGCACTTCCCGACGAACCCGACCGACAACGCATTGCGATGCCCGTCGACACCGGCAATCCATCGATTACCACCCAGCGAATGCGGATCGACGTGATGCATACCGAGCGAGTTCCATCCGAATCGGCCGCGGCGAAGGACAGGATGTTCCGTGACCAGTCTCTCCGTGTAGTCGGCAGGCGTCAGCTTCGTGACTTCGAGCGCCCAAACCTGCCGGCCATACCAGGGAGAGTCGTCCTGCGCATACCGAAACAGCCTGCCGCCGCTCTCGAAGACGCGTCCCGCCGGTCTGGCCAGGTGCGGATTGGAGGTGACGACCGGGCTCCGGGGATGCTCGGTCCAAGGACCTTCGATTCGGACAGATTGGTAAAGGCACAGACTGTCATTGCGCGTGGGGTCGGCAACGGTGAAGAGCCACCAACAGTCGTGATAGCGAACGAGCGACGAATCGGAGTACGGTTTGCC
>Ga0074044_10000431_pt1 | contig 41464 bp, 43 predicted proteins | sample BogForMeECP23OM1_FD_94443 | JGI IMG/M metagenome (GOLD analysis project Ga0074044, IMG submission 94443) | Bog forest soil microbial communities from Calvert Island, British Columbia, Canada - Bog Forest MetaG ECP23OM1 | ecosystem: Environmental > Terrestrial > Soil > Wetlands ...
AGCTTCCTCTGCCTTGGCCATCGCCGAACCAACCACTACTCGAACTCCTTTCTCTGAACCCGATCGGCATGACTACTTCAGCCAATCGCTCCCGCACAACGACCTGTGCAGAGCTTCCCTAGGTGATTAGCAGAACCCTGCCGACTGCTTGCCGGCTCTCGATGTAAGCGTGCGCCGCGCCCGCCTCCGCCAGCGGGAAGGTTCGATCGATCACGACCTTCAATTCGCCTCGGGCGGCTTCGTCGATCAGGCGCTGGATCAGGTTGTGGACGCGGTCGGTGCCGATTTCGGCGCCCAGGAAAACTCCCGTTAAGGATCGGTTGCCCGCCATCAGCGAGGAGACGTCCACCGTCATCGCTTCGCGTCCCGCCGCGCCAACCATCGAGACGCGGCCGCGATAGGCGAGTGACAGCAGGCTGCCCTGCAGGGTCGCGCCGCCTACAGGGTCAACTACCAGATCGACGCCCTTGTTGCGGGTAATCTTCATGACCGACTTCACGACGTCATCAGTCTTGTAGTTGATGCCATGATCGAGACCGAGCGGCTTCAGCCGTTCCAGCCGCGCGTCGCTCGACGCCGTAGCGAGCACCGTCGCGCCTGCCCGCTTGGCGAGCTGAATTGCGGCGACGCCTACACCGCTCGCGCCCGCCTGCACCAGCACCGTCTCTCCCGCCTTCAGCCTGCCGAACTCGAACAGGCAATCGTCCGCGGTGCCGAATGGCACGGGGATAGCCGCGGCCAGCTTGATGTCGAATCCTTTGGGTACCGGCCACGCGTTCCGCGCCGGCACCGATCGCAACGCCGCATGCGATCCCATCGCATTAACGGTGGTGACCTTCTGGCCTACCTTCAGGTCCTTCACCTCCGAACCAACCTCGACGATCTCGCCACCGGCCTGGTAGCCCACGACGTGCGGCTTACTGGCCAGTGCGCCGAGCCAACGATTGAGCGTGTCGCCGCCCTCGATGCTCACCGCCTCGACCCGAATCACCACGCCTTTCGGATGGCATTCGGGATCGGGAACGTCCTCGTACTTGAGAACCTCCGGACCACCGTTTTGATAATAAACCGCAGCTTTCATCGCTCACCTCCAATCGCCCGCCATCAGGGGCGCCAAGTCACTCGACAATAGCCGAGTAGATGATGTTCCTGAGTTGTCCGCGGAAGTTGAAGGTGGCCGACGGCATTAGCTGGGTCATGAACACCACCACCATGTCTTCCTTCGGATCCACCCAGAAGATCGTCGAGGCCGCGCCGCCCCAATAGTACTCGCCGCCGCCCAGGCCGCCCGCCTCGACCTGGCCGAGCGTCATCGCAAAGCCGAGCCCGAAGCCTACTCCTTCGTACGCGGTCTCCGAGAACGCGCCGATCGCCATCTGGCTGAGATCTTTGCCGCCGGCCAGGTGGTTGCGATGCATCAACTCGATCGTGCGAGGCCCCAGGACGCGCGCGCCTTCCAACTCGCCGCCGCGCCGCAGCATTTCGCAGAAGCGCAGATAGTCGGCCGTCGTGCCGGTCAATCCTCCGCCGCCCGAAAAGAAAGTGGGCTGCTTCAGATAGTTACTCCGCTGCGGATCGTCTATCAGCTTCAGCGTCTTGTCGGCCTCGCGCTGATAATTCGCCGCAAAGCGATCGGCCTTGCGCGGCGCCACCATGAACGAGGTGACCTTCATGTCGAGCGGATCGAAGATCGTCTCCTGCAAATACTGGTCGAAGCGCTTTCCCGAGATCGCTTCCACCAGGTAGCCGCACACGTCGGTCGAGAACGAGTACATCCATCTCTCCCCCGGCTGATAGCGCAGCGGCACCGTTGCGAGCTTGTCCGTGAACCCGCTCAGTGTCTCGCCCGCGCCGCGCCCCACTCCCACCTCTCGATAGACGCGGTCAACGGGATGATTCGTCGCGCCGTAGGTAAGCCCGCCGCTATGGCTCAGCATGTGACGCATCGTCATCGGCCGAGCCGGCGCCGCGGTCTCCATGCTCGCGCCTTCGCCCGACACCCACACCCGGTGATCGCGCCAGGCCGGGATGAAACGCGACACCGGATCGTTGAGCTGGAAGCGCCCCCGCTCGTAGAGAGTCATCAACGCGACCGACGCGATCGGCTTGGTCATCGAATAGAGCCGGAAGATCGTATCCTCCGCGACGGGCTTGCGGCGCTCGCGATCCATCAAGCCTTGCGACTTGAAATAGGCGACGTGCCCGTGTCTCGCCACCAGCGTTTGGCAACCGGCGATTTTGCCGGGTCCAATGTAGTTCTTGTCGAGGTGGTCGGTGATTCGATTGATTCGTTCGGGCGCGAATCCGGCCCGCTTGGGTGCCAGTTCCATTTGGCTCTCCTCCGTCAGATCGGTTTTACTCTGAGCCGACGGTGCGAACCACTCCGCAGCCGGCATGATCCTGAAAGTAAAGCGGATGCACGCGGGCCGGACCGGGGCGCCCGTTGAAGGAACACCAGGAAAGTTCAGGCTCCGGCGTTAGCCTTCCTGGGGCTCGCGAATCATGGTCAGGATGGCCAACAATTGATGTCGCGAGAGGACGTAGCCAAGCAGGCTCAATCCTTTGAACGCCTGGAGTTCGCGACGGGTGATTCGATGCCGCTTGACGAAAGCACGATCGGTCACCAGCTGACGCCACCGGTCGGCTGACCGTTCGCCGGAGGGGACTCTGTCCCTCCGATTCACGACCTCAGCGGCCTCGGGATGTGAGAGAAGAAAAATCTGCTGCCTGCTGACCCCCAGCGCCTCTGCCAGCCGAGCCATCAGCGTCAGCGACGGTTTGCGTTTTCCGCTCTCGAGGTATGCCACATGACTTGCTTCAACCCCAAGCTGGTCTGCCAGCGCCCGCTGCGTTAGCCCGAGTTCTTTCCGTTTCTGCTTTATCAGTCGCCCCAGACCGTTCTTCTGGCTCATATGTCGTACTCGGTAAGCAGGGCGCGCCTTAATTTTGCAAAGTGAATCACTCCTGCCAGGTACTGAAGTTTCTTGCTGGAGGAAAGCTGCTCGCCGAAGCTAAGGCCATATCGACTCTCGAAGTATTTGAGCACCCTCGCACGAACTGAACTCCCGAGTTCCTCAGCCTCGGATTTCGAGGGTCTCCTTTTCTCGGGTTGCACCAAAATCTTGCGCGCGATCTCTTCCGGAAACACGCCAAGGCTCACGAGGATGTCGGCCGCCAGTTCTTCCGGATCGTCCAGATGCTCTCCGTAAGCTGTATAGGTCAAAAACTGAGCGTGCTCTTTTGGCGAATCAAATAGCATTCCGATCAGGTGATGTCCCATTTCGTGAGAAAATGCCGCACCGACCGCGGCAGGATGATGCGCAGTGTTCACGCAGATCAACGGCAACCGCGACCTGCCCATCTTTCGTATGTAAAACCCCAACAGGGCGAGCCCCTCCGCTCCACTGAACTTCGCCAGCAGGAACTGAACTCCCAACCCTGACCAGAGCCGCGTGAATTCCTTGGGCGAAACCAGTCTCACGGATTCGTCGTTCAAACGCGGCCAGACTGCGCTTCTGGCTTCCGCGATTATCTCGCGAACCTCGGAGCGCCCCAACGATCTGCGCAGCGTGGGTCCGTAGTCGCGTTCCTCGAGAAGCTGAATTTCCGCATGCACGTTCCGGGAAGCAGCCGATAAACGGTGCGAAGCTTCGCTCGCCGTCACTATGTCGGCAGCCAATCGGTCGAAAGTCAAAGAACTGTCCCTGGTCGCACCGTTCATCACAAACCTTCCTGCAACCTGACATCGAGTCCATATCATTCAGACAGTCTGTCTACAACTCTGCTAACGCCAGTTCACTTAGCATAGCTGCGGCTCAAAGAAAAACACCGTGTGATGGACATGATTGCCGGGATTTAAATAAATTTCCGGGTGCCGACTGTTGACTATATGTTAGCGAACCGCGCTAAAAGTTGACCGATCCCCTGGATTCCAATGATTGTTTGCACAAAATCAGTGCCGCAAAAGCGTCAACTTTTTACGCTGCGGCATCGCCGCCCGATCCTTCCGATGCGGTTGGCGAGGACCCGCGGACCGCCTCTGCGCCGGTCCAATCGCACTTCCCGGTCCATTCCGCAATCTCTCAAACAAAGAGGAGACATCCAATGGAAATGCGCCTCCTAACGACAGATGGCGAACGAAACGTTTTCGCCCGGCGGCTCGCCGATGCGCGCGCTCAACACGGAGCCAGCTTCAGGGATGCGGGCCGCACCCAAGCGAGCAATATGATCCGTCTGCGCGCCGCAGACATCTACGCCTTGTTCGATAGCGAATGCGACCCGGCCGAACGCATGACGGCGGGAGTCGTGCTGCATGATCTTGAGACCTTTCCGCAGAGCTGTGATCAGCCCGACCTTTCGCATTTCGCGCCTCGATCAGTGCTCGAATGCAGCGATCATTGGTCGCTGTCGCGAGGCGCGGGGATGCATGCGTGGCGCGGCATTGCCGTCCAGGTTGTTCGACGCACCCCCGGCGCCGTTCTCGTGTACCTGGCCGCCGGAAGATCCGATCACGGCGGATTTTACTCGGCGATGGGCTTCGTCAATGCGGGCGCGGCCGTCGAATATCCGTATCTCGAAGGTCCCGACCGGGGCCGGCTGTGGGTTCAGCCGATGATCCTCGAAGGAGAAGCGCTCGCGAAGCTGACCGCAAAAGTTCATCAGTTGAAGATCGAAACGCCCGACAACTATCGCACCATCCGGTTCGACAATTCCGACCGGTTGCGGCCCGCTCCGAATCGCTTCGTGCCCGGAATCAGCGGGATGGCTGCCGCGCATGCCCCGCTCTGAAATCGGTCCTTCAACTGGAATCGGCTACAAAGATCGTTTTCCAAATCGAAGAGGAGACAATATGAACATCGAGTTAACAAATGAGTGCCCGCCTGAAAATCGCCCGTCGGACGATTTCGCCGGCAGTATTCCGATCAGGCTCAGCAGGGAGGAGCTGCGCGATTTGTCAGAGCTGAGCCCGCGCAGAAGTGTTTTTCACATCGCCGCAGAATGGACGCTGATAGTAGCCGCAGTCTATCTGTGCCAACGCTTCTTCAACCCGGTCGTGTACCTGCTGACCGTGGCATTCATCGGAGCGCGGCAGCACGCGCTTCTCATCCTGATGCACGACGGGGTTCACTATCGGCTGTTCAGAGGCCGGCGCCTCAACGACTGGATCTCGGAGATTATTTTGGCATGGCCGAACCTCATCTCGGCGCGCGCTTACCTCAAGAACCATTTCGCGCATCACCGTTATTTGAATACCAGCCAGGATCCCGACTGGGCCCGCCGCCAGGGCGACGACTCGTGGGTATTTCCCAAGCACTGGGCCCGGCTCGCATTGCTGTTGCTCCGCGACGCGTCCGGCCTCGGCTCGATTTATTATCTCAAGCTGGCGCGAAGGCTCTTGTCGAAGGACGCGGGTGTAAGCCGCGGCTTCCTGGCCGCTCGCTACGGCTTCTATGCGGCCGTCATCGCAATTTTCGCCTGGTTCGGCGCGCTTCATCTTCTGCTGATGTACTGGTTCGTTCCGTTTTTCACCTGGATGATAATGATCTTCCGCGTTCGCAGCATCGCCGAACATTCCGCCATCGAGGGCCGCGCCAACGCATATGCACAGACCAGGTCCACCCGCGCGTCCGTACTCGAGCACATCTTTCTCGCGCCGAAGAACGTGAACTATCACATCGAGCATCACTTCTACCCGAGCGTTCCGTTCTATCGTTTGCCGCAACTCCATCGCCTCCTGATGTCGAAGCTGGAGTTCAAGGATTCCGTTCACCTGACGAGCAGCTATCTCGGTGTGCTCCGCGAATGCGTTCGCAACTCGCATTCCACGGCGCCGCGCATCAGGCAGGCCCTCCGCTTGCACCCGAGCCGCGCTCAAGTTTGATGGAGTCTGAAGCAAATGCGTCCTGACGCAGAAGCGGCGGCGGACCCGAGAGTCCGCCGCCGCTGAGGAGATATTGCTGTTCTTCCTGGCGTGAACTACGCCGCGCGCGCTTCGGGAAATTAGGCCATAAGCTTCCCTCGACAGTTCGAACTCTTCTAACAGAAGTGCGAAGCCCGATTAGAACATCAACCCCAGCCGCCGCTCAAGGAACCCGCGCAGTCTGGACTCCCGCCGCTATCGGCGTTCTTATGACATGGTACCCGGAGGCGCCAATGTCCCAGCCAGATTTCTACTTCAATCCATTCGATCCCGAGTTCCGCGCCAATCCCTATCCGCACTTCCCTGCGCTGCTCGACGGTCCTCCGCGCCAGCTCAAGCTCTTCATGCCGACCACGCTCATCGCCCGCTATGCCGATGTGATCACCGTCTTGCACGATCACGAACGATTCACTGTCCGCCGCCCGGAAACTCCGTATCGCGAGCGAATCGATCCCTTCGCCGGCGCGCCCACCATCCTGACCGCCGATCCTCCGGTGCATACGCGCCTTCGAAAGCTGGTCAGCAAGGCCTTCACGCCAAGACGCGTGCGCGAACTCGAGCCGCGAATTCGCGAGATAACCGCCAACCTGCTGAGCGATGCGACCAACTCGTCCGAAGTCGAGGCGATGGCGACGCTGGCCAATCCTCTGCCGGTAATCGTTATCGCGGAGTTGCTCGGCGTGTCGGCCGCCGATCACACCCAATTCAAGAAGTGGTCCAACGATATGATCAGCTCGTTCGGCCAGGAGATGGCGGCCGGACCGTCTCCCGCCGGCCTCGCGGCCAAGGATGAGCTCCGCCGCTATCTGGCGGAGGCCATCAAGCAACGCAGCGCGAATCCCGCGGACGATCTGATCAGCGCGCTCATTGCCGCGCGCGACGAATCCGATGCGCTCAGCGAAAACGAACTCCTCGCTTTCGTCGTATTGCTGCTGCTGGCTGGAAACGAAACGACCACCAATCTGATAGGTAACGGTCTGCTCGCGCTCTGCCGCAATCCCGAGCAGCAGCATCGCCTGCGCGAGAACCGCGAGCTGATCCCCAAAGCGATCGAGGAGATGCTGCGTTACGACCCTCCCGTCCAGATGACCCTGCGGGTGCCCACGGCGGCGACCAACGTCGGCGGCGCCGAGATACCCGCCGGCAGCCTGGCCTTCATTCTGCTCGCCGCCGCCAACCGCGATCCCGCACACTTCCCGCATCCCGAACAGTTCGACATAGCCCGCGATCCTAACGAGCACGTATCCTTCGGCGAGGGAATCCACTTCTGCCTCGGCGCGCCGCTGGCCCGCCTGGAAGGCGCAATCGCGATAGAGTCGATGCTCGATAAGTTTCCGCACCTGCAACTGTCCAACCCGGAAGCCAAACTGGAATACCGGGGCTCAATGGCGCTGCGAGGACTGAGCGAACTGCGCCTGTCAGCGCGTTGAGACGCGGCGCTCGAAGCGCATTCACTATTCCAGGTGCCCTCCTCGGTAAACCACCGCGCGCCATCAGCATGGAAACACACGCTAACCCCGAGGTTGTAGTCATTGGCGCGGGAATCGGTGGCAGCGCGCTTGCGACTGTGCTTGCGCGGGCGGGAATCGCAGTGACGATCCTGGAGAAGTCGCTCGTGCACCTCGATAATGTCCGCGGCGAATGGATCGCGCCGTGGGGCGTCGCGGAAACGCAACGCCTGGGCTTGTATGAAACATTGATCGCGGCCGGAGGTCATCATCTCGCACGTCATATCGCCTACGGCGACGATATAGACGCCAAGACCGCGGAATCTCAGCTGCTCGATCTGACGGCATTTGAGGGCGCCGGCTTCAAGCCGCCGCTATGCATGCGGCATCCCCAAATGTGCGATCTGCTCAACGCCGAAGCGATCGAATCGGGCGCCGAATTGCTGCGCGGTGTAGCGGAGTTGCAGGTCATCGCGGGAGTCGCCCCGGAGGTGAGATTCAGGCACGAGGGCGTCGATCGCAAGTTCAATCCCCGCATTGTGGTCGGCGCCGACGGCCGCAACTCCGTAGTGCGCTCGCAGGTTGGCATCGAGCAGTATCGCGATCCGACGCATCACCTGATGGCCGGGATGCTGGTCGATGAGACGACCGGATGGCCTCCGGATTTGCAGATCTTCGGGACCGAGGGGCGCATCAACTTTCTCGCGTTTCCGCAATCGCCCGAGCGCGTTCGTCTCTACATCTGTTATGGAATCGCCGATAGGGGGCGCTTCGCCGGAACCGACAACCAGACCCGCTTTCTCGAAGCCTTTCGCCTGGCAACCGTGCCCGGCAGCGAGCACTTGGCGAATGGCATCCCTTCGGGTCCTTGCAATTCCTATGGCAACGAGGATACGTGGATCGACGTTCCATACGTTCCCGGTGTGGTGCTGATTGGCGACGCGGCAGGACACAATGATCCGATCATTGGGCAGGGGTTGTCGATCACTTATCGCGACGTGCGCATCGTGCGCGATCTGATGCTCGAAAATCGCAGCTGGACGTCCGAGACTTTTCGGCCGTACGCCGAGGAGCGGCGTGAACGGATGCGCCGGCTCAGGCTGACGGCATCGACATTTTCAATCCTGAGCGCAGAATTTGGCGACCATGCCCGGGAACGCCGCCGGAAAGTGCGCGAAGAACGCATGCGCAACAACTTTCCCGATCTTGCCCCGGCGACCCTGGTCGGACCCGAGGTCCTGCCGGCTGAGACATTTGACGAGACGATACTGGATCGGCTACGCGCCATGTGAGGCTGATATGATCAAACTTGTCTATGTGATCAGAAAGCGCAAAGACGTTTCCGAAAAAGATTTCCACGAGTACTGGCTGAAGACGCACGGACCACTGGTGCGCGGCTTTGCCAAATCGATGCGCGCGAAGAAATACGTGCAGAGTCATACCGTGTTCGAAGATGCGGGCAGGCAAATTCGCGGCACCCGCAAAATGACCGAGACCTACGACGGGATCACGGAGGTCTGGTGGGACACCCTCGAGGATTTTAATTCAGGCGGCGATCCCAAGGAACGCGCCGAAGCTGCGCGCGCGCTGCTCGAAGATGAATCGACGTTTATCGATTTCGAACGCTCGTCGATTTTCCTCACCGAAGAACATGAGATTTTCAACTACACCAAATAGTCGCTGCACCAAGAGGAGGTGACACCGTGACACTGCTACAGATTTACGCGATAACTACGATTGTACTCGCTCTCAAGATGTCTGCCATTTCCGTGTTCCAGGGTGTCGCCCGCACCAAAGCTGGCGCATTCGTCAACCCCGAGGACGCAACAATGTTCCACGCCAATCAGGCGCCCGAAGAGGCTCCGGCGGTTCGACGCGCGGCACGGGCGTGGGGCAACGATCTCGAGAACATCCCGATATTCCTGATCCTCGCCTGGATCTATGTGGCCGCCGCCCTGTCCACGACCGCTTTCACGGCCTACTGCGTGGTCTTCATGGTGGCCCGAATCGCCCACACCTTCTGCTATCTCAACTCGATCCAGCCATTGCGCACAATTGCCTATGCCATCGGCGCGCTGACAACTCTGGCTCTCATTATTCAGCTGTTCATCGGGGTCGTAATGGCTTAAACGCGCGCCAGACGAGGGTTCAGGACTCCTATCGGTCAGATGCCCGGCTGGTCGTTTGCGGCGATGCGTTCACTGTCGCCATCTTGTAGCTGTTAGCGGCGCCCATTCGCGCGATCGCATAGCGGAATGGCTCGTTCGAGATTGTTACGACACCCTGGTAAGGATGCGCTAACTCCAGAATCGCGAGAATCGTCATGCCGAGCAGGATCGAAAAGAACCCGCACATCACCACTTGGGCGCGAAACACGTTGCTGCCGAAGAAGTAGCTGAAACCGATCGTCATCAGGCATCCAAGATAGATTACATTCCATACGACGGACGGGAGATCGTCTTCGTAAAAGAGAAACCGCTGGCTGCGCGCCTGGCTGATGAGGTTGAGCTGGTCGATCGACTTGTCCACCAACATTTGCTCGCGGCTGTCCGCGGTGTGATATGCGAGCACTGCGGCCCACAGTTCGTGGGCGCCTACTTTCCCGCCGTGGAAGGTGTTGTCGGCCATCCGCGGCCATTCTTCGTCGATCACTCGATGCGCGTATTCGAGGACAACCGAATCGAGCTGGGTGCGCATCGGTTCGGGGAATGCTGCGCCGAGTTTGTAGAGGCTCTCCAGCGCCGTCGCTTCCACAAGCGCATCGCTATTGGCCTGATTGAACCGCTCCCAGGCGGCGACGATAACGAAGGCAAGGACCAGCCCGTAAAACGCCCCCAGCACTCCGAACGTCACCCCCGCCACTTCGTGGTTCTTTTGCAGCCGGTCGAGAGGAACCAAACGTCTTACGATACAGAGACCGGCCACGCTGCCCCCGCCGAACGCTACGATGACGAATATGATCTGCGTGGCGGCTCCACAGTAGAGTAGGAAATTCATTTCTCGAAATTCCTCCGCGACGATCTATGCTATCGAAGGGCGAATCGTAGCAACCAGACTAGCGGTTCACTGGCGCGCCGCGCCATTGCCGGCCCCGCTCAAATCCACTGCCGCTGGGGGACGCCTGATGATAGAAAAGGAGCAGGGCGCTCTCCGTCAACTGGGTAAACGCAATGCTGTGCGCGAAGTGCAACTACGACAACCCCGCGGACGCACAGTTCTGCATGAAGTGCGGCGCCAAAGTCGAGAATCGGTGCGGCGCCTGTAGCACCGTCAATCCCGCCGACGCTAACTTCTGTCGGAAGTGCGGAGCAGAGCTGAATGCGGTCGCGCCGGCCAAGGACGGGACCCCGTCTGTTGAACCTGTCGCGACTGTCGAGGGCGAGCGGCGCCATCTGACGATCCTGTTCTGCGACCTGGTCGGTTCGACCGAGATGCAGCACCAGCTCGATCCCGAGGAATCGCGCGAGATCGTCGCCGGCTATCAGCGCGCGGCCGCCGAAGGGGTGGAGCGTTTCGGCGGTCACGTCGCAAAGTTTCTCGGCGACGGTGTGATGGCGTATTTCGGTTATCCGCAGGCGCACGACAATGACGCCGAGCGCGCAGTGCGCGCCGGGCTCGAGATCCTCGACGCGATCAAGGCACTCAACGCCCGGGGTGATCGGCCAGAGCTCTCGGCCCGGATCGGCATCCATACCGGCTCGGTCGTGGTCGGCACCGGCGGCGGCGCCGACACCGACATCTTCGGCGACGCGCCCAACCTCGCCGCGCGCGTACAGACTGCGGCCGCGCCCGACACCGTGTTTATCACGTCGGATACGCATCGGCTGGTGTCGGGGATGTTCGCGGTAGAGGATCGCGGCGCGCATCAGCTCAAGGGAATCGCGCAGCCGGTCGAGCTTTATCGTGTCATCCAGCTCAGCGGTGTGCGCGGCCGGCTTCATGCCGGTGGGCGGGTACTGACGCCGTTCGTCGGCCGGGAGGAGGAACTGCGGCTGTTGTGGAATCGATGGGAACGGGTGCTCGACGGCGAGGGACAAGTGGTGCTGATTGCGGGCGAGGCGGGAATCGGCAAATCGCGCCTGGTTGAGCAGTTCCATGAGCGGCTTGCGAGTACGCCGCATACTTGGGTCGAATGCGCCAGCGCGCCGTACTTTCAGAATACGCCCTTTTACTCAGTCGCCGACATGCTGCGGCAGGGCTTTGGATGGCGTGGCGACGAATCGGCCGAGGAGAAGCTGAACCAGTTGGCGCGCAGCCTGGAACTGGCGGGACTGAAGCTCGCCGAGGCGGTAAGGCTTATCGCGCCGCTTCTTGACCTTCCTGTCCCCGAAAAATACCCGCCGCTATTGCTCTCGCCCGAGCAGCAGCGCAAGCGGCTGCTGGGCGCGCTCTCGGCATGGACGCTCGGTACGGCCAAGGCGCAACCGACGGTGATCGTGCTGGAAGATCTGCACTGGGTCGATCCTTCGACTCTGGAACTTCTGCAGATCCTGGTGGACCAGGGCGCGACGGCGCCGCTGCTTTTGCTCTTTACAGCGCGGCCGGAGTTTCGTGCGCCGTGGCCGATGCGCGCGCATCATGCGCAAGTCACACTCAACCGCCTCACTGATCGACAGACGCGCGAGATGGTGGCGCAAGTATCGCTGAACGCTGGACTGTCGGCGCGAGCCATTGAAGCGGTCGTGAAGCGAACCACCGGCGTGCCGCTATTTGTCGAGGAATTAGCCCGTGCTGTGCTGGAGGGTGGCGAACGCTATACGACCCAAGAAATTCCGGTCACGCTGGCGGATTCGCTGATGGCACGGTTGGACACGCTCGGTCTGGCGAAGGAAGCCGCCCAGGTAGGGTCGGTGATTGGCCGCGAATTCTCTTATGAGTTGCTCCATGCCGTCTCGCCGATGCCGGAAGATGAATTGCAGTCTGCGCTCAAGAAACTCGCTGATGCCGAGTTGATCTACGTGCGCGGCAAAGCGCCCGAGGCGACCTATCAGTTCAAGCACGCGTTGATTCAGGACGCGGCCTACGAAGCGCTGCTTAAGAGCCGGCGCAAGGAACTACATAGGCGCGTAGCTCGAACCTTAAGCGGAATATTCCCGGCGGTAGCGGAGGCCCAGCCCGAAGTCCTTGCGCGTCACTGGACCGGCGCAGGCGAGGCGGAGCCCGCTATCGACGCATGGAAGAAAGCCGGGGAGGCCGCCGATGCGCGTGGCGCACTCAAGGAAGCGGAAGAAGATTTCAGACAGGCGCTCGCCATGCTGAGCACGCTGCCGGAATCGCCCGAGCGTGACGCGCGCGAACTCGGTCTTGTGACCAGGTTGAGTTGGCTACTGCAGCGCTCAAAGGGGCACTCCGCCGCCGAAACTATCGAGGCAGTCGGGCAGGCTCGCACGCTCGCCGAGAAGACCGGTAACCTTCCTCAACTCGTTCTTCAGGTTATTGGGACCTACGCTGCGGTCTTCGTCAGGGGTGACTACTCCGGCGCCGCGGCGCTTGCAGACCAGTTACTCGACCTCGCCCAGCGCGAGGGCAGTCACATTAGCCTGGTGCTCGCTTACGGTGCGCAAGTGAATGTTCGGTTCAATCGCGGTGACCTGGTTGGACTCGAGGGGCATTTCGCCAGTCTCCGCAGCTTGGTCGAAGCGTCCGATCGAAGGCGGTTTGCTGAAGCGATCGCGTACCAAATCGTGATTGCGATGGGGTACGCAAGCCTTGGCGCGTGGATGCTCGGTTATGCCGAAAAAGCCCGCAGCCGCATTGTCCAGGCGATCGCTTTCGCCGGCGATTGCAAGGACCCCTTCGTTCTGGCCGGCGGCCGAAACATGGAAAGCTACCTGTACCGGTGGTTCAGAGAGCCGCAGCGCGTCGCGGACGCGGCCGCCGAAACGGTGGCTATTTCCGACGAGCATAGCTTTTCCTTTTTCAAGGCGGGCCGCATCACTCTCGGCTGGGCCAGGGCCAAACTTGGCAACCCGGGTGAGGGAGTCGCGCTCATCCGCGAGGGCCTCGCCGCCTTGGCCGAGACCGGTGGACGAACGGACATCACCAATGCTCTCACGATTCTGGCAGAGGCTCAGACCCTCGACGGCGCGACCGACGATGCGCTCACCACACTCGACGAGGCTCTCACGGCAAACCCCGAGGAGCTTGTCTTCCGGCCGAACATCCTGAAGTGGCGAGGCGATCTCCGGCTCAAAATTGGTCAGACTGAGCTGGCTGAGGCCGATTTCCGCGAAGCCATCAGGCTGGCGCGGCAGATGAGCGCCAAGTCCTGGGAACTGCGCGCGACCACCAGCCTCGCACGGCTGCTCGACAAGCAGGGTCATCGCCACGAGGCGCGTGCGATGCTCGCCGAGATCTACGACTGGTTCACCGAAGGCTTCGACACCGCGGATTTGAAGGACGCGAAGGCGCTGCTCGCTGAACTAAGCGAGTAGCAGCATGGAGAGGATATTGGAGTTTAAGCGGTGCTATTTCGATGAGGGATTCGGCGCTGAGCGAGTAGTCGATTCGAACTTGGCGTAGCCTGCCAGGTCTTCGTCCGGGGTCGTGCGCATCGGCATCGAGACTTCGCGTAGCACCGGGACTTTTTCGGTGATCGTGCCGGTAGCGGGGGCGTCCTTTGGTACAGTGATCACGCGCGTGCCGACGAAGCGGACGACCGTCGGCAGCATCCCGCCCGTGTCAACGTAGCGCGTCCGCATTGCCTCGAAGACGGTATCGCTCTTGAAGAGTTTCGAACCGGCGCGAATCAGGTACTCGTTGTCGGCGAGCGGGCGGACCAGCGTCGATTGGCTCATCACATATAGATGTCCGACTGTGGGGCGCAGAAATCCGGGGTAGATCGGATTCACGCCCAGCCAGTAGGGCACGATGATGCGGCGGCCGGGCTGCCAATCGGTGAGACTGATGTGCGCCTCGTGATCGTTGTTGGCGAGGATGAAATCGCGGCCCGCGAAATCGCGCATGATGTCGCGGCTCAACTGATCCTCGGGCGGCGTGGTGATCTCGCCGGTTGGTCCGAAGTCGAGCGCCCTGTCTGGCGTGCATCCGGTGGCGAGCGATATCAGCGCAAGTGCGGCCGCGATGGCCATCGCTTTGGCGCGGCGAATCATGTCCGGTATCTCGCGTAGCTGGCCGGGATTCTGCCGCCGAGCGTCCACCTCATGGGCAACGAGACCTCGCGCAGCACGGGAATATTCACGGGCTGGCCGTCGGGGCGCTTGAATTCGCGCTTGCCGATGTACTGAACGATGGTGGGCAGGATTTTTCCGGGCGCCACATACTGCGTGCGCGTCGTAACCAATACCGTCTCTTTCTTCACCAGCGAGCTGCCCGCTTCGATCATCCATTCTCCGGGCGTGTCCAGCGGCTTTTCGAGAGTCGCCTCGCTGATGACGTAGAACTCGCCTTCTTTGGGCGCCATCACTCCGGGCACCAGGACGTTGACGCCGAACCAGAACGGCAACTTGAGGAACTTGTCCTTGGGCCAATCGGGCGGACGCACTTCAGCGGTTTGATCGTTGTCACCGAGCACGAAACTGCGGCCGCGAAAGTTGAGTTCGACTTCCCCGGCGCTGGCATAGATGCGGGGCGGAGCCTTGGCTGGCGCGGAGTTTCCGCATCCTGCCAGAGAGGCGATGACAACAGTGGCGGCGAATGCGAAAGCGGCTGCGGTCCGCGCGCTCTCTTCAGGCAACAGCGTAGTGCGAGGCAATTTCGCGGCCGGCCAGTTCGATTTGCTTCGGCCACGCATCGGGTTCCGCGATCGGCCACAGTACAAACTTGTCCAGACCCTTCGCAACATACTCGCCCAGTCGTGCGATGACGTCTTCGGCGGAGCCGTAAACCGTTCGTGCCAGGTAGGCTTCCGCGCCGCGTCCCATTGCGGCCAGCATCGGGCGCATTTCCTCGAGCGCGCGCTCGCGCGACGACGAAATGCGGCAGAGCAGGATCAGTCCCGCTTCGATGTGCGCGTTGGCCCGTCCGTAGCCGGCCGCATAGTCGCGAATCTTCGCCATGCTCGCGCCGAATTCGTCGGGAGTCTGGAACGACGCGAAGAAGCCGTCGGCCAGGCGCGCCGCGCGCTTCAGCGCCGCGTCGGAGCGGCCGCCGACCCAGATATCAATCGTACCGAAATCGTTGTTGGTGCGCGCGGCCGGACGCGGCTCGATGGTGACGTTGTCGAAGTTGAAGAAGCGCCCATGATGGCTGGCGACGCGCTCGCGCCAGACCGTGCGCAATACCTCGATGCCTTCGTCGAGGCGCGCCCCGCGTCCCTCCAGTGGAATTCCGCATGCGGCGTAGTCGGCGAGATTCGCGCCGGTGCCGACCGCCATCACCATTCGGCCGCCCGACAGGTAGTCGAGCGACGCGAACGATTTCGCAACCATCAGGGGATGACGCAGGTTGAGAAGCAGCACGCTGGGGCCGAGTTTCATGCGCGAGGTGCGCGAGGCGAGGAGCGACAGCGTCGCGACTACGTCGAGTTCCGGCGAGGGGGCGAGCAGATGATCCGAGAGCCAGAAGGAATCGAGGCCCCATTCCTCGGCGCGTTCCGCGACCCGGGCAATCGTCGCCGCCGAGGGCATCCCGAGCCGCCAAAGCCCGAATCCAACTCCGATCTTTACCTGTTTCATCGCCGGCGCTCCCTCGTTTGCGCGCGTCCGCCGATGATAATAGCATAGGCCGCCGCAATGAATCCGAATCGCGCGGCATCGGACGGTGCGCCGGTGACCGTGACTCTCTTGGGCACCGGAGATGCCTTCTCGAGTTTCGGCCGCGCGCAAGCAGGCTATCTGATCGACGCGCCCGGCGGCCGAATCCTGATGGAAGCGGGACCCGGACTGATGCCGGCGCTCAAGGGCAACGGCTTCTCGGCCAACAGCTTCGACTTGCTGCTGATAAGTCATCTGCACGGCGATCATTTCGCCGGCCTCCCGTTTCTGATTCTCGAGTACATGTGGGAGATCCGCCGTAAAAAGGTATTGACCATCGCGGGCCCGGCCAAGCTCGAGGAGCGCACATGGCTGCTGATGCGCACGATGTTTCCCCATTTCGCACTCGACAAGGTCAAGGACAAGCTGAAGTTCGTGGTGCTCGCGCCGGGAAGCTCGACCCGGCTCGGCAAGTTCAAGGTGAGTGCGATTCGCAGTCCGCACACCAAGCCGGACATCTCTTTGTCGCTCAGAATCGAAGGCGGCGGTAAGACGATAGTTTTCTCGGGCGACAGCGGATGGAACGATGAGCTGACGAAGTTGAGCGCCGGCGCCGATCTGTTCCTGTGCGAATGCACGTACTACGAGAGCGCTCACTTGAAGTTTCATCTCAACTATCCCCTGCTGGCGGCCAATCGCGACAAGTTCAAGGTGCGCCGCATGGTGCTGACGCATCTCGGCCGCGAAGTGCTGAGCCGCGAGGATGAGATCGCGCTTGAAATGGGCTATGACGGGATGAAGATCAAGATCTGAGCCCGCCACGATCGCAGACAAGGACACTTCCCATGGGCATCGTACAGGGCAAGCGGGCGTTGATCGTCGGCGTCGCGAATGACAAGAGCCTGGCGTGGTCGATAGCGCAGACGCTGGCCGCGGAGGGCGCCGAGATCGCGCTGACCTACCAGGGTGAGATCCTGGAAAAGCGCGTGCGTCCGCTGGCCGCGCAAATCGGGGCCGACCTGATCGGCGAGCTCGACGTGAACGACGACGCGCAAATCGCCGCCGTGTTCGCAGCGCTCGAGAAAAAATGGAAGGGGCTGGACCTGCTGGTGCATGCGGTCGCATTTGCGGAGCGCGAAGATCTGCGCGATCGATTTCTGACCGTGAGCCGCGCCAACTTTGCGAAGTCGATGGAAATCAGCGCCTATTCGCTGGTCGCGCTCGCACGCGCGGCCGAACCCCTGATGGAAGCGCGCGGAGGCGGATCGATCCTTACGCTCAGCTACCTCGGCGCGGTCCGCGCGATCCCGAATTACAACATGATGGGTGTGGCCAAAGCGGCTCTGGAAGCTTGCGTGCGCTATCTATCGGTCGATCTTGGCGCCAGGAATATACGCGTCAACGCGCTCAGCGCCGGGCCCGCACGCACCCTCTCGTCGTCGGCGATTCGAGACTTCCATACTATGGTGCATGAGGTCGAGGCGCGCTCGCCACTGCGTCGCGGGATGAGAATTGAGGAAGTCGGCAAGATGGCGGCTGCCGTGCTCAGCGATTTTTCGAGCGGCGTCACCGGACAGACGCTCTACGTGGACGTGGGCTACAATATCATCGGCGTGTAGCTGCAAGGAGGATCGCGATGCCAATAGTCACCGTCCCGCAGCTTTCGGACAACTACGCGTACCTGGTGATCGACGACAGCAGCAAAGAATGCGCGGTGGTAGATTGCGCCGAGGCCGACAAGGTGATCGCGGCGGCGAAATCGCAGGGCGCGAAGCTGGTCGCGGTGCTGACCACGCATTGGCACGGCGATCATTCCGGCGGCAACAGTGAAATCGCGTCGAAGGTGCCGGGAATCAAGGTGTACGGCGCGAGTGCGGAAGGCGGAAAAATTCCGGCGCTGACAAATCCAGTGGCCGACGGCGACAAAGTCCGAGTCGGCGCGCTTGAAGGCCGCGTGATTGGAATCCCGGCGCATACCAACGGGCACGTCGCATATTATTTTCCGACGCTCGACGCCGTATTCACCGGCGACACGATGTTTGTCGGCGGATGCGGACGCGTGTTCGAGGGCAAAGCCGCGACGATGGTCGCCTCGCTGAAGAAACTCGCGTCGCTGCCCGATTCGACGCAGGTGTACTGCGGGCACGAGTACACCGTCAAGAATCTACGCTTCGCGCTGACGCTGGAGCCGGGGAACCAGGCGCTGAAAAAGAAGCACGAGTGGAGCGTGAAGACGCGCGCGGCGAACCAGTTCACGGTGCCGTCCACGATCGGCGACGAGAAGCAGACCAATCCATTTCTGCGCACCGACAGCCCCGAGCTGCGCGCGAATATCAAGCAGCGCGATCCGTCGGTGAACGACGATCCGATCGCGATTTTTGCCAGAACCCGCGAACTCAAGGACCACTTCTAGGAGAGCGTTCTGGTCCCCTCGCCCATCCTCGCGTGTTTGTGCGCGAGACGTGGAGGGAATCCGACGCATCCGACGCGCGCCGCTAGAAGGGTTTCATCACGGTGAGCACCAGGATGGCGATCAGCAGTGCGCTCACCGTTCCGTGGATGACGCGAAACTCGCGTCGCGATGTCTGGCTCGGATTGTCCTCAAGGAACCTGATCAGGCGATAAAACCGCACGTGATAAAACAGCAGGATCGCGACCAGCAGCAGCTTCACGGGCAGCCATCCTTGCCGCACCACCGACGGATCCAGGGCGATGAGGAGAATCCCGAGAACGATGGTGATCGCGGCGCCGAGGTTGACCGTGGACTCAAACAAACCGCGCGCCGCGCCGAGGACGCGTTCCTTGGGCAGTCCGACCTCTTCGGGCACGCGCGCGAGCAGGCTGGTGATCATCAGCAGGCCGCCCATCCAGAAGATCACGCCGAAGATATGAAGTGCGAGTATGAAACCGCGAAACGCGTACATCATCTTCCCCCGTGTGCGTCAGATTGCGTGCATGTCGATTCCGCTGGTTGTCCGCCAGGGTAGGGTGCCGCGGGTTCCATCAGTTGCTGCGCTCGCCCGCCGCCGACCGGGCCGCAGATGCGCGCGAGCGACAGGGCGGACTGATTCACGCCCATCACTTCGCCCTGCAAATCCGCTTGCTTGACTGGTTCGATACTTGGCATTGATTGGAGTACGCCGGTTGTTGAAGAGAATCTTACGCCAGCCGCGCAGTCAAGCGAATCGATCGGAATCAACACGAGGGCTCATCGATGGCGACTTCTTACGAGGGGGAACTCAAGCGCAAAAAAATCGGCGCCGATGAGGCGGCCGCGCAAGTCAAATCCGGCGATTGGGTCGAGTACGGATTCGGACTCGGACAGCCGGATTTGTTCGATCGCGCGCTGGCCGCGCGAGTGCGAACGCTCGAGCGCGTAAAGATCCGCGGATGCCTTGCGATGCGCCCTCGGGCCGCGGCCGAGGCGGATCCCGAGGAACGTCATCTCACTTACCTGTCGTGGTATTTCTCGGGGCTGGAAAGAAAGATGCACGACCGCGGCCTGGCGCATCATATACCCATGAACTTCGGCGAGGCGCCCGACAACTATCGCCGTTTCATCGACGTGGACGTTGCGGTGCTAAAGACGGCGCCGATGGACGAGCATGGGTTTTTCAACTTCGGCCCGTCGGTCACGTATCACAAGGCGATCGGCGAAAAAGCGAAGACCCTGATCGTCGAGACTGACGCGAGCGTGCCGTACGTTTTCGGCATCGAAAACGCGGTGCACCTGGACGATGTCGAGTACGTGCTCGACGCGGGCGCGTCCGGGATGCCGGAGCTGAAATATCCCGCGGCGAATGCGGTCGATCGGAAAGTCGCGGAACTGATCGCGCCGGAGATCCGAAGCGGCGCGTGCGTGCAGATCGGGATTGGTGCGATGCCCAACGCGGTCTGCGAGCTGCTGGCGGCGGCGGCGATCGCGGATCTCGGCGTTCACACCGAGATGTTCGTCGATTCGCTCGTCTCGCTTTATGAGTCCGGCAAAGTGACCGGCGCGCACAAAACCACCAATCGTTACCAGATGACCTACACGTTTGCGGCGGGCTCGAAACGGATGTACGACTTTCTCGATCGCAACGCCGCCTGCTTTGCGGGACCGGTCGATTACACCAACCTGCCCAATCACATAATGCAGAACGACCGCGTCATCTCGATCTGCAACGCGGCGCAAATCGATCTCACCGGGCAGGCGTGCTCCGAGTCGGCGGGAATTCGACAAATCAGCGGCACCGGAGGACAACTGCAATTCGTCCGCGGCGCGTACGCCTCGCGCGGGGGCAAATCTTTTCTGTGCCTCGCCTCGACCCACGAGCGCGAGGCGCGTCGCGCCAGCCGAATCGTTGCGCGAATCGACGACGGCAACATCGTCACAACCCCGCGCACCGACGTGATGTACGTGGTCACCGAGTACGGGATGGTCAATCTGAAGGGCAAATCAGTGCCGGAACGGGCACGCGCGCTGATCTCGATCGCGCATCCTGATTTCCGTGAAGAGCTGGAGCGCCAGGCTCGCGAGTACCGGCTGATCTCGCGCGCGGTTTTCTGAGATTCGCGGGCGCTTCAGCGAGGGGGCGTGTCGTGGTCGGCGTCGTCGGCGAACTTGTACACCAGTTCATCGGGACGCGCGTAGCCGAGCTCGCGGCGAATGCGGCGCTCGATATAGCGGTCGTCTGAGCGAAGCTTCTGAATGGTCGTTCCGAACGCAACGTTGTCTGCTTCCAGTTGATTGCGGCGGGCCTCCAGTGCCGCGCGATGGCTCTGGAGCGCGAGCAGGTCGCGCGGCCCCAGATTCCCGAGCAGGGCGCTCAAGAGCAGCATCACGAGGACCCCGCCGAAGATTAGGCTGAGCCACTCGCGGCGGAGTAGAAGGCTTAACCGCGTCATCCGCGCAATCGTAATTCAAGCATCGGGCTGAGTTCAAGAGATCTAATTTTGAACGCCATTCTAAAGACCCGAAACAGACCAGTTCGGTTGCACTCTTTCGACTTTAAAATTTCTTTATAAATCGTCTCGCAGCCCTTGATTTGAGAATAACATGTTTCTATAATCGGGCCGACTCGATGAGGGATTGACTCTCGTCATCAGAAAGGGTGCTTGTCCAGCAGCAGCCTAGGAAGAGGAGGTACCTATGCCAGTGATGAAGAAACGGGCCAAAAAGGCCACCAAGTCCAAACCGATGCGAAAGAGCAAAATGGCTAAGAAGAAACCAGCCAAAAAGACCAAAAAGAAGTAACCACTTAACGAGTTTACCTTCGGGCTAATACCCCGAGGGCTGGCTAAGGCTGCCAGGATTGCTGCTGGAATAAGCCGGGGCTGCGAGGCCTCGCAACACGGGAGAGCCCCCTTGAAAGAGGGGGCTCTTTCCTTGTCCGGCGTTTGCTTGCGGCCGCGCGCGGTCCACATGATAGGCTTCGATCGCACCGAAGTCGCGCAAAGCCGATGTCCGAGTCGCCAAAAAATCTCGACGCGATAATTGTTGGCGCGCGCGTCGCCGGCAGCGCCGCGGCGATCTTGCTTGCGCGCGCGGGCCACCGCGTTTTGGTCATCGACAAGGATTCCTTCCCCTCGGACCGGCTTTCGACGCATATCGTGCTGAGCGGAGGAACCAAAGTTCTCCAGCGCATGGGCGTGCTCGAAATGCTCGAGCGCCTCGGCGGCGTCCGCTTTGCGCGGATGCGCGCGATTGGCCCCGACTTCGACTACGGCGGCGAACTCGCAACCTCTGGCGCAGACGATCGCGGTTTGTGTCTCGGGCGAGTGTTAATGGATGCCGCGATGATCGATGCAGCGCGCGGTTTCGAAGGCGTCGCGTTTCGCGAGCGCTTCAGGTTGATCGATCTGCTGATCGAAGATGGCGCCGTCGTGGGAATTCGCGGCGAGGATGCGTCTGGCGTCCACGAGTTTTGCGCGCCGTTGACAATCGGCGCCGACGGGCTGCGCAGCCCGCTCGCGCAGATCGCCTCGGAGCGTCTCGGAGCGTTCAAGCGCACCGACGTGCCGTGCGCGCGCGCTTACTACTATGCGTACTTCAAAGGCGTTCCGCGGGAAAATCTCGGCGACGAAGTAATCACTGAATTCGAGTACGTACCCGGCGCGGGCAACTTGGTTTGCCGCTGCGAAAACGGACTCACGGTCGCGGCGACCGCGTTTGACGCCGCCGAGATGCAAACCTTTCGCACGGACCTCGCGTCCAATCTGCGCCGCTGCCTGAACCGCTCGTTCGAGGTTGGAAAGATGCTTGAAAGTGCGACGATGGTGGGCAAGGTGTTTTCCTCGGGGCTGCTCAGCAACACCTATCGCGATCCGGTCACCGACGGCGCGATCCTGCTCGGCGACGCGGGGCTGCACGTCGATCCGCTCTTCGGCCAGGGCCATTCGCTCGCGCTCATGAGCGCGTCGATGGTCGGCGAGCTCGCGACCGGGTGGTTCTCGAATGCGCGCGGCAATGCGATTTCCGCGGTGGCGCTGGCTGAATTTACGCGGCGGCGCGACGCGGAGCTGCTGCCGTACTTCAAAGCGAGCGTTCGCGTATCGCGCGCACTCGCGCTCGACCAGGGCACCCGCGCGGCGCATCGCGCGGCCGGCCGCGAACAATGGGCGGCCGACGAAATGATCAGGTTCGCGCAGATGCTGACGCCGCGCGCCGCATTTCCGTCGTTCAGATTCGCCCGCCTGATGGCGATAGAGTCGCGGGCCGCATAATTCGGCATCCCGGTGGACGACGTCGAACTCGGCCGCTTCCCTGCGCAACGCGAGCGCCCCGAGCCGGTCAAATTCGCATGGCCGATAATGCTGCTGCCTGAACTCTTCGCCACGCCACGGCATCTTGGTCTGGTGCTCGGCTATCTCGCGTCGATCGGCTGGGAAGTATTCGTGCCGGATCTGCGCGCCGCGCTGGGCAAAGGCTCGACGCCGCCGCTCGAGAGACTTCGCTTCAATGATTTGACCGCGTTGGCGGGCGAAGCACTCGGCGGAATCGGCCGCGATGCGGTCGTGCTGGGTCACGGCGTCGGCGGATTGGTCGCGCTCAAACTCAGCGAGCATCCTCGCGCGAAGGCCGGGATCGCCTACGCGCCGCTGGCGCCGGGCTTTCGCACGCCGCTGGTGAGTGGAACCGCGAATCGCCTCGCTATGCTGCGGGGCAGACCGATCAAGCCGCCGCGCGGCAGAATATTGTTCGAGTTGATCGCCGATTCCGATCCCTTCGCGCGCGACGGTTTGATCGATGCGATGGTCCCCGATTCGGGCGCAATCGCCGCCGACGTAATGACCGGCAAGCTCGAGTTTGCCGCACCGGACAAAGCCGCGCCGCGCCTCGTGGTCGCGGGCGACTCGGACATTTTCGCGCCGCTTCCGCAGACGACAAAATTTGCGGACTCGCTCGGCGCGAAGTTGGCGACGATCGCCGGGCGTGGGCATTGGCTGATTGGCGGACGCGCGCTCGAACGTGCGATCAACGAGACGCAGCGATTCCTGGTGCGCGCCCTCGGCCAGGATCTGCTGCTGCTCTATCCCGAAGAATGGAAAAACGATCCGCGCGATTAGCGTGCGGCGGAAAAAATAGGAGAATCGAAGGCAGGTGAATAGCGATGTCAAATGAAACTGCGCAAAAAAATCTGATCGTCGAAGAACAGGCCGGGCTGGTCACGCTTACGATGAACCGTCCCGAAAAGCGCAACGCGCTCTCGACCGCGATGATGACCGAACTGAACGCTGAGCTTTGCGCCATCGGCAAACGGAGAGATGCGCGCGCGGTGATAATCGCGGGCAATGGCCCGGCCTTCTCGGCCGGTCACGACCTCGGTGAGCTGAAGGGGCGCGACCTTGCATTCTATCGGTATGAATTCGATCTGTGCGCGCAACTGATGCTGACGATTCAGGCAATTCCGCAGCCGGTGATCGCGCGCGTGCATGCGATCGCGACCGCCGCGGGATGCCAGCTTGCGGCAACCTGCGATCTTGTCGTCGCGGGCGAGAGCGCGAGTTTCGCCACGCCGGGCGTGAAGATTGGACTGTTCTGCTCGACGCCGATGGTGGCCTTGACTCGCGCGGTCGGACGAAAGCATGCGATGGAAATGCTGCTGACGGGGCAGCCCGTCAAAGCGCGCACCGCGGCCGAGTGGGGACTCGTGAACAGGGTGGTGCCGGACGCAGAGCTGGTCGCGGAGACGCGCAAACTGGCGGTTCAGATCGTTGAGGCAAGCCCGCTCATAGTCGGGCTCGGCAAGCAGGCGTTCTATGATCAGATCGATCTCGATACCGCGAAGGCATACGACTACACGAAAGAAGTAATGAGCCAGAATGCGATGGCAATGGACGCGCAGGAAGGCATCGGCGCATTCCTGGAAAAGCGCAAACCGGTCTGGTGCGGCAAGTGAAACGCAGCCTCTAATGCGTTGCCCCGATGCCGATCACGACGACGAGTGGTCACGAGAGCGGGGTGCGCGAAGCCCCCCTGAATTTCTTCCGCGCGTTACGGGGGTCATCGCATCAGGCGGAAACAGGCGCGCAGCTCGCCGACGAATGTTTCGGGCTGCTCGAAGGCGGCGAAATGTCCGCCCTTCGTCAGCTCGTTGAAGTATGCCAGCTTGGCGAATTTTTTCTCGGCCCATCGCCTGGACGTGCGGAATATCTCTTTGGGGAAAATCGAGCAGCCGACCGGAACCGTCACCGGATCCGTCAGTGTGAGGCCGCGAAAGCTCTCCCAGTACAGGCGGGCAGAAGACGCCGCGGTCGCCGGGAGCCAATACAGCATCACGTTGTCGAGCAATTCATCGCGCGTCAGCACGTTCTCCGGATGGCCGTTGCAATCGGTCCAGGACCAGAACTTTTCCAATATCCATGTGAGTTGCCCGGCGGGTGAGTCGGTGAGCCCGTAGCTCACCGTCTGGGGCCGCGTACTCTGCTGCTTGGAGTAGCCCGAATCCCAGTCGTTGTAGTGCTTCATGCCGGCGATCGCGGATTTCTCGTTCTCGGCAAGATCGTTCATGGTCGCCGGGTCGGGCGGTGCGATCGGCATATTCAGGTGGATGCCGATGCAGTTGGCCGGGTCCTGGATTCCGATGCAGGTCGTAACGACCGCGCCCCAATCGCCGCCTTGGGCAGCGTATTGCTTGTAGCCAAGCCGGGGCATCAGCTCGGCCCATGCTTGCGCGATGCGCTGTACGTTCCAGCCCGCGCGGGAGGGTTTGTCCGAGAAACCGTAACCAGGAAGGGAAGGGCAAACCACGTGGAACGCGTCCGCAGCGTCGCCGCCATGGGCGGTCGGATTCGTGAGCGGCTCGATCACCTTGTGAAACTCGACGATCGACCCCGGCCATCCGTGCGTCATCACAAGCGGCAGCGCGTCGGCGTGAGGCGAGCGCACGTGCACGAAGTGTATATCGAGTTGGTCAATCGTCGTCTTGAATTGCGCGAAGCGGTTGAGCAGAGCTTCTCTGGCGCGCCAGTCGTACTTCTCCAGCCAGTAAGTGCAGACCTCCTGCGCGTAAGCGAGCGGCAGACCTTGCGACCAGTCGTCCACGCACTCGCGCTCGGGCCATCGCGTCGCACGCAGGCGGCGCTTCAGGTCATCCAGTTGGGCGTCAGTCGCCGCGATGCGGAAAGGTCGGATCGCATTGCTCATCGGCGCTCGTGCCTCCGAAGACGATTTAGCGGTCTGGTTGGATCTGTGGCCGAAGTGTTTTTCGGTGTCAAGGACGCTCGCGGCGGTTGTCGCGCCTCCCTCAAAATAGTAATCCGTGTACTGGCTGAAGGAACCAATCAGATCGGCATAGTTGACCATCTTTTCAGCGCCGCGCCCATCTGGATTCCGCAATAGATGAATATTCGAAGGAGACCTGAGTGATCGACGTGTATTATTGGCCGACACCGAACGGACACAAGATTACGATTTTTCTCGAGGAGACCGGGCTCGATTACAAAATCGTTCCCGTGAATATCCGCAAGGGCGAGCAGTTCGCGCCCGCGTTTCTCAAGATCAGCCCGAACAACCGGATGCCCGCGATCGTTGACCACGACGGACCTGGCGGGAAGCCGCTGGCGCTGTTCGAGTCGGGCGCGATTCTTCTCTACCTGGCCGAGAAGACCGGAAAATTCATGCCGTCGGAGACCCGCGCGCGCTACAACGTCGTGCAATGGCTGATGTTCCAAATGGCGGGAGTTGGACCGATGTTCGGACAGCGCGGGCACTTTCTCCGCGCCGCGCCGGTGCAGATCCCGTACGCGATCGAGCGCTACACCAACGAATCGCGCCGCTTGCTCAACGTAATCGAAAATCGGCTCGCCGAGAGCGAGTACCTGGCAGGAGATTACTCGATTGCGGACATGGCGACCTATCCGTGGGTGGTGGGAACGCGCCGCGAACCCGAGCAGTTGCAGAGCCGCCCGAATTTCAAGCGATGGCTCGATGCGATCGGGGAGCGTCCCGCCGTGAAGCGAGGCGTCGCGGTGATGGCCGACCTGCCGCCCGAGCCGCTCGACGCCGAAGCGCGCTCGATTCTGTACGGCGCCAAGCAGTTCGAGCGCCGCTAGCATATTGCGACGAGCGCCCGACATCCTCGAGGTGTCGAGCGCTCGTCGGTGATTTCTGCCCGGTTTCCGCCCTAGTGATACCCTTTGACGTTCCCGTGCGGCGGTTCGCCATGAGGCTGCGCCGCAGGATGCGGCTCGCCACCGCCGCCGCCGTGCGTACGCTCGAATGCCTGCGCCTGCTGCGCATGCTGGCGCTCAAAGGACTGCATCTGCTCGGAGTGCTGATGCTGTAGCTCTTGCTGTTGTGCAAAATGCTGGCGTTGAGCCGCCTGTTGTTCGGCCGCCTGCTTGCGCGCAAACGCCTGCGTTTCATTCTGCTGGCGGCGCAGGAGTTCCGCTGACTGCTGGGTGTGACGCTCCTCGACTTGCCGCCACTGAGCACCATTGTTCTCGGCTTCATTTGCTTTTTCAGGAGCGGCCTTCTGACTCTGCTGTTCTTCCTGCAGATGCTGACGCTCAAACGCCTGCGTCTCCGTGTCATGCTTGCGCTGAAGCTCCTGCAATTGCGCGGTGCGAGTGCGCTCGGCCTCCTGCTGCTGCTGGGCGCGTTTGCGCTCGAGCTCCTGCAGCTCGACGTTATGCTGGCGCTGGAGGGCTTGCTCCTGCACGCCGTGCTCGCGCGCTACAGACTCGCGCATCGCGTCATTCCAATCGGGATGATGTTGCAATGCCCAGGCAGGACTTTTCTGTGCCCACCAGTGCAGGTCGTGCCAGACGTGCTTGTCGTCGTAGTCACCCTTCCATTCGGGGTGATGCTGGTTTGCCCAGGCGGCATCGTGATCATGCCACCAGGCGTCGGTGTGCCAGACGCGTTTGTCGTCGAAGTCACCCCACCAGTTCGGATGATTCTCGCGGACCCAGTCGGGCTTGGTCGCCCACCAGAAACTTGCGGGCCGCCAGATTTTGTTGTCGTCGAACGTCCCCCACCAGTCCGGATGATTTTCGCGCACCCAGTCGGGCTTGTTCTGCCACCACCATCCAGCGGGCCGCCAAATATGCTGGTCGTCAAAGGCCCCCCACCACTCGGGATGATTCTGGCGTGCCCAGTCGGGACGATACTGCCACCACCATCCGGCCGGGCGCCAATAGTGGTGATCGTCGAATTCACCCCACCAATCCGGGTGATGTAGCGGAACCCAATCGGGATGATACTGGTACCACCACGGCGCCGCGTACCATACGCCTTCGTAATAGTCGCCCCACCAATCCGGATGATGCGCAATTACCCAGTCGGGCTGGAGTTGCCACCACCAGGGCGCGGGATACCACAGGCCGTCCCAATCGTCGCCCCACCACTCAGGGTGGTTCTGTAGTACCCAGTCGCGGCGGAGTTGCCACCACCATCCAGCGGGATACCAGACGCCCTGGTCAACGTCGCCCCACCATTCGGGATGATGCTCGCGCGCCCATCCCGGCTGATATTTATACCACCACGCCGCGGGGTACCAATGCCCCTGGTAAAAGTCGCCCCACCAGTCGGGGTGATGCTCGCGCACCCATGCGGGCTGCGAATCCCACCACCACCAGGCCGGGTGCCAAAGGTGATCGTTGTCGTAGTCGCCCCACCATTCCGGGTGATGCTGTTTGACCCATGCCGGTTGCGACTGCCACCACCATGCGGCATCGCGCCAGGTGTGGCCGCTATCGTAGTCACCCCAATTGGGCGCCGGCGGGATAGGCGACGGCCACGGTTGGTACTGTGCGAATGTCGGCGTCGCCAGCGTCAGAAGAACCGTCGCCGCGGCCAGCAAAGCCCTGATTCTGGTCATCGATGCCACCTCTGGATACTAATCAAGCCAATCGCACCGCACGCCAATATACTTCAGCCGGCCACTACTTAGTATATGCTACGCACCGCCGCCAATAATCGTTTCAGAATAGTCATGATTACAGTGAAAGCATCGCACTAAGATGAATCATCGCACCCAGGTCGGCATTGTCGGCGCGGGCCCGGCGGGCCTGATGTTGTCGCACTTGCTGCACCTTGGCGGCGTCGATTCCGTCGTGCTCGAGGCTCGCAGCCGCAAATATGTCGAAGAGCGAGTTCGCGCCGGCCTCCTCGAGCAAGGCACCGTCAATCTGCTCAATGAAACCGGCGTCGGCGATCGCATGAAGCGTCTCGGGCTGGTCCATCGCGGGATCGAGCTGCGCTTCGGCGGCCGTGGACATCGCATCGATCTGAGCGGGCTGACTGGCGGCAGCACGGTCACAATCTACGCTCAGCACGAAGTCATCAAGGATCTGATCGTCGCGCGGCTGGCCGCCGGAGGTCAGATTGTTTTCGAGGCCGGCGACGTCAGCCTCCACGATTTCGACGGACCCGCGCCGAAGATTCGCTACCGGGTGGACGGCAGCGCCAACGAGTTGGCGTGCGATTTCATCGCGGGGTGCGACGGCTTCCACGGGGTATGCCGGCCGACTGTCCCCGCCGGCGCACTGACTACCTACGATCGCATATACCCATTCGCATGGCTGGGTATTCTCGCCGAAGCGAAACCATCGTCGGATGAACTAATCTACGCATACCATGAGCACGGCTTTGCACTGCACAGTATGCGCTCGCCCGAGATCACCCGGCTCTATTTGCAATGCGCGCCGGATGAGGATCTCGGCAACTGGCCCGACGAAAAAATCTGGGACGAGCTCCAGCTGCGACTGGCGGCCGGCGCCGGCTGGAAACTCAACCGGGGAGCCGTTCTTCAGAAAGGAATCACCGAGATGCGAAGCTTCGTCGTCGAGCCGATGCAATCCGGCACGCTTTTCCTCGCCGGCGATGCAGCCCATATCGTGCCGCCGACAGGCGCCAAGGGCCTCAACCTCGCGGTCGCCGATGTTCGCGTTCTGGCCCGCGCGCTGACTGACTATTACGCCAACGGTAATCGCGAACTACTCACCAGGTATTCGGAGATTTGTCTGCGTCGGGTCTGGAAGGTGCAGCGGTTTTCCTGGTGGATGACCTCGATGCTGCATCGGTTCAACGACGACAACGCCTTCGACCGGCGCCGCCAGCTCGCCGAGCTCGACTACGTGACCAGCTCGCGCGCGGCGGCGCAGACTCTCGCCGAGAACTACGTGGGCCTGCCGATGGAATGACCTGACGTACGCGCTACCGCGAGCGGAGCGCCGCGGCCAGCGCGAGAATCCGTCGCGCCTGCTTCAGATGCGGCATGTCGAGCATTTTGCCGTCCAGCGCGACGGTGCCTGCACCGGTCGAGAACGCTTCGACTACGCGATTCGCATAGGCGACATCTTCGGGCGACGGCGTGAATGCGGCGTTGATTACATCGACTTGATCGGGATGAATGGCAATTTTGCCGGTGAAGCCCGCCCGATGTGCGATCTCGGATTCTTTCTTGAGCGCGGCGGCGTCTTTGAAATCTACCGTCACTGTGTCGATCGGCTGGACGTCGGCAGCCACCGCCGCCAGCAGGCATAGCGAGCGGGCAAGCTGGTAAGTGAAATCGAGATTGCCGTCCGCGCTGCGATTGGTAGCGGCTCCCACGGCAGCCGCGAGATCTTCAGCACCCCACGTCATGCCGGACAGCCGCGGGCTGCATCCGGCGAAACCGCCCAACGCAAACATGGCGCGCGGGGTCTCGGTCGCCACCGGAATAATCGAGATCGATCCCTGCGCGACGCCGTCGCGAGCTTCCAGAGCGGACAGGAAGTGATCGAGCATAACCACGTCGTCGGCCGACGCGACTTTGGGCAGCAGTATTCCGTCGGGCGCGCCGGCGACGATTGCGGCCAGATCGGCCGTCGCCTTTGGCGTCGAAAGGGGATTGATTCGGACCCACAGCTGAGTCCTGCCGCGATCGTGATGAGCGCGGAGATATTCGAGCACCATCGCGCGCGCGATCTCGGTGCGGTCCGCCGCGACCGCATCCTCGAGATCGAGCACCAGCGCGTCGGCGCGCGAGGATTCGGACTTGGCCAGCTTGCGTTCGCTGTCGCCCGGCACGAACAGGAGCGAGCGGAGAATCATGCGGCCGGCCTCTTGCGCATCAGGGCCGACCGCTTGCAGTACGCGACTTCCTCGGCGCGCTGATTGAAGCATCGATGCTCGAACACGACGATGCCCGAGTCGGGCCGCGAGCGGCTCTCGCGTTTCTCGGCGACTGTCGTCTCGGCGCGAAGCGTGTCGCCGATGAAGACGGGATGCGCAAAGCGCGTCTCGGCCATGCCCAGGTTGGCGATCGTGGTGCCGAGCGTCGTGTCGCCGACCGATACTCCGATCATCAGCCCGAGCGTGAAGATGCTGTTGACGATGCGCTGGCCAAACTCGGTGCTCTTGGCAAATTCCGCGTCAAGATGCAGCGGCTGGGGATTGTGCGTGAGCGCGCAAAAAATCAAATTGTCGGTTTCCGTGATCGTCCGCGTGATCGCGTGCCTGAATACCTGCCCGATCTCGAATTCTTCGAAATATAGTCCGGACATCTGCCTAACGCTCCTCTGCCATTGACTGTGCGACTTCGAGACCGACCAGCCGCGCGATCAGAATAGCCATATACAACTGGCCGAATACTGCTTCCATCACTGAGAAGGTGCGGGCACTCTCGGAGAGCGGCGTGATATCCCCGAAACCGGTCGTCGTCAGGCACACAAAGCTGAAATAGATGAACCTGTGAAGCGACGCGAGCAGCGGCGTCGTGCTGCCCGGAGCCCTCTGCAAAAGCGCGGCGCTGAACGAACCTGGCTGCCGCAGTTCTACCGCGGCGAAGGCATAGGCCCACGCGACGCCCATCAGCAGGTAGGCGCAAATCGCCGCGCTGATGGTGTCGAGCGTAACGCGCTTTACGCTGAACAGCCTGGATACCAGCGCGAAGACCGTCACGCTCAGGAACAGACACGATGACACCGCGCCCAGCATTTCGAGCGTTCCGTTCACCGTGAATTGCAGCGCCAATCGGCTTCCGATCGCGGGTCCTATCAGGATGAGCGCAATAACAAAGACCGTCCTGGTCGAGCGAAATGCATAAAGCGCGGATAGCAGCACAAGAGCTGTTGACGCAATCGCAAAATTCTGCGCGACCGCATGACCCAGGAACATCGGCTGCGACACGAGCAGCAGTAGAATCGCCGCGAGCAGGATGGTAAATCTGCCCGGCCAGTTGTGGCGCGCCAACCCCAGCCCTTGCCACAGCCCGGACAGACTCAGGACGCTGGTTCTCTCGCCCATGATGCCATCGGTTTCGCGCAACCGCACCGGCAGTGTCAAGGCAAGCGCTCCGCCCGCGCCGCGCTGCCAGGAGTCTCAACAACTGCTCGGTTGTCCCAGCGCTCGCCGTTTTACTGTCTCCACGTGTTTCGACTCGATGGAAAGACCGTGATTGTCACCGGCGCGGGCTCGGGCATCGGCTTGGCGATCGCATCGACGTTTGCCCGCAACGGTGCCCGCGTTTTCGCTCTCGATCGCGATCTCAAAGCCGCGGGCGCCGCTGCCGAGAGCATTCGCGCGGCCGGCGGCGCGGCTTCCGCGCTCGAGTGCGACGTCGCCGTCGCCGGCTCGGTGGATGCGGCTTTCGCCCGCATCGATTCCGACCGGGATGCGGCCCGCATCGACATCCTGGTCAACAACGCCGGAATCGCACACATCGGCACGGTCGAGAACACCTCGGAGCAGGACTTCGACCGCGTTTATTCCGTCAACGTGAAGGGAATATTTCTCTGTTCGCGGGCCGCGGTGCGCCGGATGCTCACCAGCGGCGGCGGCGTGATTCTCAACCTTGCTTCGATTGCGTCATTGATTGGACTCACCGATCGCTTCGCCTACTCGATGAGCAAGGGCGCGGTGCTGACCATGACTCGCTCGATCGCCGTCGATTACGTCAAGCGCGGCATCCGATGCAACTGCATCTGCCCCGCTCGCGTTCATACGCCGTTCGTTGACGGATACCTGCGCGCGGCTTATCCGGGACGCGAGGCCGAGATGTTCAAGCAACTGTCGGAGTATCAGCCGCTGGGCAGAATGGGTACGCCCGCAGAAGTCGCCGCCCTCGCACTCTACCTTTGTTCTGACGAGGCTTCGTTCATTACCGGGCAGGCCTATCCAATCGACGGCGGCGTGCTCGCATTCTGATGAAACAGTACGGCCGCACGATCAACCTCAAGGACGACCCGAAGCTCATCGAGCGCTACCTCGAGCACCACCGCGCGATCTGGCCGGAGGTCGAGCGCGGCCTCAAGGCCATCGGCATTGAGCGGATGCTGATCTTCATGCATGGCCGCCAGTTGTTCATGTTCATGGAGACCACCGACGCATTCGATCCCGCGCGCGACTTCCCGCGCTACGAGGCGAGCAATCCGCGCAATCGCGAATGGCAGGAGCTGATGGCCTCGATGCAGGAGCCGGTGCCGGGCGCGCAGCCGGGCGAATGGTGGGCCGAAATGAAGCTGGTCTTCTCGCTCTGAGCCGCGCCGATCAACCGGAACCGATTCGGTGCTTTACTTGCATTGCCCGGGAGCAGCAATTTTATTTTATCCATTCGGAACCGGCGGGGAACTCGAACGCTGCGAGCGACGCGGGCAGCATCTCGATGCTGAAGCCCGCCGCCGTCGGCGCCATGTACCTGTCGCCGCGCACCACCACCGGATCCTTGAAATGTTCGTGCAGGTGATCGGCGAATTCGATCATCCGGTTGTCCAGGCTGCCGCTCACGCAGATGTAATCGATCAGCGAAACATGCTGGCCGTATTCGCACAGTCCCAGTCCGCCCGCGTGCGGACAAACCGGCACGCCGAACTTCGCCGCGAGCAGCAAAACCGCAAGCGCCTCGCTGAGTCCGCCGAGGCGGCAATTGTCGAACTGGCAGAAGTCGATCGCGCCCGCCTGCATCAGCTGTTTGAACATCACGCGATTGGCCGCGTGCTCTCCGGTCGCTACGCCGATCGGTTTGATTGCGCGGCGAATCGTGGCGTGACCAAGGACGTCGTCGGGGCTGGTGGGCTCTTCGATCCACAACGGCTTGAAGCGCGCCAGCGGCCGCATGAACTCGATCGCCTCGCCGACGTCCCACGCCTGGTTCGCATCCATCATCATGACCGCGCGCGGTCCGATTTCTTCACGCACCAGCGCCGCGCGATGAACGTTGGCGGCCGAATCGCGGCCTACTTTTATCTTGAACCGGCTCCATCCGGCGGCGATCGCCTCGCGGCACAGGCGGCGCACTTTGTCGTCGGAATAACCCATCCATCCGGCGGACGTGATGTAGGCCGGGTAGCCCTCTTTTCGCATTCGCGCTTCGCGCTCGCCGCGCGTCGCGAATTTGGCGCGCAGGATTTCGAGCGCCTGGTCGCGGGTTAGAGCGTCGCTCAGGTAGCGGAAGTCGATGCTTGAGACGAACGCCTCGGGCGTCATGTCGGTGACCAGTTTCCACACCGGCTTGCGTTCGACTTTGCCGTACAGATCCCAGACCGCGTTCACGATTGCGGCAGTCGCCAGATGGATTGCGCCTTTCTCCGGACCGATCCATCTGAGCTGGCTCTCAAAGGTGAGCCGATCCCAGAAGCCGCCCAGGTCGGCGACTATGTCTTCATACTTCGAGCCGACCACCAGATGCTGCAAGGCGCGGACCGCGGCGACTACGACCGCGTTGCCGCGGCCGATCGTGAAGGTCATGCCGTGGCCTTCAAGGCCGTCGCGCGCGTCGGTGGTCAGGACTACGTAGGTTGCGGAATAGTCGGGATCGGTATGCACGGCGTCGGATCCCGCCAGCGTTCTGGACGTTGGGGCTCGGATGTCGCGGACTGAGAGTCCGGAGATTGTGCGCGCCATGCTCGCTTCCTCTGCGCAGCATGGTAGCATCGCGCGACCGGCGATGACGACTCAGTTGCCTCTCTCGATCCGCGATCTGCGGCAGTCATGGCCGCGTCTGTCGGCAACGAAACCGAAGCCGATTGTCGTGATCGGCGCGGGAAGCATCGTTCGCGACGCGCATCTGCCGGTTTACAATCGGCTCGGCTTTCCGGTCGCGGGGATCTTCGACCTCAAGCCGCAGGCAAGCCGCGAGCAGGCGGCGGCGTTTGCGATTCCGCGCGTGTTTGAGTCGATCGATGAGGCGGCGTCGATGCGCGACGTGGTCTTCGACGTTGCGATCCCGCCCGAAAATATCGCGGGCGTGCTGGAACGGCTGCCGCCGGGGGCGGCCGTGCTCATTCAAAAGCCGATGGGCCGCGACCTGGCCGACGCGCGCCGGATCGTCGCCATCTGCGCTGAGCGGCGGCTCTCCGCCGCGCTGAATTTTCAGCTCCGCTTCGCGCCCAACATGCTGGCAGTCAAGGACGCGCTCGAGCGGGGCGTTTTTGGCGACGTGCTCGACGTCGAAGTGCGGATCAATCTGCACACGCCGTGGAACTACTGGGCGTTCCTCAAGGGCGTGCCGCGCCTCGAGCTGCTGATGCATTCGATTCACTACCTCGATTTGATTCGATCGATGATTGGTGAACCGCGCGGAGTCTATTGCAAGGGCGTCCGGCATCCCGGGATGCCGGTGTATTCCGACACCCGCACCAGCATCGTGCTCGACTACGGCGATACGATTCGATGCAGCCTGACGATGAATCACGCGCATACCTTTGGCGGACGGCACGCGATGTCGCAGTTCAAGCTCGAGGGCAGGCGCGGCGCCGCGATCGCGCAGATGGGCGTGAATCTCAACTATCCCGAGGGAGAGCCGGATACGCTCGAGATCGCCAACGCCGATTCGAATGGCTGGAGCGCGATTGCGCTGCGCGGTTCGTGGTTCCTCGAGGCGTTCGAGGGTCCGATGTCGAACCTGCAGCGATTCGTCGCCGGCGAGGATTCAAAACTGGTCTCGGGCGTTGAAGACGCGATTCGCACGATGGCGGTGGTCGAGGCGTGCTACGAATCGAGCGCGCACGGCGCCACCCCGATTCCCTCAGTGCGTTAGAATCGCGATCATTGTCGCGGAGGAACTTCAGACCGATGGGTGCAGAGCATGTCGTTTTTTTGTTTGACGTGGATAACACGCTGATCGACAACGATCGCATCGTTGCCGACATGATGCGCCATCTCGAGCGCGACATCGGTCGCGAACACGCGCGGCTCTACTGGCAATATTTCGAGCAGTTGCGCACCGAGCTCGGCTACGCGGACTACCTCGGCGCGCTGCAACGCTACAGAATCAATCATCCGCGCGACTTCAAGATCATCGCGGTGTCTTACTTCCTGATGAACTACTATTTCGCGAACCGGCTGTTCCCGTGCTCGCTCGACGTGATCGAAAAATACAAACAGGATGGCGAAACGGCAATCCTCTCCGATGGCGACATGATTTTTCAGCCGCTCAAGATCGAGCGCTCGGGACTGCGCGAAGCGGTCGATGAAAAGGTGATGATCTACATCCACAAGGAGCAGGAACTTGACGATGTGAAGCTGCGGTATCCCGCCGGCCACTACGTGCTGATCGATGACAAGGTGCGGATTCTTGACGCGGTGAAGAAGGCATGGGGCGCGCGCGTGACGACGGTGTTTCCGCGCCAGGGGCATTACGCGGCCGACGCGCAGGAAGTCGCCAAGTACATGACGCCCGACGTCACAGTGGATAGAATCGAACAGCTACGCGACTACGATTTGGCGCGCTTGCGTGCGGCGACCAAGGGCTGAGTGCGGCGCGGAAGCTGTAGTCTCAACTCGATTGTTCGCAGGGGCCGCAGTCCCCTCGGCTAAACTCTCTTTTGAAATAACCGGCGAGGGATCTGACTTCACGCAGCCTTGGCTGCGGGTTTCATCTTAAGCCGGATCGGCATGTGCTTGATGCCGCCGACGAAACTCGAGCGCAGCCGCTCGACGGGACCGGCGAGTTCGGCGTGATCGAGGCGTCGCGCCAGTTGGCTGAAGATCACCTTCAGTTCGAGCCGCGCCAGGTTCGCGCCAAGGCAGAAATGCTCGCCGATGCCGAATGCGATGTGCGGATTCGGATTGCGGCTGATGTCGAACTTGAACGGCTCCTTGAACACCTCTTCATCGCGGTTCCCCGACGGATAAAACAGGCACACCGATTCGCCGGCTTTGATCTTCTGGCCGCGGATGACGGTATCTTCGGTCGCGGTGCGCGCGAACTGAATGACCGGCGTCGTCCAGCGCACGATCTCTTCGACGGCCGAGTCGATCAAGGCGGGCTTGCGCTTGAGCTTTTGCCATTCGGCGGGATGGTCGATGAAAGCTTGCAGGCCGCCGGTGGTCGCATTGCGCGTGGTCTCGTTGCCGGCCACGACCAGCAGGAAATAATAGGACAGCATCTCGAACTGCGGTATCGGCTCGCCATTGACCTTGCCGTTGGCGACGATGCTGGTGATGTCGTTGGTCGGATGCTTCATCCGCTCCGCCACCATCTCGGTGAAATACTGGAACAGGCCGAGCCGCGAGCGATCCATCGTCTCCTGCGCGGAGGTTCCCGCCTGGAACTCGGGGTCGCCTCCGCCGATCGTCTCGTTGGTCCATCTGAAGAGCTGTTCCCAGTCCTTGTGCGGAACGCCGAGCAGCTCGGCGATGACGGCGAGCGGAATTTTCGACGATACGTCGGTGACGAAGTCGCATGCGTCGCGCCCGGTTACACCGTCGAGCACCTCACGCGTGATGTTCTCGATTTCAGCCCGCAGCGGACGCACGCCGCGCGGCGTGAAATGACGGCTGACGACCGTGCGATATTCGCCGTGCTCGGGAGGGTCCATGTCGAGCAGGTGGCGAAACGGCGGCGTCTGAGCCTCCTCAAGGCCTTCCTCGTTGACAAACACCAGCAGGCGCGGGCCGTTGAGGAATAGGCGCGGCTGCTTGGAGATCTGGATGATGTCGGCGTGCTTGGTGATCGCCCAAAACGGATCGGTCTTTGGATACTCGCACCAGAAAACCGGCTGGTGCTTGCGCAAGTATGTCCATTCGCGATGCGGATAACCGTTTTTCATGTAATGGTCAGGGCCGATGATGTTCAACGATTCCAGTGAGAGAGCCTGTTCGGTTTCCATTGGCGGGTGTCTCCGCGACGCCGGGATTTCCGGCTCGATTCAGCATTCTGACCTGTCGCGCGTGGCGAGTCATCTAGTCATCGGTGACCGTTATTGCCTGACGGGGGCAGAGCCGCGCAGCGAGCTTGAGCTTATCGCGCATCCGTTCGGGCGGGTTGTCGATCAACAGATGGCTCTTGTCGTCGTCGCGCACCTCGAAAACTTCCGGCGCGGCCTCCTGGCATTTCATGTTTCCCTCGCACAGCTTCAGATCGACAACAACCTTCATATGACTAATCTCCTTGCACACTAATACCGCCGGCGAAGCGATCATATAAGAGGGCAATTCTTGCGCCTAGAAGCGTGGAGCACAGGCTATGACCCCGCTGGCGCCGGCGGCAACCGCCGACTCGCGCGGCCTTTTGGTGAAGAGAGATATTACGCGACGTTGGTCGGATTGAAGCATCAATTTGTGGGCTTAGCATGACCCGCAGACAGCAGAAGAGCGGAATTGCGCCATACTTGTGCTTTCGGGAACACGGGCCTTCGCGGGAATACTTGCGCCCGGTCAATCTTTCCTGCGATACGGGAAGCTGTCTCGGCCGCCACGAATCGCATCCCGGGGAATGTGCAATGGCTTACGATCTGATTGTCAGGAACGGAACGGTCATCGACGGCACCGGAGCGTTTCGCCGCCGCGCTGACATCGCGGTCAAGGACGGGAAGGTCGCGGAGATCGGCAAAGTCACCGACGGCAGTGCGGAAACGATCGATGCGGCGGACCTGATCGTGGCGCCCGGCTTCGTCGATCCGCATACTCACTACGATGCGCAGATCTGCTGGGATCCATTAGTCAGTTGCACTTCATGGCACGGAGTTACAACGGTGGTGATGGGGAATTGCGGAGTAGGTATTGCTCCGTGCAAGCCCGCGGCGCGCGAGGTGGCCGCGGGGGACCTGGTCAACGTCGAGGCGATTCCGTTCGAGGCGCTGTCCAAGGGAATTAGCTGGGATTGGGAGAGCTTTCCGGATTTCATCGCGGCGGCGGAGCGTCGCGGCGCCGGAATCAATTTCGCGTTTCTGGCTCCGCTGACTCCATTTCGCCACTACGTGCTCGGCGAGGAGTCGATGGAGCGGGAGGCCACGCCTGATGAGACGGCGCGAGTTGCGGCGCTGCTGCGCGAGGCTATCAACGCAGGCGCGTTCGGATTTTCCACGAGCACTTTGCCGGAGCATATCGGCTACCAGGGACGCCCGCTCGCCTGCCGGATGGCGTCGCGCGATGAGCTGAAGGCCTAAGCGAACGTGCTGCGCGACGTTGGGCGCGGCGCAATCGAAGTGGCGCTCACGCAGTGCGCCGGACGCGTATCGGAGGACGAGCAGGGACTGCTGGAATTTCTGCTCGACGAGAGCATGCGCCCGGTTACCTGGCTTGCGATGGCGAGCCAGCCCGACCAACCCGAAGCCAGCGCCCATACGCTGAGCCGTTTGGAGCCGCTGATCAAGCGCCGCGGCGTGCCGCAAGTGCTGTGCAAGCCGTTCGTGGTGCAAATGGATTTGCGCAATCCGTTTTCGTTCGCCGACATGAAGCTGTGGGGTCCGGTCTTCAATCAGCCACCCGAGAAGCAGAAGGAGTTCTACCGCGATCGCGCTTTTCGCGGCGCCTTTCGCGAGGAGCTCAAGCGGCCGCATCTTTTCCAGGGCAGATGGAATCGGGTCGAGGTGCTCGAAGTGACCAGCCCGGCGCTGAAACACACCGAGCGCAGGACGGTTGCCGAAGTCGCCGATCAGCGCCATCAGGATCCCCTCGATACGTTCTTCGAGCTCGCGCTCGAGGACGATCTGAATATCCAGTACACGATGCAGCAGTATCACGAGGAAGGAATTCAGCAGCTGATTGCCGACCCGCGCACGATGATCGGGCTGTCGGACGGCGGCGCGCGGGTGAACATGCCGTGCTATGCGGGCTACTGCACGTACCTGCTCGGCACGTGGGTGCGCGAGCGGCAGGCGCTGACGCTGGAGAATGCAATCAAGCGAATCACGTCGGAGCCGGCGGACTTCTTCGGCATCAACGATCGCGGCAGGCTCAAGGTCGGGCTGCCCGCCGACATCGCGATATTCGACGAGCGCAAAATAGGCTCGGCAAAGCGCGCGCGCATGCAGAACGATTTGCCCGGCGGCGGACGCCGGCTGGTGATGCCGGCCGAGGGCGTCGAGTACACGATCGTCAACGGCGACGTGCTCTACGCGCACGGGCATCATTCAGGCTACCTGCCGGGACGAGTGTTGAGGTCGGGCGCCGTGTAGGCCACGAAAGCGACCGGCGCGCTACAACCTGGGCGAGCGCTGCGAGCCGACAAAAGCGAGACAGGATTCCCGCCGCCGCTGCGAAGGTCCGCGTCGCCGGCGGGGGCCGTTGGCTCGCCCGGGAGAAAGCACCAATCGGCCGCTTGCCGAAACGTCGCAGACGCTTCGCCTGAGCAGTTGTGCTATGTGAAACCGGACGGTGCGCCAACGACGACGCGTTGCCGGCGCCCGCTAAGTCCAGGAGGAATCGCCATGGCCGAATTCGGAATCTCGATGTTCCCCACCGACTACGCAATCCAGCCGATCGAACTCGCGCGCGCGGCTGAGGAACGCGGCTTCGAGTCAATCTTCTTTCCCGAGCACACTCACATACCAGCGTCGCGCAAGACGCCGTTCCCCGGCGGAACCGAATTGCCAAAAGAGTACTGGCATACGCACGATCCGTTCGTCGCGCTCGGCGCGGCGGCTGCCGTGACCAAAAAAATCAAACTCGGCACTGGAGTATGCCTGGTGATCGAGCGCGATCCGATCACCCTCGCCAAGGAAGTCGCGTCGCTCGATATGATTTCGGGCGGGCGCGTGATCTTCGGCATCGGCGCGGGCTGGAACGTCGAGGAGATGGAGAATCACGGTGCGGTGTTCAAGCGGCGCTGGAAAATAGTCAAGGAAAAAGTTCTCGCGATGCGGCAGATATGGACCAGGGACCCGGCTGAGTTTCACGGTGAATTCGTGAGCTTCGACCCGATCTGGTCGTTTCCCAAACCCGTGCAGGCGGGTGGACCGCCCATTCTGTTGGGTTCGCAATCGCCGAGAACGTTCGACCGCGTCGCGGAGTACTGCGATGGATGGATGCCGATCAATTTTCCGCGCTACGATCTCGCCGCCAACCTCAAAGCGCTTGCCGAAGCGGGCAAGAAGGCCGGCCGCGGGAAGCTGCCGGTCTCGATGTTTGGCGTCGGTCCAAACGAGGAGCATATCAAAAAGTTCCTCGACCTCGGCCTCGACAGGCTCATCTTCGCGCTGCCGCCTGCGACTCGCGAGACCGTGCTCCCCTTGCTCGACAAGTACGTCGAGCTGAAAGCCAAGCCGCGCTGAAGCTCGGAATAAGTCGAACTCGCGTACGCGCCCAATAAATCGCCAAGGCCCATCTTGACGTAGCCGCTGATCTTCTGCCATGTTCACTGGACCTGAGGGTTTCTCAATTGCTGGCTGGTTTAGGCTCGCCATGACTGTCAGCGACGCGCATATCGGCGCTGACGAGAATTTGCTTGACCGACCGCCTTTTGGTTGGAAATTAACACAAAATGTCGCCAAAAAGTTGCCCTTTGAGCATTATACCGGCGGACTCGATGACGAAAATCGTCCCTTGGCCCGCAGCGGTGAAGAGCGATAGCTTGCTGACAGAAGCGACCAAGAATGGGAGACGGAGCTGAAGATTGACCGGCGGATTTGAAATAGCGCTCATGCCCGTCACTGCGTTTCTTGTCGCGGCGGCGATAATGCCGTTCGCCATGGCTGCCGGCGTCCGCTTCGGAATCGTTTCACGTCCTTCCAGCGACCGCCCCCATGCCAAGCCGACCGCGTTGCTGGGAGGTCTGGCGGTAATGGCAGGTTTCATTGCCGCGATCGGATTC
>Ga0074044_10000433_pt1 | contig 41427 bp, 29 predicted proteins | sample BogForMeECP23OM1_FD_94443 | JGI IMG/M metagenome (GOLD analysis project Ga0074044, IMG submission 94443) | Bog forest soil microbial communities from Calvert Island, British Columbia, Canada - Bog Forest MetaG ECP23OM1 | ecosystem: Environmental > Terrestrial > Soil > Wetlands ...
AGACCGAGCCGTCTTCGGCAATTTGGACTTCAAGGACTACATTACCCGCGCGACCGGCGGCGATGGCTTCAGCGGGATATTGGGGCTCGGTGCGGCTGAGGAGCCGAGTTTCAGCTTGCGCCGGAGAGAGCCAAACGCTTTGGAATGGAGCGATCTTCGTCGTTGACGACGCTTCCACGATTGCATCGCTGGATTGCCTGGCGGCATCGGGGTTGGCTGGTTGATGTTGCGCCCGGTCGGACGTGGTGGGAGCAGGTTTCATGCGGAAGATGACTTTGCCTTTTTCGTAGACGACCAGTTCGTCCGAGGCCGGCGCGACGGGCTTGACTTTTGTCCCAACGGATTTGGTCGCGGCAGCGGATTTTGTCGATTGACTCGGCCTCGAGCTGGTCGGGGGCGGTGTGGTCTGGGTGTGGGGCGCGCTGGGAAGCAGCCATCCGATGCGGGAGCCGATGAGGAAGCTGACGGCGATAGCGGCGAAAATGGCTAAAGTTCCTAGGACCAGGGTCCAGGCTTGGTAGGGAGGACGGTGCGTGGGGAGTGAACTGGCAGACGCGTCGAACTCGGACAGAGCGGGGCTCGGCAGGACAATTTCCGGCAAAGCTGCAGGGGCGGGCGGGCGCTTACTGAGTTCGGTGGCGGCGCGGCCAATGCGAGCGCACTCCTCGGCGAAACCTTCCAGCAGTTTCTGATCGGAGTTCGTGAAGGCGGCGGGAGAGGTCGAAAAGGCTTCGAGGACTCCGCCGACCTGGGCGTTCTTGTCGTTGCTGCCAAAGCCACTGTCAAAGACAGGAACGATGAGGATGGAGCGGACACCGAGGCGCTGGGGAATGGTGGGGTCGACACGAGGGTCGAACTCGGTATCGGCGGACAGCTGAGGTTGACGGGTTTGAAGACAGGCGCCGGAAAGGCCGTCGCGGGTGTTGAGGGGGACGCCGAGATCGGGGGCATGGGGTCCGGTAGCAGCACGGCAGACCATTTCCTCTCCGCGAACGAGGGCGAGGGCAGCGGAGCTGGCACCGGTGGCATGGGCGGCGCGGACTACGAGTTCGTTGAGAACTAAATCGAGAGCGAGGTCGGGCGGGAAACCGGCGAGCAGGTGCTGCTCGAGGGTACGGGTCAGGTCAAGATGCGAATCGTCAGTGCGGAACTCGAACCTCAACATGGGTTGCGGGAACATGATTTGTTCCGCCAGCCTGCGCTATGCGGGGGAATGCAGGCTCAGAGCGAGTTTCCCGCGAATTGGGAGGGAAGTCAATCGGCTGGATAGATCGGCTGGATAGATTGCTGGATAGATTGGGAAGTCGGATAGTTTCGTATTTCGGGGGAGTGACGCGGGCGGGGTCGCCCGCGTCCACAATGGCGCAAACTACTGGCCGGTTTCGGTGAATACGGCGGGGCTGGCTACTCCAGCGGCGGTGGCGTTGATGGTAACGGTTCCGGGAGACGCAGGTAGCGTATAGAACTGGGTCGTTGTTCCATTGGTACCGGTGACGCCGGGATTTTGGTTCGAGAAAGTGCCGCCGGCGCCGCCATCGCTAAAGGTAACGCTGGCGTCAGAAACCGGATTGCCATACTGGTCGGCGATGAGCACGGTGAGAGCCAGGGGCAATTGTGTTCCAGCGGGAGCGGTCTGATTATTGCCGCTGGTGATGGCGATGCTGGCGGCGGGTCCGGCAACCGAGTACTCGACGAAGGAGATGTTCTTGAGACCAGGGGAACTGCCGGTGACCGTGATCTTGGAGACGGCGGTCGGCAACTGCAGAGTCGTACTCGCCTTGCCATTGATGTCGGTGACCGCGGAAGATGGACTAGGAACGGCACCATTTTTAGCTGTGAAGGTGACGGTCACGCCGGAGACGCCGTTCTTGTAAGCGTCCTCCGCCTCGGCGATGAGGGGCTTGGGGAGATTGGAACCGGCGGCGCCGGTCTGCGTCCCTCCTCCATAGGCAATGATCCTTGTAGCCGGGCCGGGAGTAGCGGTGGCAGTAGTGGTGGCAGTACCAAAACCGCTCCCAGAGATGGTCAGGGTATAGGTGCCAGATTTTTGCGGAAGGGTGTAGAAAACCGGCGGGGTGTTGCCGTTGGAGTCGGTGACAGCGGAGGCGGGACTGAACAAGCCGCCTTTGCCGCCGTCACTGAAATTGACGGTGGCGCCGACGTCGGGTTGTCCGGTGTAAGGGTCGACGATATTTACCTCAATGGGAACGGGAAGCTGGGTAGCCACGGTAGCGGTCTGGGAATTGCCGCTAGTAATGGTGGTGGCGTGAAACAAACCGTAGGCCTCGAGACTATCTTGGGTGGCGACATAGACCTTGCCGTTGACCACGGTCTGGGTGGCAAAGTGGCCTACGGCCGGCAAAGTGTCACGTCCTTTGGGAGCCTGCCCGGTACCATAAAGGAGTTGGAGAGAAACGGCGTCAAACGCCAAAAGTTGAGGGCTGTCGATGACCCACAGAATTCCGCTACTGTTGCCATTGGCGGAAATAGATGGAGAGTGGCCGCCGCCGGGATAGCTTGCGGAAGTCTCGACGGGAGTGCCGAGCAATCCGGCGGACAATGGAAAAGCCATGATGGGAGAACCATTGGGGGCGAAGTACACGGTGTTGTTCCAGTAGGCCGGAGAACTCATCAGGACTTCTATGGGATTATTGTTGTTCTGTGGGACGAGAACGACTTCCTGAAGGACACCACTGTCGTTCGCGGAGTACATTCCCATGTTGTCGCGATCGAGAACGAAGGCGACGCCGTACTTGCCGCTGGCGACGAGTTCATGGGGATAGGGGCCGTTTTGATCGGGAAGGACGATGGGGCCAGAGGAACTCACGTCAAGATCGTTGACGTTGAGGAAGGCCACGTTCCACGGGGTGAAATAATCGGCAAGCGTGTCATCGGGAGCAAGCTTCAAGACGCTGTTGCAGTAGGTCTGGCCACCGGATGGAACATCGAAGCCGTGGCCTCCGGTTTCAGCGGTACTGACGAAGATGTAACCGGCTTCATCGGCGGTGAGGCCGTTGCCGGTCTGCCAGATTGAAGTTAGTCCATAGTCGGGCGAAGTGTTGAAGACCCCGAGCTGCGCCAGACTGGCTTCGTCGTAGGCAAGCACCCAACCGCTGTTGGAGTCGTTGCAGGAGTTCGAGCCGAAGCCCAGGTAGAGGACACCGTTGAGCAACAAAAGGCCGGGGCGGTTCTTCTGGTGGAGGCTGTTGAAATTGGTGACGTGTCCCTTAAGGCTGGTGCTTTGGGCGATGATCTGGACGGGGCTGCCCGGCTGGTCGTTGCCGGTGGTGATGTCGAGCGCGTGGAGATGATGACGGACAGTGCCGTTGAGAACAGTTTTGGCCACCAGATACATGGTGTTACTAGTGGGATCGATAACCGGCGTTCCAACGATGCCTTCCTGGTCGAAACCCTGAGTGTAGCCGCAGGGCAGCGTTTTGTTGCTGACCTGGGCAGTGGTGATTCCCTGGGCAGGGTTGGTGAAGTTAACCCACCAGAGCTGGGTGCCGTTGTCGGCATCAATCGCGTAGACCGAATCCGCCTGGGTAACGACATAGACTACGTTGTGCATGCCCTGACCGGGAATGTTCACGTTGGGCATGTAGAGCGGCTGGGCCATCACCACATAGTCGACGGGAGCGCTGAAAAGGTGGCCAAAACTGTTCTTGTTGACGTTGGCAGGAGTGAGCAAAGTCTCATTGGTGTTGGCGCCGTCGCGGCTGTTATCACCACGGCTGGTCAAGAAGGACTCCTGCGCGAATGAAGACGACAGAAAAGCAGTGCAGACTATGAGCAGGGTCAGGCAAAGTTTGCGAGCACAGGAAAATGTCGAACGAGTAGCAGACCGGGACGCATCGGAAACGCTTTTTCCAACGTGGTGTGACAAAAAGTGGCGCATCACCTTTGTTCCTTTGTTCCTTCCAGGATAAAACTGCCGGGACCTGCCCTATTCAAGCACTTAGAACACCGTGGGGTGGGGGGTAGCAGAACCACCAACCTAATGTAACTGCGACAATTGTCGGTCTTTATACCCCTGAAGGCGAAGGCATCACAATCCCACTTTAGTGGCGGTCGCAAAGTTTTGCACATATTGCGCTTTTTTCTTCAAGGCCACTCAGGGCAGGCCCGCGCCGCGTCCGGCCCACGCAAGCCAATTAGTAATCGAATTTGAGGCGAAGAGAAAAGGTGCGGGGGGGAGCGATCGCGGTTCCGGAGAAAACGCTGGCGAAGTTACTCACGTTGAGGCGGTCGTTGAGATTGCGAATATCGCCCTGCAGGCGCAGGGCTCGCGATTCTTTTCTTATAGAGCTTAAAGGCGGCGGAGAGATCGACAGATAAGGACGGGCGCACGCGTCCGGCGTTGAGGTTGACGCAGTGGGCGACGGCCTGGCCGAATTCTTCGACCAGGGTTTGATCAGAACGGTGGCGAAGGCGGTGGCGACAGGCTGAGGAGTTGGCATTCTCGTAGTTCGAGATGTGCTAGAAGGTAGCGCTGAGGCGCATGGACACGCTCCGAGACGGCCCGATAGCGTTGCCGGAGAAAAGACCGCCAAAATCGATGACGTTAAGATTGTTGGTAAGGTTCTGTCCGTCGATCTGGAAGCGCATATTCATATGGTCCGACTTATAAACATCCGCGCCCGCCGAGGCGTTGAACTGAAAAGCGGGATAGATGCGTCCGCGGGCAAAGTTGATGCGATCAATCACCTGCTGGCCGTAGGTTTGGACCTCCTGGGCAATGCATTGAGAAACGGGAATGGTAGGATCGCACTCAAACTCAAATGGCAAGCCGCTGTCAAACTGAACTCCGCCCGCAACCCAGAAGCGCGGCTTCACCTGGTAGCGCACGCGTCCGCGAACCGTATTGCGCTGGTCCTGCGAATCCGGAAAGTGAACGCCGGGCGTTAGTACTCCTTGAGCATCGTCGCCTAGAAACAAGCCGCCCGTCACCGGAAGCCAGGCCTGACCGAGAGTATAGGAATAGCTCAGGAAACCCGAAAAGCGGTGCCAGTCGGGAAGATCGATTTTTGCCTCGGCGCCGTAGATGACGGCCTTTTCGAATGCGATCGGAAAGCTGATAGCCGTGTTATCGATCTGATCGTCGTCCGCATAGTTAGCCACCAAGCGCCGGAAATAGTTGGTATCCAGCTTGATCTTTCCGTAGAACACCTTGGTTAAGCCCGCCTCGTAGTAGTTCCCTTCGGAGGGCTCCACTGGGAGACGGAGGAAACTCGATGGGTCGATGGACTCAACTTGGACTGAACTCGAAAGCAGAATGTTCTCGAACGACGGTGTCTGGAAAACTCTGTCATAGGAGAAATGCACGACGAGATCGGACGAGGGGAAATAGCGCGAAATCGAGAAGCGCGGGTCGACCGCGTGGCGGTTCAACAAAAGCTGATAGTGGTCCCAGCGCAGCCCGGCATTGATGGTCCAGTTTTTTAGACGGATCTGGTCCTGGACGAATACGGATTGCTCAAGATCTGGCCGGTTGGCCACGAAACTGAAGTCGGGCGGAGTGTCCGGGTCAAATTGAGTGAGATCGGTAATATGGTAGCGGAAGTTCTCGTTCAGAAAGGTGTTGTCCGACTCGAAGCCAAACTTCCATTCGTTCCGGCCATGACTGATGGTTGCGGTTCCCTTGAAGTAGGCTTCGCGGAAGAAATTCTGCTGGAAGACCTCGATGGGAGTCGACTCTGGATTGGAGTTGAAGCCAATCTCATTGTCGCGGACCATGGTGCGAAAATCCGCGGCCGCGTTGGATGAAAATGCGTGCTGGTAAGAGGCGATTCCCATCGTCTCGATGTTATCGGCCGTTTGGAGCTGGCCATTGGCTTGCTGGACCTGTTCGTTCGGCAGTTCGTAGCGCGAGAGCTCATGGCGAACGATGAACCGCAAGCGATCTCTCGACGTCAAGTCGCGCTCATAATTGACTGAAAAATCGCCCAGCGTGCCTGCATTCGTATAGTTTTGCGGGACCACGGGATTCAGATAGTGATTTGTCGTGCTGCCACTGGCGCTGGCGCCCAGTGTATTCTTGCCCCAGGCATACTGCCCCTGCGCGGCGGCGCCGGCCGAATCAAAGCTGCCCCCGGAAAGCACCAACTGGCCGTGGAAACCTGGCTGTGAATCCTGCAGCGTGTTTACCTCCACCACGCCTCCCATTTTTCGGCCATATTCCGCGGGAATGCCCGCGGTGTAGATGCTCAACGATTGCACGTCGTCCGCGTCAATCGCCGGTCCGAAGCTGGGCGAGCGATTGTCGGTCAGCGGGATGCCATCGACTACAAACTGTGTTTGATACTCCGAACCACGCGGATGCAGGACGGCATTGCCTTCGTATAGCCACCCGGGCTGCGAATTCACCAAGTCCTGCAAGGAGCGCCCGGGAATCGAGCTCAGGCGGTTTTGAATTTGTTCCGAGCCTACCTGACTAATCGAGCCGGCTTGATCGGGGTCGATCAATGTGTTGGGTGCAGTGACGGTTACGGACTGATTCACCGACGGCAGCTTGAGTTGGATGGTGTATTCGGTGGGAATCGAGGAGTGAATATCGACAGATTCGGCTGTCTGCGCAAAGCCCGGCTGCTTGATTTCGAGCTGATAGATGCCATAGGGCAGGCGCTGCACATCCAAGTGACCCTGATCGTTAGTCGCCAGAGTATTTCGATACTGATTCGCCTGGCTGACAATCTGCACCGTGGTTTTCACGGCAAGACCAGCCGGATCGGTGACTTTGAGGCGCAGTTCTCCGCTGTTGCTCTGGCAGAAGAGCGGCATCGCGCAAAAGAAAAAAATGGCTGCAAATCTCGTCATGTAGAGTCGGCCTTTGTAGTTTACTTGTTCTCCGGGAGAGGTCGACAGGCGTTCCCTCTGCGACGGTTACCTTGGGATTCTCCGAGGTCGGCGGGTTAGACCGTCCGGACAGTGATGGCGGTCACGGTTTCTTTGTGAGATTCAAATTCCCATTCCTGGGCCCGACAGGGTGAATGATGACGATGAAGAGGCTGTCCGGGCTGGAAAGGCTGCTACAGTTAAGATGACTGCACTCCGACGAGCCGGAGGTGCACATGAAAATTCAAGGAGAGAAGGCTCGCTATGCGCATCGCAGTGGTCGGTTCCGGGTATGTGGGGCTGGTGACGGGAGCGTGTTTTGCGGATCTGGGGCACGAGGTTGTCCTGGTCGATAACGATGAGAAAAGAATCGCGGCGCTGAGGAAGGGCGAGGTGCCGATTCATGAGCGATTTCTGCCAGAATTGCTGGCGCGGCACCGGGGAGGGCGCATCAAGTTCTCCGGCGACTTGCAGGCGGCCACGCGGGAGAGCGAGGCCGTGTTCATCGCGGTGGGAACACCTCCGACCGAAAACGGGGACGCAGATATGTCCTATGTGGAGTCGGTGGCTCGGGAAATCGCGGGAGGCGTGGACGGGTACAAGGTGGTGGTGGAGAAGAGCACGGTTCCGGTCTATACCAGCCAGTGGATCCGCACCATCATCATGCGGAACGGGGCCGATCCGGCGCAATTCGATGTGGCTTCGAATCCGGAATTTCTGCGGGAAGGGACGGCGGTTACAGATTTTCTTTATCCCGATCGCATTGTGGTGGGAGTGGAAAGCGAGCGGGGCGCGGAAGTCATGCGCCAACTCTACGCGCCGCTGACGAGCGGGTGGTATTACGGGAGAGGGGATGCAATTCCGCGTCCGGAAGCGGCCGCCGCCAAAGCGCCGCCGCGGCTGATCGTCACCAGCACGAAAAGCGCGGAACTGATCAAGCACGCTTCCAACGCATTCCTGGCGATGAAGATTTCTTTCACCAATGCGGTGGCGTCGATCTGCGAATCGGTGGGGGCAAATGTGGAGCAAGTGTGCGACGGGATCGGGACGGATTCGCGAATCGGGCCGCGATTCATGAGTCCGGGGATTGGCTATGGAGGGTCGTGCTTTCCGAAGGACTTGATGGCGTTCCGAGCGGTGGCCAAGGAAAGCGGATATGACTTCCGCCTACTCGAAGAGGTGATCCGCATTAATGAAGATCAGCGGCATCGGTTCTTGCGCAAGGTGCGGAGCGTCCTATGGACTTTCCGCGGCAAGCGACTGGGCGTGCTGGGGCTGGCATTCAAGGACGGTACCGACGATATTCGGGAATCGCCGGCGATGCTGCTGGTACAGGAACTGCTGCGCGAGGGCTGCCGCATTTGCGCTTACGATCCAGCGGCGATGGAACACGCCCGAGAAGTGCTGAAATCGGGCGTCGAGTGGGCATCGGATGCGTACGAGGCGGCGACGGGCGCGGACGCGCTGCTGATTCTGACGGAGTGGGAAGAGTTCGCGGCGCTGGATCTGGAGCGTCTGCGCACGCTGGTAAAGTATCCGATCGTGCTGGATGGGCGGAATCTGTATGATCCGGCAGTGATGGTGGAGCACGGATTCTCTTATTACAGTGTGGGGCGTCCGCCGGCATTGACGGAGGAGTTGCCGGGGACGCGTACACAGAAAAAGGAGCGCGCCTGAAGTCGTTAAAACGCGACCATGAATATGCGACGTGCGCTGGTGACTGGGGGAGCAGGCTTTCTGGGATCGCATTTGTGCGATGGGCTGCTGGGCGAGGGCTATCGGGTGGTGGCGGCGGACAATCTGCTGACCGGGCGACTGGCGAACATCGAGCATTTGCGGAACGACTCTCGATTTGAGTTTGTGCAGAAAGATGTTTGCAATCCCGGCGATTGGGGGGCGCTGGATTATGTGTTTCACTTCGCCAGCCCGGCGAGCCCGGTGGACTATGCCGAACACGGGATTGAGACGTTGCGCGTCGGATCGTATGGGACGTTTGAAGTGCTGGAGACGGCGCGGCGATGCGGCGCGAAATTCATGATGGCGTCAACGTCGGAGTGCTACGGAGACCCGCTGGTGCATCCGCAGACCGAGACGTATTGGGGGAATGTGAATCCGATCGGGCCGCGGTCGGTCTACGACGAAGCTAAGCGCTTTTCCGAAGCCGTAACCATGGCGTATCACCGCTATCACCAGGTGGACACGCGGATTGTGCGCATCTTCAACACGTACGGGCCGCGGATGCAGATCCACGACGGACGGGTGATTCCGAATTTCATGTGGCAGGCGCTGCGGGGGGAAGATCTTACGGTGTATGGCGACGGCAGCCAGACGCGCAGTTTTTGCTACGTGAGCGATGAAGTGGATGGGATTCTGCGACTGGCGCAATCCGCGGAGCGTGAACCGGTGAATGTGGGGAATCCGACGGAGTTCACGATTCTGGAGTGCGCGCGAAAAGTGATTGCGACGACACGGTCGGCGAGCCAGATCAAGTTCGAAGCGTTGCCGCAGGACGATCCGAAGCAGCGGCAACCGGACATTTCGAAAGCGAAGCGGCTGCTCGGATGGGAAACGAAAGTGGACTTGGAGAGCGGGCTGAAGCTTTCGCTGGAATATTTTCGACGGGCGGTGGCGGAGAAAGTGTAGCGGGCTTAAGAGAGGGTGTTGCAACTGAGGTTCGTATCAGGGCATGCCTTCAGGCATGCCGCAGGCGCTCTGAAATAAATCCGCCTTGAGGCGCTGGCAATCAGAATTCAAATTCACCAGACTGCAAGAGTCACTTTCGCCGCCCAGCCCCTAAAGGGCGTTTGATTTCGAAAGGCATACAGCATCGCTAAAGCGATGCCCTGATACGAACCCAAGCTGGTGTAGCCAAGCCTAGCGGATTTGTTTGTCGAGCGAAGGACCGGCGGCGAGCACCGCGAGCAGGCGCATAACTTCCTCGCGCTCGACGGAATCGCGGAACACGAAGCGCACGCCCATGCCAAAACCGGGATGGGTGGCGAGCACATGGCCCCGGATTCTCAACTTCGTGTCGGCGGTGCGGACCAGAATCTCCACTCCAGACTCCCCAGGAAGTGGGGATGGCATTTCGACGTAGCAACCGCCCTCGCTGATATCGGACAGGGTGCAGTGATTGGGGACGCTGGTACCGAGACGATAGATTTCCGCTGAGAGTTTGCAGGCGAAACGATGCTCTCCGCGGCGGTTACTGGCATTGGAGACGAGGGAGGCATCTTTTGTGTCGCCCGTTATCTCGCGCACGGGGCTAGTGCTGGCTGATGGCTGAACGGGCGATCCGCTCACTGGGTGGTCATTACTGTGCTGGAGCCAGGTCTGTATGAGGCGGCGCGAAGACTGGGGCACATCGATGAAACGAATTCCAACGCGGCCGCTCGAATCCTGCCAGGCAACTTCTCCCGACAAGCGGACCAGTTGGTGCTGCCCGGGAAGGGCAAACTCGAAATAAACCTTGCAGGCGGGCGGAATTCGGCTGGTGGTTTGGAGCGCAGTTCCACCGTCACTGAGGTCGGTCAAAGCGGCGTTCAGTTCGGGCGCTCCGGGACAGGCGACGTTGGCCGTTGAACTGACGGGCTTGCGGGGAGTGCGGCGGCGCTCGCGGCGCATGAGGCCGCGGGCGGCGCGCAGGCTGATGCGGGTACGCTCAGAAGAGAGCGGGCGATAGAGAACAAAGTTGGCGCCGAGCCCAAACACGGGGCGGGCGTTGAACGCACCATCGACAATCGCAATCAGCATGCTGGCGCGGTTCTTGGAGGACTGGCGCAAGTGCGCCAAGAATGCCTCGGAACTCTGGTCGGCGCGATAGTCGAGAACGATGGCGTCAAAGTGCCGGCTGTCGACAAGCTCCAGCCCGCGAGAAATCGAAGGCGTGTGCTCGGCCGCCATCCCCAGTTCGGACAGGATGAGTGCTAGCAGGCTGACGGAGTCCTGATCCGGGCACACCACAAGGGCGCGTAGATCCATAATGCAGATGGTAAGAGAGGGCGGGTACCCACGACAAGTTACCCATGTCACGACGAAGACGCAATATTGACTTTCTTCTCGCATCCGCCTTCTGGTTGCCTGGCTTCGCAGTTTCCTTCCATCTTATGAAAACACCAGCAGATGAGCGGCGGACGGAACGATCGTAACTCGCCTCGAATTACCTTACTAAGAACCACTGTACGAAGGACCAGTGTACCCCGGTACGTTGACCTGCCTTGGGAGAGTTCCTAACATCGAGTGAGCCAAAGTGGTGTCCGGACGGCGATCCACAACGGGTCGCTGGAGACATCACGCTGGCCAATTCCATTTCCACGAATTGGGATTGCAGATCTTGTTCCACCGAGCGGGGGCCGCGGTTAGGGCAAATGCTTATGAGAAGTCTGAACAAAAATGCGAGGCATCAGGCGAGCGGCTTTAGCTTGATCGAAGTGTTGACGGTAGTGGCGATCACCATTCTGCTGGTAGCGATTACCTCCGTCAGTTTGACCCCGCTGCTAAGGCAGCAGCACATCACCGAGGCCTATAACACGACGATGGCGGCAATGCGCCTGGCGCGGGACAACGCGGTGGGCCAGCGGACGTCGTACTCGGTGACCTTTGCTAACCCGGTTGCGCCGAGTCCTTACCCCACGATCACGGTGACGCCCATGGTCGCCGGATTTCAGGGCGATCTGAATACGTATATCTATCAACTCCCGACGGATGTGTCGTTCCTCGCGCTACCAGGGCTTCCCACGACCTCCACGACGGTTCCCGACGGTTACGGGTCGGGGGCGACGGCCATCGATTTTGGGTGGACGATCAACGGGGTCGGCACCGGAGGACAGGCAACGATCTACTTTTGCCCGGACGGTTCGTCGCAGAGGTCGCCGGCCACCAACAACGACGGTAGCTGTCCGGGCACCTGGGATGGAGGCGTGGTGTACATGGCGCGTCCGGGAGATCTGATGAGTTCGCGGGCCATCACGCTGTGGGGCGGGACGGGGCGCATTCGCGGATGGCGGCTCTACGGCACGGGAGGAAACTATCAATGGCAACGGCAATGATAATGATGGAGCGCAGCGTGAAGGCGGGCACGCGAAAGCAGGAGCAGGCCGGTTTTTCGATGATCGAAGTCATGCTCTCGATAGTCATCTTGACGGTGGGACTGGTGAGCCTGCTGGGTGTTTTCGGACTGGCCATGGCTTCGACGCAAACCACGCAGCAGGACATGATCGCGAAGCAACTGGCGAATGAGGCGTACGAGAGCATCGTGACCGCGCGCAACACGTCGCAGATTGACTGGGACGAAATCCAGAATAACCAGGGTACCCAGTACTGCACCGACCTTCCCTCACCCTGCGGCATCTTCATAGGCACTGCGGGGACTCCGCTATATCAACCGATCTACAACGCGGGAGCGGACGGAATTTATGGGACGACGGATGACGCGAACGCAGGCGAGGAAACTTTAAGAGAACCGGGGCCCGATGGGTCGTACGGGGACGTGGACGATGTGCTGATGCCTCTGACTCCGTTTCAGCGCGCCATTCAGATTGCGCCGGTCTTAGACGCCAGCGGCAACGTCGAGCCTTCGCTGCGAAGTGTGACGATCACCGTGGAGTACCAAGTTCCGAAGTTAAAAGTGATGAAGACTTACGTTCTGAATTCGTTCATTTCGCAGTACCAGTAAAGAGGGACCATGAGCGATCAATCGACAAAGCGCGAGAGTGGATTCAGCCTGATGGAAATGACGATCGCCATGGGGCTGGGCACGCTGGTGCTGGGCGTGGGGCTGCAACTTTACAGCCAAGGCGTGAGCGCGACCTGGACGGTCTCGCAGCGCGCGGAGCTGCAGCAAGACTTTCGGGCCGCCTCCGACATGCTGATCAGGGACCTGAGCCTGGCCGGCTCGGGCCTGGGCAACGGCACGCAGATTCCCCTACCCTCCGCGGTCGCTCCGGTGTATGGCTGCGATCAGACGCCGAAATGCTACCTCGGCAGCACCAACCTCGTCTCGGGGAAGTATCCCTTGCAGAGTGGAACGCCCACTCTCTACGGTCTGATCCCGGGATACACTCTGGGGCCAACCCTCGCCAGCAACCCGGCAGCCACCGATGTGGTGACGGTGGCGTACGCGGACAGTTCGTTCTACTTGAACTGCTACCAAGCGACGGTCTTGGCGTTGGGCAAGGTGACCTTCGGGCCGGCCACTGCACCGGTGAACGGGGTCGTCCCGACTTTTCCTCCGGCGGGCTGTTTGCCGAGCGGCGTGGCCACGCCGCAAACCGTGAACGATACCATGCTGGGGCTGACGCCTGGCGATCTGGTTTATTTCCCTTCATTGAACATCGTGGGCGAAGTCACGGCGGGCACGATTACGGTGGGTGCAAACGCGGTGGGGGCCACTTACGCCGTCCCCTTCGCCAACAGCGATGTGCTGAATATGAACCAGACAGCCGCCGGCGGCGGCCTGAACACGGCGGCGCTGAACGCCACTGGAACGAACCCAGTGCGCCTTCTGGTGATCACCTATTACATCGACAACACGGTCAGCCCGGCGCGACTGATGCGACAGATCAGTGGACACTCTCCGATGCCGGTATCGGACGGCGTTGTTTACATGAAGTTCAGCTATGACCTCTACAACGACGGGCCCCCCCCCGTGCCAGCGGTGAACCAGCCCAATCCTGGCTCCGGCGATGCCAACGATACGGCTTCGAATGGGCTCTATCCCACTGCCATCACCAAGATCAACATTCTGCACATGGCGATGGATAGCACTCTGCACGGCGCAAAGGGTTATCAAGGACTGGATTTAGAAACATCGGTAAGCGCGCGCGATCTGACGTACAGCAATCAATATCCACTGCAGTAGCAAGCAGTGACGGCGATAGCGAGTTACGGCGAGTGAGAACAAAACGTATGAGGAGCGAGGCAATGGGGAGTGACACCAAGGAGAGCTACGGTATGAAGAGCGCGAAACTGCACACCAAAGGATTCACGCTGATTGCATCGTTGCTGATGTTGTTGCTGCTGTCGGGGATCGCCATCGGGCTGATGATGATGGTCAACACCGAAGGCAAGGTGGGCGGCAGCGACCTGCAGAACAACGCCGCGTTTCGCAGCGCCGAGGGCGGCATCGAGAAAATGACCGCCGACCTGGCCGCAACGTTCAAGAATGCGCAGGCCCCCTCTGCCAGCGACATCTGCAATGTGGGGCTCCCCAACACCAATGGTCCGGCAATCGCGGGAATCACCTGGAAAGACTATCAGGTGACGCCAGGCGTGCTGGGGGCGGCTTGCCCGACTAACGCATCGCTGGCCTCGCTCGAGCACTGGGGAAATGTCGTTTCCGGGACGAACCAGGGCTTGTGGGCGCAAATCGTCCCTGTGAACATGCAGGCGACGGCGATGTTTCCGGGCGGGCAGGAAGTGAGCATGATTCGGAACGCGCAGGTAGCGCTGATTCCGGTGTTCCAGTTTGGCGTGTTCTCGGAGAGCGATCTCTCCTTTTTCCCCGGCCCCGCGATGACCTTCGCCGGCCCCGTACACACCAATGGGGATTTGTACCTTGCCGGCGAAACTTCCGTGACCTTTCAGGGCCAGATCTCGGCATACGGCAACGTGGTTCGTACAGTGCTGGCCAATGGAAATGGCACAAACGCCAACGGCTATACCGGCACGATATATGTTCCGACCAAGAGTATCACCAGCGCTTGCAATCCAACGACGTCGAATTGTACGCAAATGTCCGCCATCACGGCCGCTTCCTACGGTGACGGCAGCGTGCAGGGCGCGGGGGGCAACCCGCCGGCGTCGGCATATAACGGCGCCAACGCCTGGTACACGTTTTCCAAGACCACGACCGGCCACCAGGTCATCAATGGAAACTACGGCAGCACGGTGAACCCGGGGACGAACGCCACGCTGCTTTCGATGCCCTTCGTCAACGGGACTACCCACCCGTACGAAATTATTCGCAGGCCATCGGTGGGCGAGGACCCGACGTCGGCGCTGGGCCAGTCGCGCGAATACAACCTGGCGCAGATTCACGTGCTGCTGAGCGACGATCCGAACGATTTGCCCTACTCAGCGGGGTATGCGAATGGAGCGGCGGATCCGAATAACGTTCGCCTGGCGAACCTAACCCAAGCGCAGCTCACGGCACAGGGAGTCACCGCTCCCCCCGCCGCCGGCGCCAATCCCTGGGGAATTACGATCGCTACGGCCAATTTACCGCCGGCGGCAACGTTCGGAGCGCCGACGGCCAACAACACTTTTAACCTGTATTTCGCTGCCGCATCCAACGTAAGGCCGTATCCCTGCACAGGTTCGGCTTCGTGCACCATGGACTGGCCCAGCGCTCCCTTCCCACCGACGGGAAACCCGTTTCCGACGACCCAAGGGCTTCAGCCGGCAAACCCCGCGCCAGGGGCAGCAGGGGCGGTAAACGCCCCAGCCTACGAAATCCCGGCAACGGCTGCCCTTGCTGCGGCGCTGGCGACCGGCGTGTGTCCGCCGTACAGCACAACCTTGTGGAATTCAATAGGCGGAACTATCCCAACTGGCTGCCCGACCACGTCAGCGCCTGTCTATCCGTATTACGCGGTGCCCAATTTGAACTCGACCGCGGCCACCGATACGACGAACGCGTCGGCTTGGAGCCTGATTGATGGCTACCTGCGCGTGGAATACAAGGACGCATCGGGCGCTTGGCACCCGATAACGAATGAATGGCTGGGACTGGGATTTGCGCGAGGCTTGACTCCGCCCACCGCCCCTCAAACCAACCCGATCACTCCCAATGCCATCCTGCTGCTGCAAGAGCCGGCGGATCGCTCCGCAGCTGGCGTTTGGCCCTTTCCCGCCGCCCAGATCGACGGGGTCGCCCCGGCCGTGATTACGACGCTCGGGAGTTCGCCCAGCAAGAAATTGATGACGTGGAGCGGAACGGTGCCGTTGATTACGGCGGACCTGGCAGCGACAGCGGCCAACATATCAAAGGATGCGGCAGGCATATCCGCGGACTGGGCGTTTGGCCTGACTCCTACGGTCCCGCCCGCGGCGACGCCGCAGAGCCTCACCCAGTACAACTGGTATCCCATCAACTTCTACGATGCTCGCGAAGGTGAAAATCGCGACAACACGCTGGCCGATGACACTTGCACGACCGCCGGGGTGATGAACGCCGTTGAAATCGATGTGGGCAACCTGAAGAAATGGCTGACGGGAACGATCGCCGGCAGCGGCGCGAGTGTGGATTATCTCGCCCAGAACGGCTACGTGCTGTATTTCTCGGATCGCCGGGGCATGCTGCTAAACCCGCATCCCCCGCTGGGAGGCGGAGCGGCGAAAGCCGGCGACTCGGGCATGGAAGACGTGATCAACTCCTCCAGTTCGGTGGGAACGCCAGACGGAGTGCTGGACACCCCGGGCGGCGTTAATTCTCCCGAGGACGACAATCAGAACGGCTATTTGGACAACTTCGGCGTGGCGAACATGGGAATGGGATTCTGGAACGACTCTACCCACAACCTGTATCAGCTCATCAACGCCCCGGCCCACCCCGACCCCTTCGGCACGGCTGCGCCCAGCGCCCGGATTACGGATTGCATCGACACCGCGGGCAAGAACTGGGTCAGCGGGGCGCGACACGTTTTGCGACTGGTGGATGGATCGCTGGGCAACGTGCCGCTGCGAACCGACGCGGCCGCGACTCTGGATAGCCCCGGCGGGTTCACCGTGGCATCGGAGAACCCGGTGTACATCCTGGGCGACTACAACAGCAACGCGGCCGACTCGGCGGGTTGGGCCGGCGACACCACCGCGTTTGCGGGCGATGTGGCAGGACACTCGGCCGCGGCGGTAATTGCCGATACCGCTACTCTCCTCTCGAACACATGGTCGGACTTGACGAGCATGCAGACGGGCGATGTTACCAACTCGGGAAACCGGACAACCACCACAGCTACCTCTTACCGGCTGGCAATCTCAGCCGGGAAGAACAGGACCTTTCCCTATTCGACGACGACGGGATGGAACGTCACGGCAAAGGACAATGGCACCGACGGAGGTGTACACAACTTCCTGCGCTACCTGGAAACCTGGAATACCACCTTGTTTTACAAGGGCTCGCTGGTGAGTTTGTACTTCGCAACCTACAATACCGGGTTTTATAAGTGCTGTAACACGGTATATAATCCGCCAACGCGCGCTTACTATTTCGACTTGGACTTTACCAGTCCGGGAGGCCTGCCGCCCGGAACGCCGTTGTTCCGCGACGTGGAGAGCCTGGGCTACCGCCAGCTATTTGCGACACGGACCAACTGAAAACACGATCAACCAATTCATCTTCATCCAACCCCCGGTCCGCGAGGATCGGGGTTTTTCTTGTTGGCGTCTAAAGGTGTTATCCTCATTTTCTTCGAGTCAGCATTGGCATGGGGAATGGCGGGAATCAATCTTCCAAGATGACCAGACCTGAGAGTCGCGGACGATGGCTGTTGTTAGCACTGCTGGCGATTTTTTCTCTGAGCCTGTTTCTGCTACCGGCGTTTGTCATCCGGCCATTCCGGCACCAATCGGAGAGTGCGCTAGCCCTGGCGATCGCGGTAAAGCGGGCTGCACCCGCGCTTGCGCTGGCCGCCCTGGTGGGCGTGCTGGCGCTGGGCTGGCGTTTGTGTCGGGACTCGTCCCGAGGGCTGCGGGCGGGCATCGCGGCGGCGCTGGTGCTCAGCGCGGCGTCGGCGGTGATGGTCCGGCAGAACTACTTTGAATGGATGTTTCATCCCATCATGGCCGCGGGGTTCGTCTCGCCTGGCGATGCCCGCCTCAGCGACAAAGAAATGGTAATGGCGGTGCGGATCGGGCAGGAAGCACGCGCTTACCCGATCGTGCAGATGGCCTACCATCACATCCTGAACGACACGGTGGCGGGGATACCGATCGCCGTCACCTATTGAACGCTCTGTCACACCGGTCTGGTGTGGAAGCGAACGGCGCGGGGACACGAGCTGCATTTTTACCTGGCGGGAATCAATAACCAGAATTTTCTGATGCGCGATCGCGAGACAGGCTCGTGGTGGCAGCAGGTCACGGGGCGCGCGATCGCGGGCGAACTGGCGGGCAGCGCGCTGGAATTGATGCCGAATGACGAACTCACGTTCGCACTGTGGAAGTCCGAAGCAACGCCGGGAAGCAGCCTGGTGCTGGCGCCGGTTGCCGGGTACGGTGATAAGGACTACGACAAGAAATGGGAAGAAGAAGTTGCCAAGTATCCGGTGCCACTGACTTTTCCGGGGCAGGGGCTGAAAGATCGCGACGTGATTCTTGGGGTCGAGATCGGCGGGCAGGCGCGGGCTTTTCCTTTGGCGAAGGTGCGCGGCGCGAACCCGGTGGAGGACAGGGTTGCCGGCATTCCGGTGGCGTTGGTGACCGGACCGGACGGAGAGTCGGTGCGCATATTCCGCTCGCAGTGGAATGGATTGGACATCGAACTCTATCGTGATGCGCAGAATGATGGGCAAAGCAATGGGCAAAGTCCGGAATGGCGGCTGCTCGATTCACAAGGCAACACGTGGAACTTTGCCGGATGCGCAACCAGCGGGCCGGCAGCGGGACAGTGCCTGGAAAAGATCAATTACTTGAAGGACTACTGGTTCGACTGGAAGAACTATAACCCGCGGACCACGGTGTACAGCCATTAACTAGAGAAAACCAAACGCTTTATCTTCCGAAGAGCAATCGTTCCAGCACGGGACCGAGAGCCAATGCAGGCAGATAGCTCAGAGCCACCATCGTTATCAAACAGGTCGTGAGCAGAACGCCGAACGAAAAGGAATGGGTCGGAAGAGTTCCCGACGAAGAAGGGGCACTTCTCTGGCGACTAAACAGATCTGCGAATGCCAACGCTGGAATCGCTAATCCGAACCTGCCAACCATCATCGCTAATGCGGTGGTGAGGTTGTAAAAGGGAGTATTCGCACTCAAACCAGCAAAGCTTTGACCGTTATTGGCGAAGCAGGAAGTATAGGCGAACAGAATCTCCGTGAAACCATGCGGGCCGCCGTTGACCGTCAACCCGGAGAGTCCCATCCTGGTGCTCACGGCAATCGCGGTAAGCGGCAGGACGACGAGCGGTGCGGCCAGAGCGTAGATCATGATCATCTTGTTCTCTGCTGGTCCTATCTTCTTCCCCAGGTATTCAGGCGTGCGACCAACCATGAGGCCAGCCAAGAACACAGCGATGGCAGCGGTCATGACCATGCTGTAAAGGCCAGTCCCCAGACCTCCGAAGATGAGTTCTCCGAGCAGCATGTTCACCAGCAGAACCATGCCACCGAGCGAGGTGTAGCTGTCGTGCATGGAGTTGTTTGATCCTGTGGCCGTGTTGGAGGTAACCACCGCCGCGAGGGTCGAACCGCCAATACCGAAGCGCACCTCCTTGCCTTCCATGTTCCCGCCGGCCTGGACGCCGCTATTTCGGAAATCGACACCTCCGAGACGGGGATCCACCCTTTGCTCAAAGTGATGTACGAAGAGCAGTCCGCAGCCGAACAGTAGCACCATCACGTAGTAGAAAAGCCACCCCTGTCGAACCTGTCCAACCATCCTGCCGAAGGTGCTGGTCAATGCCGCAGGTAGAAGCACGATGGCCAGCATTTCGAGAAAGTTGGCGAGCGGCGTGGGGTTTTCATAGGGATGGGCCCCGTTCGCATTGAAGAATCCTCCGCCATTGGTGCCGAGATTCTTGATGATCTCCAGTGCGGCTACCGGACCTTGCGGTATGACCTGCTTTGCGCCCTCGACGGTAGTGGCGACCGCATAGGGGCGGAAGTTCATGGGAACGCCCTGCCAGACGAGCAGCATGGCGCCCAGCAACGCTCCAGGCAGCAGGATCCAGAGCAGGGCGCGGGTCAGATCAACCCAAAAGTTACCGAGCGTACCAGAGAGTTGCCGGGCAAGGCCGCGGATGAAGGCGACCCCAACAGCTAACCCGGCAGCGCCCGCCAGGAAGTTCTGGGCGCAGAGTCCAGCCATCTGGCTGAAATAGCTCATCGTGTTCTCGCCCGCGTAAGCCTGCCAGGTAGTGGTCGTCGAAAAGCTGATCGCCGTGTTCAGAGCCAGGTCCGGGGATAACGGCGTGGTATGGTACTGCGGAAAAAACCAGGGAAGAAACAGTTGCACTCTGAGAATGGAATACAACAGGAGCGTACCGGCAATTCCAAAGAACAGGAAGCACGTTGCATACTCCTTGCCGGTCATCTCCGCATCAGGATCAACCGCGGTAATGCGATAGATAAGGCGCTCAATAGGAAGACATAAACGATCAAGGGCCGTTGGTTGCCTGGAAAAGACCCGTTCCATGTACCCGCCCAAAGGTCGCACCAGAGCGGTCACGATGGCCACGAACAAGAGGTATTGAATTGCGCTGTAGAGATCCACTAGCCCTACTTGCTCCGCTTAAGGCATTCTAGTGCCGCGTTGGCAGGTTTGAAAGGAAACAAGTTTCGGTTTGGCGACTATAAAGGCTGCGCTGCGTGACACCTTGGCGATTGTTTCCGGGCGACCGGCTACTCGGAAACAGCCCTCTGCCACACCCGTCCATTCTTTGACACGCATCCAAATGGTTATAGGGGCCGGCTTGTGATTTAGAATCAACCAGCAACCCAAGCTGGCTACAGAATCAGGTTTCGGCCTGCGAATTGCTCTCTGTGAACTGATGCACAGCTCTCTCTATGGCCATTAAGCTGAGAATCCCGAGCGCTCGAAACAGCAGCCCCAGTGGGCCAAGCCGCGGAAACGGCCGCGGGCGAGCCCGCGATCCCATCGTGCGGATGGCCTTGCTCAGCTTTCTTTCAGTGTCGCTGTTGGTGGTCGGCTTTTTTGCCTACTGGTATGTAAAGTATGACCGGATCATTGAGCAGCGTTTCCGCGGTCCAGTGTTTGCCAGTTCGGCCAAGATTTTCGCTGCCCCGCACCTGGTGAGGGTCGGAACCAAGTTGACCGTCTCGGAAATTGCGGCGGAACTGCGTCACGCCGGCTATTCCGAAAAAGAGGACGAATCCCTGCTGGGCAGCTATCGACTGCATGGCAACTCGATTGAAGTTCTGCCCGGTCCCGAGTCTTATCACAGCCCCGAACCGGCCACCATTACGGTTGCAGATGGAGCAGTTTCGGCCATCAACAGCCGCTCTGCCGGAGAACTGGAGGCTTATGAACTCGAGCCCCAGATGCTGGCTTCGCTGTTCGACGCCGAACAGCGTTCCAAGCGTCAACTGGTGAAGTACGACGACATCCCTAAGATCATGGTGGAAGCGGTGACGGCAATCGAAGACCGCCGCTTCTTCCAACACGGCGGAGTCAATTTCATGCGGGTGGCCGAAGCCGCCTGGATCGACCTCACCCATCAGCGCCATCAGCAGGGCGGCTCGACGATCACGATGCAGCTCTCGCGAGCATTCTTTCTGACCCCGGAGAAGACTTTCAAGCGCAAGCTGGTCGAAATGCTGATCGCGGTGGAGTTGGAGCAGAAGTTTTCCAAGCAACAGATTTTCGAGTTCTACGCTAACCGCGTCGATTTAGGACAGCGCGGCTCGTTCACCATCTCGGGCTTCGCCGAAGGTTCACGCTCTTATTTCAATAAGGATCTGAAAGACATCACCCTGCCGGAAGCGGCGCTGCTTGCCGGGTTGATCCAGGCGCCCAGTTATCTCTCTCCCTATCGCCACCCCGAACGAGCCTTGGAACGGCGCAATACCGTGATTGAGTCCATGGTGGAGACCCACGCCATCACGCGCGCGGAAGCCGATAAAGCCAAGGCAGCGCCGCTGAAACTGGCCCCGCCGAACGTTGAGGCCAGCGATGCGCCGTACTTCGTGGATATGGTTCGCGACACGGTCGTCAGCAAACTGAACGAGCACGAGGTCAACGAACAGGAATACCGCATCTACACCACGCTCGATCCTGACCTGCAAAAAGCGGCCGCGCAGGCGGTCGAAACCGGCATCACGCTGGTGGACGACCAGGTCACGAAAATGCGCACCAAAAGAGTCAAGGTCGGGAAGAAGTTTGAAACCACCGTGGCCCCCGGGCCGCAGGCGCAGGTAGCTCTGATCGCCATGGACCCTCACACCGGGGAAATCAAGGCGCTGGTCGGCGGACGAAACTACGGAGCCAGCCAGTTGAATCACGCGCTCGCCAAGCGTCCCACCGGATCCATCTTCAAGCCGTTTGTCTATGCGGCCGCCATGAATACCGCCGTTGACGGCTCGACTACCGTGATCACCCCGGCCTCCATGGTGAGCGATCAGCCTTCGACGTTCTCCTATGGCGACCAGATCTATGAGCCGCGCAACTACAAAGAGGAGTACCACGGGGACGTCACGCTCCGCTACGCGCTGGCGCTTTCGCTCAACAACGCAACCGTGAAAGTGGCGGAAGAAGTGGGCTACGATAAAGTTGCGGATCTGGCCCGGTCCGCCGGCATCGCATCGGTGAAAGCCACGCCGGCGATGGCGATCGGCGCCTACGACGCAACCCCCGTCGACATGACCGCCGCTTACACCAGTTTTGCCAACGGCGGGGTGCGGCTTTCGCCTGTTTTCGTAAATTCGGTGCGCAACTCCAAGGGCGATGTCATCATCAACTTCGGAACCGAGAAGAAGCAGGTTCTCGATCCGCGCATCGCCTTCGTCATGACCAGCATGCTGGAAGGTGTCATGAACTTCGGCACCGCAGCCGGGGTGCGCTCCCGGGGATTCACCGCTCCCGCGGCGGGAAAAACCGGCACTTCGCACGACGGATGGTTCGCCGGCTACACCAGCAATCTGCTGTGCGTCGTCTGGGTGGGATACGACGATTACAGCGATATCCACCTAGAAGGCGCGCATACAGCCGCCCCCATTTGGGCCGAGTTCATGAAGAAGGCAGTTGCGCTGCCGCGGTATGCGGACGTGAGGCCCTTCACCCAGCCCGAAGGCGTGGTCGATGTGGAACTCGACAAAATCACCAACCGATTGGCGACGCCATCGTGCCCAGACGATTACACGATAGCCTTCGTGGCCGGCACCGAGCCTCGCGACACCTGCGACCAGAGCGGCGGCGTGCAGGGGTTTTTCTCCCGCATATTCGGCGGAAATTCCGAGAAAGCGCTGCCTCCGCCCACCGCTGCCGGGAACTCGGGTGCTGCCGCTGGTGTCCAATCTGAGGAAGAGGCCCGGAAAAAGAAGAGCTTTTTCGGCAAAATTGTTGACGTGTTCAAGGGAGACAGCGGCTCCCAAAAGACAAATGACAAAAACACGCCTGCTCCGTCTAAGAGTAGTGACAGCGGCACGCCGCCGCAATAAGTGGGAGCAAGAACAGCCAGTTTCGCGGCCTTAAACTTGCTGGGGACGTGACGCCGTACGCTGAAATGGCATGAAACTCTGAAGTTTTGTATGTCCGGCCGGGGGTGAATATGCTTTCCTGGATCCGCTTCAGTTCTGTATCGCTTCTCTTCTGCGCGCTTCTGGTTCTCCCCTTGCAGGCTCAAAGCACGGAGCAGTTGCAAGTCGGCCCACCACCGCTGCACCGCGCCGAACCGCCCGCTCCCGGAGCGACGCCCGAGGAACTCGAACAACGTGGCGACGAACTGCGCTCGGATAAGGACTTTTTGGACGCGATCGACTACTACCACGCCGTCCTGAAAGGCGCACCGGGCAACGCCTCTGTATACAACAAAGTCGGGATCTGCCAACTCATGATGCAGCGCTACAAAGATGCCAAGAAAAGTTTTGAACGCGCCATCAAGGCCGATCGTAAACACGCCGACGCTTACAACAATCTTGGCGTCATTGAATATCAAGCGCACAGCTACAACGCGGCCATCCGGAACTATGAGAAAGCGATCTCGTTGAGGGACGATGCCGCCTCCTACTACAGCAATATGGGCGCGGCCTACTTCGGCAAGAAACAGTTCGACAAAGCCATACAAAGCTATTCCAAGGCGATGGAACTCGATCCCGACATTTTCGAGCGCACCTCGCGCGGCGGAGTCCTGGCGCAGCTTCCTTCTCCCGAAGACCGCGCCCGCTACGATTATGTTCTGGCCAAGTTGTACGCCAGAAGTGGCGCGCCCGAGCGTTCGTTGCATTATCTGAAGAAGGCGATGGAAGAGGGCTATAAGGACATCAAGGACGTATACAAGGACAACGAATTCAGCACGTTGCGCAAAGATCCTCGCTTCGCGGAACTGATGGCGGCGAAGACCACGGCCCTCCCCGACTAGATGCCGATAACTTGATGGCAGGAAATGAGTTAGCAGCACAAGCAGGGAAATACCTGAGATTACCGAAACATTCCGGGTGAAACAGGGTTCTAAGGATCACTGCTCCTGAAAACAAACAGGGTGAGTAGGGAGAACGACACCCACCGGTTGCTAACCCGAGCACGCCCCAAGCAAGCAACCGGTGGGTGGAGATTAGCAGCTGGCTTCTAGCTATCAGCTTCTCTCCGAAATATATTCCTCGACCATCTGCTTCCATCTGCCTTGTGCTTTGAGGATGTACTCGACCGCGTCGCGTGCAGCGCCGTCTCCTCCAGCGTGGGACGTAACCCAGTGGGCTTCGGCTTTGACCTCGGGACGTGCGTTCTTCACCGCTATCGCCAGGCCGCACTTGCGCATGGCCGGCAGATCGATCACATCATCACCGACAAATGCGGCCTCGGCGGCGGCGATTCCGTCTTTCTCAAGAATCTGCGCAAACACCGACGCCTTGTCCTGAATGCCCTGATACACGTGATCCATCTTCAAATCGCGCGCACGGAGGGCCACCGTTTCCGAGATGCGCTTGGTGATGATCCCGGTCTTGATTCCCGCCAGGCGAGCCAGCGAAATGGCGGTGCCGTCGTGGGCGTGGAAGCCCTTGGCTTCGATCAGGCTGGTGCTGTGGAGACCGAAGCCGCCCTGTCCGCCATGCGTAGCGGACTTTTCGAGAACACTTTGCTGAGTTCCAGATGGCTGGACGCCGGGTGCGGGGAAAATCCAGATTTTGCCGTCAGTCAGAACACCGTCAACGTCGAAGAGAATGAGTTTAATTTTGCGGGCGCGGGCGGCAGCAGATGATTTGGGCATTGGCGAGATTCTAGCAGGCCGCCGGCCGGCAATTCACGGGCGCGTGATCCACAGGACCGGAAAGTGGCGTCCAAGCTTCTCGAAGTCGCGGTCGGAGGTGACGAGTGTGGCCTGCTGTTGGGTGGCGAGGGCTGCGGCGATGCAATCCACATACGGAATCCCGTGGATGGCCTTAAGCTCGCCAGCTTTCAGAACCTGAGACACATCTACGGGGACAATCTGGAGGGGAAGGCGAGAAAGGCTAGCAACCATCCGTCGCGCCGCTTCTTCGCCACGGCGCTGCCACAGAAGATAGAACACCTCGCCCCAATTCAGCACTGAAATTAATAGCGAACTGTCCTGCTGACGCGCCGACTGTAGCAGACTCTCCACCCTTCGCCACCCCGGCCCTGCTTCGATGAGGTCCAATACCGCGTTGGCGTCGAGGACGTATTTCTTCATCGTTTCTCGATTCGGTGGTCGCGCTCACGGGCCTCCACCAGTGAGTCCTCGCCCTTGCAACAACCGACAAGGCTGCGAATGAACTCCTCGGTCACCGGTTGCGATCCTTCGTTCTTAGCTTCATCCTGGAGCGTCTTGCCTTCGTAACGAACATCAAATCCTCGATCCTTCAAGATCTTGATGGCTTGGTGTGAGTTGGTGGGATCGTTCGGAGGCACTCCCGCCGCCTCCAGAACAAGCGGCCTTGCTGGCAGTTCCCGCCCCTCTACGATGACGCTCCATTTCGGCATCTGCCGACTCCAGCGAAATCTTCTGGCCGTCGCGGCTATTTCTTCCCTCGTGAGCGCAGTGACTCTGGTGCTTGGCATTTCGGCTCCTATTGCAAATTACTCATATTCATCATATCCAAATTCATACTCATCGTCAAACCTGACATTTGCCTGTCCCTTTCAGGGCGAACATTTTACGAAACTTAAAATTCCCGCTACAATACATTCCCATGCCGTCCGCTGTCTCTCCTTCGCTCGTCTGGGCTCATCCGCTGGTTCAGGAATGGTTCACGGCGCGCTTCTCCACGCCGACCGAACCGCAGGAGCAGGGCTGGCCTCACATCCTCGCCGGACATACCACGCTGATCTCGGCTCCGACCGGATCGGGCAAGACGCTGGCTGCTTTCCTCGCCTGCATCAACCACCTCGTTTGCAAGGCGCTGGCGGGCGAACTGCGCGACCGCACCGAAGTTCTCTACATCTCTCCGCTCAAAGCCCTCGGCAACGACATCCAGAAAAATCTCGAAATCCCGCTGGGAGAAATTCTGCAGATGGCAGGCGATCGCGGGCTGCTGATGCCGGAGATTCGGACAGCCGTCCGCACCGGCGACACGCTGATGAAAGACCGGCGTCTCATGCTGAAGCGCCCGCCGCATATTCTGGTTACAACACCTGAGTCGTTCTACATTCTGCTGACGGCGGAGAAGAGCCGCGCCGTTCTGCGCGATGTCAAGACAGTGATTGTGGACGAAATTCACGCCGTGGCCGATGACAAGCGCGGCGTGCATCTCGCGCTTTCGCTGGAGCGACTGGAAGCTCTGACCGAACGTCCGCCGGTGCGCATCGGGCTTTCCGCGACGCAGAAGCCGATTGAAGAAGTCGCGCATTTCCTCGCGGGGAGCGGACGTCCTGACCCGGTGATCGTCAACGTTGGACACAAGCGCACGCTCGATCTTGGAGTCGAGGTTCCGGCTTCCGAACTGGGGCCGGTCGCTTCGAACGAGATGTGGGATGAGATTTATGAGCGCATTGTGCAACTGGTGCATGCGCACCGCTCGACGCTGGTCTTCGTAAATACGCGGCGGCTCACCGAGCGCATCTCCCATCACCTGGGCGAGCGCCTCGGTGAAGAAAACGTGGCGGCGCATCACGGAAGTTTGTCGCGCAAGCTGCGCCTGGAGGCGGAGCGCAAGCTGAAAGAGGGAGAAGTAAAAGTTCTGGTGGCGACCGCTTCGCTCGAACTTGGTATTGACATCGGAACTGTGGACCTCGTGTGTCATATCAGTTCGCCGCGTTCGATTGCGGTTGCTTTGCAGCGCGTAGGGCGGTCAGGGCACTGGCGCGGCGCGGTTCCCAAAGGGCGATTTCTTGTCACCACGCGTGACGATCTGGCGGAGTGCGCCGTGTTGGTACGCGCGATTCGCTGGGGCGAACTCGATCGTCTGATTTTTCCGGAAGCTTCGTTGGATGTGCTGGCGCAACAGATTGTGGCTTGCTGCGCGGCCTCCGGCAGCGCCGCGACGGCTAACAAATCGGGCGATCAGTCGAATGACGGATGGGATGAGGACGAGTTATTCGCGCTGGTAAGGCGGGCTTATCCCTATCGCAATCTCACGCGCGAGACGTTCGACGCCGTGCTCGCGATGCTTTCCGAAGGAATTGCATCGCAACGCGGCCGCTACGGCGCTTACCTGCATCACGACCGGGTCAATCACAAGCTAAGGGCGCGGCGGGGCGCGCGCCTGGCGGCGATCACCAGCGGCGGCGCGATTCCCGACAATGCCTTGTTCACCGTGGTCGCCGAGCCGGACGGCGGCGTGGTTGGAACTGTCGATGAAGACTTCGCGGTCGAGAGCATGGCTGGAGAGGTCATGTTGCTGGGGAACACGTCGTGGCGTATTCGCCGGATAGAAGGCAAGTCGTCGCGCATCCTGGTGGAAAACGCGCAGGGTGCTCCACCTGGGATACCGTTCTGGCGTGGTGAAGCTCCGGCACGCACGGCCGAGCTTTCAGCGCAGTTGGGTGAGTTGCGTAAGGAAATCAGCGACCGGCTGCCGGGCGTAGTTCCGGTTGAAGGCTGGCGAAACTTGCCGGTGGTTGCGGACGCCGTGAGTTGGCTGGGAGAAGAATGCGGCCTCGACCAGTCCGGGGCCGAGCAGCTGATTCAGTACATTCTCGAAGGCCGCGCCGTGCTGGGCGATGTGCCGACACAGGCGACCATTATCGCCGAGAGATTCTTTGACGAGGGTGGGGGGATGCAGTTGATCATCCACGCGCCCTTCGGGGGACGCATCAACAAAGCCTGGGGACTGGCCTTGCGCAAACGCTTCTGCCGCGGCTTCAATTTCGAACTGCAGGCAGCAGCCACCGACAACGGCTTGAACATCGCGCTTGCCGAGCAGCACAGCTTTCCGCTGGCAGATGTTTTTCATTTTCTGCACTCCGAGACCATGCCGCCCATCCTGGAGCAGGCGGCCCTGGCGTCGCCGATCTTTCAGACGCGCTGGCGGTGGGATGCGACGCGTGCCCTGGCTCTGCTGCGTTTTCAGGGCGGCAAGAAAGTTCCGCCGCAGATTCAGCGCATCCGCTCCGACGATTTACTGGCTTCGGTGTTCCCCGATGTTGCGGCGTGCTTCGAGAACATCGAAGGCGACATCAAGATTCCCGACCATCCGCTGGTGAGCGAGGTGATGAAAGACGTGCTCACCGAGGCGCTGGATATCGAGGGGCTCCGCGAAGTGTTGCGCGGAATCGAGCAGGGACGAATTCGCTGCCTGGCGGTGGACACGCCGGTGCCGTCGCAATTCTCGCACGAAATTCTCAACGCGAATCCGTACGCCTACCTTGATGATGCGCCGCTCGAAGAGCGCAGGGCGCGTGCGGTCGAGATGCGGCGGGTATTGCCGGCATCGGTATTGGAAGAAGTCGGCGCTCTCGATCCCGCCGCCATCGCGCAGGTGCAGCAGGAGGCGTGGCCCGATGTGCGCGACGCGGATGAGTTGCATGATGTGCTGCATACGCTGGTGGGAGTGCCAGCAAGCTCTCAGCTCTCAGCTATCAGCTCTCAGGAAAACCCCTCGCAGATTGCAGGAAACTGGGGTGAATTCTTCGATCGGCTGCAACTCGAGAATCGCGCCTCGGTGGCGGAAGCTGCGGGCAGGCAATACTGGGTGGCCGTCGAGCGGGACGATTGGTTCCGCGCCATGCATCGTGTGGTGACGGGGCTCCGCCCCGTCCCGGCGGGGCAGAACCCCGCCACCACACAAGCCGCTACACCGAGCCTTGACGATGCCGTGCTCATCGCAGTTCAGGGATGGATGGCACATCTCGGTCCCACCACAGCTTCAGAAATTGGCGCACTGCTGGGACTGCCGGCTTCCGAGATTGAGAAAGCTCTGCTCCGGATCGAAGCCAGCGGAGCGATTCTGCGCGGCAATTTCCGCCCGGCCAATTCGCGCCCGGCAACCTCCTCCGAACACGAACCCGAAACCGAGTGGTGCGAGCGGCGTTTGCTGGCTCGCATTCATCGCCTGACGGTCGCGACTTTGCGCAAACAGATCGAGCCGGTCACCGCTGCACAATTCATGCGTTGGCTTTTGCGTTGGCAGCACCTGGCTCCGGGTACGCAGGTGCGGGGCGAACATGGGACCCTAGAAGTAATCCGGCAGTTGCAGGGGTTTGAGATTCCGGCGAGCGCGTGGGAGCGGTTTGTGCTCGGCCGCAGAATTTCGGACTACGATCCGGCACACCTCGATCAGCTGTGCCTGACCGGTGTGGTGGGATGGGGCCGCCTGTCGCCGCATCCGGCGACTCTGGAAGCAACAGAAGACGGCGAAACCCGGCGGCGGGTGATTCCGACTCGGGTCGCGCCGATTGCATTCTTTGTGCGCGAAGATGCGGATTGGCTGCGCACGCGCCATCCGGGGGCAGAAAATTCCGCTAGCTCGTTCCTGAGCCCGGTGGCGCAGTCGGTGCTCGAGCTTTTGAAGCAACGGGGCGCGCTGTTTTTCCCCGACATGGTGCGGGCAACGGGCCGGCTCAAGGCGGAAATCGAAACCGGGCTATGGGAACTGGTCGCAGCCGGTCTGGTGACCGCTGACGGATTCGAGAACCTGCGCGCGCTGGTGACACCGAAAAGCGCGTCGGGCAGCGGCCTGGGAAAAGTCCGCCGGCCGCGCCATGCACCCGGACGCTGGTCGTTGTTGCAGACCGAAGGCGCCGAGCGCGACCGCAGCGTCGAGTCCTGCTGCTGGATGTTGTTGCGGCGCTATGGTGTGGTTTTCCGCGACCTGCTGGTGCGGGAAACGAATCTGCCGCGCTGGCGTGAATTACAGATCGGCTACCGCCGTTTGGAAGACCGCGGCGAAGTGCGCGGTGGGCGCTTCGTCGATGGATTTCTGGGAGAGCAGTTCGCGCTTCCGGTGGCCGTCGAATCGCTGCGCTCTCACCGAAAGCTGCCGCAGAGTGCGAATGCGGAACGCATCGTCATCGCCGCCGCCGATCCGCTGAACCTGGTGGGGATCATTGTTCCCGGCGAGCGGATTCCCGCGATCTCGGGAAAAAGCGTGACGTTACGTGATGGCGTGTGGGAAGCGGAAGATGCGCTGCAGCAGGCTTCTAGCTTCTAGCTCCCAGCTTCTCGCACCACAAACTCATTTGGTCAGGTCACGGCAAGTTTAATTTCAGCAGCACCTGGGGATTCAGATACACGCCTTGCCAGCGCACGGCAAGATGCAAGTGCGGCCCAGTGGCGCGGCCTGTGCCACCACTCAGTCCGATGGGCTGGCCTTTGCTCACATCGTCGCCTTCCTTGACGGAAAATTTCGACAAATGCAGATAGAGCGTCAGCAGGCCCTGGCCGTGGTCAATGACCACGCAATTTCCTTCAAAGAACAGGGGCCGTGCCAAAATGACGCGCCCGCTATTCACGGCTGCAACCGACGTTCCACTGGGCACGCGGAAATCGAGCCCCTGATGCGTGCTCTGCACCGAACCATTGAATACGCGCTCGACTCCGAACACATCGGAGATCTCGGCATTCACTGGAGGCGTGAACGAACCTTTCCATTCTCGCTCAGCGCTCACAGTCTTAAAAGCTTCGGCTTTGGTTTCCTTGTCCTGCGCGATCTGGCGCCGGTCTTCGGGACTGGGCGCGGTGTAGGGTTCGGGGACTTTCAGCGGCACGAGCACGCGGGGATAGCGCTGGCGTTGCACCCGAATCTTCTTTCCGAATGAGATCGCTTGTCCGGTGCTGGTTTCGGCTTGAAGTTCGAGGGGATAGGCTCCCGGCTTCGTCTCCTGACTGGCTCCGGCGAGCGCGAACCATGTCTTGCTGCTTGCGTCGAAGCTGAATGCGATCTTGTGGCCCAACCAGTTGCCCGAAAGTGTGTGGACCGGCTTCGGCGTGGTCACGCGGAACAGCACCGGGCTTCCGTTGACCAAGCGGGCGGGCTGATTGATGACCGTCCAATGGGCGGCAGTTGCTGCCGGTGAGCTTGCGGAGGGAGAGAGCAGCATGAACGCAATGACGACAACAAGACGATGGTTGAACTCATTCATTCCGAGGAACCTTGAATTCATGCGACCCGCGGCGGACGATCTGGGGGTGGCACGGCCGAAGCCGTGCCCTTCCCGGAACCATTCATGAAAAGGCCTTCCCCATCCTCATTTCTTTTTGTTGTCTTTGGGTGGAGCTTGCTTTGCTGGTTGTGGCTTTGCCGGCTGGGGCTTGGCTTGCCAGTTTTTATACTTCGTTTCTTCGTCGCGCGCCTGACTCTCGCTCTTGGGCTGCACAGGCGGTGCAGGACGAGCTTGTGGATGCGACCATCCTGGTTGCGGACTGGGTTGGGGAGTAGGTTGAGCAGCTGGCTGCGGCCGCGCCTCGTCATTGGTGTACACCACCGGAGCGCGCGCAGGCTGCGGTCTCCCTGCCTCCGGCTGGGACGACGGCTGCACCAGACGTTCCACTGGAGCTGGCGTCGCCCTGTTGATCGGCACTTCTGGCCGATTCACCGGCTGCGTAACCGGGCGATTCACCGGCTGGTTCACGGGGGCTACAGGACGGACGACGAGCTTATCCTGCCGCTGCGCGAAGGGCACGGGCGGCTGCGCTGGCGCATGCTGCGCCACGACTTGACGGTTGACGACAGCTCGAGGAGGGGCAACGGTGGTCGGCTTCCCTGCCCCCATCACACTGCCGTGGACAGGCTCGACGCCGCTCATGTGGCTGATTGGCGCCTGGGCGATTTCGCTTGCCTTCACTGCCACGACGTTGCGGGCCACTGGACGAGCATTCACGAAGGTGTCGCGCGAAACGACAGTCACATTCGCCTGGTTAACGTAGGTGATGCGATTCACCGTCGTATTGTTGATGTTCGTCGTGGTGTACGTGTTGTAGACGTTCGTCACCTTAGTTACGTTCACAACCGTGTTAGTGACATTAACCTGATTCACATAAGTTCGGCTGACGTGATAGGCGGGGACAAACACTTCACCCGGCCCGAGCGGGAACCAGGCCACGCCCACGCCTCCGCCGAACGCGGAAAAATGGAACCCTCCTCCACCACCGACAAACGCGACGAGTGCGGGAGCGTAAACGGGATGGACGGCGACCGGCCCGGGAATCCAGGCCCACCTTGGGCCAATCTGCAACCAACGTCCGTAGTGGAAGGGAGCGAATCCCCAGGGAGCATCATCGACCCAGGTCCATCCCCAGGGAGCGACCCACACCCAATGACCGAAGCGATACGGCGCCCAGCCCACCGCAACGTTCGCGGGATACCACACCGGACCATAATTGCCGGCGTACGACCAGTTTCCGTTATCGTCCAGGTCTTCATAGCCGGTCATCTCCGGCGACACGTAGTTGGCCGATTGCGACTGATCTTCGCGATGATCGCGATCGAAGGCCCAGCGGGTGAAGTCGTCGGCTGAGGGAAGCGTGTCGATGTCGTAATTGAGTTGCTGGTCCTGGTCTCCGGAGAAACTTGCCTGCTGGTTGGCGATGATGGTGTAGTTGTTGCCGCCGCCGACGGCCTCGCCGCGTCCCTGGTACACATCCACAAAGGTGGTCTGACCGTCGGGATGAACATCGACACGATATTCGCCGGTGCGCTGCACCGTGAAGGCGAGATTGGGGGTGTCAATTTCGACGGTGTCACCGTCGTCCAGATGATGGACGCGCATCAGCACCGAGCCCTGCGCCAGCCGTAATTGCAAAACGTGGTCGTCAAGTTCGAGGAAGGTCAGGCTGGTTTCGCTGCCGAGCCGGATCGACGTGGAGCCCACGTGCAGTTCCGCGCGCGAATCTTTATCCGCCCACAAGTTATCGCCTGTGGTCAACGGACGGTTGGGTACCGCATCCACCCAGTCGCCCTCACCGCCGGGCTGAAAAGAAACCGAACCTTGCGCTAAGTTCATGCGGGCAACGCGCGCCGGGGGATCGCTTTCCTGGTTCGAGCTGTCATCCTGGGCCCAGCTGCGGGCCGGTAATAGGAACAAGCAAACTATGAGAACTGCACAGAACGGCCATATCCAAGCCTTTTGGCGGTTCATGGTTGGTAGCCTCCAAGGAGAAAAAGCTGCACAGGTACATTAAACACCAAGAAGCGTCCTATGTTGCGGTGGAGGAGCCACAGAAGTCAGGCTCGGAGGCGGGCACAGTTGGGAGATTTGGTGGACCTGGTCGGGATCGAACCGACGACCTCTTCCATGCCATGGAAGCGCGCTCCCAGCTGCGCCACAGGCCCACTGATTTCATTTTCGCTTAGCTGAGCCGCTGCGTCAAACTCGACTGGGGCAGCCAAACTCAACTAGGATGGGGTTGGCAAAATGCACGGACATCATTGGAGCCCCATGCTGAACTCGCGGAATATTCTTGTTTGGTCACTTCTTCTTTGTCCCATCCCGCTGTTTACGGCTGCGCTGGCAGAGGCGCAAACCACGGCTGGCGCACCATCCGGGACGCAGCCTCCGGTGGCTTATGCTTCGGTCAGCGAACTGAACGGCATCCTTTCGCAATTGCAGGAGACGGCGAAGAACATGCAATCCGATCTCGAAAAGACGCGCATCGAAAGATGGAAGACCGACGGCGCGACCAAGCGGCAAACGCTGGCAACCGTTGAGTCGATCCAACGCAACCTGCAGTCGGGTCTGCCGGAAACGATTGCTCAACTGAACAATTCGCCGGAAGATCTGGGAGCGAGTTTCAAGCTCTACCGCAACCTGGTTGTTCTGTATGACTATTTTGGTTCGGTGGTGGAAAATGCGGGAGCATTCGGATCGAAAGACGAGGTTCAAAGCCTGAGCAACGACATGAGCGGACTGGAGAGTGCGCGTCGCATGTTTGGCGAGCGCATGCAGAAACTCACCGCCAGCAAGGAAGACGAGTTGACGCGGTTAAGGGCGCAGGTCAAAACGCTGACCGCGGCGCCACCGCCGCCGCCGAAGAAAATTGTTGTGGATGACACCGAGCCTCCAAAGAAGCCGGCGCCGGCGAAAAGGAAAGTGACGAAACCTAACCCGCCGGGGATACCTGCAAATACTCCGCCGAGTGCTGCGCCGGCGAAGTGACGAGGTCGGCGTTGGATGCGATTCATTCCCGGTGACTGAAAACGAAAAAACGGAGGGGTTACGTTAACGCGTGCCGCTCGGCTGTCCAAGTTCGCCCAGGTACCCTATCCGTCTCGCGGCAGTTAGGCTCCGTGGGGCTTTGGATCGGGGCCGGATGGGACAGAATCGCGAGCACGCTAATCCGGCCCTAATCATGCTCTCCCAAATTATTGCAAATACAAGACTTACGGCTGGAACTCTTACAGTCGTTTCGGAGTCTAAGTAATCAAGCGGGAAAGCTATCGGGAGTGGTTTCTGTAGCGGTGAAGATTCCCGCCGCTGGGGCACGAGTCACTTTATAATTGGGGGCAACGCCACCATGGCGGGAGCTACGACATTGGTCGATCTTGCCAGCGCGATCGGGACCCGAACCGAGGAATCCGCCGTCATCGCTGAACTGAAGGCGGGTTCGGAAGAAGCATACTCGTGGCTGATCGGCGAGTTTCACCAGCCGATCTACAGCCTCATCTACCGCATCGTGAATGACCCGTCCGACGCGGCGGACACGACCCAAGACGTGTTTCTGAAAGTCTTCCGCGGAATGAAGCATTTCCACGGCCAGTCGTGCTTGAAGACGTGGATTTACCGCATTGCGCTGCACGAGGCGGCCAACCGGAAGCGCTGGTGGTTCCGGCACAAGGCACAGGAAACGCCGATTGAGCCGATGCTGCCAGGCGGAGGCGAATTTACCGGAGAAGACCGGTTGGTCGATCCGGGCGAGTCGCCGTTTGAAAAGTTTGCGCATACCGAGGTACGCGCCGCAGTGGATCAGGCGCTGCAACAGGTGCCGGAACCGTATCGGACGGCGTTGATCCTGCGCGATCTGGAAGAAATGTCGTACGAGGAGATCGCGGATGTTCTGGCGATTTCGCTGGGAACGGTGAAGTCGCGTATCACGCGCGGACGCGACGCACTGCGCAAGAAGCTGGTTGGATATGTCCGGGAAGTGGGTTCGGAATTAGGGCTGCTCGCTCCTGACCTCGTTCCTGGCAACGAGCGACGGAGCGGTGCCCGCGAAAGTTTGCGGGAGGGTTCGCGTGGAGGCAGAGAGGTTGAGGTGACGCCATGAAGTGCGATGAGATCAAAAAAATGTTCTCGCCGTATCTCGACGGCCAAGTCAGCGGAACCGAGATGCGCGAACTCACGCGCCATGTGGAACAGTGCGCGGGTTGCGCGCGGGAATTTGCCGCGATCGAGCGCACACAGCAGTTGCTGGCCAGTCTGGGCCGGAAGAAAGCTCCGGCCGACCTGGCGTTGAAGTTGCGGGTAGCGATCTCGCGCGAGGCGGCCCAGGCGCGCCGTCCGTATGAAGGCGCGCTGGTGAGACTGGAAAATACGCTCAACGCGTTCATGGTTCCGGCTACGGCGGGGCTGGTCAGTGCGGTGTTGTTCTTCGGACTACTGCTGGGTTTCTTTGCCTTGCCGGCAGAACTGCGGGCGAGCAGTGGAGACGTTCCGCTCATGCTGTACACCGGACCGCAACTGGAACGGTCGGCGTTCGGCACGTCGCTCGGCAGCATGGGTGACGAGGCGTTGGTGATTGAAGCCTACGTGGATGCCAACGGCCGAGTGGAGGACTATCGCATCCTGTCGCAACCGGACGAAGCGCAGGCGGTGCTGCCGCAGTTGAAGAACCTGCTGATTTTCACGACCTTCCATCCGGCATTGTCCATGGGACGGCCAACGACGGGGACGGCGGTGCTTTCGTTTTCGAAGATCAGCGTGAAGGGATAGCTGGTATAGAGCCACGGCTTGCCGTGTCTCCCCCGCGTTCAAGAAAAAGACGGGGCAAGCCCCGCCTCTACGTCCCGGTATTTTCGTTCCTCTCGGTTTGACCGCGAATTCACCAGTTCGTACACTACTTCTAGCTCATCCGTCTATGCCTGAACTCCGAAGGGACCTCCCGGGACCACAAGTTCGACTGGCCTTTCGCGTGACGCTTGCTCTCAGCCTGGCGATCATGCTGTTGGCCGCTCCCGGCCGGGCGCAAAACACGCCGCAGGTGTCTCTGGAAACCAGCGAGACGCTGTTTACGGTGCTGACGGCCATCAACACATGCGGGTATGACCAGGAGTTGAGTGCTTCGGATCCGCTGCGGACACAGATCCGGACGGAAGTTGCCAAGGCGGTGGAGAATACCGCCGGAGCCCAGGATGTGATCGCTCCGATGTGCGCGTTCTACCGCCAGCACCAGGGGGCGGAAGACTCGCACGACCTGTCGCAGTATGTATCGCTGGCGCTCTATCTGCAGGAGCCGCCGACGTTCACCCCGAAAGTGAAGCAGGCGGAATTGCCGCCCGATGCCGCACCGCTGGCGGACATGGTGCCGCTGATGCAGGCCTTCTACCAGAAGATCGGCTTGCACGCAATCTGGGAGCGGCATCGCGCGCGCTATACGGAATTGATGGATATTTATCACGATCCGCTGGCGAAGATGACGTTCGACACCGAGATCTATCTGAAAATGCCGTCCGCGGGCTACCTGGGACGGCAGTTCACCGTCTATCTGGATGCGATGGGCGCGCCGGGGCAGACCAACGCGCGCAACTACGCGGCGGACTATTACGTTGTGATTTCGCCGACCTCGGGCACGGCGATCAAGTTGCAGCAGATTCGGCACACGTATCTGCATTACCTTCTGGACCCGCTGGCGATGAAGAACGGAGGCTCGTTCAAACGTCTCGAGCCGTTGCTCGAGGACGTGAAAATGGCTCCGATGGATGAGGCGTTCAAGAGCAATATTTCGCTGCTGGTGACGGAATGCCTGATCCGGGCGATTGAAGAACGATTGAGCAACATTCCCGAGGCGGAGCGGGCAAGAACCATCGACGAGGCCGACAAGGAAGGGTATGTGCTGACGCGGTATTTCTACGACGCGATGGGTAAGTTCGAAAAAGATCCCGCGGGCATGCGCAATGCTTATGCGGACATGGTCGGCTCGATTGACGTGGGCAAAGAAATGAAGCGGGCCTCGCTGGTCCAGTTCTCGGGGGAAGCGGCGCCGGAACTTCTGCACCTGGCGGGAAAGCGGAATGAGCACCTGCTGCTGAACGCGGAGCGGCGGCTGGCGGCGGGCGATCCGGAAACGGCGCAGAAACTGGCCCAGCAGGCGCTCGATCAGCAGGAAGAGGATGCGGGACGCGCGCTCTTCATTTTGGCGGAAATCGCCACCGCGAATCGGGACATGGAAGGGGCGCGCAAATACTTCGAACAAGCGCTGCAGACCGCCCGTGAACCCAAGGTCATTGCCTGGTCGCATATTTACCTGGGGCGCATTTTTGATTTAAAGGAAGACCGGTTCGCCGCACTGGACCAGTACCGTGAGGCGCTCAATTCGGCGGGCACGATTCCGGAAGCGAAGCTGGCGGCGCAAAAGGGCCTGGATCAGCCGTATGAGCCTCCGGTGGCGAAGCAGCCGGAATAAACGAGTTTGCGAAGTTGAGGAATTTAGAACCATAGATTCTTGGCTTCGCGCAGGGTGACAGTCAGGATAGAATCCAAGGTTTGAAATCTTGCAATATGGGAGACAGCATGAAGCGAGCAGCAGTCATTCTAGGAATAGTGATTCTGGGGATAGGGATAACGACTGTCGCGGTTTGGGCCCAGGCCCAAACCAGCCCAGCGCAGCAGAATCCGCCGGCAGCGGGTCAGACGGCGCCCGCGCCGGGTGCGACGGCACCGGCAGCCAAGCGTCCACCGCAAGCCAAGACCCAGCCGGAGTTCGATGCCTGGAAACTGGCGTCGGCAAATACCGACGGACCGGGGCTGGAGAAAGCGGCGGACGATTTTGCCACCAAGTTCCCCGACAGTGAACTTCGCATTCTGTTGTACAAGAACACGATGCGCCTTTACCAGAATGCCAACAATGCCGAGAAGACCGAGACCATGGGCCGCAAAGTTCTCAGCTTTGACGCGGACGATCCCGAAGCTCTGGTCATCGTCGCCGAGGTGATCGCTGAGCGAACGCACGACTCGGATATTGACAAGGATCAGCGCTACGCCGAAGCGGTCACCATGGCGCAGAAGGCGACGCAGACGGTGGACACCGACGTCCAAGTACCGGCGAGCACGCCGCAGGAGAGGATCGACGCCTACAAGTCGCTGCTGCGCTCGAACGCGTATTCAATTATGGGCACGATTGATTTCAAGAAGGAGAATTACGCGGCGGCGCAGGAGAATCTGCAGAAGTCGATCGACGCGTTTCCCAGCAACCCGGACCCAGTGGTCATTCTCCGTCTGGCTCTCGCGCTCGATAAGCAGCAGAAGTATCCGGACGCGCTCAAGGTGGCAAACCGAGCTGTGGAATTGACGCAGGACAATACGGTGATTGGAACCCCGGCGCGGCGGGAACGCGACCGCCTGCAACAGCTCACCGGAGGCGCGGCTCCGGCCCAACCGCAGAGCCCGCCGAAGAACTAACCGCCGCTCCTCGGGAGACGAGGCTTGCCTCATCTCTCAGGCGCGGGAAAATCTCAGACGCGGCAAGCCGCGTCTCTACTCAATGAAATCACGCGAAAGCGAAATTATTGCGCTGGAAGAAAGTCTGGGTCACCAGTTCCAGCGCCGGGAACTGCTCGATCAGGCGCTTACCCACAGTTCGCAAGCGCGCGAGGTAGAAGCGCTGGGCGCGGGAAGCGGGGCGCCTGGCAGCGGCTCGCGCAGTGGCGACAACGAGATCCTCGAGTTCCTTGGGGATGCCGTGCTCGGCCTCGTCACTAGCGAGGCGCTGTTCCATCGCTTCCCCGAATTCCAGGAAGGGCATCTTTCGAAGCTGCGGGCGCATCTGGTCGGGCAACGGCATCTGCTGCGGGTGGCGGAGCAGTTGCAAGTTGGTCATTACATGCGCCTGGGCCGCGGCGAAGAAAAAAGCGGCGGCCGCAACAAGGCCAGCCTGCTGGTGGACGCGCTGGAAGCGATTCTGGCGGCGCTTTATCTCGATGGCGGATGGGCGGTGGCGCGAGACTTTATCGTCCGCGTGATCGTAGAACCGGAACTGGCCCACATGAAACTCGAGACCAGCGCCATGCCGGTGATGGATTTCAAGTCCGCCTTGCAGGAGGCGTTGCAGGCCAGAGGCGGGCCCCAGCCGGTCTATGCCCTCGTCAAAGAGGAAGGCCCGGAACACAAGAAGACCTTTACGGTTGAGGTGAGGCTGCCGGAGCCTGAGATGGGGTCATTCGTAGGACGGGCACAAGGCGCAACCAAGAAACGGGCAGAACAGGAAGCGGCGCGGCAAGCTTTGGAGCACCTGGCGTTGACTGCGAACGCCGGGAAAAACGGCGCCTCGTAGGCCACGGGTGTACTTTAGGACTGGGTCGTCCCTCCGGAACTTTGACTTATTTTCTTGCACTCGTCCCAGCGCTGAGGCGCTGGGCTAAGCTGGTCCGCCCCTCCTGGGCTTATTTATGTCGTGGAGTGAGAAGATTTCCGTGGGGGATTGGCCCGCGACCATTCAGTCGGTCGCCGGGACGATCGTGATCGCGGTTTTTGTGGTTACCTTCCTCTTGCAGGCGTTCACCATCCCATCGGAATCCATGGAGCACACGCTGCTGGTCGGCGACTACCTGCTGGTGGATAAGTTTTGCTACGGTGGCGGCGTGGGATGGAACCGTCTGATACCTTACCGCAACGTTCGGCACGGTGACATCATCGTCTTTCATTATCCGGTGAATCCCGCACAGGACTTTGTGAAGCGAGTAGTGGCTTTGCCGGGAGATCGTCTGCGACTCATCAACAAGCGCGTGTACATTAATGGCGTTCCGGTCGACGAGCCCTATGTGCAGCACATCACCACGCTGCGTAATTTTTATCGCGACGACTTTCCGCGCACCGATACTCCCGACTCCGGAGTGGATGCAAGGTGGTGGAAAGAAATGCCGAAGCTGGTGGAAGACCACCAGTTGATTATTCCCGAGGGCTACTATTTTGTGCTGGGAGACAATCGCGACGACAGCCAGGATAGCCGGTATTGGGGATTCGTGCCGCGCGAAAATATCATCGGGCGGCCGCTCTTGATTTACTGGTCGTCGGGCAATTTGGATAACGATCTTCCCGGATCGCCAACCGTGGGTGATAGACTTTATCACCTCGCCTATGCGGTAACTCATGTGTTCCAGATAACGCGCTGGGAACGCACTTTCAGGCGAGTGCGCTGAGAGTCCGTGGTGCAAGGATGATTTGTATCAGGGTATGCCTTCAGGCATACCATAACTGCAGGGTTAGGAGAGCGCCTTTAGGCGCTGGAGTTTGATTTTCCGAACGGATGCCAAACGTGCCAACAAAAGAAAAAGAAGAAGTTGTTGACGAAAAACCACGCGAGACGACGGTGGAATTCCTGGCCTCCCTGGCGGGAGTGCTGGTCACCGGATTGTTCATTATCACGTTTATTTTGCAGGCGTTTGAGATTCCCTCCAGTTCGATGGAGGACACGCTGCTCATCGGCGACCACGTATTCGTGAACCGGGAGCAGTTCGCGCCGCCAACACGCTGGATGGGTCCGCTGATGCCCTATCGCGATATCCGCCGCAATGACATCGTTGTGTTTCTGTCGCCGGAGGAACAAGGACTGTTCGTGGTCAAACGGATCATGGGCGTGCCGGGCGATCGCATCCACTTGCGCGATGGCGTCGTCTACCGCAACGGCGAGAAATTAGACGAGAAGTACGCCCAGCACAAACTCGGAGATTACAACCCTTACCGTGACAATTTTCCTGCCGTGCCGCCTTCGGAAATGTATGGCGTAAGAAACGAAAAATGGACGCAGGAGCTGCCTTCGCATGTGGAGGGCGGCGATATCGTCGTGCCTCCAGACAGCTACTTTGCCATGGGCGACAATCGCGACGTGAGCTACGACAGCCGTTACTGGGGTTTCATTCCGCGGAAGAACGTGATTGGCCGCCCCATGTTCGTCTACTGGTCATTTATCACCCCGGCCGACCAATATCAGATGCGCAGCGCGGGCGATCGGTTGGGGTTCCTGGCGCACATCGTCATTCATTTCTTTGATGAAACGCGCTGGTCGCGTACGCTCAGGATCGTGCGGTGAAATTCTTTCGTTCCAAGCGCGGGGTGGCTGCGATCGCGGCTCTCGTGCTGGTTTTGTTTCTGTTCCGGCCGGCCGTTTACAAGCTGCGAAACCGGATTTCGAGTTCCATCGGAAGCGCTCTGGGACGCAAG
>Ga0074044_10000434_pt1 | contig 41403 bp, 34 predicted proteins | sample BogForMeECP23OM1_FD_94443 | JGI IMG/M metagenome (GOLD analysis project Ga0074044, IMG submission 94443) | Bog forest soil microbial communities from Calvert Island, British Columbia, Canada - Bog Forest MetaG ECP23OM1 | ecosystem: Environmental > Terrestrial > Soil > Wetlands ...
CCAGTTTGAATTTGTTTTGAAAGGGCACGGCTTCACAGCTTGCGGATAAACTCCGATTCGAGCAGGGTTTGGGAAGGGCACGACTTCAGTCGTGCCGTAAGTCGCTAAAAATGGGTTCGCGCTTTAGCGCTCGGGGTGAGCTTTTTCTCCTCCAACAACTTTTTCCGCAAGCTGGGGTCATCATTCGCCAGGTTCATTATTCCCTTCCATCATGTTCGCGAATCGCGTCGAATTGTGCAGGAACGCCAGATTGAACTTCCCAATCGGTCCATTCCGCTGCTTGGCAATAATGATCTCAGCTCGGCCTTTCAGGTCGGGATCGTCCTGCTTATAGATCTCTTCGCGGAAGATGAACATCACCACATCAGCGTCCTGCTCAATCGACCCTGATTCGCGCAGGTCCGAAAGCTGCGGACGATGATCCCCTCCTCGGCTTTCCGGAGCGCGACTCAACTGCGACAACGCCACCACCGGAACCGCAAGCTCTTTGGCAATCGCTTTCAACCCGCGCGAAATCGACGACACTTCCTGCGTGCGATTCTCAAACCGCTTGCTGCCTCCCGACATGAGCTGCAGGTAGTCAACCACCAGCAAGTCAAGGCTGCCCTGGGATTGCTTCAGACGCCGAGCTTTGGCGCGCATTTCGCTGAGCGAGATTCCCGGAGTGTCGTCGATGAACATTTTCGCGTTCGAAAGCTCTTCCATCGCCCGCACGATCTTCTTCATGTCATCGCCCCACAGCGAACCCGTGCGCATTTTGTGCGCGTCGACAATGGCGCGTGAGCACAGCAACCGCTGCAGCAAAGCCTCGCTCGACATTTCCAGCGAGAAGATGCCGACGACTTTGCCATCATCGATCGCGGCATTCTCGGCTATGTTCATGGCAAACGAAGTTTTGCCCATCGAAGGCCGAGCCGCCAGAATCACCAGGTCGGATTTCTGCAATCCGCTGGTCAATTCGTCCAGCTCGGTGTAATGCGTGGCAAGGCCAGTGATGCGCTGTCCGCGTTGCAGCAAAGCATCGACCGAGCCAAACGAGTTGCGGACAATCTCCTTGATGCCCTGAAAGCCCTTGCCAATACGCTTCTCAGAGAGCTGGAAAACGGCCGCTTCGGCATCGTTGAGGATTTCGTCGGCCGGTTCAGCCTGCTCGCTAGCCTTGGCAATCGCCGCATTCGACACGCTGATCAGCCCGCGCAGTATCGCCTTGTCGCGGACGATGCGCACATAATGCTCGACCGAAGGCCGATCCGGAACGCCATCCAGCAGCCCGGAAATGTACCCAACATCGCCGACCGCTTGCAGATCCTTCTTCTGCTCCAGTTCCTCGACCAGCGTGATGATGTCGATGGGCCGCGAAGACTCGGCCAGATCCATCATGCGCGAATAAATGCGCCGATGCGAATCGATGGAAAAGTCTTCCGGCCTCAGATGTTCGGCGGCATCGTTGAAGGCGTGATTATCCAGCAGCACCGCGCCGAGGATGGAGCGCTCGGCTTCAATGTTCGCCGGCAAACGGCCAATGCTGGTTTCGAGAGTCGCCACGATGTTTAAGTGAGTGCGTTGCATCGTAATCCATTTCCGCCTGTGGACGTATGAGGAGCGCAGCAGGAAAACCGGGCCCGAATAGACTATTTTCGCCGCGCCGAGTTCCCGTGCAATTCCACGTCCCACGTAGGGACAGACGCCCTCGGGAGCCTGCCTTTGTTTTGCCGAAGCCCCGAGCGAAGCCGAGGGGGAGTCGAAGGCCCCGCCGAGCAAAGCTCGGCAGTCTCTTCACCCGCAGTATGCCACAAGGCGAAGAAATAGCAAATATCGCCGGCAAGGCGTCCGAGTTTGCACGTGCAGACGCGGCCCAGCCCGCGAAGCTGACCGGCGCTTTGCTGATTATGGATTAACTGGAAGTTTGCGCTCGCGCATTGGTACAATGACGTAACTCGGGAGGTACGCTATGTGCCGCCGCTTCGCTCTCAGCCTCTTCTTGTTAGTAACTCTGCTTGTAACCTGTGCCCTCGCCCAGCGTGGCGGCGGTGGACGTGGATCGTCCACGACGGCCCCTGCTTACGTAGGGCCTCAACCCTCTACTCCCTCTAGCTCTGTTGTCTCGGCCGCGCATGCCGACGATGAGAAGAAGATTGACTTCAGGTCGCAGACCGTGCTGGTGCAGGTGCCGACGATCGTTGTCGACAAAGCCGGTAATCACGTCCACGACCTGAAAAAGGAAGACTTCAAACTCGAGGAAAATGGTAAAGAGCAGAAGATTGCCGTCCTGGAAGAAGTCACAGCCACCAACGCGCGCCTGACGCAAGCCACCAATCCGCCGGGAACGTTTACAAACGTGACGGAGAACGGAAACGCGCCGCGCAACGTAGTCGTGATCGCGCTTGACACGGTGAACACGCCGTTTCTCGATCAAGCTACTGGACGAAAGCAGCTCATCCAATACCTCGCCGATAACCTGAATTCGGTGCCGGTGCTGGCGATGGTCATAATCGGCGGCAACGGAGTGAGGACCATCAGCGGCCTGACCAACGATCCCGACGTGCTGCTGGCTGCGCTCAAGAAAGTTCGCGGTGAGTTGCCCGCCCTGCAGGGAATCGATGTCGATTCGCAGGCTTTGGCCGCCACCAGCGGCGCAAATACCGGAATCGGTACGATCATTTCTCCCGCCGGAGGAGGCATCGGAGGAGACCCTGCAGCCGCGATCAGGCAATTCGTGGTGCAAGGCGAGGCGACCGTCAATGGCTACGTGCAGACGCGCGCCATTGAAAACACCATGCAGGCGTTTCTGAGCATAGCCTGGTCGCTTTCCGGAGTTCCCGGAAGGAAATCTCTTATTTGGGCGACGGGCGGCTTTCCCTTCATCATGGATTCTCCCTCGGCCGTGCCCGGCGGATACCTGTCGGTGTTGTACGAGCGAGCCATGGAAGCTCTGAATGACGCCCAGATTTCGGTCTACCCAGTCGACGTTCGCGGCTTGGTGAACACCTCGGCCATTGCCGATTCAACCCGCCATGGAACCGTGAGCGGACAGGGCATGGCAGTCAGGAATACAAACCGCGCCTGGCTGCAAGGTTCGAAGGTCGACACCCTGAAGGATTTTGCCGAGATGACTGGCGGCAAAGCGTATTACAACACCAATAATCTCGCCACGAGTTTCAAGCGCGCGGTGGACGATTCCACTTCGTATTATCTGATCGGCTATTACCTGGACACGCATAATACCAAACCGGGCTGGCGAAAATTGAAGGTCAAGGTGGAGCACAAGGATGTGGAAGTGCGGGCGCGATCCGGCTTCCTGGTGACCAGTACCACGATGAATCCCGAGCTCACCCAGCAGGCCGATATCGGTTTTGCCTTGAAGTCCCCCTTCGACAGCACTGGAATTCCTTTGTCGGTGCAATGGCGCGGAACGGCTCCCGATGGAGACAAAAAGAAGGTTGGATTTTTGCTGCACCTGCCAGCCACGGGCGTGACCATCTTAAGTGACAGCAACGGTTACAACGTAGATTTCATGGCGCAAGCCGTGAAGAATGACGCTCCACCGACCAACGTGGGAAGCACCGCCAAGGGCACATTCACCGCCGAAGCTCTGACCAAGGTCAAATCCGATGGAATTTTTTACAACAGCTCGTTCCATCTTCCTCCCGGCGATTATCAGGTGAAGTTTGTAGTCCGGGATAACTTGAGCGGCAGGGTCGGCAGCGTGAGCGCCCCGCTGACGGTGAACTGACACTTTGCTCACCGCCAGGGTCAGAAAGTTCATGGTAAACATTCTTAGAGAGAGCAAGCGATCCCGCTAGACCCGCAGCTCGACCACGGTAGCCCCGCCGCCGCCTTCATTGCTAGGCGGTTCGATCACGGACTCCACGTGCGGATGCTTCTTCAAATACTGACGCAGGGCTTTGCGCAGAATCCCCATCCCGCTGCCGTGGACGATGCGCACGCGTTGCATGCCGGCGAGAAACGCGCGGTCGACAAATTTTTCAACTTCGCTCGTAGCTTCGTCGACGGTGCGTCCGATGACGTTAATCTCGCCGGGCATGTTGAACCTGCCCGCTTCGTTTTGCAGCGAAACGCTGATGCCGCGCGAGCGCGCCGCCTGCACCGGCGTCTCGGAACCGCGAGCCTGCGCATTCGCCATCACTTCGGCGATATCTTCGCGGGCAATCCGCATCTTCATTGAGCCGATTTCGACATCGAAGTGGTTGTCGCCAATTTTCTTTTTGACGACAGCGGCGCGCCCCATCGACTTGAGCTTCACCGTATCGCCTTCGGAGACGTGCTTCACCAGACTGGGCTGGGCATTTGGGTCGCCGCGATCGGCGCCGGTCGCGTGCGCAACTACCGTGGCATCGAATTGCTCGCGAAATTCGCGGCGCATTTTCGCAATGCGGCGTTCGGCGTCTTTCGATAACTTCTGCGCCGCGGCGCGCTCCTGCACGGCATTCACAGTTTCGCGAGCTTGATATTCGAAGTCGCGAAACAGAGCTTCGAGCTTCGCCTCCATCTCGCGAATCTTGCCGTGCTGTTCTTTGCGGCCCTCGGTCGCAAGATGCGACTTCTCGCGCTCAAGCTCCTGCTCGCGAGCTTTCATGCGCGTTCGCTCAGCTTCCAGATCACGCAAGTCGGAGTGCAGACGGTCGAGGAAGCGCGCCACGTCCTGCGTCTGCGACCCGAGGCGCGAGCGGGCTGACGTGATAATCGCGGGATTGAGGCCGAGGCGCTGGGCGATGTTGATTCCGGCGGATGCGCCGGGAACGCCGATCTTCAGTTCATAAGTCGGTTGCAGCGTGGCCTCGTCGAAGCCAACCGATGCGTTGATGACTCCCGGTGTGTTCGCGCCATAGACTTTGAGCGACGTGTGATGGGTCGAGATCACGATCATGCATCCGACTTTGCGAAAGTGCTCGGCGATGGCGACAGCCAGCGCGGCGCCTTCTTCGGGATCGGTCGCCGAACCAAGTTCGTCGAGCAAGACCAGGGAATCCGCGGTTGCAGTACGCGAGATGAAATCGATGTTGGTCACATGCGCCGAAAACGTCGACAGATTCTGTTCGATCGATTGATAGTCGCCGATGTCGGCCAGAATGGCGTCGAAAACCGGCAGGTCGGCGCGGTCGGCGGGAACGGGAATGCCGGACTGCGCCATCAACGCAAGCAGGCCCAGGGTTTTCAGGGAGACGGTTTTGCCGCCGGTGTTGGGGCCGGTGATGACCAGTTGGCGGTGGTCGCCTTCGAGTTCGATGCTGATGGGAACTATCTTTGGATTTGCGCTCTTTGATTTTAGATTGCGCTCGAGCAATGGATGCCTGGCGCGGTGCAGGATCAGCCCGGGCTGTGCCCGGCTGGTCACGTGGGGACGGACGCATTCGTCCGTCCAGTCTTGCCTGTTCGGCGTCTCTTGCTCGATCTCCGCTGCCGCTTCTTCCGACAGCGTTACCGCTACGCAGTTGTAGTCTTCGGCAAAGCGGGCTTTGGCGAATTGCAGTTCCAGTTCGGCGAGTACGTCGGCGGCGGCCAGGATCGCGTCCGCGTTCTCTCCAATCTGCCGCGTCATCTCCAGGAGGACGCGATGCACCTCGGCTTGTTCTTCATCGAGCAGGCGGACTAACTCATTATTTTGCTCAATGGTTTCGAGCGGCTCGACAAAGACGGTCTGTCCGCTGGAACTCGCGCCATGAACCACGCCCTGCACGCGGCGTTTCTGCTCGACCTTCACCGGAATCACAAAACGCTCACCGCGAATGGTGATCAGTTCGTCCTGCACGGTGCCGCCCTCGGCGAGCTTGCGCAAGTAGCCGCGCAGCGACTCCTGAATCTGGCGCTTTTGTTTTTCGATCTCGCGACGAATGCGGCTGAGTTCGGGAGACGCGCGATCGTCCAGCGTGCCATCGGGCAGAATCTTGTTGCGGAAGGCGCGCAGGAACGCCGTGAAATCCTGGATGCCCGCGGAAAGTTCGATGACGCCAGCCCAATCGGAGCGCATCGCCGCTGGCGGCTGATGCACGATTTCGCGCCACTCGGCGCCCCGATCGGCGACGAGGACAACATCGCGGATCTCGGTGGTTTCGAGAGCCGCTCCGCCGATGCGCGATTTTTCGATCAGCTTCTGGACTTCGGGCAGCCCGGCGAATTCAAAGCGTCCACCCACCCGGCGATACTCGCGGATTTCGGTAGTAAGCTGCTGCTGGGTTCGAATCCAGGCGTGGTCGAGCGACGGCAGAAGTTCGGCGATGCGGCGCTGGCCGAGAGGCGAAGAGGCATAGCCGGCCAGCAGATCGCGCAGCGTTTCGAACTCAAGCAGGCGCGCACTGCTGTGGGTCACGGGATTGGGCACCGAGGCCATTCGTCTTGATGTTACAACGAGGGAAGATTTCGGAGTGGAGGTCAAGGGTAAGAGAGTCAAGGGTAAGAGAGTCAAGGGTCAGAAATTAGATTGCAGCCGTAGTCCGCGGGGCTCAACCCCGTTGCTGTTGCAAGATGGTAGAGCTACAATCGGCCAACGGCCCCGTAGCTCAATTGGATAGAGCATCAGACTTCGGATCTGAGGGTTGGGGGTTCGAGTCCCTCCGGGGTCGCCACCCAACAAAGTTGGCGACATTCCCGCGCACGGCAGTTTCTTCGCGCACCGCCTAAAAGGGCAGTCAGATTGAGATGTCCACAACCTCGCTGAACAGTTTGCGGACAAAACTCCGATTCGAGCAGGGTTTGGGAAGGGCGCGACTTCAGTCGTGCCGTAAGTCGTTAATCGCGCTTTAGCGCCCGAGGTGAGCGTTTTCCCCCTCCAACGACCTTTCCGCAAGCTGTGAAGCGATGTCCCGAGCCAGGGACTGCCGGCACCTGCACTCTGGTTACTTGCTGCTGGCGTTGTTTCGCGCTGCAATGGCACTTGGGGACAAATTATGGGACGCGTATTGGGGTTTGTGGGCACCCTGGTCACTATGGCAATCGCGATGTACATCTATTCTTTGCAGGTCAAGACGCTGAATCCCGGGGCGGGGACCGGGACCGGCGATCCTCAAGAGATGGCCGTGATTACGGGCGTGAAGAACGATCTGATCGGCATCGCCAATGCGGAGCGCGGATACCTGGCGTCGCAGGGCAAGTATGCGTCGCTCGATGAGCTGATTTCAGGCAACTACATCACCATCAAAGGGGAACGTCCGCCCTACACTTACGATGTGGAAACGACCTCCGGCAGTTTTCGGGCGACGGCTACGCGCAGTACGAAAGGCTCTCCGGCACAGCTCTGGATCACGGAATCGATGCAGGTGCAAGCGTCGGACTGAAGCGCTCTCGACGGTCAGTCGCTAAAAGGGGCCCGCCGGGTCCGAGATGTAGCGGCATCGCTGAAGAGCTTGCGGAAAAAGTCCGTCTTGGGGTTGTTTTTGGGTGGCGCAGCGGTTTACCGCTGCGATATCCGGCTTGTTTTCAGCGACGGCTTTAGGCGCTGAGGTGAGACGCGGCGGCAAATGGCATCTTTTCCGCAATCGCTGAGCGATGCCCTGATACGAGCCTTGCTTTTCAGGTTTTTTTCCACTCCGTCAGGGACATGAGTTCGTCCATAATTTCCTGCAATCTTTGCAGTCGGCGTTCCTGGTCGGAGGCTCCGATGAGTTTTTTGCCACCCTGCAGGTATTGGCGATTGGCTTCACTGATTTCCGCGATCTCGGCTCGCAACCTGGCAACGCGCTCTTTAACGGACTGTGGCATAGCAATAGGCTAGCAGAGAAAGATTAGCAAAGCATTTCACCCTTTCGTCAAGTGTCTCAACAAGCTGTGAACCCGTGCAGGAAATCAGTTGGACAAAAAGCCGCCTCAAACTACCCACCACCGGCCTCTCAATGTCATTGACAGCAGCGCAGCAGAGCCGTTAGGCTCGTCAACTGAGGCGGGAACCGGCTATCCCCGAGCCGGCAGATGGCACCCGAAGCATCGGTAGTTTGTGCGTCACGCATCTGGCACCTACACTGAATCCTCCGCCTCATCATTTCATTTCCGAGGTTGACCCTAATGAGCGCTCTCCAACACTTCCTGTCCTGCAGCCGTGTACGATGCCTGATAGTTTTGACGGCCGCCATGGTATTCGCAGTTTTTGCCCAAGCCCAAGTGACCCTCACGCAACTGAGTGAAGACACCTTCACCGATTCTCCCAGCCAGCACGATACCGAGGTGGAACCGGGTACGTTCACCTACGGGTCGACGATTGTAACCGCATTTCAGGTAGCGCGAATTTTTGGTGGAGGAGGCGCCGATGTTGGCTTCGCGACCTCGACCGATGGCGGCACGACGTGGACCAATGGCTATTTGCCGGGAATTACGATTTACGAAGGCGGAGCGAATTCGGCCGACAGCGACGCATCCCCGGCGTATGACGCCATGCATGGTGTTTGGCTCATCTCGACACTGCCCATCGCCGAGAGCGGCAATACGGAGGTAGCGGTCAGCTCATCCACCGACGGTATCCATTGGAACGACCCCGTCGTCGTCACCGGTTCGAGCGCCGCCGATAAAAACTGGATTGTCTGCGACAACACCAAGACCAGCCCCTATTACGGTCACTGCTATTCCGAGTGGGACAACACCAATGATGGCGACCTGATCCAGATGAGCACTTCGACCGACGGCGGGCAAACCTGGGGGCCGGCCATGGGTACGGCCGGGAATGACTTCGGCATCGGCGGTGTGCCGCAGGTGCAGCCGAAGGGTACGGTGATTGTCCCGATCAACGGATTCAATGAGAACGTGATCGCGTTCACCTCGACTAATGGCGGCGCCAGCTGGACGAAAGCGGTGAACGTGGCCAGCGATATCAGTCACGCTGAAGATGGAGGAATCCGCAGCGGGGGCCTGATCTCATCGGCCATCGATGCCAAAGGCAAGGTGTATGTGCTGTGGTCGGATTGCCGCTACCGCTCCGGCTGCTCGTCGAACGACATCGTGTACACCTCGTCGAGCAACGGGACGAAGTGGTCGGCGGTGAAGCGGGTGCCGATCGATCCGGTGAGCAGCACGGTCGATCATTTCATCACCGGCGCCGCGATTGCGCCGGGCACCAAGGGAGCCAAGGCGAACCTCGCTCTTGTTTATTACTATTACCCCGTGTCGAACTGCGGGAACGACTGCTCGCTCTACGCCGGATTCATTCAGTCTTCCACGGCAGGCAAGACGTGGACCGCGCCCGAAGAACTGGCCGGTCCCATGCAGCTGACGTGGCTGCCGGAAACGTTCTCGGGAACCATGGTGGCGGATTACGTCTCGGTGGGATTCGGGGGCGGCAAGGCTTTCCCGGTGTTTGCCGCGGCGCAGGCGAAATCGGGATCTCTTTTTCAGGAAGCGATCTACACCACCGCATCGGGCCAGGATGCCTCGACGCCCGAGACAGAACCGATGAGTGCGCTCGGAGATGTTCCAGTGCCGAACGCGCATTCCGATCACGGGCCGAGGGAATACCTGGATCAGGAGCACCGGATCCCGATTACCGGGCAGCGTCCGCCGGAGCGCGATTAGAACGAGGTGGGGAGTGAGAGGTCAGATTGCTGAGGTGTAACCCTTGGGTTTAACCCTCTGTGATCTGACCTCAGACCTTTGACCTATGTTTGCTCGCTGGCTTTGCGCGGCGATATAGTTACAGGTACAACTCTTGCGGGTTCCCTTATGTTCACAGACTTTACTGTTACCGACCGCTGGACGAAAAAGCAGGTGCACTGCCTCTATCAGGCGCTGGTAGTCGCCATTGCCACGCGTCATGCGGACGCGGTGGACATCAAATTCCTGGTGGACGGGCGCCCGGTGTGGGTCGCTCTGCCGCATCCCGCCTGGGTGGAATACAAGAAGCGCACCGGGAAAGTGATCACCGATGCTCTGGCGAAAGCAATCGCCGGCCATTTTCTGAAAACGGCTTTGGAATCGGGCGAAGGCTTGGGCCGCGAAATGTATGCGCTCTCCATCGAAGAGACTCTTAAACACCTGGAAGGCGTAGTGGCGGAGGTCGAGCCTCCGGTGGCAGCGACGCGCTAGTTTGGAAAAAACTGCGAATTCACCGCCGAGACGCCGAGGTCGCCGAGAATTAAATTCAAAACCCGCGCAACCTCGTATGTCTTTCCCACTTTCTAAAGGTTTTCTCGGCGCACTCGGCGTCTCGGCGGTGGACGTGCGTCTTGTGCTTAAATCAAGACATGTTTGCTCGCAAACTGCGCGTGGAATACCAGCACGAAGGGCAGCTTCACCCTTGTCCGCTGAAATGGCTCGACAATTTCGCCATGCGCAACTTCACCAACGCATCGGTGTTTGACGACACGCTGCCGGTGGCCGACGGGTGTCTGGAGATTGGAACCCATGTCCCGCTCGAGCAACTGCGGGACGCGATGGAAGACTGGTTTCGCCGCAAGAGCTATCTGCCTAAGGACGCGACTGTGGTGCTGACCCCGAGCTAGAGTCCGGGAACGACAACTCAGGCGCGGCCGCGGTCTGCGCTCCATCGGCCGCCGAGAACGCGATGGGTGGCGGCAAAAAGCCCGGTGCTTCGATCGTCCTTGCTTCGATCGGCGGCAGCGGTTCGTCTTTGTGCATTGCCGGGAACTTGCCGTAAGTCATGCCGCGCCACAACCACTCCATCGGACCAAAGCGGTATCGCTGCAACCACCAATTGCTGAATACAACCTGCGCTCCATAAAGAATGAACGTGAGCACGAGGCCGATGGCCGGTCCAACGCGTCCATAGAGACCGGTGGTGTAGCGATAAAAGAACAAGGTGCAAACCACCGACTGCATCAGGTAGTCCGTCAACGCCATCCGCCCCACCGCGGCGAACGGGAGCAGGAAGCGCCGCTTATCTGCATTCATGAAGAGCAGCGCCAGCCCTGTCATATAACCCGCGCTCAAAATGTGCGCTCCTGGCAAAAAGAGAACTCCCGCCGAAAACGCCCAAACCGAGACGACGCCGGGAGGAACGATCAACCTCAAGCTCGCCCCGTAGAGGTTGATAATGAGGCCCACCGGAATGCACCACGCGCACACGCGCTTGAATATCGGCCTGTATTCGTCGAAGCGCTGCAGGACGCCGGCTCGCCACACCCACATGCCGAGCAGAAATAGCGCCACTGCATAAATGGCGAAAAGCTGAGTGGGCAGCGCCTGTTTCCATTCCACCCAGTTTTGCGCCAGGATCTGCTTCACGGTTCCGTGCGCATAGATGCTGATGATGGCGTAGAACTTCTTCACGTCCGGGGGCTTGGGTTCCATCCAATGAAAACGGAAGCGGCTGTAGTAGATCCCGAGGAGAACCGAGCTGATGACGATGGGCAACGAGAATAATCCACCGGCCCACCACAGCAATGTCTTCTGCTGGCGCTTGCGGAAGAGCAACAGAATTGCGCCCGATATCGAATAGGTCAGCAGAATGTCTCCACCCCAGATCAGCAGCCCGTGGATGATCCCGAACAGAGCGAGCGCAAGCAGTCGTCGCGGATAGAAGCCCAGGAAGCGTACGCCGCGCGCTTCCGCCCGGCTCATCTGCATGGCAAAGCCCAAGCCAAACAGAAACGAAAAAATGGTGACGAATTTCCCCTGAATAAAGGCATCGACGAAGAACTGGGCTGCGGTGTCGGCGTGGCCGGGAAAGAGGGCTCGGATGTTGTCGTAGGCCTCCAGAGGCGCGAAGAACGCGCGCATGTTCGCAGCCAGAATTCCAAACAGCGCCATGCCTCGCAGAACATCGATAAAAGCGATGCGCTCGGAAAGGCTGACCGGGCCGACCCGCTGAGCTTCTAGCTGCATGTGCCACCTCGCACCGGCAATAATGACACGGACAGCCGGAGTGGAGTCAATCGCCAATTTCTTGCTTCGGGCGCAGGTGCGCCGCTGCATGAGAGGGCGAAAGTCATCTGCGTTAACCGTCGTCGCGGCATCTTAGACTCCTCGGAAGCCAGACACTTCTTGCTTTAAGAGATCGTACGAAATGGTGGGTCGGCGAGTTCCCCTGGACTGGGACCTTTTTTTTCAGGGCAAGCTTTTTCCGTCCATTTCATTCATGATTTTTGTAACTTCGTTCAGTTCCGCCAGTTTGCGGCGCCGGAGCCAAGCCACCCAGTACCAGATCACCGGATATTGCATGAGCGTGCAGACAACCAGCAACACCACCCAAACCTTGGGATGAGCCTTCACGTCCTGCCCGATGGTCGCCCAATTGGCGGCGGTAAGAGCAGCACAAAAAATAATCCAGCCGAGTGTCAGATAGACTGATATGCGAAGCAGCCGGATTCGTGCGGTGACTCTTTTGTGCCAAAGTTCCACGAAGGCACGGGTTGACTGGGTCTGAGGACGCCACGTTCCGCGCGAAAACCATATCCGAAATGCGACCGCTACGAAGACTAAGACGCAGATGCCGGTCGACCAGCCTGTTCCCATCCAGGTCGATTGATGCCGCATGAGCACGGCGAAGATCAAAAGCCCGAAGAACGCGATTGCGGACAGGAGATTGCCCAGCACGAAGCGCCGTTCCTGGCGCTTGATCCTCTGCTGGACCTTGTGCTCGAATTCGGCTGGCGGCTCGGCGACGCTGCTCCATTGTTCGCGCCAGGTATCAAGTTCGCGGTCATTCGTATGAGTCCCAGTATGAGTCACGTTCTCTTCAGTCATGGTCTCTCTCCCAACGCATCCTTCAGAGCTTTTCTGATCCGGGTCAGACGCACCGCCACATTGTTTTCCGTAATACCCATCACTTCCGCGATTTCCGCGTGCGACAGGCCTTCCAGCGCGAGCACGATCATCTGCCGGTGAGTTACCGGCAGGGATTGAATTGCCGACATAAGCCGCGCCCGCTGATCGGTTCGCGCCACCTGCTCCTCAAGATGGGGCCGTGGATCAACCGGCTGTTCGGACTCTTCGAGTTCCTCCAGCGGCTGATGAGGCGGTCGTCGTCTGCCTACATGGGTGAGCCCGCGATTGTGAGCAATGCGGTACACGAATGTTCTCTCCGAGCAGTCGCCACGAAAATGAGCCAATGCTTGCCAGATGGCCAGCGCGATCTCCTGTACCAGTTCTTCCCTGACGCTGGCCACCGCCTCATAACTGAACGCCAACCGCGAGATGGCCGCCCCGTACTCACTGAGAATGCGAGCGAACTGCGTTTCCAAGGCTTCGCGGTGTTCGCTCACGATTGTGACCTGGCCAGCGAATCGATCTGTGACTGAATCGGCATAGTTCATTCGGGCACCAACGTAACAAGCAAAGCGTACGAAGATCTCCGAGACTGCTATGACATCACGAGAACGTCGCCGGCATCGACTGCGGTCGCTGAACCTGATATCGAATCTCGCGATGATGACGGCTGAAAATCACAGCCACCACCAGTAATGCCAGCGGCGTTAAGAAACTGGCCTCAGGACCAACTATCCCGCCGGTGAGCCACTGCGGCCCGCTTAAGGCGGAGTCGAGCAGATTGTGATAGGGCACGATGCCGCTGTCAGGAACTCCGTAAAACATTTGTCCCCAGTCGTAGCCTAAATGAAAGCCGACCGCACACCAGAGATTCCCGGTGCGCCGCAGGAACAGGCAGAGGAGGAGCCCGAACAACACAACCGTGGCTGAGCCTCTCACATTTTCATTCGAATTGAAGAAGTGGCCAAAGCCGAACAAGGCGGACGTTACGAATGCCGCCGGCCAGAAGCCGATGCCGGAGGCGAGCGTGTATTGGATGTATCCGCGAAACAGGAATTCTTCAACCAGTCCGGCGAGGAGGAACGCGATGCCCCACCCGGCGAGCGAAGACACAATTGCTGCCCCGTGCAGAGCCAGGCCAGCAATACGGAACCCGTGGAGCAGGAAGATCGTCAGTAGGGTGCCGCTGATCGCGAGAAAGCCCATCGAAGACCCGATCCAGAAATCTTTTCTCAGAGCCTGGCGTAGGGGCAAACCGTATTCGCTGAATTTGCGATGCTCAACTTTGCTCATGATCACGGCAGCGCCGCAGAGAAACAGCAAGGTGATCGCTTCCGACTCGCCCATCACCAGCGGCGTGATCGTAATGTGGCTTTGGTTCCTGTACTTCTCCCGAAAGCCTTGCGGGCCGCCTGCTTTGATGAGAACGAAGCTTCCAAATAGAACGGCAAACAAGGCTAGGAACAGGAGCAGGCGCCAGCCCGCCCGCAAACCGTTGGGCCCGACAAAGATTGGCTTCAACCCGAATGTGAGACGAGAACTTGGCGGGAAAGATTCAGTCGATAATACGGGCACGTTTTCAGCGGCTTTGAGTTGATTTGCAATGGTCATTTTTTTTCTCCTGGATCAAGAATGGTCCGGTTCTCAGCCGTCCCTATACAGGTAGTCCCAGATGCGCAGAAAACCTTACAAATCGGATCGGCCCTCGTGATAAGATCCCCGGAGCGCAAAGGGCGCATCCGGTCCGCGGAAAGGACAGAAGTCCACCTGATCGCAACAATCCGTCATCACGAACTAACTTTCTGCCCATCAATGCGGACCGGGGCATACGAAAGGAAGTTCGTCATGCCGGTAAGACCGCTCCCATCGCATCCCAACCTCGACCATCTCAAGTATCAAGCGAAGGACTTGCTCAAGGAGCATACCGCCCACACTCCAGCAGTAGCCCAGCGGATCAGGGAATTTCACCCGCGCTTTGGCCGGGCCACGGACGCTGAAATCTTCGACGCTCAGCTAAGCCTTACCGATGCGCAGCTCGCCATCGCACGCGAGTATGGATTTCCGAGTTGGGCGAGATTGAAAACGCATATAGCAAAACCGGCGCTCGCCGATCAACTGCATCGGCCTCATCACGAGCGCATTGAAGACGCAACCTTTCGTCGCGCCGTGGAACTCCTCGATGCCGGTGACGCAACTGGTTTGCGCGCGCACCTCCATCAACATCCGTATCTTGTGCATCAGCATGTAGCCTTCGAAGGCGGAAACTATTTTCGCAATCCCACACTTCTAGAATTCGTGGCAGAGAATCCGGTTCGCCATGGCACTCTGCCCGACAACATTGTTCAGGTGGCCAAGGTCATTCTCGATGCGGGCGTTGAGCAATCCGCAGTGGCAGTGAATGAGACGCTCATGCTGGTTTCGACTGGCCGTGTGCCGTGGGAATCTGGCCAGCAACTTCCGTTAATCGATCTCCTTTGCGATCGCGGAGCGGATCCCAACAGCGCGATTCACGCAGCGGCGCTGCATGGCGAGTTCGACGCGGTGAACGCTTTGATCAGGCGCGGCGCTCGAATCGATTTGCCGGTGGCAGCCGCCCTGGGGCGCATCGAGGATTCCCGCCGGTTGCTTGCGGGGGCTAGCAATGAGGATCGACACTTGGCGCTTACTTTGGCAGCGGATTATGGTCACGCAGAGATCGTGCGATTGTTGCTTGACGCGGGCGAAGATCCAAACCGATACAACCCGGTGGGAGGCCATTCCCATACGACACCGCTGCACCAAGCCGCTGGCCGTGGCCATGATGAAGTAGTCCGTCTTCTCGTCGAACGCGGCGCGCGATTGGACTTGAAGGACATTCTCTGGCGTGCTACGCCAGCCGATTGGGCGCGACACGCAGGCGGGACAGAAATCGAAGCCTATCTTCGCCGCAAGATGGGTGGCGAGAAGGCGGGATGAGACAAGGTGAGGTCGGGGGTTTGAGGTCAGATTGCAGAGTTTAACCTGCGATAGCTAAGACCTGACCTTGCACACCCCGAATGTCGGATGGTCGTTACTGGCAGGGCGTCAACCATTGGCGTGCGCCGAGGAATACAATATCGCGGGCGGAGGAACTAATGCGGCTAAATCGAGTGGTTGCAGGTCCGGCTCTATTTGTTGTCTTGCTGCTAAGCGGGCGACTGCTGTTGCAGCACGCATTCGCTCAGGCAAAGGGCAACTCAGGCAATCAGGAGTCACTCATTCCAGAGGGCCGGAGGAGACCCGCACCCAATTTCATCCTTACAGATGCGAAGGGAGACACGATCAATCTGTCGACCTACAAGGGAAGGGTTGTTCTTCTGGATTTCTGGGCGACCTGGTGTGGCGGATGTAAAACGGAAATCCCGTGGTACATGGAATTTGACGCAAAGTATAAGGATCGCGGTCTCGCCGTGATTGGCGTGTCGATGGATGAGGACGGATGGAAAACTGTGAAGCCCTTTCTAGCTTTGGACAAGGACCCGGAAACTGGCGGACACACGGCAATGAAGTACCCAGTTGTAATTGGCAGTGATAGCTTGGCAAAGCAGTATAACCTCACGAGCATGCCCATGACGTTGTTGATTGATCGAGAGGGGCGCATCGCTGTATCTCACTCGGGGATGGTGGGCAAGGACGATTGGGAAAGCAAAATCCGATCTTTACTGAAATAGAGCTGAGCGATGTGGTTGCGACGCAGTCTTGTCACTTGGCGATGAATCCCGATAGCACTCAAAATCCCTGATCGGATATCTGTCTGTGTCCGATACGTGGGGACTTGTCAGTCCTGTCCGCAAGGTCGAGCTCGAAGTATCACAATTAGAGTTTTTACTTCTGCAATCTGACCTCTCCCCGCAAACACACGGCTTTACTTGCTGTATTGATTCCGCCGCTTGTCTTCGTGACGCTCGATGCCCAACTGGATCAGCCGGTCAATCAACTCCGGGTACGGCACGCCCGATGCCACCCACATCTTCGGATACATGCTGATGGCGGTAAACCCCGGCATGGTATTGATCTCGTTGACAAAAATCCTGCGCGATTTCGGGTCCATCAGAAAATCGACGCGCGCGAGGCCGGTGCAATCGACAGCTTGGAACGCCGCAATCGCCAGCCGCTGCACGGTTTTCATTTCCGCTTTCGTTAGCTTCGCGGGAATCACGGCCTCCGAGCCTTCCACCAGATACTTTGCGTCGTAGTCGTAGAACTCCTTGCAGGGAATGATTTCTCCCGCAATCGACGCCTTGGGATCGTCGTTGCCGAGCACGGCGCACTCGATTTCGCGCGCCTTGTTCTTTTTTCCGCCGACGCCTTCTTCAATCACAATCTTGCGATCGAACTTCGCCGCCTCCGCAATGGCGGGACCAAGTTCCTTGCGCTCATGCGCCTTCGAAATTCCGACCGACGATCCCAGATTCGCCGGCTTTACGAACACCGGATACTTCAGCTTGCTCTCGACCAGTTTCGCGACTTTCTTGGGCTCGCGCTCAAACTGGCTGCGCAACACAGTCACGTGTTTCACGATGGGTAATCCCGCGGCGCGAAACAAAGACTTCATGATGTCTTTATCCATGCCCGCGGCCGAGCCCAGCACGCCAGCGCCGACGTAAGCGATGTCGGCTAGTTCGAGCAGGCCTTGAATCGTGCCGTCTTCGCCAAAGGTTCCGTGGAGCACAGGAAAAATGACATCGACGTTAATGGCCCGATCGGCAGCTCGGCGGAGCGCGGAAGCATCGGTTTGAAATGGCGCCAGTCCAGCCTCGCGCCGCGACGGTTCTGGAGGAACCACCACCGACGCGCCCGCAGCCAGCACCGCCGCTCCCGGAGTAGCCTCCGGATCGCCCGCCCGAAGCGCAGTTGCCTGTGTCGCGCGGACACTCTTGTCCGCGTTTTGCTCTTGGTTCGTGCCCTGCAGCAATCTCTCGGCGTGTTCCGCCGTCAGCCAGCGTCCGTCCTTAGTAATGCCGATGGGCACCACGTCATATTTCGTTTTATCGATTGCGTTCACAACGGACGCTGCCGACAGCAATGACACTTCGTGCTCGCCACTGCGTCCGCCAAAAAGAATGCCCACCCGGAGTTTTGCCATAACGTTTCAGTCTGGCTCGCCCCGTGTTTTCCGTCAATTCCAGAGGTGGTTCCAATACTTAACGACAGAGAGCACCGAGGAACACAGGGGACTGCAGTGAAGCTCGCTCTGTCGATTTCCCCTGTGTTTCTCTATGCGCCCTGTGGTTAAGGTCGTGTTTTCCCCATGCTGCCGGCTTGGGCTACTGCCGATTGCGGAGCGCCAGAGATGTGTCCACGGGTTGAGGCGGCGGCTCGGAGAGTTCATGTTCGATGTGGTTCTGGAGGAGGTCCCATTGCGAGCGCAATAACATTTCCTTGATAGTAAACTTCGATTCCTTGCGAGCGTCGTCCACGCGGATCGCCAATTCCTTGTTCTCAAAACGGAAGTCGATGACTTCGGCGAGCGGCACCAGTTGGTTGGATGACTTGCCCACGATGACAAACACGACCTTGTCGGTCAAGAGCGTGTATTCGGGACAACTGTCTTCAATCCCGACTTGCTGCGGCGGACCGAACTGGTTCATGAAGCCGCGGTGCATGAGCTGGCAGTCGCCCATGTGCATACGAACCACCGTTCCCTGCCGATAAGCGCCGATCGGCGCTGCGAAGGCAAGCGTCATGCAACTCAAGACGAACATCAAAAACAAGGTGGATTTCATAAATCTCCAATCTGTCGTTTCTAAGTCACGGTTTTCAAATCACGGTCTCCCAATTACCGATCGCTGGGGTCGTAGTTGTAACCGCCTCGGCTGTGAAAAGTAAGGTTGAGGTTGTGGGTCGGCATAAGCCGAAGCGAATGGAATCCAGCCTGATGGCTGGGCAAATCGTAGGTGACTACATAAGAAGCGCGCAGATCGTCGAGCACAGCGGTCAATACCGCGGCCGAGTCTTCCGGCCGAGCATGCTGCGTCCGGAGAGGAAAATACCGCCCTCCCGTGGCGCTTGAAACCTGACGCAAAAAAATGCTGCCCGCGGTCGGAGTCTGCGCGTTGCCCATATCCACGGAATAGATCAAGGCGCCCGCGTCGAGCGCGGCTTGTACCGCCTCCCTGGCGGAATGCATGCTGAAGGTGTCGCAGCCGTCGGAAAACAGCAGCAGGACCGGACGGACTTCACTACGGCCAGCGCCGCGGTCGGCACGGCGATGAGTCGAGAGGAAATCGGCGGCGAAGATCAGCGCGTCGTACAGCGGCGTCGCGCCTCCGCTCTTTACCGCACGCAGTCGGGCCACATCGTCGGAAGCACGGCAGCCGCTCGTGCACAGGACGGCGGGTTGCACGCCACCATGCGCGCCCAGATTTCCGCCCAAAGTTCCGGCCAAAGTTCCGCCAAAGGACACTACTGAGATGTTGTCCTCGGCGATCGACTGCTCCCGCGCCACCAGTTGCAGCACATCGGCAATGGCGGTTCGAACCCGTGGCGCGACCGATTCGCTCAAGTCAACCAGGACGACGACATCGAGCGAATTTTCCTCGGAGTGCGCGAGGCTGCGAAAACTGCGCACCACCATTTCGCTGTCGACGACGGCAAAGTCCGATTTCGTCACGGCTTCCACCGGACGGCTATTCCCGTCGGTCACGAAAAACGTCACTCGTACTTCCGACACGGTGCTGCGAAACGTGGGCCCGTTGGAGGGAACGTCTCGGTCTTCAGCCCTCGCGGTGACCGGAAAGACATAAGCCACTGCGAAGAGGGCGAGCAGCGTAAAGCGAGTGTGGGGGAGGGTTAACATCTTCTTCATTAGGTCCATCGGCGAACGACGGAACACTCCCCAATTACTGTGGTTACCCATGGAGGTGACCATAAGGATGCTCAAGCTGGATTGGGTCTCGTATCAGGACGTCGCTCTTTATCATTTCCAACGTTTTCTGGCGGAGGAGATGAGGATTAGAGAGCGTTTCCGGGGAGCCGCTTGCCGTTCCTGCGCGCGAGCTTTTCGCGGACACCAGTGTCCGCGCCACGTGAGCTGTTTTAATCTCGGTCCTGCGAGTCGTCTTCTTCAGGTGTTCCTGGAGCCGGCTTTTGCAAGTCGATCATGGGCTGTCTTGCTTTCTTCAGTTGCTCGTTCAGTTCGGGAATCTCTTTGGACTTGAGCTGGCTCCACGCGGACAACTGCTCGTCGAGGGCCTTGTTCAGTTCGGCGAACACGGTGATTTGCTGGGTTGTCGGCGCGGCGTCGGCGGTATCAAGAGCGCTGACGAGCGCGTTGAACCCGCTATTCAGACGCGACAAGCTGCGGCCTGCGGGAGTACTCAGGTAGCGTGCGCCATAGCCTCCGGATTGGCCTTCGATGGGAGCCGCTTTTGCTTCCAGTTCATTCGCCATGATCGCGGTTAATCTCTCCTTGCTTCCGGCAGTGGCTGCGCCGGCAGCTTGATTTGATCCGCCAGTAAGCGCCTTCAACTGCGTTCGCAGGCTGCGGACTTGCTGCAGGGCTTCGTAGTCGCGGTGCAGAGCGTCGGCAATTTTGCGGTCGAGGTCGAATTGGCGCCGCAAATCCGAGGGAGACGTCTTGACCCGCGGATCCATTTTCACTTCGAGCGTCTGGGTGAAGCTTTTGCCGCCGACTGAGAGAATGACTTTGTATTCACCGGGCAAAACCGTCGCGCCCAAAGGGTAACGCGGCGTGTCGTGCAAGATGGCTGAGATCGGATAGTCGCGATCGAGCACGTCGGGCGCGGGATAGGTCAGGTCCCAGAGGAAGCGATGCATTCCCGGCGCCGCCGTCAAGGTTCGCGGCGGACGCACCCAGTACATGGGGACGTTGAGTTCCTTCGGATCAATGGTCTCGGGCTTATCGGCGCTGGAAAAGTGGCGAACGATTTTTCCCGACGAAGCATCGACAATTTCCAGCGTAACGGGACCGGAAGGTGTGGTTTTCAGCCAATAGTCGAGCATCGCGCCATCGGGAGGATTCTGTCCAGCAGGTTCTTCGGGAGGGAGCGGCGTGTCGGGGTTATTGTTGCGGCGCACACGATAGGTTAACTGGGGCTTGAAAAGATGCGCCGATGCACTCGCAACTTCGGAGTTGAACTGGCGCAGCGGCGTGATGTTATCCAGGATCCAGAACGAACGGCCGTGAGTTCCTACTACAACGTCGTCGTGATGAATGACCAGATCGCGGATCGAAGTGGGCGGAAGATTCATCTGCAACGACTGCCAATGGTCGCCGTCGTCCCAGGAGACGTAGACGCTGCGTTCGGTTCCGGCAAAGAGCAAGCCCTTGCGCTCGGGATCTTCGCGGACCGTGTTGACGGGTTCGTCGGGCAATCCGGTTACGATCTTCTGCCAACTCTTGCCGCCGTCGTGGGTGCGATAGATATAAGGATGCAGGTCGTCGAGGCGGAAGCGGTTCACGGCAGCATAGACGGTTGCGGTGTCGAAGTGCGAGGCGTCGAGCTGGGCGAGCTTGCTCCACGGAGTGAGTTCTGGAGGCGTAACGTTTTGCCAGTTCTTGCCGCCATCGCGAGTTACCTGGATTACGCCATCGTCGGTTCCGGCCCAGATCAGGTTGGCATCTTTCGGAGACGGAGCCAGCGAATAGATCACGCCGCGATGCTTGCCCTTGGCGGGATCGGCCTCGATAAATGGACCGAGAGTTGCGGGAACGCCCGGATCTTCGCGAGTGAGATCAGGGCTGATAACCTGCCAACTGTTGCCGCCGTCGCGCGTGGCAAAAAGCACGTTCGATCCCAGATACAACACGTGCGGATCAGCGGGCGAGAAAATCAACGGCGCAGTGCGATTCAAGCGGTACTCTCCGGTGCGCAGAACCACCGGCGAAACGTCGCGCGTCTGTCCTGTATCGCGGTCGAACACCGTAACTTTACCGCCGTAGATCAGGTTGGGATGCAGAGGGTCGGGCGCAACGTAGCCGTATTCTTCCACGCCTAAGGTGGTCCAGTCGCGGAATGTGATTTCGCCGAAGTCGCTGCGGCTGGCGGTGCCGACTGAACCGCTTTCCTGCTGTCCGCCGTAGACCCAGTAGGGAAATTGATCGTCGGTGATGACGTGATAGAACTGCGCCGTCGGCTGGTTGTACCACGAGCTCCAAGTCTGGCCGCCGTTTACGCTGATGGTTGCGCCTTGATCGACGGCGAGGGCGATGATGTCGGGAATCTCGGGATTGATCCAGATGGTGTGATAGTCGTCGCCTCCGGGAGCGCCTTTGATGGCGGTGAAGTTCTTGCCGGCATCGGACGAGCGGTAGGCAGAAGTGTTGGCCACATAAATCATGTCTCGGTTTCGCGGATCGACGCGCACGCAGCCGAAGTCGTCGCCGCGTCCCCAGATACGATCTTCATCGTTCACCAGTTGCCAGCTTTCACCAGCATCGTCGGAGCGGTAGATGCCGCCGCCTTTTCGGGCATTCACCCAGGCGTACATGCGGTTGGGATCGCTGGGAGAGACGGCTGGACCTATGCGGCTAATGCCTTCGGCTTCGCCGGGCAATCCTTTGGTGAGTTGGCGCCAGGTGTCGCCGCCGTCGGTGGATTTGTAGAGTCCGCTGCCATGGCCGTTGTAGCCGCCGCCGGTGGTCCACGGAGGACGGCGCGAGGCCCACAGGCTGGCGAAGATGACCTGCGAGTTGCGGGGATCGAAGACGAGATCCATGCCGCCGACGTTTTCATCTTTGTAGAGAACTTTCTGGAAGGTCTGACCGCCGTCGAGGGAGCGGAAGATTCCGCGCTCGGCATTAGGACCGTAGGGATGTCCTTGAGCGGCGACGAAGAGGCGATTGGCATCTTTGGGGTCGACGATGAGGGAGGAGATCTGCTGCGCATCGCGAAGAGCGCCATCGCGTTGACCCAGATGCTGCCAGGTTCGGCCAGCATCGGTTGATTTGTAGATACCGTTGCCGATGGAGAGATCGGGACGGCGCAAGCCTTCTCCGCTGCCAACGTAGATCGTGTTGGGGTCGGACGGCGCGACTGCCAGGGCTCCGATCGAGCCCGATGCCTCGTTGTCGCTGGGTTGGTTATCGAAGATGGGATTCCAGGTGTGGCCGAAGTCCGTGGTTTTCCAGACGCCTCCGTTGTTGGGCGCCATGTAGAAGACGTTGGGTTGTCCGGGAACTCCTGAGATCGCCACGGTGCGTCCGCCGCGAAACGGGCCGATCATGCGCCATCGGAGTTCCTGGTACATAGCGGGGTCATACTGCTGGGCGGAAAGTGCGAAGGGAAAAAGCGAAATGCAGAGTGCGAGCAGAAGCCAAATCCGAGTCCCAATTACAAAAAAGCGCGTTGTCACGATCGTCCCCCGAAGAGAGGTAAGGATAAACCACGGCAGCGGGGATTGGACAGGGTGGTCGGATATGTCTTGTCAACAAACCCGCCCTGCTGCGAGCACAGGGCGGGATCGTGCTTTGCAGAGTGAAATCAATGATTCTCGATCAATGATTCTCGGCCGGCTTCTCCGCTGGTTTCTTGGCCATGGGAGCCGCTGCCTTCGCCTTCCAGAATTCAGGATCTCCCTTTACCCACTCGTCCGCCGGATAGCTCATGTGCGGATTCACCGCGAAGAGGTTGGTCTGGCTCGACTCAATGGTTGCGGCCGTCAGCTCCGCAAGCTTCTTCATGCCTTCTTCACCCATGGCTGCTTCGAAGTCCTTGCCCTGAGCGAAGTTTCTATCAATCTCCGACGCCGACTTCATCGGGTTGAAGATGATGTAGGTGGTGTCGGGAAATCCATAGACCGCGTAATAGGTCGCCCAGTGAACGTCGGGAAGTTTCTTGTAGCCGGCGATTACCAGCTTCACGAGATCGTCCCAATCCTTCTCATGGCCCTGCTTGACCTGGAAGCGCGAGATTTCGAAATAGCGGGTGTGGGCTACGTCGACCTCGGGATGAAGGCTGTATTCCTCGCGAAATGCCAATGCAGAGTTGTCGGTCTCGCTCAAGAGTTCACCATCGGTTGCCCATGCATGGTCAAGTGCAGCCGATAGGGTGGAGTTCTTCACGGTTGCCTTCGTATCTTTTTCCCAGGCTTCGAAGGAATCGTAGCCGGTAAAAAAGAGGGTGCGAGACTGACCCGATAGCGATTCCATGGCCAGATAGTGGGTTGGCCAGTTCGCTTTCTTCATGGCCTCAACAAACAAGCTTTCGGTCTTTTCATGCGCCTTCCCCGACTTTCCTGGCTTGGTGTACTCGCGCGTGACGACCAGCACTTTGGGTGGCATGTGGCCCATAGGCATGTCCTGGGCAACAGCGACTCCGGAGATTCCAGCAGGCAGCACAACAGCGAGGGCGAGCATCGCCCCTGCGATTCTTTTCATAATTGACCTCCTTGGTCAGACAGATTGCACGGATTTTGTTTCTTGGGCTTGAAAACGGGGCCAATTGTACGCTTCGTTCGCAGTTTCGCAAGCTGGGGAACAAGTTCTTCAGCGGCGCAGTCTTTCTACGTGACGACGGAAACTGCAGCGAGAGTGCCGTCAAGGTAGCGGCGCAGGGCATCTTTCCAATCGGGGAGGTGGATGTTGTAGGCGTGCAGGCTGTCGGGCGAGAGAACCGAGTAGGCGGGACGCTTTGCTGGACGAGGGAACTCGGCCGTCGTCACCGGGTTGACTTTGGTGGGCAGGCCGGAGGCGCGCACGATTTCGGTGGCGAACTCGTACCAGGTGCAGTTGGCGGAGTTGGTGACGTGGACGATGCCGCGGGCGTCGGCGCGGCAGAGTTCGACTAGCGCGGAGGCGAGATCGCGCGTGAAAGTTGGGCTGCCGCGCTGGTCGTCTACTACGGAAATCTCAGGGCGGGTGGAGGCCAGCTTCAGAATGGTTGCGGGAAAACACTTGCCTCCGTGGCCGAAGAGCCATGAGGTGCGGGCGATGCACACCTCGGGGAGGATGTCGAGGAGACGTTCTTCGGCGCGGGCTTTGGTCTCGCCATAAACGCTCGTCGGATTTCTCGGATCGTCGACTTCGTAGGGCGAGCGTTTGGCGCCGTCGAAAACGTAATCGGTGCTCAGGAAGAGCAAACGCGAAGCGGCATCGCGGGCAGCCTCGGCAACATGGATGGCGCCTTCGCAATTGACGGCGAAGGCCAGGTCGCGATTGGACTCGCAGCCGTCGACATCGGTGTAGGCGGCGGAGAGAAGAATCCAGTCGGGACGGGAATCGTGAATTACGTCGCGAATGCGCGTCCGGTCGCGCAGGTCAGCGTCTTTCGAGGATAGGGCGGTGAGTTGCTCAGTGCCTAGTTGCTGAACGAGGCCGTGGCCGAGTAGGCCCGAGGCTCCGAATAGAGTGACGCGCATGGTGGCATTGTAACGGGAGTCTGGGTCGACAGACGCGCCAGCTAAAAGCAAAAGCGGGATCCGTTGATGGACGCTTCCCGCTACTTCGTCTCGGTCGGGCGCGGGGTTCGCACACGCCTTAGGGCGCGGAGGATCAGCGACCCGCTGATTCCGAAACAGAGCACGGCGGCGAAGGCGACGATATCGAGCGCGCGGGGCGTCATGCGGAGATTATCCGCGAACAAGGAAATCATGGCGCAAAGAATGCCGAGGGCATTGAGCCAGAGGGGCGAATGGATACTCGGAAGCTCGCGGCGAAAGCGAACCTGAAGCAAGAGTGCGGCGAGGCCGATGGCGGCCACCGTTACCAGAGCCACGGGACTGAGGAAGGCAGCCGGGCCGGTATAGATGACGACCAGCGCCAGGGCCAGAAGGAGCAGGCCGGAGGCGATGACGGTCCAGCGGCGCGCGACATTGGACGGATCTTGGGCCGACGATTGGGCCGGCAGTTGGGAAGGGGACTCGGAGCTTGTCACCGAGCTGTCTCCTCGCCATTGTGCATGCTGCCATTGTATCCGGCGGGCGTTGTTTTCGTGCTCAGGCGTTGCCGCTGGGCATCCATTCGGCGGGCCGATTTTCGCCGTGCGACATGGCGTAGAGGACCAGTTCGACCCGGCTGGAAATCCCCACCTTGTCGAAGATGCGGAGCAGGTATTTTTTGATGGTGTGTTCGCTGAGGCCGAGTTCGCCGGCGACTCCGCGGTTGGTCAAGCCGTCGGCGACGAGGGCGACGACCTGTTCCTCGCGAGGCGTCAACAACAATCTTCCCTTGGAGTTGACGACGCGCAGGGTGGGCACCTCGGAGAGCGCGTCGAGCACGTAGTTCATCTGCTGATTGTTGATCCAGATTTCTCCGCGAAAAACGCACTGGATACATTTGCACAGCATGGAGAAAGGATTGTGGGAGAAGAGGAAAATGCCCTTCGCGCCGGCGCGCAAGGCACTCACCACTAGTTCGCGGTCATCGTTCTCCGAGAGCAGGACGGGCGCGATCTTCGGGTAGGAAACGCGCAACCAGCGCAGCAGGCTCAAATCGGGCAAGTGGTTGCCCGCAATGAGGACCACGTCGGCGTGACGGGATTGCAGGTAGTCGTGGAGAGCAGACGTTTCCAGGGCGACTGCGGAAACCTGAAATTCGCGGCGGACCTTGAGGGCCCGGGCGAGGAGTTGAGATTGAATGGGACCGGAATCGGCGATCAGAACCTCTACGGTTTGGGCTGCGATGGCCGGGGCGTCGGGGACAAGGTTGGTGGAGCGCATGTTTTTCACAGTCTCATCATGCCCCAAAGCGGATGGACCGGATGTAGGCCCCGTCACACGCAGTTTGTGACGAATCGGGAGGTGAACGTCTACCTTCGAGGGTCTTCCAATGTGCACAATTTTCGTAGCAGGGACCTACTATGCGAGGGTCGTCCGAAAGCGAGAAGCCAAGCCTGGCCGCCCATCTGAAGATTTCATCGCTTTTTTCCGGCTGGAAAGTGCCGGGTACCGCGGTGGACAGTACTTTCCAAGTCTTGTTGCGTTGCGCAGGGGGGAATACCTTCTTGCCAACAGCTCAAACGTCCGAGCTGCTTTTATTCGCCGCTCTGAGCAGCGGCGAGAGTACGGAGATGAATGTATTTACTAGATGCGTCGTTGCTGGAGCTGTGGGCATGCTCATGCTGCAGCTAGCCCTGGTTGCCTCCGCGCAGGAAACTGTGCCGTCGCCGGCTTCGGCCTCTGGATTCTCTGCTCCGACCGCCGGCAACATGGCGGTGCCGGAGAGCTCGCAGAGCCAGGACCGGTCCGACACGAACGTTTCCGGCAACGGAACGACCACACAACCCGGAAAAGCGGGCGGCAAGGGAGATCCTGCATTCGGAGGGGAACGCCACCCGCTTTATCGGCTAACGAAATCGGACAGCGTGGAGGTGAATTTCACGTTTTCTCCTGACTTCAATCAGACCTTGACGATCCAACCCGACGGCTTTGTAGCCCTGAAAGGCGCGGGTACGTTGTTCGTGGAGGGACTCACCATAATCCAGATGCAGCAGGCGGTGGCCAACGCTTACCACGGCTTTCTGCACGACCCGGAAGTAACCATAACCCTCAAGGAATTTGACAAACCTTACTTTCTCGCTTCGGGCGAGGTGGCCCGGCCGGGAAAGTACGAGTTGAGAGGAGATGTAACCGTTAATGAGGCGGTGGCGATTGCTGGCGGCTTCACGCAGCAGGCGCGCCATTCGCAGGTGGTCGTGTTTCGACGCATTTCCGCATCCACAGCCGAATCGCACGTGATCGACCTTAAGAAGATGCTGAATTCCCGCGATCTTCACGAGGACCTTCACTTGCAGGCGGGAGATTTTATTTTTGTACCGCAGAGCAGGATTTCAAAGATCCGCAAGTATGTGCCCACCAATGCCCTGAGCTGGTATATGAACCCACTGCAGTTTTAGCAGAGAGAGAAGGAGTAGCAGCGTTTTCCATTGTGTCTCCAAAATCTGGCCCATTCCCTAAGATCTCGCCGGGTCTGATCGATCGCTGTATGACCCATGTCCACCGAACTGATGCCCTCGCGCACCACGGTTTCCCCGACTCCCCGCGAACTGGCGGCGACGCTGTTCCGGCGTCCGCGGCTGGTGGGCGCTTGTTTTGCGTTTTTGCTGTTGGCGACCATGCTCTTCGTGGTCTTTTCCGCGCGCTACGAATCGCACTTCATGGTTCTGCTGCGGCGGGGACGCTATGACCCCGTCGTTTCTTCGCAGCCGGCCAGTCCGATGGATTTCACGCGGCCCGACATTACCGAGGAAGAGCTGAATTCCGAAGTCGAACTGCTGCGCGACGAAGATCTGCTGAAGCAAGTTGTGAAGCTGGCGGGAATTGTTCCCGCGAGCACGCCGGATTCCGAGCGCCCATCGGAAATCGAACATGCGGTGCACAAACTGTCGCGGCGCCTGGACGTCGAAGCGCTGAAAAAGTCGAACCTGATCCAGGTCAGCTATAAGGACACCAGCCCGGAGCGAGCCGCCCGCATCCTCGCGGCGCTTTCTACCCTTTACACGCAGCGGCACACGCATCTGCAACGGCCGCCGGGAGAAATTCAGTTCTTCGACCAGCAAACTGCGGCTTACGAAAAAAGATTGCATGAATCGGAAAGCGAGCTAGTGAACTTTACTCGTACTCGGGGAGTGGCTTCGGCGGCGCTGGAACGGGACATCGCGCTACAGAAATTAGGGGAAGCGGACGCGGCTTACCGGCAGACCGACCAGGACCGGGTGGAGACGGAACATCGGATTCGGGCGTTGAGCGAACAGATCAAGTTGTTTCCTTTGCGGTCGGTCACGCTCAAGCGCTGGGCAGATAATCCGGAAGTTCTGGAAAAGATGAAAACGCACCTGCTGGAACTGCAGCTCAAGCGCACCGAACTGCTCACGCGCTTTGAGCCGTCGTACCGGCTGGTGCAGGAGGTAGAAAAGGAAATCACGGACACGCAAGCTTCGATTGGCGCTGAAGCGCTGACTCCGGTGCGCGACGAAACCACGGATAAGGATCCGAACTACGAATGGGCGCACATGGAGATGGAGAAGGCGCAGGTGGAGGAGGATGGATTGCGGGCACGGCAGTCCGACGCGGCGGTGCAGGTGGCGAGTCTGCGCAAGATGACGCAACAACTGCAGTCCGACTCGGTCGATCAACAGGACTTGATGCGCGCCGCCAAGGCGGACGAAGACAACTACCTGCTCTACCTGCACAAGCGCGAAGAGGCGCGGATCGGTGACGCGCTCGACGAGCGTCGCATCCTCAATGTGGCCATCGTGGAGCCGCCGGTAGCTCCGCGCTCCCGCAGCACAATATTTTCGTTTACTTCCTGCTTGCCTTCGCGCTGGCGCTGGCGTTCAGCGTGGGGGTCGCGTTTACGACCGAGTACTATGACCCGACGGTTCGCACTCCCAGAGAAGCGCAACGCCTGATGGAAGTACCGGTGTTGGCTTGGCTGCCGGCTTCGAAGCCCGTGGTCTGGCCTCCGCTCGATTCAAGGACTAATGCAAGAAGAGATGGACCCAAGGTGGTGATCTCATGACCACTGTTCTCGGGCTTCTTGCCGAACCCCGCGTCGTGAACGAGCGGGCGCGCGTGGCGTCGGTTGGCGACCCTCAGGTTCGCAGCGCCGAGATTCACGAGAGCGAGATTCAGCAAGCAGAGATTCAGAAAACCGAAGCCCGCGCGCAAAGCCAACGGAAGGCAGCTGCTGGCGTAAATTCGGTTCACGACGAGCAGATTCATGCGCTGGTGCAGCAGCTGTTCTTCCGGCATGAATCGGGACCGGTGAGACATGCCGGCTTTGCTCCGGTCGAAGCCCCGACAGCGACGGCGACACTATGCCTGGAGGTCGCGAAAGCTCTGGCGGAAGATGGCCGGTACGACGTGGGGCTGATTGACGCGAACCCGGAAGCGAGCCTTCTGCAAAGCGAGCTAAAAATGGCGTCCCCCAATCGCATCGAGGCGAACTGGCCGATCGCACCACGGCTGTGGATGGTCCCGCGGCAAAGTTGGCTGGGTGACGTCCGGGGGCGACGGATTACCGATCAGAATCTGTCGCGGCTTCGTGAACTGACGGCGGAATTCGATTTTTCCATTCTGTGGTGCGCTCCGGTCTCCTGGCTAACCGCCAGTATTGGCCGAACTTGCGACGGTCTGGTGCTGGTGCTGACGGCCAATAAAACCAGACGCCTGGTCGCCGCTCAGATCAAGGATCAACTCAGCCAAGCGCAAGTCTCTCTGCTCGGGACCGTGCTCGTGGAGCGGCGCTTTCCTGTGCCACAAGGCCTTTACCGGAGTCTGTGAATTTTATGGCCGAAATGACGACAAACCGACGCTGGACCACCGACCCCAAGAATTCCCCCTCGCTGTATGCCCGGATGATTCTTGGGACTGCTGCCGTACCCCTTCCCAGGATCTCAACCACGACGTCTACGCCCACCAGCCGCGAACGCGTAACTCCGATTCCAGCTAGAGAAGAAACCAAGGTCACGGGGCTCGCTCGCCCGCGACCGCCAACCCAGCAGATCTCACGACAAACGGTTCTCGATCGATTTACGCTTTGTCAGCTGGTCGCCGCCGATTCGACCGTACTCATACTCAGCGCGGCCGCGGCCTTCCTGTTTTTTCCCGCTTGGGCAGTACCCTTGGCTTCTCTTCCTATTTTTGCCGTTCTGGTCGAGCTCTTCGGCTTCCGTGAGGGAATCTACCAACGGGCCGGGGATCCATCGCCGGCCGGGATCGTCTCAGCCCTGGCGAGGTCAACTCTATTCGCGACGGGACTGATTTTCATTGCGGCCTGGGGCAGAATCAGTCCTCTGAACGCCGCCAGAATTTTTGCCGTCGCCTTGGCTGGACTCGCGCTGGCACGCCGGATGAGGCAGATGGCGTGGCGGTGGCGGCGTCGAGAAACAGAGTCGCGCAAGGTCCTGATTATCGGTGGGGGGCCAGTTGCTCAGTCTATCGCGCAGGCGCTGCGCAACGATCCTCTTCGCCGCTCCACTGTGTGCGGCTTCGTGGATAACGACTTGTCTCTGTCCCCAACCGTACTGGGGAGAATCGCCGATCTGGACTGGCTGGCGCGGGCCGAGTTCATCGATGAGGTCATTCTCGCACTTCCGGGACAGCCTGCCCAAGCGCGAGAAGCTGCCGAGGCCGCGTTCCGCAACCATCTCGACATTCGCGCCGTACCCGATTTGCCCTCGGGTCCATGGCCCGACTCGGCCATCGATCGCATCGGAGAAGTGCCGGTGGTCACTCTGCATCGCGAATCTTTGCCGAGCGCCGCGCTCTTTCTGAAGCGAGCGCTCGATATCTTTGGAGCGGCATTGGCGCTAGCCTTGGCCAGTCCCATCATGGCGATCGTGGCCCTGCTTATCCGCTTGGACTCGCCGGGGCCGGTTCTGTACTCCGCGGAACGCATCGGCGCCAAAGGCCGTCGTTTCGGTTGCCACAAGTTTCGCTCCATGGTGACGGACGCCGCACAGCTCAAGGAAGACCTGCGGGCACGCAACCAGAGACAAGGCCCCATCTTCAAGATCGACGACGACCCCAGAGTCACTCGCATCGGCCGTATTATCCGCCGCTACAGCCTCGACGAACTGCCGCAACTCTGGAATGTGCTGCGCGGGGAGATGAGCCTGGTCGGGCCGCGGCCTCATCCCGTGGACGAGGTCAACCATTACGAACTTCACCAGTTCCGGCGCCTGGACGTGAAACCGGGGATCACGGGGCTGTGGCAGATCACCGCGCGCGATTGCCCGTCGTTCGAACTCAACATGCACCTTGATCTCACTTACATCGAGAACTGGAATCTGCGTTTGGACCTGCTCATCCTCGCCAAGACAGTTCGCGTGCTGTTCGCACCGGAAGGAGTTTGAACGCCATGAACAGCAGAACCATGAGCGGCCGTGGCCTGGCATTGCTCTGGGACAGTGACGACAACCCGCTTTGGCGCGTTGCCGGACTGGCGCTGCGGCCGCTTCACCTCGGCATAGCGTTTCCGTCGATTCTTTATGTGGCGGCGATGACGGTTTTTCTGTTTCGGCCACCGGACCTTTTTTCTTTTTACGCGGACCGGGTCGCGTTCTGCATTCTGGTGTTCTTCATTGCGCTGCGTGCTCTGGCGCTCCGTGAAAAGATACCGTTCTTTGCCGGACTGAGCTTGCCCATGATCGCCCTGATGTTGCTCGCCGTGATTCGCGTGCTGCGAGAGCCCTTCGATGCGCAAATCTGGAGCGTCGTCGCCAGTAAGTACATCGTTCCCTTTGCGCTCTTTCACGTCGCCATGCTTGTCTTCCGAAGCGAAGCGCAACGAAAGCACTTTGAAATCTTTGTCATTCTTGTGCTTGCTTACCTTTCGTTCATTGCCATTGCGTTTCTGGTCGATGCCCGGTCGCTGATCTTTCCGCGCTTCATCCTTGATGAGAGTCTTGGCTTTCATCCCGACCGCGCTCGCGGGCCGTTTCTGCAAGCTGTGGCCAATGGGGTTTCGTTGAACATCCTGGGGATACTTGTTTTGGCCCTCTCGCAGAAGCGCAGAACGGTTGTGACTTTGCTGTGGCTGGCGCTGCCGCTGGCGGTGCTGGCCACTATGACGCGCGCCGTCTGGATCTCGTTCACGATGTCGACGATCGTTCTGGGGTTCCGCCTGGTCAAGCGGCGGGTGCTGGCGGTGTGCACTTTATTGGTGGTTGCGGGCTTGATGGTTGGATTGGCAATTGCCTTCAGCAACCATTCGCTGAAAGCTGCTCTGTGGGACCGTACAGGGGAACGCGGTCCGGTCGATGCACGCCTGGCCGTGTATGACGCCGGCTGGGCGATGTTTCAGGAGCGGCCGTTCACCGGCTGGGCCGCCGGCGGCATGTACGCCGAGTTGGCCCGCCGGATGGAGGGCTACCATCTTCGCACCTTCTACGTACACAACACGTACCTCGCGTTGCTGGTGGAGTTCGGAGTGCCGGGGCTGGCTCTGTACGGCATTCTCTTCTTCAATCTTTTCCGGCTTTCATGGCGGGGTCCGCCGGGTGAACGCGGCGCCGTTGCAGCGCTGCGCAAGGTTTGGCCGGTCTTGCTGTGCGTTTATCTACTCAACGCTTTTTTCGTCGACATGGCGTACCAGTTTGTGATTGGACTGATGTTTACGGTTGCGGGGATGCTCTGCGCCTCGGAGGAGTGTGCCGCATGACCACGATTGCCTATATTGCCAACGAATTCCCCTCGTCGCTCGAGCCCTATGTGATGGATGAAATCGGCGAGCTGCGCCGGCGCGGAGCGCAAGTGATCTGCTGCAGCGGCAAACGCGTTTCGCCGAACGCTCTGAGCCTGGCGGAACGCGCTTTCTGGAAGGAGACGCGTTTTTTTCAGCCGCTTTCGGACGATGATCTGATGCGAGCGATGCGCCGGCTGCTCTCCGATCGCGAAAGCCTTTGGCAATTGTTACGGCCCCTGTTATGGGAGCGCGGAGCTTCCCCCGCCCGCCGCATTCGCGCGCTGGGCCACACCGTGATGGGCGCGGCGCTAGCCGAACAACTGGCGCCGCTCGAGGCGGAGCACATCCACGCCCATCACGGTTACTTTGCTTCATGGATGGCGTTAGCGGCCGCGCGGCTGCTGGGAATCGGTTTCAGCTTCACCTTGCACGGTTCCGATCTGCTGCAACGCGCGGATCTGCTGGGGGCCAAGCTGCGGGCTTGCGAGTTTTGTGTGACCGTCTCCGATTTCAACCGGCAATACATTCTTCGCAACTACCCGGGCACGCCGCCCGAGAAGATCGTCGTGCAACGTCTTGGAGTCGATCGCGTGTATTCCTGGCGCCCACTCGGCAGCGTAGTCGAGGCGGATCACCGGCGATTTTGTCTGCTTTCGGTGGGACGCCTGCATCGCGTGAAGGACCATCATTTTCTCCTCCAGGGGTGCGCCGCGCTTCGCGACCGAGGTCTCGACTTTATCTGCTGGATCGTAGGCGAGGGGCCGGAACGGGCAGCTCTTGAAGGCCAAATTGTGGCCCAGCAGCTCAAAGATCGTGTTTACCTGATCGGCCACGTGCCGCATGCCGATCTTTCCAGCTATTACCGCCACGCCGATCTGGTCGTGATGACCAGCAAGAGCGAAGGCATCCCGGTGGTGCTGATGGAAGCCATGGCTCACGAAAAGCTGGTGCTGGCTCCGGCGATCACGGGGATTCCCGAGTTAGTCGAACACCAGCGCACGGGATTCCTTTACCAGTGTGGCTCACTGCCCGATTTCGTCAGCGCCGTCAGTTGGATTCAGGCCAACAAAAGCTCCCTGGCCGAAATCCAGCGCGCGGCGGCGGCGAGCATCGCGACTTCTTATAACCGGCAGCGAAATTTACGTGTTTTCGCGGACCGGTTTTTAGCCCGCATACATCATTCGGAGAGTAATTATGCGCATCCTGTATTGCAACAAGTACAACTATCGGTTTAGCGGCACGGAAGCGTACCTCTTCGATCTGATGCAACGGATGGAGGACCGTGGCCAGGAAACGGCTCTTTTCAGCATGGACCACGGCCGTACTCCGGCTTTTGCGGGACGCAGTTACCGGATTCCGTATCTTGATTTCAAGGATCCGGAGGCCAGTTTCCTGAAGAAAGTTAAGATGGCAGCCCACGCTATCTATTCTCCGTCAGCGCGGCGCGCCATGCGCAATTGCCTGGCTGATTTTTCTCCCGATCTGGCCCACATTCGCGGCATCTATCACCATTTGTCGCCATCGATTCTCTGGGAACTGAAACATCAGGGAATCCCAGTGCTCTATCACATCAACGATTTCAAGATTTTGTGTCCAACCTACAATTTTGTCGCCCATGGCCGGGCCTGCGAACTTTGCAGCCACGGCGCTTTCCGCCACGCTGCGACGAGTGGGTGCTATGCGGGGCCGCGTTCGAGCGCCGTCGTGCTTGCCGCCGAAGCCTATCTGCACAAATGGCTGCGAACTTACGAACGATGCGTGGATGTGTTCCTGGCGCCCAGCGAATTCGTGCGCAAAAAACTGATGGCCAGCGGGTTGCCGGCGGAGCGTATTGAGGTTCTGCCGCATTTTCAGGCGCTCCCCGCAGAAGAGGACATCAGCGTCGACGAGGGATACCTGCTCTACTTCGGACGGCTTTCCGCCGAGAAAGGCGTTTATGAGTTGCTGCGCGCGATGGTGCAACTGCCGCACATTCCTCTGCTCATTGCGGGAGACGGTCCCGAGCGCCCCCGGCTGGAAGCGCTGGCGAAAGAATTGAATTTGAATCAGGTGCTGTTTGCGGGGATGGTGCATGAAGAGAAACTCCAGAAGCTCATCAGCGGATGCAGCTTTTCCGTATTCCCCTCGCACGCCTACGAAACCTTGGGGAAGTCGATTCTCGAGTCGTACGCGTGGGGACGGCCCGTCATCGCGTCCGATCTGGGTTCGCGCCGCGAACTTGTGCAACATGGGGTCACCGGCCTCCTCTATACCGACGGAGACCGCAGCCAACTGGCGCACTCAATCGGATTTTTGTTTGACCGTCCCGACCTGATCGAAAAAATGGGCGGCGCGGCACGCGAGCGCGTGAAAGATAAGCACGACCCGGAGCAGCACATGGAGAAGCTGCTCGAGCTCTACCATCGGCTCACGTCCGCCAAGGGGCTTCTGAGCTTCCCGGTTTCACCGCGGCCTTCGCGTCCGCGCCGCGGCGTCCGGGTCGCGTTCATCGGCGGCCGGGGTGTGGTCTCGAAATACAGTGGGATCGAATCCTACTACGAGCAGGTTGGGCGCGAACTGGTGCGGCTGGGACACGAAGTTACGGTATATTGCCGGACTTATTTCACTCCTCCGATGAAGACGCATAATGGGATGCGGGTGCTGCGGCTGCCGACCATCCGATCAAAACATCTGGAAACGTTCGTGCACACGCTGTTGAGCACGGCGCAGGCCATGACGTCGGACTGTGATGTCGTGCATTACCACTGTCTGGGACCGGCGCTGTTTTCTTTTTTTCCGCGGCTGGTCGGCAAGAAGACCGTGGTCACGGTGCAGGGACTGGATGGGGAGCGGCGCAAGTGGGGACGGATCGCGGCGCAGGTGCTGCGCTGGGGAGAAGCGGCGGCAGGGAGTTTGCCCAACGCCACGATGGTGGTTTCGCGCACACTGCAGCACTACTACCGCCAAAAGTACGGTCACGAGACGCTGTACATCCCGAATGGAGCGGCGCTGACGCCGCGGCGTGTGCCGCGGCAGTTGATCGAATGGGATTTGACGGTGGACAACTACGTTCTTTTCCTGGGCAGGTTTTCGCGGGAAAAGAATTGCCACCTTTTGATCAACGCTTTTGAAAATCTGCATACCGGCATGAAACTGGTGCTGGCTGGAGGATCGAGTCACTCCGATTCCTACGTCAAAAGCCTGCGCCGGCACGAATCGGACCGGGTGCGTTTTCTGCCCTGGGTTTCGGGAAGCGATCTCGAAGAACTTGTCGGCAACGCGGCTCTGTTTGTGCTGCCGTCGGACCTGGAGGGCCTGTCGCTGGCGCTTCTCGATGCCATGGCGGCCGGTGTCTGCGTGCTCACCAGCGATATTCCAGAAAACAACGAAGTGGTGGAAGGCGTCGGGTTCACGTTCCGTCGTGGCGACGAGGGCGACCTGCAGCGCATGCTCGACTTGCTCGTCCACAATCCCGAACTCCGACGGCAGGCGGCGGCGCGGGGGCGCGAACGAATCCAGCGCCAATATCGCTGGCCGGAGATTGCGCTCGCGATCGAAAAGGCTTACTACGATGTGCTGGGCTGGAGCCCGAACCGCGTCGGTGAGCGGACGAAAGAGTCAACGGCGGAGGTTGCGCCGTTGGGTCGGGCCTCTGTGGTCTAGCGCGAGACTGCTGAGGACGACGTGTTTGGATTCTTGTGGCGGTGCGCCTGGCGTCGGCAATTCATGGTCTGGCGACGGTCTTCGAGACCGAAGCCGTGGCTCCGAGTCAGGCCGCACCCGCCTAAGGTGCGTTCCTGCGGCTAAAGCTTGGGACGACTTCATGCTCGGCGATGAGTATGATTAGAATCGGAACGCGGGCGCCCCACCCGAGCTCTGCTTGGGTGCGCACGCTGCACAGCGCGCCCTAACCTGGCATGGAAGATCTCATTTTCGTCACCGGTGGCGCGGGCTTCATTGGCTCGAATTTCATCCTCCAATGGATTGACTCGGAGCCCGCGCGCATCTTGAATCTCGACAAGTTGACCTACGCGGGTAATCTCAACAACCTGCGCGCTATCGAAACCCATCCGCGCTATGGTTTCGTGCAGGGCGACATCGTCGATCGCGAACTTCTGCGGAAGTTGCTGACGCGAGAACAGCCGCGCGCCATCGTGCACTTTGCCGCCGAAAGTCACGTGGACCGCTCCATCCACGGCCCCGATGATTTCGTCCGCACCAATGTCAATGGCACATTCAGTTTACTTGAGGAAGCGCGCGCCTACTGGTCGGCGCTTCCGGATGCGGATCGTGCGTCGTTCCGTTTTCTGCATGTCTCCACCGACGAAGTCTACGGATCGCTCGGCCCGAGCGACGCAGCTTTCAGCGAGACAACTCCCTATGCGCCGAACAGCCCGTACTCAGCGACCAAGGCGGCTTCCGATCACCTGGTGCGCGCCTATTTCCATACTTACGGGCTTCCGGTTTTGACCACGAACTGCTCCAATAATTACGGGCCGTACCAGTTTCCCGAGAAGCTGATCCCGCTCATGATTTTGAATGCCTGCGTCGGCAAACCGCTTCCCGTGTATGGGGACGGCAAAAACGTTCGCGACTGGCTTTATGTCGAGGATCACTGCCGGGCGATTCGCGATGTGCTTTCTCGCGGTCGCGTCGGAGAAACGTACAACATCGGTGGGCGCAGCGAAAAAACGAATCTGGAAATTGTCGGAGCGATTTGTGAACTGCTCGACGAACTGCGGCCGCATGATCCCGCCGTTCCTCACAACCAGCTGATCACATTCGTTAAAGACCGCCCCGGTCACGACCGCCGCTACGCCATGGACACGAGCAAAATTGAGCGCGAATTAAAGTGGGAGCCGCAGGAGACGTTTGCGAGCGGCATCCGCAAAACCGTGCTTTGGTATCTTGAACACGAAGAGTGGGTCCGCGATGTTAACAGCGGCGACTATCGTCAATGGATGGCGAAGCACTACGCCACCGAGCGCTGAAGTTTAAGGCGACACTCCAAGTGCTGGAGCCAGCGCCTGAAGGCGCTCTCGTGATGCAACAATTACGGTATGCCTGAAGGCATACCCTGATACGAATCGTATTCGAGCACGGGCTGCTGAGACTGAAAATGACAAAAACCGCGCCGTCGAAGTACAAAGGCATCATTCTTGCGGGAGGATCGGGAACCCGGCTTTATCCCGTCACGCATGTGCTTCCGAAGAGTTTGCTGCCGGTGTACGACAAGCCCATGGTGTACTACCCGCTGTCGACGCTGATGCTGGCCGGCATCCGCGAAATTCTGCTCATCTCGACGCCTGAGGATCTGCACCGCTTTCAGCACTTGCTGGGCGATGGCTCGCGCTATGGCGTGAATTTTCAGTACGCGGCGCAACCGAAGCCGGAAGGCATCGCCCAGGCATTTCTGATTGGCAAGGACTTTATCGGTTCCAGTGGCTGCGCGCTCGTACTCGGAGACAATATTTTCTACGGACACGACCTGGTCAAGGAATTGCGCGAGGCTACGGTCCAATCCAAGGGGGCGCGCGTTTTTGCATACCCCGTCAATGACCCCGAGCGGTACGGCGTCGTCGAGTTCGATCCGCATGGAAAAACGCCAAAGGCGCTCAGCATTGAAGAGAAACCGAAGCAGCCGAAATCGCGTTACGCCGTCACTGGACTTTATTTTTATGACCGGCAAGTGGTCGAGATTGCCGCGAGTCTCAAGCCCTCGAAGCGCGGTGAACTTGAAATCACCGACGTGAACCGCGTATACCTCGAGCGCAATCAACTCAACGTCTGCGTCATGGGACGAGGCACGGCGTGGCTCGACACGGGCACGCACGAAGCTTTGATGGATGCGTCGTTGTTCATTCAGACGCTGCAGAAACGCCAGGGCCTGATGGTTGCCTGCCCCGAGGAAATCGCCTATCGCTCGGGCTACATCACTGCCGCGCAGTTGCAAGCGCTGGCGCAGCCCATGCGCGACAATGGATACGGCGCCTACCTGCTGCAATTGCTGCGGGAGCGCGTTTTCTGATGTGAAGGAAACTCTTTATTGAACATCGACCGATGAAGAAAATCGCCACCAGCCTCCCCGGAGTTCTACTTCTCGAACCGCGAGTGTTCGGCGACGACCGCGGATTCTTTCTGGAAAGCTACAACCAGCGCACCTTTGCCGCGCTCGGCATTACCGAAGCTTTTGTCCAGGACAATCAATCTTTTTCCGAAACAAATGTCATCCGCGGCTTGCACTACCAGATTCAGCAGCCGCAGGGGAAACTGGTGCGCGCTGTCACCGGCGAGATTCTTGATGTCGCGCTCGACCTTCGCCGCAGTTCGCCCACCTTCGGAAAATGGGAAATGTTCAAACTTTCCGGCGAGAACAAGCGCATGGTATGGATTCCGCACGGATTTGCTCACGGCTTCCGCGTCGTTTCCGAGACTGCACACGTGCTCTATAAGACCACGGACTTCTATGCGCCTGAGCACGAACACACGGTGGCATGGAATGATCCGGCGCTGAAGATCGACTGGCAACTTGATGGCGACGCGGTCGTCTCCGCCAAAGACCAACGCGGCGTACCCTTTGAGGCGGCTGAGAAATTCGATTAGGGCTACTTCGGCCAACCAAGAGCGAAAATCCTAGCCACTGGGGACACAAGGGAAAGAACACAGGGCAACCCTGTTAATTCAGCCGAAACTCGACGACGATCGCGGTTTCTACCTCAACCGGTTTGCCGCTGGAGAGATACGGTTCAAATTTCCAGGACTGCACGGCTTGGCTCGCCGACCGAACCAGTAGATCGGGGCCGGACACGGGCCGCAAGCGTTTCACGCTGCCATCCGGCGCAATCACTGCGTCCAACTCCACCCGCCCTTCGGTCCCGGCGGTGCGCGCTGCCTCGGGATATACCGGATCCACCTTGGTTAAAATTCGCTTCTCCATGGTCTCGGGAGAGACTCGCAGCCCTGATTCGACCGCGGGCGAGCGTCTTTCGAGTTCATTCCAGGATCTTTGCCACTCCCACCATCCCAGAGCGGCGAGCGCGAGAATGGAAGCGATGAGCATATAAAGGCCGCGCCGCACGACGCGAATTCTGCGCCTTGGTTTGGCAGCAGGTTCCGTCAGGGCGGCGGGCGCTTCCGCGTTCGCAATTTTGAGGAGTTCTTGTTTCGGAAGAATTTCTTTTTCGAGCTGGTCGAAATCGATTGGCTCCGCCGTGGAGCGGTAAATCCAATATCCGATCATCTCGCGCTGCTCGACCGAAAGACCCACGAACTCAAGCCCGCAATGGAGCCGCGACTGATAACGAACCACAGCGCGCGCCCTTACCGGCACGCCAACATTCGGAAGCCGAAGTTCGACCGCGACCTGTTGACCTTTCGCGACTTCTCCCGCGACCACGGCGCCCACCCCCGCTTCGCTGATGTCGGTGCAGCGACCAGGTAAATTCTCGGGAACGCCGGAGCGCAGTGCGATCAAGTCCAATGGTACGTTGAGGGGGTGCCGGGAAAAAACGCGCCGTGGTTCTCTTTCGAACGCCATCGATGGAGCCGCACTCATTAGAATTGCCTCCGCAGAATCGAGAATCCTTGTCATGCGGCTGGATCAACCGGCTGGAAAACGGCGATGCGGCATTTGCGGAATCGTTCCTGCAAGTATAGCGGAACGCTGCAATGACAACGCTGAAATAATTTCCGCAGCATCGGCGTCATTCCCGAAATGGTTTTTCTACTCCATGTCGCGCCAGTTTGTTCCCACGCCGATCTCCACCACCAGCGGAACCGAGAGTGGGTGCGCGCTCTCCATGTGTTCGCGCACCAGCGCCTTCACGGTATCGACTTCGTTTTCCGGCACTTCGAACACAAGTTCGTCGTGCACCTGCAAAGTCATCCGCGACTTCAACCTGCGCTTGCGAATTTCGGCGTCAATGCGGATCATCGCCAGCTTAATCAGGTCGGCGGCCGTGCCCTGCAGAGGAGTATTCACCGCGGTGCGCTCGGCAAAGCCGCGCTGGGTGGCGTTCTTACTGTTGATATCGGGGATCGGACGAATGCGTCCGAACAGCGTTTTTACTTTTCCATCGCGCCGGGTTTGTGCGAGCGTCTCATCGATGAAGGCCCTGACTCCCGCATATTTTTCAAAGTAGGCATCGATGAATTTTCTGGCCTCGGCCGGCTCAATACCTAGTTGCTGAGACAAGCCAAAGGCCGATAAACCGTAGACGATTCCGAAGTTCACCACCTTCGCTTGGCGCCGGTGGTCGGGTGTCACCATGAGCGGTGGTACGCCAAACACCTGCGATGCGGTTAGCGTGTGAATGTCATCGCCTCGGCGAAACGCCTCGACCAGCAATTTATCTTTCGAATAGTGTGCCAGCAGGCGCAGTTCGATCTGTGAATAATCCGCCGCCAACAGCACGTGCCCCGGTTCGGCGATGAATGCCGCGCGAATCTCTCGCCCAAGTTCGGTTCGAATTGGAATATTCTGCAGGTTCGGATTGGTTGAAGAGAGCCGCCCCGTCGCCGTGCCGGTCTGTCCAAAAGTCGTATGCACGCGGCTGCTGTGGCTGCGAATGAGCGCGGGCAATGCGTCGACGTAGGTCGATTTCAATTTGGTGAGCTGCCGGTACTCCAGCACCAACCGCGGAACCTCGTGATCG
>Ga0074044_10000435_pt1 | contig 41378 bp, 34 predicted proteins | sample BogForMeECP23OM1_FD_94443 | JGI IMG/M metagenome (GOLD analysis project Ga0074044, IMG submission 94443) | Bog forest soil microbial communities from Calvert Island, British Columbia, Canada - Bog Forest MetaG ECP23OM1 | ecosystem: Environmental > Terrestrial > Soil > Wetlands ...
CAGCGAGTACTCGTCGACGAAGGTGCGCGTGGTGCGCTTGGAGGACGACAGCTTTTCGAGCGCCGGGATATCGATTTCGACGTTGAAGTGGCCCGAGTTCGAGATGATGGCGCCGTCCTTCATGAGTTCGAAGTGCTGCTTGGCGAGCACGTTCTTGTTGCCGGTGACGGTGCAGAATACGTCGCCGATTCTGGCGGCCTCTTCCATGCTCATCACGCGGAATCCGTCCATGACCGCTTCGAGCGCTTTGGTCGGATCGATTTCGGTCACGATGACTTCCGCTCCAGTGCCGCGCGCGCGCGAAGCGAGGCCGCGTCCGCACCAGCCGTAACCGGCGACCACGAACTTCGACCCCGCAAGCAGGAAATTCGTGGCGCGGATGATGCCGTCAATCGTCGATTGCCCGGTGCCATAGCGATTATCGAACAGATGCTTGGTGTCGGCGTCGTTGACGGCGACGATCGGATAGCGCAGCACGCCTTCCTTGGCCATCGCGCGCAGGCGAATCACGCCGGTGGTCGTCTCTTCGGTCCCGCCCATCACGTTCGCCAATTCAGCCTTGCGCTTGGTATGGAGCACCGTGACCAGGTCGGCGCCATCGTCCATGGTGATTTGCGGCTTGTGATCGACCGCCGCCATAATGTGCGCGTAGTAGGAGTCGTTGTCCTCGCCTTTGATGGCGAAAACGGGGATGTTGTAGTCGCGCACCAGACTGGCGGCGACGTCATCCTGCGTGGACAGAGGGTTGGAAGCGCACAGTGCCGCGTCGGCGCCGCCGTCGCGCAGCGCGATCATTAAATTTGCGGTCTCGGCCGTCACGTGCAGGCAGGCCGAAACGCGGATGCCTTTGAGCGGCTGGTTCTTGATGAATTCCTTGCGGATGATTTGCAGCACCTTCATCGACTGGTTCGCCCACTCGATGCGTTTCTTGCCCAGATCGGCCAGTTCAAATCCCTTAACGTCGCTGCTGATTGATGTCGTAGCCATTTCTCTCCCTATCCCCGGATGATGACGGATTATGAATGTCTATGCGACCTGTACGCTGTGGAAGCGCTTTCCGGTGTTGACGAATTATTTCCTCGCCCCCACTGGTTCATGTTTCTTAAGGCCGGCGTCTGCCGCCAGCTTGGCGGCCTTGTCGGTCGCTTCCCAGGTGAAATCGGCGTCGCTGCGGCCGAAGTGTCCGTAGGCGGCTGTCTTGCGATAAATCGGACGGCGCAAGTTTAGCGCCTCTATAATTTCGCGCGGCTTGAGCTTGAAGTTCGCCCGCACCAGATTCGGAATCAGCTTGGCATCGATCTTCTCGGTTCCGAAAGTATCCACAAGGACGCTGACGGGTTCAGCAACACCGATGGCGTAGGCGAGCTGCACTTCGCAGCGGTCGGCCAGGCCGGCGGCTACGATGTTCTTCGCGATATAACGCGCCATGTAGGCGGCCGAGCGATCCACCTTGGTCGGATCCTTGCCGCTGAACGCGCCGCCGCCGTGACGTCCCATGCCACCATAGGTGTCTACGATGATCTTGCGTCCGGTCAGTCCGGAATCGCCCATGGGGCCGCCGATGACGAAGCGTCCGGTGGGATTGATGTGATACTTGGTGTCCTCATCGAGCAGGTTGGCTGGAATCACGGCCTGGATGACGTACTTCAAAATGTCGGCGCGCAGTTCGTCGTTACCGACACTTTCGGAATGCTGGGTGGAGACGACTACGGCGTCGACCCGCTTCACTTTGCCCGGCGCGTCGTATTCGACCGTGACCTGTGATTTCCCATCGGGCCGCAGGTAGGGGCAGGTGCCATTCTTGCGAACTTCGGCAAGCTTCAAGCAGAGCTTGTGGGCGAGTGAAATCGGCAGGGGCATCAGTTCGGGGGTCTCGTTGCAGGCGAAGCCGAACATCATGCCCTGGTCGCCGGCGCCGCCGATGTCCACGCCCATGGCGATATCGCCGGACTGCTTGTTGATGCTGGAAATTACGGCGCAGGTGTTCGAGTCGAAGCCGTAGACGGCGTTGTCGTAGCCGATGGACTGCACCACGCCGCGGACGAGATTTTGAAAGTCTACGTAGGCTTTAGTGGTGATCTCGCCGGCGATCACGACCAGGCCGGTGCAGGTCAGGGTTTCACAGGCGACGCGGCTGGTCGGATCCTCACGAAGGCAGGCGTCGAGAATGGCATCGGAAATCTGGTCGGCGATCTTGTCCGGATGTCCCTCGGTAACAGATTCCGAGGTAAACAGAAAACGATTGGTTGCTGGCAAGCGGGTATCTCCTTCAAGGTAACTTCGAGCCTTCACGTCCGATTAGGGAGGCTTACGGAGCCAAGGGCTCTTTGACCAAGTTTGGCTTTTGGTTTGGCTTAGTCTTCATCAAAACGGTACCAGAGAAGACCTCCTAAGCGCAATGGAATTGGCAGAACTGGAGGGAGCTGACATTGAGTGGAACCCAATCGGCATTGGACGGCGGAGGGCGGGCGATAAACGGAAGAAAAGAAAGAGAAAAACTTAAGGCGTCGAAGGCGGTGCTGGGGCACTCGGCAACATTCCTCCAGGGCCAAAGGTCACTGTCTTGACCTCGCCGGACGTTCCCCCAGTGTCGAGCTTCTTTCCGTTGAAGCGAAAGTCGATGCCACCCGAGTTCCCGGTCTTGACGCTGATTTCTTTCCGGCCTCGGACCGTACGCTCGTCGCCGGCGGCCAAAACTTCGGACGGGACAGTTTTGCCGTCGGCGGTGATTGAGACCCAGGATTGTTCGCGGGCATGAAGGACGACCATAAACTCGCCCGGAGTTGCGGCGGGGGCGGCAGCGGTTAGGTCTGGGGGCGTGTTGGGGGCGACGGAGGGGGCTGATTCTCCCGTCGGCGAACCATTTGCCGGTGAGCCATTTGTCGGTGAACCAGAGGTGGGCGATGCGGCGCCACTATCTGCGCTTGCTACTCCGCCTGCTACGCCTGGTAACGGCGCCGTGGCCGTGGTTGGAGTCGGCCGAACTGACTGTCTGGCGCGATCCCGCTGGCGATGGCTCCAAACGGAGAGTGCGAGCGCGACTACGAGTAGAAACGCGGCGAACAGGCCCCAGGGTAGTTGACGAGCAGGGGCGTCGGCGATGGCCTCCAGGCGGCGGGCGTTCTGTTCGCTTTCGCGCTCTCGATCTTCATGCCCTGCTGCTTCGAGCCCTCCGGGTTCGGTCCGAGCGGGAGCGGCTTCGCCGGAAGCTTGCAGGTATTCGGCAACGGTTTGATCTTCGTCGAGGCCAACGCAGCGGGAATAGGCGCGGACAAAGCCCTTGTTGAAGATGCCTCCCGGCAACTGGTTGAACTTATCTTCTTCCAGTGCCTGCAGCATGCGGGTCCCGATCTTGGTGGAGGCGGAAATCTGCTCCAGTGTGATCTTGCGCTTTTCGCGCTCCTGTTTCAGTTTTTCGCCGAAGGACGGCAAACCAGTCTCCCGCTTTCGTTGGATGGAGAACGAAATTTTACTCTGTTGAGAAGCTAGATCATAGAAAATTGGTAATTGGGTAATTTTTAATTTGGTAATTTGAAACCGATCCCACGTCCTGACCTGGGTTTCAATTGCCAAATTACCCGATTACCAAATTACAAATTCTTCGGCGGGTGGGTTGGCGTGACTGGTACCTGTTACCGACGTTCGTTGCCCGAGCAGTGCGGCGAAACCTATAATTTCGTATCCACGTCCACCTACCCGAACTGAGGAGTTCATGTCGGAGGCAGCGGGCAAATCCCCAATTCGCCTGTCGCAAGAGCTGACCATCTTCCACGATGTCGCCAAGGCGCTGACATCCTCGCTCAACCTCGACTCGATCCTGCAGACCATCATGGAAAAAATGGCGGAATACTTCCGTCCGGACACCTGGTCGCTGCTGATGGTGGACGAAGAGAAAGACGATCTCTATTTCGCCATCGCGGTGGGGGCTGCGGCTGAGGTTCTGTCGAAGGCACGATTGAAAGTGGGGGAGGGAATTGCCGGTTGGGTAGCCAAGCACGGGCAGCCGCTGATTGTGCCCGACGTGCAGTGTGATCCGCGTTTCTCATCCCGGCTGGACGAGTTGACGCGGTTGCAGACCCGCTCCGTCATCTGCGTGCCGTTGCGCTCGAAACACCGCGTACTGGGCGTGATCCAACTGGTCAACGCGAATGTGGAAATGAGCGAACAGGAGATGTTCTTCCTGCAGGCTTTGTGCGACTATGCCGCGATTTCGATCGAGAATGCGAGGGCGGTCGAGAAGATTCAGGAACTGACCATCACCGACGATTGCACGGGCCTGTTCAATGCGCGCCATCTGCACAAAACGCTGGAAACCGAGGTCTACCGCTCGGCGCGCTTCGGCTACCAGTTCAGCGTGATTTTCATCGACCTCGACTACTTCAAGCAGGTCAACGACAGGCATGGACATCTGGTGGGAAGCCGGCTGCTGGCCGAAGTCGGATACCGGATCAAAGCGCAATTGCGGCTGATTGATTTCGCCTTCCGCTACGGCGGAGACGAGTTCGTGGTTCTGCTGCCGCAAACCACCAAAGATCAGGCGGTGGTGGTCGCGAAACGTTTGCAGGATTCCCTGCGCTCAGGAACCTTCTGCACCGAACAGGGTTTGAACCTGACCGTGCGCGCCAGTATGGGACTGGCGACCTTTCCGCACGATGCGCAGACGCCGCACGACATCATCCGCCAGGCCGACGAAATGATGTATGTGGTGAAGAACACGACCCGCGACAATATCGGCATAGTGTCGCGCGGGGTGATGGAGAGTTAGCGTAGGGACAGCCGAGGGCGGCTGTCCGTTCGTTATTGTTTTTCTCGCTTTTGCAGATCCACCGGCTGGTCTGTTTTTGGCTGCGCTTCGGTTGGGTCCGGTTTCCACGCGTACGCGTTCGCGGGCGCGGAAGGGTTCACGCCGAAGTCCCACACATAGAGGTTTATTCCTTCTTTCCCCAGCATCTCGGCGACGGCGTATTCGCCCGTTGCCAGAGGATCGGCGGGCGTGAGCTTGACCCAGCCTCCGGTCATGGTAGTGACCGTGGACGCGACGAAACGCTCGTCGGTCTTCATCTTTCCGCTGACCGCAATCTTGACCGCGCCGGCAACGCGTCTGCCGCCCTTGACGTCGACACGAATAATCTTGAAGCGGTCGCTGTTACTGGGCGCGAGCGGCGGAGGCCCGCCGGCGGCAGCCTGCACGGTTGCGGGCGCGGCGCCATTGTCCAGGTCAATGTTGATGTAGAGCGAAGGCACGGTGGTGTGCGACTGAATCCTGGCGTGCGCTTCGGGGAGCTCAATCGTCTGCTTGGTGCCGGCCAGCGGATTGATCGCCGCCCGCAGAATATTCGACTTCGTGTTCTTGTCTACTTGGCCGCCCGATTGCTGCAGTTCGGCTAACTGCGGTTGATTCTCATAGGTGTCGAGGAGAAAAATGCCGCCTTCATCGGGCAGGCGCAGGCCGGGCGCGACCTGCGGGGAACGGGCTTGTTCGGCTTTCCGTTCGGCCTCGAGTTCCTTGTCGAGTTCGACCGCTTCCGGAGCGAGCTTGCCGTGCAGGCGTCCCTGCTCAAACTTGGCGGTTGCGTCCCAGTCGATCAGCGAGTTCGGAACTTCCTCCCATTCGCCGCGCTCGGCGCTGAAATAGCGGACGCGCTCGCCGTGAACCTCATACTTGGTGATCGACTGGTAGGAGCCGTCCTTCAGGATGAGGCGGTGGGCCTGAGTGGGGGTGGGAACCTGCGAGAGACAAAACGAGGGACAAAAAAAGACCGACGCAAGGATCGCCGCCGCGAGAAGTCCTGCCCTGCCGAAACCCGTCCTGAACCCGAATGATTTCATGCCGCGAAACATTATCGGTCTTTTCTGGCGCTTCTGGAAGGTTAGATGCGATCCAGTTCGCAGATGAAGAGCTCACCACGGAGGCACAGGGTCACGGAGAAAACCTAAACCGGGGAAATCCCAAAACTCGTCTTTCTCTGTCACTCTGTGACTCTGTGGTGAAAAAGCTGTTTTCTGCGAGCTGTTTCTGCGAGATTGACACAGGCTTGTGGAGTCTCTACGCTGAATTGTATGGAAGTGAGAATCAGGCCTGACCTTGAAGCCAAGCTCGCCCGCCTAGCCAATGAGCGGGGTCGGGATACGCAGGCACTCGTGCAGGAGGCAATCGAGAAGTTCGTCGATTACGACGAGTGGTTTCTCCGCGAAGTAGAAAAGGGACTGTCTGCCGCCGACCGTGGCGAATTGATTGACCATGAAGACATCGGGAAGTTGATTAACCGCCGGTATCCTGGCTAATGCGCATCCGATGGACGGAGCCGGCCTCGCGTGACCTCACCGGCATCTGCGACTACACACAAGAACATCACGGACCGGAGCCAGCGCGCAAATTGGCATCGCGTATATACGAAGCGATAGGTTCGCTTCTGCAGTTTCCCCATCTCGGCCGTTTGGGACGTAAGCCAGGTACTCGCGAGCTTGTCTTACCAGGATCACCCTTTCTTGCCGTTTATCGCATACGGAAGGACGTTATCGAAATTGCCAGAATTTTGCATGGCGCACAGCAGTGGCCCTAGCGAACAGGGTTCGAGCATGTTTTGGAGATTGTTTGACCGTTTAGGTTCGAACTGACGGCTGATAGCTGACAGCTGTGAGCTGCCTCTTTTTCCACATTCCCTTCCCGAAAGACTTCTGCCATAATTGATCGTGCACCCCAGCCCGCACAATTTTCCAAAAAAAAATAAAGCGAGGAAGCGATGTCGGCCAAGTACATCTTTATAACCGGCGGTGTGGTCTCATCACTAGGCAAGGGTCTGGCGGCGGCCTCCATTGGATGCCTGCTCGAAAGCCGCGGCCTGAAGGTCAACCTGATGAAGTTCGACCCCTATCTGAACGTGGATCCGGGGACACTATCGCCATTTCAGCACGGCGAAGTGTTCGTGACCGACGACGGCGCCGAAACCGATCTCGACCTCGGCCACTATGAACGCTTCACGCACGCCAAACTTTCTCGCGATAACAACTGGACCACCGGGCGCCTCTACGAGCAGATTATCGCCAAAGAGCGCCGGGGCGATTACCTGGGCAAGACGGTGCAGGTGATTCCGCACGTCACCAACGAAATCAAGGCGGCGACGAAGAAAGTGGCGCAGGACGTGGACGTGGCGCTGGTCGAAATCGGCGGCACGGTGGGCGACATCGAGTCGCTGCCCTTCATCGAGGCGATCCGCCAGATGCGGCAGGAACTGGGCCGCGACAACACTTTGTTCGTGCACGTGACGCTGGTGCCGTTTATCGCCGCAGCGCAGGAATTAAAGACCAAGCCGACCCAGCACTCCGTCAAAGAATTGCTCAGCGCCGGAATTCAGCCGGACATCCTGCTCTGCCGCACCGACCGCTTCCTTTCCTCGGAGATTAAGTCAAAAATCGCGTCCTTCTGCAACGTGGAAGAAGAAGCGGTGATCACGGCGAAGGATGTTGCGTCCATCTACGAAGTGCCGATCGTATTCGCGCATGAAGAAGTGGACACATTGATCCTGCGCCGTCTGCGCCTGGAGGCGAAGGATCGCGATCTTTCGAAGTGGGAAGACCTGGTCCACCGCGTCTACAACCCGAAAGATGTGGTCAGGATCGGCATCGTCGGAAAGTATGTGATGTACGAGGATTCCTACAAGTCGCTGAAGGAAGCGCTGGTGCACGGCGCGCTGGCGCACAACCTGAAACTGGAAGTGAATTGGGTCGACGCCGAGGGTCTGGAGGCCGCCGACCAAGCCGACAAGAGTTATGAAACGCAGTTAGAAGAATACGACGGTTTGCTCGTGCCCGGCGGATTCGGCAAGCGTGGCATCGAAGGCATGTTGAGGGCGATCCAGTACGCGCGCGAGAAGCATGTGCCCTACTTCGGAATCTGTCTGGGTATGCAGACGGCTTGTATTGAATATGCGCGCAACGTCTGCGGATTGGCGGATGCCAATTCGAGCGAGTTCGATCCGGCGACTCCGCATCGCGTGATCTATAAGCTGCGGGAGTTGCGCGGCGTGGAAGAACTGGGCGGCACGATGCGGCTGGGGGCATGGCCGTGCAAGATCGAGGCGGGAACGCTGGCGTACAAAGTGTATGGCCAGACCGAAATCAGCGAGCGGCACCGGCATCGTTACGAGTTCAACCGCGAGTATGAAGAGACCATGGTGGCCGCCGGGCTGCGCATTTCCGGCTCGACTCCAGACGGCACTTACGTGGAGATGGTGGAGATTCCGGGTCATCCGTTTTTCATCGGATGCCAGTTCCATCCGGAATTCAAATCGAAGCCTCTGGAGCCGCACCCGCTGTTTAAGGCGTTCGTGGGCGCTGCCTACGAACACGGGCAGAAGCTTAAAGAGCAGAAAGAATCGGCTGAGGTAGAGATGTTTTTGCGACCGGATAATGTGGGACGGAGATAGAAAAGAATTTGTAATTTGGTAATTTGTAATTTGTAATTTGAAAACTTACGATTGAGGGACTGCGAGCGGGTTTAAATTACCAATTACAAATTACCCAATTACAAATCCTTTGACCTTGTCTTTCCAAATTGATAATGTTCGCGTCGGCGCCGGAGATCTGTTCCTGATTGCCGGGCCCTGTGTGATTGAGAGCGAAGAGCATGCGCTGCGCATGGCGGAGATCATCAAGGGCGTGGCTCGATCGCTGAATTTTCCGTTCATCTTCAAGGCGTCGTACGACAAGGCGAACCGAACTTCGATCCGGAGCTACCGCGGGCCGGGGATGAAGGAAGGCCTGCGCATTCTGAAGAAGGTGAAAGATGAAGTGCACATTCCGGTGCTGACCGATGTGCATCAGGTCGCCGACGTCGCTGCCGTCGCGGAAGTAGTGGACGTGTTGCAGATTCCCGCGTTTCTCTGCCGGCAGACCGATCTGGTTGTGGCGGCGGCGCTCAGCGGGCGTCCGGTGAACATCAAGAAGGGGCAGTTTGTTTCGCCCTGGGACATGAAGCACGCCACCGAAAAGTGCCGCGATGCGGGGAACAGTCAGGTTTTCGTGACCGAGCGCGGGTCGAGTTTTGGCTATAACAACCTGGTCGTGGACATGCGCTCGCTGGCCATCATGCGCAAGTTTGCGCCGGTGGTGTTTGACGCGACGCACTCGGTGCAACTGCCGTCGGCTTTGAACGGTGGTGAAGATCAGCCCGCAGTGAGCGGAGGCCAGCCGGAGTTTATCCCGGTGCTGTCGCGCGCGGCGGTGGCGGCGGGCGTGGACGGAGTGTTCATGGAAGTCCACGACAATCCGAAAGAAGCGAAAAGCGACGGCGCGAACGTGCTCGACACGCGCAACCTGCGCGGCTTGCTGAAAGAATTGCAGGCGGTGAAGAAGGCCCTGGACGCGGCGCACTTGGCGCCGTAGCGTCATTCCCTGAATCTGCTACCATTCCCGCGTCATCTGAACTCTCATCCATGCATTGGTGGGCATCGATCGCCGGCGTTGTTCTTATCTTCATCATCCTGATGGATGCGTTTGAGACCGTGGTTTTACCGCGGCGCATCAAACGGAGTTTTCGCATCACGGGGTGGTTCTACCGGAATACCTGGGGCCTTTGGAGCAGATTGGGGCAGCATATCAAGTCCGCGAACCGGCGCGAAGGGTTCCTGGCTTACTTTGGGCCGCTGTCGCTGATCCCGCTGATGGGTTTTTGGGCGCTCGGTCTGATTTTTGGATTCGCCTGCGTGCAGTACGGACTGGGCGAACATCTGTCGCTGGGCAATGAAAAAATCACGTTCGGCAAAGTCGTCTACCTCAGCGGCGAAACTTTCTTCACGCTGGGCTATGGAGACATCACGCCCAACAACGCCGCCGCCCGCGCCCTCGCCGTGATGGAAGCGGGCATGGGCTTCGCGTTCCTCGGAGTCGTGATTGGATATCTGCCGGTTATCTACAATTCGTTTGCCGCGCGCGAGATTGAAATTTCGTTGCTCGATGCGCGCGCCGGGTCGCCGCCGAGCGCCGCCGAGTTTCTCCTCCGGTTGGGCTGCTGTCCCGAGCAAACGGTGCTCGACGAAATTTTTCGCGACTGGGAGCGCTGGTGCGCCGACCTACTGTCGAGTCACATTTCCTATCCCGTGCTGGTTTTCTTCCGGTCGCAGCACAGCAATCAATCCTGGTTGAGCGCGCTGACGGTGATGCTCGATGTCACATCGCTGGTCATGACCGGCGTGGAGGGCATCCACCCGGACCAGGCGAAGCTTACGTTTGCCATGGCGCGGCACGCTGCCGTCGATCTCGCCCAGGTGGTGAAAGCGGAATACAGTCCACATGATGCCGGCCGGCTTACGGCAGCAGATCTAACCCGGCTGCGAGTGGAACTCGCCGGGCATGGCGTGACGCTCAATGATGGTACGAACAATGATGGTACGGGCAATGATGGCGCGAAGCATGCCGGCGCCGATGCGCCCGAACGGCTGGCGGAACTTCGGATTCTCTACGAACCTTATCTGCACGCGCTCAGTCGGCGGCTTTTGATGACGCTGCCGCCGTGGATCCACACGGATCGCAAGAAAGATAACTGGCAGGGTGGTCCGTGGGATCGCGCGATCCAGGCGCGGGCGCTGGAGCGTCCGCGGCGGGCGGCGGACGATCACTTCTGAGCGGGCGATCGGGTTCTCTGGGGTTGTTGGTGTAAGGCGATTTTTCGACAGCAATCAGCAGACAATCCAGCCCATTGCGGTCTGCTCGCTACTTCTGCTGGATGGACTCTAAATACTTGGTTACATTTTCCAGCCGCACATTGCATAAGTCCTGATCAAACTCGATCTCGTGGAAAATCGGTCCCCAAATTGGCATCTCCTTGGAGCCGTGTGCGGGGATGAGATCGTCTGCGCCAAACAGGATAGTGGTTCGCACATGAATGTCAGGAAAGGCACCGCCATTTCGCTGCGAAAGTCCCGTCAGGTCGGGGACCCCTCGTTTCAGCGTTTTGGACACCGGGCCATTGCCTCGCCCATCGAGTCCGTGGCAAGCAGCACAGTTCTTTCGAAAGATGCTGGCCCCCTCCACCGGACGGATTGGTGGTTGTCGATGGTTCCCAATTTGTGCGGAGGCGGAAACGACCACGGCAACCGCTAAGGCTAGTACCAGTATCGGCATTCGTCGCTGCATTGTAGGCCTCCGGCGAAGAAGTCCCTGGACAGAATGCGAGTCGTCAATACATTACACCGCTTAAGTGGCGTAGTCGGTGACTGGAGTAACAGACCTCTGTGATGTCGGTGTGGGGATCGGAAGTTCGGGTAGGGAAAGATGACCCGATGGCCCGATTAGCCGAGCGGGCGCCGGCGAATCGAGCAGGCGAGGGGTTGAGATGACCCGATGGCCCGATCACCCGATGACCCGATGACCCGATGTCTTGCTCCTTCTGCTACCATTTCCCCTTCATGAAACACGTGGGCGAAAACGTGGTGCGGATCGAGGCTGAGGCGTTGCGGGCGCTGGCGGATCGGTTGGCGGGCCCGATGGCCGCGGACTTCAGCCGGGCTCTGGAACTGATGTTCGGCTGCCGGGGCCGAGTGGTCGTGACTGGGATGGGGAAGAGCGGGCTGATCGCTCGCAAGATCGCGGCTACGTTGAGTTCGACTGGTTCGCCCGCGCTCTACCTGCATCCGGTGGAGGCGCTGCATGGCGATTTGGGGATGATCGTGCGCGGAGACGTCGTGCTGGCGCTTTCGGCCAGCGGCGAGACGGAAGAAATACTGCAGTTGATGGCGACGATTAAACGGCTGCAAGTCCCGCTCATTGCTATGACGTGCGATGCGATGACGTGCGATGCGATGACCTGCGACGACGTTGCACAACTCCACGCGGGCGGGGGCGCCCGCCCCACACTGGCTTCTACGCTGGCCTCTTCGGCGGATGTGGCTTTGGACTGCTCGATCTCTCAGGAAGCTTGCTCGCTGGGGCTTGCTCCTACGGCTTCCACTACGACCATGCTGGCTCTGGGCGATGCGCTGGCGGTGGCGCTTTCGGAAAAACGCGGGTTCAAGGAAGAGGACTTTGCCAACCTGCATCCCGGTGGAAAACTGGGCAAGCGGCTGGCGCGGGTCGAATCGCTGATGCACTCGGGAGACGCGGTTCCGCGAGTGACGCCGCAGACGAAGATGCCGGATGTGATTTATGAAATGTCGCGCAAGAAGCTGGGAATGACGGCGGTGGTCGAGGGCGAGCGTTTGCTGGGGGTGATCAGCGACGGCGATCTGCGGCGATTGCTCGAGCAACGCGGCAAAGACACGCTCGACCTGACGGCGGGGGAGTGCATGACGCGGACTCCAAAAACCATTGGCGCGCAGGAGTTCGCAGCCGCCGCGCTCGCGCGCATGGAAGAGATGAAGATTACTTCGCTCGTCGTCGTGGACAGCGTTGCGGGAAACGATCGGCGTTTGCTGGGGATCGTGCACCTGCATGATCTGTGGGGCACGGAGATGGTGTAGTGCAGAATGGTGTAGCGCAGAGATGGAGTGGGTGGTGCGCAATTTGTCAGACTTTGTCATCCCGAGCGAAGCGAGGGATCTGCATTTTGCGGCGAACTGCAGGTCCTTCGCTTCGCTCAGGATGACAATGCGGATATACGAGACGCGGGCGGGACGCCCGCGGCCACACGAGAGGCTAGTGGCAGAAACGCTGTAGTTTCGGCGGAGGCGGGGTAGGGAACTCGTCAAACTCTCCGTCCCATCCGGAGCATCCGCGCGCGGTGACGGCGCGAATCACAACCTGTTCCAGATCGCGGGCTTTCGCTTTCGCTTCTGAGATCTGCTCCATCGTGAGAGAGCCGCCGTTGAGTTCGCCGAGGTCCGCGCCCGCGGCCGCATAACCGGCATCGGCCGCAATGGTGTACCAGATATAGGCAGAGAAGCGGTCCTGCGGAACGCCGCGGCCATCTTTCAGCGTTTTGGCGTAGAAGTATTGCGCCTGGGGAAGACCCTGATCGGCGGCAATCTTAAAGAGCTTCGGGGCCTTGGTATAATCTCGATCCGCCATCAGACGGCCCAGGTAGTAGGCGCCGAAAGCGTTGTTCTGGTCGGCGGCCAGCTTGAGCCATTTCTGGGCCGCGTCGGGATCGCGCGGCACTCCGTTGCCGAGGAAGTAATGTCGTCCAACCAGCCAACCCGCGAGTGGGTCGCCTTGTTGAGCAGCCTTTCGATACAAGTCGAGGGCCTGGCTCTGGCTGCCTGCGACCACGGTTCCGGTCTCGTAATAGTAAGCCAGTGCAATCTGGGCGGGTCCGTAGCCGAGCTCGGCGGAGCGTCGAAAGTAGTCGATCCCCAGAGAGTCGTTTTGCGTCGGCCCAACCCCCGTAATGGCGTCCATTCCACGGTCGTACAGAGCTTCTGGCGAGGTGCTCTGCGCTAACGCGATCGTGCTCCATAGCACGAGAATTGCAGACAGAATCATTCGACGCATTGCGGGTTTCCCGTAAGAAATATTGGAATCAGTATAGGAAATACGCGTATCAATGTAGAGTTACGAAAGTTTGACGCGACTGCACGGACGGCGGAGGTAGAACGGTGGCCATTTCAGAAGCGGCGCTTGTGGCACCGGATATCGCCCCGCATCTCGCCCAAAGGGCGGCGTTCTACGCCGTCATCGCGTGCTTTTGGATATTTATCCTGACGTTCTGGCTGAGGAAACGTCCGCCCCGGGCCCGGGAGGCGAAACGCGATCGGACGTCACTCATCGGAATGTTGCTGCAAGGTGCGGCCTACTTCTGCGTCTGGTCGTTCCCCTTGGAGCAGAAACATTTTTCGCCGGTCAGGCCCGGTTCGCCGGTGCTGGAATGGGGACTGGCGGTGTTGACTGTGGCCATCGCCGTCGCTTCGACATGGCTGGTGAACGCCGCCGCGCGCCGTTTGGGCAAGCAATGGGCTTTGACGGCGCGCGTGGTGGAGGGCCACACGCTCATTCAGGACGGCCCTTATCGCTTCGTAAGAAACCCCATCTACACGGGCATGTTTGGAATGCTCGTGGCTATCGGACTGGCGGTGACGCAATGGATTCCGCTGCTGGTTGCGATTGTGTTGTTTGCGGTTGGAACCTGGATTCGCGTTCGCAGCGAAGAGCGGCTGCTGCGCGAAGCCTTCGGCTCCGAGTTCGAAGCGTACGCGCGCAAGGTGCCGGCGCTGATTCCGGGAATCTATTGAGTTTCCAGATTTTGTCATCCCGAGCGAAGCGAGGGATCTGCAGTCCGCCGCAAAATGCAGATCCCTCGCTTTGCTCGGGATGACAATTCATGAAAGGCGTCGCGGATAGAAATATCTCAATGCTCGCCCCGAGTCCCTACGCGTAGCGCTCACGCATGAAGTCGCCAATCGCCGAGTACGCGGCGGTCAGCGTTTTTTCGTCGGGCAGAAACACGATGCGGAAATGTTTCGTTCCCGGACGCTGGCCGAATCCGGAGCCGTGCACGACCGTCACATACTTCTGGCGAATGAGTTCGGTGACAAAAACGTCGTCGCCTTCCGGGATGTCGATGCGCGGGTACGCATAGAAAGCCCCGCGCGGCGCCACACAACTCACGCGCGAAGTGTCGGCACACCACTTCATGGTCAGGTCGCGGCGGCTGCGCAGCTTGCGCTTCACTTCGACCAGGTGATCCTGCGGGCCTTCGAGCGCAGGCTTGATCGCGTACTGCTCGGGATGGTTGGCGCAAAGGCGCGCCCGCAGCAGCTTGTTCACGCCTTCCAGGTACGGCTTGATAACGGAAGCTTCGCCGCTGGCAATGCCCCATCCAATGCGCCATCCGGGGGCAAGATAATTCTTGGACAGTCCGCCGAAAGTAATGACCGGCAGATCGGGCGCGACTGCGGCCATGGCGACGTGGGGATCGTCGTCGATTATCAGTTTGTCGTAAATTTCATCCGCAAAGATAACCAGATTGTGTTGGCGCGCGAGTTCCGCAATTTGTTCAAGCATCGTGCGCGTGCATACTGAGCCGGTCGGGTTGTTGGGATTGATCAGCACAATCCCGCGCGTCCGCGGCGTGATCTTTTTCCTGATGTCGTCGAGATCGGGCTGCCAGCCGTCTTCTTCGTTCAGGTAATAGGTGTCCAGTCCGATTTCGAATTTCGCCAGAACCGCGGAATAGAGCGGATAGTCGGGGCATGGGGTAAGCAGGTTGTCGCCCGGATTGAGCAGCGCGGCAAGGCAGACGTCGACCGTCTCGCTGACGCCCGAGGTGACGAAAACATCCTGAATGTTCGAGATCCCCTTGCGGGCCGCCTCGCCGCGAATGGCGTCGAGCGCTTCCTTGATGCCCGAGGAAGGAGAGTATCCATTTTTACCGTCGCGCATGGCGCGATAGACGGCTTCAATCATGTGGGCGGGCGTCTGGAAGTCAAAGTTGAGCGGGTCGCCGATGTTGAGCGGCAGAATTTTGTGTCCCTGCCGAGCGACTTCGTCGGCGATGCAGGCCAGATCGCGAATGGCGTAGCGGACGTTTTCCAGACGGGCGGCTGGGGCAATTTCGCGGGCTTGAGTTGCAGGCATTGAACGCTCCAAGAAACATTTAAACGCAGAGATCGCAGAGTAAGACCGCAGAGTCCGCAGAGAAAAATAAGGAAACAAAACTCCGCGTCCTCTGCGTAAACTCCGCGCTCTCTGCGTTGAAGACTTTGTTACTCCGCCCGATCGATCTGCGCCTTCTGCAGCTTGTCGGAATAATCCACGTATACTGCTTTCCACTCGGTGTAGAAGTCAATCGCGCCGATGCCGCCTTCGCGATGTCCGTTGCCCGTTGCTTTGGTGCCGCCGAAGGGCAGGTGAACCTCCGCGCCAATGGTCGGGGCGTTGATGTAGGTGATCCCGGCCTCGAGGTCGCGGACGGCGGCGAAGGCTTTGTTGACGTCCTTGGTATAGAGCGCCGACGACAGGCCATACTCGATGTTGTTGGCGATTTCGATGGCGTTCTCCATGTCGTCGCAGGGAATGATCGAAACCACCGGCCCGAAGATTTCTTCCTGCGCGATGCGCATCTTGGGATCGACGTCGGTGAAAACGGTGGGTTCGAGGAACCAGCCGTGCTGGTACTCGCCCTGGTCGAGCCGGTGGCCGCCGGTGACGAGCTTGGCGCCTTCGCTTTTCCCGATCTCGATATATTCCAAATCGGTCTTGAGTTGGTTCTCGTTGATCGCTGGACCCATCTCGACTGTCTCGTCGAGGCCGTTGCCGACTTTGATCTGCTTCGCGCGCGCGACGAAGTGATCGACGAACTCGGTATAAACGCCTTTCTGCACGATGATGCGGCTGGTCGCGGTGCAGCGCTGCCCGGTGGTGCCGAACGCGCCCCAGAGTCCGCCTTCGATGGCAAGGTCGAGGTTGGCATCGTCAAGCACGATCATCGGATTCTTGCCGCCGAGTTCGAGCGAACAGTGCTTGAAGCTCTTGGCCGCCGTGGTGCCCACGATTCTGCCGACCTCCGAAGAGCCGGTGAGCGAGATGGCGCGGACCACCGGGTGCTCGGTCAGCGGCGTACCGACTTCCGCGCCGAAGCCGGTCACAATGTTGATCACGCCTTTCGGGATGCCGGCGTCAGTCAGCGCCTGCACCAGGTTGAAGGTGGAGAGCGGAGTGTCTTGCGCCGGCTTGATCACGCAGGTGTTGCCGCACACGACGGCGGGCAGCAGTTTCCACGAAGAGATGGCCATGGGGAAGTTCCAGGGCGTGATCATGCCGCAGACCCCGATCGGCTGGCGGACAGCCATGGCAAACTTGTTGGGCAGTTCCGAAGGCACGGTCGGGCCGAACAGGCGGCGGCCTTCGCCGGCGTTATAGTAGGCGGCGTCAATGGCTTCCTGCACATCGCCACGGGTTTCTTTCAACACCTTGCCCATTTCGCGGGTCATGTCGCGGGCGTGGCCTTCCTTGCGCTCGATCAGGATCTCGGCGGCGCGGAAGACCATCTCGGAGCGGCGGGGCGCGGGCACCAATCGCCATTTGGCAAACGCGCGCTTGGCCGCATCCACGGCCGCGTCCACGTCGGTCTTATTCGACCGCTGGAAGATGGCGACGACTTCGCGCGTATCCGCAGGATTGCGGTCTTCGAAAGTCCGTCCGCTGGCGGATTCGACCCATTCACCGTCAATGAAATTCTTGCAGATCCTGGTCTTGGTCGTGCCGCTTGCTATCGCCGGGCCGGTCAGGGTATCGGTCGCCATAAGTCCTCCTGGGAGTAATGCAGAGACTTCATGCTAACGCCGGGGGTGAAGACGGGCAAGCGACGGGAGCAGGAGCAGGGGTGGTTCCGCTGGGTCACTTTCGTAACCTTTCCCGCCATGACCCAAGTCTAATACCCATCCCGGCAGAGATATGATGGTCACACTGGGAGAGATACCCCGCATTTTCAGAATTTTGCAATGAGGTTGGCACGGGCTCGTGTCGAATAAAGTCAAGCCGGGACTCTACGTCGCGTGGAAGACGGTGACCTACCGCAGCGTGATTATGACGTTGCTCGGTGTGGCGCTGATTTTTGGCGCGGTCATGCACGTGGCGTTTCCGAAATTCACCGATTCAACGGTGAAGGCGGCCGGGTCTTTTTCCACGGGCTTGCTCGAAAAAGTTGCGGGACTGACGCCTGCGTTCAAGGGGCCGTCGGCCACGATTTCGCAACAGGCGCACTTCACGGCGCTCGATGGCACGATCCGGGTAAGGAAAGGCAATGGCAACAGCTGGATCAACGCCGACTACAACGTCCCGCTCGAAAAGGGCGACGTGGTGCAGACCGGCGCCGAAGGTATGGCGAAGATTGTTTTCAACGACGGCACCAACTACACCGTAAAAGAGGATTCGCTGATCGTGATCGAAGAGAACTCGGCCAACGATCAGCAGCAAACCAACGTGGCGGTGGCGGTGACGACCGGCACGGTGGACCTGACTACGGCGACCTATGTTCAGGGTTCAAAGTCGCAGGTGATTGTCGCGGGCGCGAAAGCTTCGCTCGCTCCGGATTCGGCGGCCATGGTGCACAATAATCCCAGGGACGATCAGCATGAAATTTTGGTAAAGAAAGGCAGCGGCGAAATCGAGCGCAATGGAGAAGTGGTGCACCTGGCGGGCTGGGAAAAGGTGAGTTTCCAGAGCCAATCGAAAACCATGGAACGGGCGACGGAAATCGGTCCGCCTGCGCCCATTACGCCGGGAAACATGATGCCGGTTTTCATCAACGCCGGGGAGAAGTCGAAGGAAGTGGAGTTTGCCTGGACCCCCATGGCGAACGCCGCCGGCTACCGGCTGCGCATTTCGCACAATGCGTATTTTTCGTCATTGTTGCTGGATAAGAAGGTGGAGGCGACGAGCGTGGTGGTGACCGGTCTACCCGTGGGGCCTTACTATTGGTCGATCCAGTCTTACGATGCGGCGGGCAAGGAATCGGTGGAAAGCGAAAAGAACCGCTTTACTATCATTGTCAAGGCCAAGGAAAAAATAGAGCTGTCGCTCGAGATCGATCCGCTGATCCAGCACGGACACGTGATCGAAGTGACGGGCAAGACCGAGGCGGGAGCGCGCGTCATGGTGAACGGCAGGGAAGTGCCAGTGGTCGGCGACGATGGTACATTCCACTATTTCACGCCGCTCTTGCCAAACGGGGAAAACCTGATCACGGTCACGGCGCAGAATTCGAAAGGCGGGGTCAATACCCACCAGGAAAAAGTGGTGATTCAATAAAGGATTCGATGTTTGGAACGATGTTTGGAACAAGGTTTGGAACAATGCTCGGAACGGTGTTTGGGACAACCGGTGCCCTAATTACAACCAGTTTCTCCTGAATATCCAAGTAGAATAGAAGAAACATAGAATAATAGAGGAAGCCAGGGGAGAGCGACTCACACGGAAACCGGCGAAGGCCCGGGTTCCAGGGGCGAGACGAATTCCCGGAAGAGAGAAGTATTGCTATGTCAAACAACGGGTTTCATAACGGCTCATCGCGTTCGCACAATCTGCGTTCGCTGTTCAGCATGTTTTCGAGCGACCTCGCCATCGATCTGGGGACGGCAAACACGCTGGTGTACGCGCGCGGCAAGGGGATCGTGGTTAACGAGCCTTCGATCGTGGCCATCAACAAGAACACCGGCGAAGTGGAGGCCGTCGGCAAGGAGGCCAAAGAGATGCTGGGGCGCACGCCCGGCAACATCGTGGCCATCAAGCCGATGAAAGACGGCGTGATCGCCGACTTCAAGGTCACCGAGAAAATGCTGAACTACTTCATCCAGAAGGCGCACAACCGCAAGATGCTGGTGCATCCGCGGATCGTGATCGGAGTGCCTTCGGAAATCACGCAGGTGGAAAAGCGCGCGGTCATGGATTCCGCCTATCGTGCCAAGGCCAGTGAAGTGCACCTGGTGGAGCAAGCCATGGTGGCCGCTATCGGCGCGGGCCTGCCCATCACTGAACCCAGCGGGAACATGGTCGTCGACATCGGCGGCGGCACCACCGACATCGCGGTAATTTCGCTTAGCGGCATCGTTTATTCGCGTTCCGTGCGCATGGCCGGCAACCAGATGGATGAGGCCATCATGAACTACCTCAAGCGGAAATATAACCTGCTGGTGGGCGAGCGCACCGCCGAGCAGATCAAGATGGAAATCGGCTCCGCCTATCCGCTCGACAAGCCGCTGACCATGGAAATCAAAGGCCGCAACCTGATCGAAGGCGTACCCAAAACCATTACAGTAGATGACAGCGAAATCCGCGAATCGCTGAGCGAATGCGTTTCGACCATCATGAATGCGATTCGCGTCGCGCTAGAACGTACGCCGCCGGAACTCTCCGCCGATATCAGCGACCGCGGCATCGTGCTGACCGGCGGCGGCGCGCTCATCAAGAACCTCGACAAGCGCATCCGCGAGGAAACGGGATTGCCGGTCTCGATCGCCGACGATCCGCTGTGCAGCGTAGTGCTCGGCACCGGCAAGATGCTCTCGGACTTCAAGCTGCTGAGAAAGATTTCGATCGAGTAAAACTACGAGTGCCTCTTGGCGATTTATTCAATCCAGGAACCGGTTGGCATCAGAGCCGCCCAAACTGGTCTCATGGTTCTGTCAGCGGTTATTGGCGCATGGTTGTTTTTTGACACCCGCCGCGCGATGAGACTAATGACCCGCTGGCTGAGTTGGGGCCGAAGCCCACAGGGGAAACCGATGTGGGAGAAGGCAGGTTGGGTTTGGTTTTACAGGCTCGACGGTGCGGTGGTTATGTCCGGTGTCCTATACATGCTCGTGTGGGGCAAGTGAGTTTCTGGTTGCCGATCAAAGCCCAGGAAACTGAGAGCTGACAACTGAGAGCTGAGAGCTGCTGTTATGGATGTCCTCGGACGCTACCGCAACCTGATCGTGCTGGTGGGAGTGTTGTTCGCCCAGGTACTCGGCTTGGCCGTGCAAGTCAAACGGACGACCGACAGCGAACCGACACGCCTGATCCGCGTCTGGGCGGTGGGCACGGTCACTCCTCTCGAAAAGGCGCTGGTGTGGACGCGAACCTCCAGCAGAAACATCTGGCACAACTACTTCTACCTGCGCGGCGTGCGCGCCGAGAACCGCACCCTCAAGGCGCAGATTGAGCGCATGAGTCTGGAGCAGGTGCGAATGAGCCAGGACGCCGATCAGGCGCGGCGTTTGCAGGCGTTGCTGGCCTTCAAGGAACAGTTTATTTCGCGGACCATGGCGGCGCAGGTCATCGGATCGAGCGGCAGCGAGTTGTCGCGCTCGGTCTACATCGACAAGGGTGAAAGCGACGGCATCAAGGCCGACATGGCGGTCATCACCGCCGACGGCATCGTGGGCAAGGTGCTGCGCGTGTACGGCTCCACTTCGCTGGTGCTCTTGATCGACGACCAGACCAGTGGAGTGGGTGCGATCCTCGACAAAGCGCGGCTGCAAGGCATACTGCGCGGCACGCCGTCGGGTGAAGTGGTGCTCGAAAAAGTGATGAGCGACGAAGCCGTGCCCGCCGGAGAATTGGTTCTCACCAGTGGCGGGGATGGCATCTTCCCCAAGGGCCTGCTGGTTGGCAGAGTGACAAAGGTGTCGTCGGGCAGTGATCTCTTTCTCAACATTCGCGTGCGTCCCGCCGCCAATCTCAGCCGCCTGGAGGAAGTGCTGGTGGTAACGAAGATTGATGAGAGGCAGGCCGAGCCCGGCCAGACGGGCGCAGCGCGCGCCGTCGATATCCTGGCCGAGCGCCTGCCGACGGTTCCTCCCAAGCCGGAAATTGCCGAAAAAGGTGACGTTCCGAAAACTGCCTCGCCGGGGACGGTCGCGCCGGGATCTGCCGCCCCAACGACCACCGCTCCACCGACTGCCGCACCAACGACTGTCGCACCAACTACTGCCGCTCCACCGACTGCCGCACCAATGACCACCGGCTCCGCTGCCAAGCCAAAAGCCGCGTCCCCGGAAGCGTCCGCCAGCAGCGGCGGCGCCGCCGCGCGAAAAGCGGCGACCCCCGTGTCTTCTTCCGGGACTGCCTCCGGAACTTCCTCTGGAACTCCGGCAAACGCAAGCGGAACCCCTGCTGTGAAAGTTTCCCCTAAGCCCGTGAAGGCAGCGGTCCAACCTCAGCCTCAGCCCAAACCACAACCCGCCGTGCAGGATAGTCCGCACTAACGTGGCCATTACTTACACATCGGGAGAGCAGGTTGAGGTTTACCGTTTCAGCATTCCTGCGACGATTCTGATCCCGCTGATCGCCGTTTTTCTCCAGGCGTGGCTGCCGCTGCGATTTCCTTTTTTCTCGATCTTCGATCTTCCGCTGCTGGTCGTGATCGGTTTCGCGACGGCGCGGCGCAATCCGCTGGCGGGCCTGGTCACGGGCGGTTTGATCGGCATTCTGCAAGACGCGCTGACCCACCAGCCCATCGGGCTCTACGGAATTTCAAAGACGGTGGTGGGATTCGGCGCATCCTCGCTCGGCATCAAGCTGGACGTGGAAAATATCGGCGCTCGCTTCCTGCTTACGATTTTCTTCTACGTGGTGCACGAAGTTGTTTACTTCATGATTGCCCGCGGCCTGGTCGGGTTGCACATGGCGTGGAGTTGGCCGCACGAACTTTTGTCGGGCGTCGCCAACGCCCTGCTGGGCGTCCTGGTCTTCATGTTGCTCGACCGCGTCAAGCAGCGAACGTAACGTGGGGACAGCCGCCCCCGGCTGTCCAGGCGAACGCAGCTCGCCTCGGTTTTCGTTTGTCCATCCTGCAATCCAGGGAATGGGCGGGGGCTTCGCCCCGCCGGACAGCCGAGGCGACTGTCCCTACGTGAACATCACGATCACATAAGCCAGCGCAGCCGCAGCCAGCGTGGCGAACAAATTCACCGTTTGGTTGCTGATCCAGCCGCGGCGTTGCAGGGTGGCGCCGAGAAGGCTGTCGATGAGCATTCCGGCGAATCCAGCGGCTAGCGGAATCCAGAGCTGGGACGGAAGAAGCATCCCGCCCACCGTTGCGACCGCCGCAATCGCCAGACCGGCCGCCAAGCCTGCGATGCTTCCGAAAATCGTGATGCCGCCGTCGGTCCCTGCTGGGACGCGTTCCCACGTTGTAATCAGTCGCGGCTCTCGGCCGCGGTATTGCCCGATTTCGCTGGCCACGGTGTCAGTAGCTGCCTCTGCTAGAGCTGCCACGGTCGCGACCAGCCAAACCCGATTTCCGGTGGCGCTGAAAACGATGGAACCGAGCGCAGTTACTGCCAGATTCGCCAGTATTTGCCAGGCATTCCGGCCTTCCCTGCGCTCGGCGAGCCCGAGTGCCAGCTTACGGCGGTATCCGAGGCGGGTGGATACCCACGTCATGACAAACAGCGCGGCGAGAGCGACGAAAGCGGCTGGGCCGGCGCCGGCAAAAAGCAGGAGACAGGCGAGACCGCCCGCCAGAGCTCCGGCTCGATTGACGCCGCGCACAGCTCGAGCCAGCACCGCGAAGCCCAGCGTCACCGTCGCAGCGATTGCCAGCCGTTCCGGGGATGAAGCCCAGCCGTGTGCGAGAAAAGGGTTCATTGTCAAAAGCTAGCTCTCAGTTCTCAGTTGTCAGTCATCAGTAGAATCTCGCTTGCTGACAACTGATAACTGACAACTGAGAACCGATCTCAACGATCCCCGCTTGATAACACTATACTAAGGGTCCGGCGCCAGTGGACCGCGCCATGTAGTGCTTGACCTTTGGATTCGCCCGTAATCTGGCCGCGCAACTATGCCTGGTTTAGGCTACACTTCTGTACGCTCGCCGGGGTTTGGGCATCGGAAGGTGCTGTAGAGACGCGGCTTGCCGCGTCTCCGATTTTGAAACGGCGACGAAACAAGGACGAGCCCAGCCTCGTCCGTGGGGTGAAACCAATGGCGGCCTCAGTCTGGTCTGGATATCTTACGTTCGGATTAATCTCGATGCCGGTGCGTCTGTTCTCGGGCGCGCGCAGCAACGGCATCTCGTTCAACCAGCTTCATCGCACCGACCACCATCGGGTAAAACAGCAGCTCATTTGCCCGGCGGACAACCAGGTCCTCGAGCGTAGCGATATCGTCAAGGGCTACGAGTATCGCAAAGACGAGTACGTCATCATCGATCCCGAGGAGATCAAGAAGATCGAGCCGAAGACCGCGAAGACGATGGAGATCCTCGAATTCGTGAAGACGAGCGAAGTGGATCCCGTGTACTTCGAGTCGTCATATTACATGGTTCCGGACGAAGCCGGCCGCCGTCCTTATGCGCTGCTCACCAAGGCGCTGGAGGAGAGTGAGTACGTCGCCATCGCCAAGCTCACCATGCACAACCGCGAATACACCGTTTTCCTGCGCCCGCATAAAGGCGGAATGATGCTGCACACCATGTACTACGCCGAGGAAGTGCGCGAGGTCGAGTCCTTCGGTGCTCCCGAGGTGGAGATTAAAGACGCCGAAATCAAAGTTGCCCATCAACTCATCGAAGCGCTGGCGGGCGAGTGGGACCCGGAGAAATATCACGACACCTTTCAGGAAAATCTGAAGAAGCTGATCGAGGCGAAGCTGGAAGGCGGCGAAGTGCAAGCCGTCGAACAACCCAAGAAGCTGGCCCCGGTGGTGGATCTGATGGCGGCGCTGAAAGAAAGCCTGGCCCAGACGAAGAAGCCGGTCGCGTCAGAAAAGGTTGCCGAGATGCCAGCCGCGAGCCAGCCGAAGGGCCGCCGCGGCCGCGCGTGAATCCAGGAAGAAACCCGTTTTCTCGCCCGCCTGATTTCCCCTCGCAGCCCGGTTCCCGATACAATATCGCTTTCCGCGTAAGACACCTTTTTCTCTGGAGTTGGAATGAAGCGGTTTCTCTGGCTGGGGTTCGCGCTGTTTCTTTATGTGGTGTGCAGCGGCTGCGGCGAAACTTTTCGCCCGATTATCATCCCGATTCCTCCACAGTTTCCCAACCCGGCGGCGGCCCACACCGTGGTGTCGATCAACGATAACGGAACCCTCGTGCCCGGCACCGCCATGGTCATCGACGTCTCCGGCGACTCGGACGAGAGCGTCGCCAACGTGGGCCTCGCTCCCGTTCACGCCGTGCAGCAAACCGCCACCGTCGCCCTGGTCGTAAACCACTCCGTGACCGGCGCGGTAGCCGATTCGATTACCAAGCTGAACTTCAGCGGCACGACTATCATCACCGACCCCCTTCCCCCCACCATCACTCTGCCGCCGAATTCGGCGCCGAACTTTGTGGCTACCACCGAGTCGAGCCAGGCATACGTCTTGCTGCCGAATTACGTGGACCCCGCCACCAATGTCGTCGTTCCATCGGTCGGCGTGGTCACCACCAGCAACACCACCAACAGCCTGGTGGCCACCTTTCCGGTTGGCAACAACCCGGACGCCATGGCCGAGACGCCCAATGGACGGGAGCTCTACGTGGCAAACCAGGCCGACAATTCGATCGACGGATTCAACACTGCGGTCCGTAACCTGTCTCCGCGGACGGGGTCAACGGTCAATGGTTCGTTCAACGGGCCGCTCTGGTTGATTGCGCGCTCCGACAGCCAGCGCCTGTATGTGCTCAACGGCAATGGAGTCGTAAGCACAGTTGATACCTCCACCACTTTGGGCCCTGATACCATGATCGATGCCAGCATCCATGTCCCTGGCGCCGCTTACATGCTCTACGACGGGAATCTGAACCGGTTGTACATACCGGGAGGCACCCAGTTGACGATACTGGATGTCTCGCAGTCCATCCCCGCGGTTCTTGCGGGCCCGATCACGATTCCTACCGTTGCGCCCAGTTCGCGCGGCGCCTCGGACCCTTGCTCGATAACCAGCGCACAGCCGTTGACGGTGGCCGCCGTCGCAGCTCTGCCGGATGGCAGCCGCGCTTATGTGGGGGCTTACTACGAAGATGCATCCGATAACTTCTGCCCGCAGGTAACGGTGATCGACGCCGCGAGCAACACCATCAAGAGTTATTTTGCGATCCCGGGATTTCCTGCCTACGACGCCTTTTGCTCGCCGGCACAGTCCCCGCGAGCTCCGCGCTTCCGCATTATGATGGCGGCCGGAGGCGACAGTTCCCGTGCCTACCTGTCCAGCTGCGATGGCGGGAATGTCAACTTCATCGATACCTCCAGCGACACCTACATCCTGAATCTGTCGGCTCCAACCGGTTCGCGCTTGGACAACCCGCCGCAGAATCCGGTATTCCTCTTTGCCGGTCCATAGCCCTATGAAACCAGCGCCAGTAGCCATGTCAGACCATCACGAAGACGTTGCCCGCCCGATGTTGGGTTCTTGGACAGGAGACTCGTTCGGGCCTTTGGCGGAAGGCCGATTCAGGGTTTCGAAGGATTTGCACACCCGCCTGAAAATGAAGTGGTCGAATCATCCACCAACCGAGCCGGTGACAATACTAGACGGAATTTCCAGAGAGATGTGGGCATTCTGCGACATCGTGAGTCTCTGCGATCCGGCCAACCAATATCAGCGCCGGCCCGCTGGCATGCCTGCACATCCTGCACCCATTACGGTCGGTCAACTACAACTGGAGTTTGACCTGCCTGACGAATGGCAGCTACTGGCTCCCGGAACATATCAACTGACTCTGAGAATTGGCGCGGCCAATGCAGCGCCGATTTGTAAGGTCTTGGAGTTCACTCACGACGGACGATGGACGCCAGACGATCCGGCAATGCGCCGAGACTATTTGGATGTGTCGCTCAGCTGACCCAAACGGTCAATGAGTGTAATCGCGATGTTTCAACAATTGAGGAGACTCGCTTAGTGTGGTTGGTTCGGATTGCTTCCGGTTTGCCGACAAGAACGAAGCCGCTGGCGCGGCGACAACCGGTCGTACATTCCCTTGGCATGCGATGACACGTTTCCAGGGCGGTGAGCGCGGATGCACCGGCCAGCAGTTCGAGAATGCCACGCCTGGAAATTGTTATCACTTGCCTGCCGGGGCCGCCTTCTTGTGCTCCACGAAGGTGTGTGCTTGATGACAGCTCACACACGTCTTGCCTTTCATGAATGGATCAGACTTCAGTTGTGCCACCTGATCGGTGTGACAGGTGTCGCATGTGCTTAACGCCGGCGTGCCCGCGAAGTCCGGTGATGTTGTCTCGCCATGGCACACGGTGCATTCGACACCGTTGGCGCCATGCGGGCTGGCTTTCCATTGGTCATAAAACACCTTGTGGCAGCTGGAACAGGTATCCCCGGCTGGAATCAGCCGATGGTGAATATGCTTGGCTTGATCCTGCTGAGCAATGGCAGGTTGGACGGCAATAGCCAAAACGAGAAAAACGAACAGGGTGAGACCGAACATGCGCGCACAGAAACTATTCACGGACGGACCTCCTGAGTACGGTTTTCAAGTATAGAACCGGCGATGACTGCAATCAGTGATACACATCACATCTCACCGGAATGCGATCTGCGCACTGGCTGCGAAGCCTTTAGCCAAAGGAATGTTCTCCGGAATAATCAGCAATTCATCGAGTTGTGCCCGGTTGACCGGCAAACAGGAAGTAATCCCATAACGGGGAAAGCCAGGCCGGGAGAGGCGTCTGGATGGTTTACGTAATCAGGCGTGGGTGTTGAAAAAGGAACCAACGCAGTAATTTTAGTGAATTTCAGCGTCTTCGGCGAACGAATCCTCAATAACTTACGAACGAATTTCGTCGTTGAAATTCCCTGAAAAGAGTTTTTCAACACCCACAGGCGTTTACACTCATTGAGAATTTCAGGCCCACAAGCAGGCAAGTGACCCCGTTCCGTTTTGACTGCATACAATTTTGTCCACAGAAACGGATGCAACATGCTTAAGATAGCTTTGTCGATCCTAGAGCACTCCTAGCGGACCCCTGATTTGGCGCGGGTTTCAGAGGTTGGCAGTCAGTTTGTATGACAGAACTTTATTGAATCCGGTATTCCTCTTTGCCGGTCCATAAGCCTAACGTTATCGTCAACGGAATGGATGTCGCGGTAGTGTCCTAATTTGGTCGTTCCCACCACGGAGCCACGGAGACACAGAGAAACCCAACTGCTTGGCAAAAACCTTCCCCTTCTGGCTTTTACAGGTTCAAGGTTTTCTCCAAGACTCTGTGGCTCCGTGGTGAAAAAAGGCAAACTTAGGACACTACATGTCGCAGAATGCATGTCGGTATTGCGCGTTGATGTTGATAAGGTTGGATGAGTTGCGGAGTCGAGCGACTAACGACTAACGACGAACGACCGATTTCCTATCCCACGACGGCAGCGCGTTCCAACGCCCGGCGGCGCCGGTAGCGCAGCGCCACATTCATGAAGACGTTTCCGCTGGAAGTATTGAAGCACATCACCAGCGCTTCGGTGTCTTCACTGCTTTTGCTGCCCTGCTCGGAAGTGTGCAAGGTTGGCGGACGAACGTGAAAGTGAAATCCCTGGTCGTTGAGCGAAGTGATGGCGTTGCCAATGATCTGGTTGGCCAACTCGCAGACCGCCTCGCTTACCAGATCGTCGGTCTCGGATACTTCGACGCCCGCCAGAAGAGTGGCGAGCTGCACTGCCGGCCCCAGGTCCGCATCAAAAATGATCCGCCCTTCGATCTCGCCCGTGAAGCAAACCTCGGCAGCGATCCCTTTCCGCCGGTACGCCTCTTCTTCCATGCTCAGGTTCTCGATGGAAATGGGCGACTCCAGCCCCTGTGCCAGGACGGCATCGGCCGAGTTGATGAAGGGCTGAATCAGGTCCATCCGCATTGACTAGGCTCCGGCTCCGGCGCCGCGCGCCGTCGTTCCATCGTCACGCATTACGTACTTGATCACTTCATAGAGAACTTCCGGCTTCACCGGTTTCTGCACGAAGTGGCGCGCTCCTCGCTGCAAGGCGGCTACGATGTTCTCCTGATAGCCCACCGACGACACCATTACGATGCGGGCGCTCGGATGCTCGCGCACGATCTTCTCCGCCGCCTCGATGCCTTCCATCTGCGGCATGGTGATATCCATCAGAACAATGTCGGGCGTGAGCCGTTCGTACTCGCTGATCGCAGAAATTCCGTCGCCAGCCTCGCCGACCACCTGTCCGCCGAAGGTTTCGACCATCCGGGCCAGATTCTTGCGGGCGAAAACGGAGTCATCCACGATCAGATAGCGCACCGGCTCTCCGTCTTCGCTCCGTTTTACGGGCGCGAACTTTTCCATGGCACTCCTCCACAACTATTACTTAATCACTTTCTACGCACTTTCGATAGATAACGCTAGTTACTTCCGGCACTGGTTGCCTGCTTGACGGCGGCCGCGTCCCGGCCACCGGGATCGTGCGCGCACTGTGCCTGCAAAACATTGGGCAGATCCTGAAGGTGCGCGATCCTCATCGCGTATCCCCGGTCGATGGCTGCCTTGGGCATGCCGAAAACCACGCATGTTTCCTGGCTCTGCGCCACGGTGAATCCCCCGGCCGCGCGGATTTCTCCCAGTCCGGCCGCCCCATCTTCTCCCATGCCGGTCATCAACACGGCCACGGCTTGCGAACCAAATTCCTCGGCTACGCTGCGGAACAGCACGTCCACCGAAGGTCGATGCCCGTTCACCGGCATGTCATCCCCCAGCACCGCCACGTTGCCCAGCGGCAGTTTCCTCACTTTCATGTGCCGGTTGCCCGGACAAATGAGCGCCCGTCCGGCCACCAGCAAGTCGCCCGATTGCGCTTCCTTCACCCGGATCGGGCAAACATCGTCCAGCCGCTTGGCAAACAGTTTCGTGAACCCGTCCGGCATGTGCTGCACTACCAGAATGCTGCCCGAAAAATCTACCGGCAGATGCGAAAACAGGTATTGCAAGGCATTTGGACCGCCCGTGGAAACGCCGAGGGCGACGATGTGCGTTGGCGCCACCGGCCGCAGCTTGCCCGCCTGCGTGCCCTTGGCCTCTCCCGGCAGGAACTGCGCCTGCACCCCCACGCTCTGCGCCGCGGCGCGGATTTTCTTGATCAACTCGGCGGCGATTTCGGGCATGCGCGCGGAAACATCCTGCGGCTTGGCCACGAAATCGAACGCGCCCTGCCCCAGCGCTTTGAGCGTGATCGACGCCCCGGCTATGCTATGCGAACTGACCACGATCACCGGCAGCCGCCAGCGCCGCATGATTTCCTTGAGCGTATCGATCCCGTTCATTCCGGGCATTTCCAGGTCGAGCGTCACCACTTGCGGCGACAGCTCCTCGATTTTCTTCAGCCCGAAATAGCCGTCCATCGCCGTGCCCACCACCTCGATCCCGTCGTCCGCTTCGAGGATCTTGGGAATCAGCTTGCGCATCAGCGCCGAGTCGTCCACCACCAGGACCCGCACCGGCTTTTTCATGACTGGCCCCCGGCCGCGCCGCGCGCTCGCGCTTCACCAGTCTGCATTCCACCACCGCTCGTCTCCGCGTGTGCGAGATCCGACAGCAGACCCGCCATCTGCGGGTTGTTTCCATCGGTCCGCCCGCGCGTGAAACGATCCATCAGGGCGATCATGTTCAAAATGAGAACCACCCGCCCATCGCCCAGAATCGACGCCCCACTGACCAGGTCGGTCGTAATCGACTGGTCGTCGAGCGCCTTGATGACCAACTCGTCTTCGCCCTCGAGCGCGTCGACGACGAGACCGAACTTGCGATCCCCGCTGTTGATCACCAGCACGAACACCTTGCGCCGCGCCGTTTCCGCCCCGCCCGCGGGCCTCGACCCCAGGCGCAGCAGCGGCAACACGTCGTTGCGCAGTTGCAGCACGTCGTAGTGCTCCACCTGATGAATATTTTCTTCCACCGTGCGTGCGATTTCCGCCACCGCGTTCAGCGGCAGGGCGTAGAGCCGCTGCTCCACCCGGAACAGCAGCGCCCGAATGATGGCCAGGGTCAGCGGAAGCCGCATACGGAAGGTTGTGCCCCGTGCCCGCGCGGTTTCGATCTGCACCGTTCCCTTCAGGCGCGCTAGCACGCTCTGCACCACATCCAATCCCACGCCGCGGCCCGAAAGTTCCGTGATCTCCTCCGCCGTGGAGAATCCCGGCCGCAGGATCAGCTCCAGAGTCTCCGCCTCGCTCAGGCGGGCTGCCTGATCGGCGCTCAGCAATCCCTGGGCGAGCGCGCGCTGCCTTACTTTTTCCGCATCGATGCCGCGCCCATCGTCGGAGACCTCGATGACGACTTGGTTCCCCTGGTGATACGCGCCCAGCCGCAATGTCCCCTGCGCGCGCTTGCCGGCGCGAACCCGCTCCTCGGCGCTCTCGATGCCGTGCCCAATCGCATTTCGCACCAGGTGGGTCATGGGCTCGGCAATCGCATCCAGAATGCTTTTGTCGAGATCGGTTTGCCCGCCTTTGATCAGGAGTTCGACTTCTTTCCCGCACTGCAGCCCAACGTCCCGCACAATGCGCGGGAAGCGGCGGAACAGTTGATCGACCGGCACCATGCGAATCTTCATGACCGAGTGCTGCAGGTCGTTCAAGACCCGCCCTTGAAATGCCATGGCGTCGGCGAACTTTCCCCGCAACCCGTCTTTCGGGAAGCGTTCGCCAAATTCGAGGAGCGCCTGCTGCAACATCGATTTCGCCAGGATCAGTTCACCGACCAGATTGAGCACGCTGTCGATTTTTTCCGCATCCACGCGCAGCAGGTTGTCGCTGCCGCTCGGCACGGCGGGCGCCGGCGCCGCTTCCGCAGCGGCCTGAGCGTCGTTCCCAGGGCAACCGGCAGTGCCGCCGGCAGCGGCCTCGGCGGGCGCCGGCAATGCGGCCTCGTCCTTGCTTTCCGCAACCATGCCTTCAGAAGCGGCGGCGGAAGCCTGCGGGAGCGGCGGCAACGGCGCTGCGGCGCGCAACGGCTTGACCTTTGCATCCTGCGCAATCGTGGGGATGCTGCACAAGGCCCGTATCTGCTCCACCGATTTTTCCGACACCAGCGCCGCTTCAATCTGTTTTATGGGATCGAGACTGCCTTCCGCCGGATAGAGCGCCAGCACCTCGCCCAGTCCCGCAAGGGCCAACAGGATCATCTGACGTCCGGCGATGGGCATGGCGCACTGTGGGTCGATCTCCACTACCACGTGATGAACGCGCTTGCCCGCCGCCACCGCGCTGGCGATCGCCAGTTGCTCGTATTCGGACCAGCGGCTCTGCTGCGCGGCGGTTTTTGTTTTTCTCGTCTTTTTTGTCGCTCGCACCACGCCCCCCGGCGCCGGGTGCGCCAGGCGGGCAATGTCCGCGCGCAAAGACTGGATGCTGGGGAGCTTTGTCCCGTTGCGATACGCTTCCAGCAAGGCCGCAAACACATCGGCCGCGCGCAACGCGATCTCCGGAACCAAAGCCGCCGCGGCCGTGTTCCCGAGCGTCAGCACGTCCTCGAACTCATGGCAGAGTTCGCTGAGCGCCCGGAAGCCGCAGGCGGCCGCGTCTCCCTTCAGCGTGTGCACCGTCCGCCGCAGGCTGCGCGCCGTCTCCGCATCGCCGGGCGATTTCTCCAGCCGCATCGCTTCGTCGTTCAGCTTCTGCACCAGTTCCGCCGCGGTTTCGAAGAACAACTGGCGGAGTTCGGTCATCCGATCCTCGGGGGGAACGGTCACATTCTTACCTCTACGCGCTGGTACGCCGTGCCGCTGTCGCGATGCAGCATCTGAAATTTGTCCGTCAGCCCGAGCAGGCTCTCGGCATGGCCGACAAACATGTATCCCTGGGAATTCAAGCAACGATAAAACTTCTCCACCAGCCGCTTTTGCTCGGCTTCGTCGAAATACATCATCACGTTGCGGCAGAAAATGATGTCGTTGCGCTGCGGCAGGTATTCCGTCTTCAGATTATGAAAGTCGAAGTGCACCAGTTCCTTGACGTTCTTTTTCACCGCGTAGCGTTCGCCCACTTTGTCGAAGTAGCGCAAGCGGTAGCTATAGTCGACTCCTGTCATCTGGTGCTCGCTGTAGGAGGCCTCCTGCGCCGTGCGCAACACCGAATAGTTGATGTCGCTGGCCAGGATCTCCAACCGCCAGGGCGCCGGTACCAGAGGCTTCGGAACCGGCGATTCGAACGGCAGAGGATTGCGCAGATAGTAGTACGACAGCGTATCGGCCATCAGCATGGCCAGGGTGTAGGGTTCCTGTCCCGTGGAACAGCCCGCGCTCCAGATTCTCACGGTGAAGTCCCGGCGCTCCTGCTTGCGCCGCAGAATGTCTTCCATCACGTCCCGCTGAAACAGGTCGAGCTGCGCCTTGTTGCGGAAGAAACTGGTCTCGTTGACCGTGAGGTTTTCGAGCAGGCACGACAGCTCTTTTTTCCCCGGCTGGCTGATGAGCAGACGATAGTAGCTGTAAAACGAATCCAGTTGGCACTCCTTCAACCGGCGCTGCAAACGGTCCTGCAGGAAGGGAGTGCGCCGTTCGTCGAAGTGCATGCCGCACTCCTGATAGACCAGCGTCTGCAGGAGTTTCAATTCCGTTTCGGTGAGTGCGGGTGTTTCACTCGGGTTCATGTGGGTAAGGTTCTTGCGGCTACTTTCCGGCCGAGGCCGTCTTCGTTTTTGTTACTGTCCCAGTCGATCTTCCTGTTCCCGCTTTGCCACTGCCGGCCGCAGCCGCCTTTTCCGCCGGCGCTTCGTTTCCCAGTTCGGGCGCCGCTAATACCTTGCTGATATCCAGCAGAATCACCAGCCGTCCCTGGTACTTGCCCAGGCCGGTCACACAGTCCAATCCGCCTTCCTGCATCATGGCGGGCGCCGCTTCGATTTCGCTTTCGGGGATTTTCAGCACTTCCGACGCCGAGTCCACAATCAAGCCCGCCAGCCGGCCCCGGTGTTCCACCACCAGAATGCGGCTGCGCCGGTCGAGTCCGGCCGACTTCTGCCCAAACCGCTTCCGCAGATCCACCACCGAGACAATCTTCCCGCGCAGGTTGATCACCCCTTCCAGATAAGCGGGCGCGTCCGGCACCGCCGTGATCTCCGGCACGCGGACGATCTCATGCAGCGAGGTGATGGGCACGCCGTAGGTCTCGCTCCCCACCCGGAAGCCCACAATGTGTGTTTCCCGGCTCATGAATGGAATCCCCTTAGCGCGATCCCGCCGCCGCGGTCCGGGATGCGTTCCTGTGCCCCGGCGTGCTGTCGTTCGACCTGTCGTCCGATTGCAGCGCAAAACGGTCCATCGAATCCAGCAGGCCCCGCGACATCTTCGACATCTGATCCGAGGAAGCCGCCAATTCGGTGGAACCTTGCGTGTTGGACTGCACCAGCTCGCGCATGCGCTCCATGGCCTGCACCACCGCCTGCGCCCCGGAAGCCTGTTCCTCCACCGCCGAGTTGATCTCGTGCGTGATTTCGTTCAGCCTCGTGGTAGCGCGCGCAATCTGCGACGAGCCGTGCGACTGCTCGTTGGTGGCCGCCCCGATTTCCTGCGCGAACTTGTATACCTCGGCCACCACGTTCGAAATTTTTCGCAGCGCGGCATTCAGTTCCTGTCCCAGATTCAGTCCTTCGTTCACGATCGTCGTGCTCTTCTCCATGTTGTCGACCGCTTTGCGCGCTTCCTTCTGGATGCTCCCGATCAGCTCGGAAATCTCTTTCGTGGACTGCGCCGATTTTTCCGCCAGCTTCCGCACTTCGTCCGCCACCACCGCAAATCCCAGCCCATGTTCGCCCGCCCGCGCCGCTTCGATGGCGGCATTCAACGCCAGCAGGTTGGTCTGCTCCGCCAGATCGTCGATCACTTCGACGATCTTGCCGATGTTGTCCGCCCGCGTGCCCAGCGCGTCGATGATCTCGCCCGAAGCGTGGATCGTCGTGTTGATCCGGTTCAGTCCGTCGGTCGCCTTTTCCATGGTGCCGATGCCGCTGTGCACTTCTTCCCGCGAACGGTTCGAGATATCCAGCAGTACCTTGGCCGTATCCGCGACCCTCTGGATCGAGGTCACCATCTGGTCGATGGAGGCCGAGGTTTCGCTCACGCTCGAGGCCTGCGTCTGCGTGCTCTTCACCATGTTCTGCACGTTCACGCTCATCTCGTGCATGGTGCTGGTCACTTCGTCGATGGCCGAAGAGGTCTGCAGGCAGTTCCTCGCCGACTCGTCGGAAGAGCTCGCCACCTGGGTGGAAGCGCTGGCCACTTGCGTAGCGGCGTCGCGCACGTTGCGCACCAGCCCGCGCAGGCCTGCCACCATGCTGGTGAAGGCGTTCGCCAGCGTGTCGTTGGCCGAGCGGGGATGGACTTCCACCGCCAGGTTGCCCCCGGCGATGGCTTCGGAAACCGCCGCCATTTCCTTCAGGTACTTCACCAGCGACTCGAAAGTCCGGGCCAGTTGCCCGATCTCATCCTGACCGCGAACGTCAATACTGTGCTCCAGATCCCCGGACTGCCCGATCTGCCCCGCCACGTGAATCAGCCGGTTCAGCGGTCCCGTGATTCCGGTGGCGGTCCGGTAGGCAATGACGATGCCCAGGCCCAGCGCGAACATGGAACTGACTGCCGCTGCCAGAATCGTAAACGCCGTCGCCAGTTCATCGGAGTGGCGCCGCTCCTCCAGTTGATTGTGGTTCTCCCGGTCGACATCGTCCAAAACGTCGCTCGAACGCGACACCCAGGCGTTTGGATCCTTTTGCAGGTAGAAAATCTGCAGTTCCGCCACCGTCGCATTGCCGCCGTCCACGGCCGCGCGTTTGTTCACCAGCGGCTGGGCGAAATCGCTTCCCCATGCCTGCTCTAACCCCTGCACTTTTTCCAGGTTGGTGCGCTGTTGCGTGGAATTCGCCAGATCCTGGGCATGGCGCAGGGCGTCACTCAACAGGTGTTCCCCGTCTTTCATTTTCTCCACGTTCCGAGTGTCTCCGCTGAGCAGGTAGTTCTGCAGGTGAAGCCGGTTCTGCATCATTTCCATGCGGACCACCGAGGTCGCCTCGGTCATGTCGATCGAACGCTGCGCCGCCGCCTTGGTTTCGTGTTCGCGTTGCACTGCGATCAGGTTGATCGCCAGAAGCACCAGAACCATTGCCAGAATGATGCCGAAACTTATGTACAGCTTTTTCCCGATATTCATAACTCCAACCTTCCTCAGCCGGCTCTTCGGGCCCTGCCTTGCCCGCTTACTGGTTCGGGGTAAAACGGAATTCCACAATCCCCGTTGACTCTTCCGGACCCGCCTCGAAACGCCACTTCTTCACCGCCTCCAGCGCGGCGCTCGCCAACACCGGATGCCCGCCAACCAGCCTGGCGTCCTTAATCGTCCCGTTGGGGGCGACCGTGACCAGCACCTTCACCACGCCGGCGAGGTTCATGCGTTTCGCCAGTTCCGGATACACTGGCGGCACTTTGCTCTTTGTTCTTCGACTGATTTCATCCTGTCCCCATGCCAGGGGCGCGCTGCTTGCGACGCATCCGCCAATCAGCAGCAGACCCACCGCGAACAGACGATTGAGGGCTTGCATTACACAGTACCTCCCTTGCGGTTTTACACTTGCTCTATAGTCGTGCAAAGACCACACCAGCGGATATCAAAAGTTCTTTCTCTGCATTACTTTGGTGATCTTCGCAAGGCGATGAAGAATCGATCCTTAGTGATCGGGTGATCGGGTGATCGGGTCATCTAAATTCAAATGCGATTCGCTTTTGACTTTCGATCACCCGATCACCCGATGGCCCGATCACCCGATGACCCCATCGCCCGCTTGCAGAGTGAGACGCCAGTATCACTCTGGTGCCGTTTCACAACTCGATACTGCCACCTCCTATTTCCTTGACTCAATTTGAGAATCAAGCGTACGTTTTATATGTAATTCAATTGTTTTCAACCGCTTAGCTAAGTCAACGGTGCGCACTGACAACCCATACTGGAAATTCGGGACCCAAGGACGCGTCTCAGTCTGACGAGGCTTTCCAGAAGCTGCTCCTGGAGCTTTCCCGGGCCGCTTTTCAGAGCAGCGATCCCAGCCAGCTTATCCGGTCCTTCTGCGCCCTCACTCGCGCCTTCTTCCACGCCAGCGGCGCCTACTTTTGGAGCCGCTCCTCCGACGGCGAGCTCGTCGGGGCCGAAGCCGATGGCAACCAGGCCGAGTCCTTTCGTGGCGTCCACCTGCGTGCCGCAGATTCATCCAATGCCCCATCCATCGCCATTGAGGCGGTTCAGAGGCGTCGCCCCTTCTTCCTCAACCACATTGATACCACCCGTTACCGCTGGCTCGCCGATTGCCAGGCGCGCGCCGCCATCGCCGCGCCTTTGCTGGTTTCTGGCGAAGTGGTCGGTGCCATCGCATTCGTGCACAGTGCGCTTGATGCCGGCTTTGACGAGGATTCCGTGGCCAAAGTCACCATCCTGGCGGCCCAGCTCGGCACCGCACTCGAAGCCCTCCGCCTGAACCAGCTTTCCCGCGAAGAGCATCGCCGCGCCAGCATTCTGGTCGAAGTCGCCACCGCGCTGCATGGCTTGCCCGACACCGCCGCCGTAATGGAGAGCATCGCCGACCGCCTCCGTGCGCTGCTCCATTCGCCCGCCGTGCTCGTGTTCGTCCAACAAGAGAAACTGTTCCAGTTGCAGGCGGTGTCGACCGAGGCCCCCAGGCTCGCTCTCTCCATCCGGTCGCGTTTCCAGGAGAACGACCTCCGCTCGTCGCTCGAGATCGCCACCCGCGCCGTCGCCGCCGGCGAGCGCATTACGGTGAGCATCGACGGCGCCTCTCATTTTGGAGAAGACTCGCCGCCCGGTGTGCTCATCGCGGTACCCTTTCGCACCGCGCGCTCGCACGGCGCGATTCTGGTTTACCCGCGTCCCGCCCACCCATTCACCCCGGAAGACAAAACCCTGGTTTCCGCTCTGGCCGGATTTGGCGCGGTCGCCATCGCCAACGCCGAGTTGTACGGCATGGCCCGTGCCCAGGCCCATGAACTGCACGAAATCCTCGAGATTTCCTTCGAGCTCGGCTCCGCCGGAAAACTCGACGAGTTCATGCAGACCTCGGTCGTCCGTGCCGCCGGTTTCCTCGGCTTCCAGCGCTGCTTTATCGGGCTTCTCGAAGAAAAGGACACCTTCCACATCCGATGGGGAGTGGAGAACGGCGTCGTCCGTCCCGTCGATATCCCGCTCGCCGATGGCGTCGCGACGCTCACGCTGAAGAAAAAAAATGTGTTCTTCACCGAAGACGCCTCCAAAACTTCGGGCGCGGATTTGGATTTCGTGGCCGCTTTCCAAATCCGCCAACTCCTCGTTGTGCCCCTGCTCGGTTCCAACGGCGATGTGCTCGGGATGTTCGGTGTGCTCGACCGCATCGAGCCCGGGCCGATCCACGACGAAGACGTCCGCCGCGCCCGCGCTCTGGCCGCGCAAGTTGCGGTCGCTCTCGAACTCACCCATAACCTGCACCAATCCGAGGAGCACCGCCGCCGCGCCGAGGCCCTGGTCACGCTCGCCCTCGAACTCAACAACGTCCTGCATCTGCCCGAGTTCATGCGCAACTTCGCGGTTCGCGCCGCTGAACTGCTGGGAGCCCGTTGTGTCGCCCTCAGCCTTTTTCAGACCTCGGCGACAGACACCATCCTGATGTGCCGGGGCGACTCCGAAGTCAGCGTTGAGGTTAACGACCAGCCCCTGCTCCGTCGTTTCAGTCAGGCGCTCACTGCGGCCCTGCCGAAATATTCCACCGACATCGCCTTCGCCCCGGCCGCCGATATGCTCGGTTCCGCTCTCGCCTCCAGTCTGGAATGGACCGATTGCACCCTGGTCCGGCTGGCCGGCTCCTCCGGCGAACTCGTCGGCGTTCTGTGTCTCGCCGACCGCGGCACCCCGCCCGCTATCGAAGATCACCAACTGCTGCGCGCCATCGCCGGCCATGCCAGCATCGCTCTCGAGAATGCCTGCCTGTTCACCCGCATGCAGCAGGCCAACCGCCACTGGATGGAAGTCTTCGATGCCATCAGCGACTTCATCGTGGTCCACGACGAGCAGCACAACGTTCTCCGCGTCAATCGCTCCCTGGCCGATTTCGTCGGTATCGCCCCCGACCAGTTGGTCGGCATCAACATGCGGGCGCTCGAAGCTCTTTCCACCGGCTCTTCGCCCCATTCCTGTCCCTTCTGCCGCACCGGCGACGGTCTCGACGAATACGTGCATCCCGTCCTCGAACGCACTTACCTGATTTCAACCTCGCGCATTCATGCCGCCAGCCAGGGGCCCCCATCCCGCGGATTGGGCGCGATGGGCCGGGGCGAAATAGGAACGAGCAGCGCCCAGCTGCAAACCGTGCACGTGCTCAAGGACATCACCGACCGCCGCGAAGCCGAGCGCCGCTATCGCGAACTGTTCGACAACATTCAGGAAGGAATTTTCTTCTCCACGCCCCAGGGTCGCTTTGTGGAAGTCAACGACGCGCTGGTTCGCATCCTCGGCTATGGCAGCCGCGAAGAGGTCATTCAACTCGACATTCCCACCCAGGTCTATTTTTCTCCGCGGCGCCGGGAAGAACTGGGGGAACTGTTCGAGCGCCAGGGCGGACTGCGCAATCAGGAAGAAATCTTCCGGCGCAAGGATGGATCGCCCGTCCGCGTTTTCATGAATTGTTTCGCGGTGCGCGACCAGGACGGCGTCATCCTGCAGTACCGCGGCCTCTTACTCGATATTACCGGCCTCCGCCAATCGCAAACCGATCTGCAGAAAGAGCGCGATTTCTCCAACAAAATACTCAATCACACCCAGAGCCTGATTCTGGTCACCGACACCGAAGGCCTCATCAGTTATGCCAACCGGCGCTGGAGCGGTCTCGGCTATCAGCAGAACCAGATCCTGGGGCATCGCTTGCCCGACCTGTGCGCACCCCCGCGCCGCGCCGCGCTTCGCGAAGCGCTGGCCGCCGTGGAGGCCGGCCAACAGGTCGATAACTTCGATTTGCCCCTGCTTCGCGGCGACGGCGTCAGCGCCCAGTTCTCCGTCAATTTGAGCCCCATCAGCGGCGAAGACGGCCGCGTCAGCAGCATTGTCGTAGTCATGAGCGACGTCACCGACTCCGCCATGCTGCGCTCCAAGCTGCTGCACGCCGAGAAAATGGTTGCCGTCGGACAACTCGTCTCCGGCGTCGCCCACGAAGTCAACAATCCCCTCACCGCCATCCTCGGATTCACCGACCTCTTGATGGAAAACCCCGAGGTCCCCGAAAGCGCTCGCCGCGAGCTGCGCGTGATTCTGCAGGAAGCGCAGCGCACCAAGCAGATCGTGCAAAACCTGCTCAGCTTTGCCCGCCAGATGCCGCCGGAGCGCCACTCCGTCCAGCTCAACTCCATCCTGCAGCGCACCGTGCACTTGCGTTCTTACGACTTCATCAGCCACGGCATTCAGGTGGTCGAACGCCTCGACGAGTCCCTGCCCCCGGTCGTCGGAGATTCCCACCAGCTGCAGCAGGTGTTTCTCAACATCCTGAACAATGCTTACGACGCCGTCCGCGAAACCGCGCGGCCCGCCCGCATTGAGATCATGAGCGCCCGCGCCAACTCTTTCGTCGAGATTTCTTTTCGCGATAACGGCCCGGGCATCGCCGATGCCGAACGTATTTTTGATCCTTTCTTTACCACCAAAGACGTTGGCAAGGGTACTGGTTTGGGCCTCAGCATTTGCTATGGCATTGTCCGCGAACATGGCGGAGAAATTGTGTGTCACAACAACCTGGACTCTGAAGGAGCAACCTTTATCGTCCGCCTCCCCGTGGTATCCGAGGAGGCATCCTTTGGAGCCGTTGCAGGAGTGCAACCAAAATGACCCAGTCAGGAACTAACACAGGAACGAAATCCGCCCGTGCGCCACTGCTTCTGATTGAAGATGAACCGGCCGTCATGGCTTTGGTACGCGCCGTTCTCGAGGGCCACGGCTATACCGTCGTTCCCACCGAATCCGGCGCCGAAGCCCTGCGCCTGCTCGAGAACGGCGAGTTTCACGGCGTCGTCTCCGATATGCGCACCCCCGGTGGCGTCGATGGCGCCCAGGTCTATGCCTGGATCGCCACCCATCGCCCGGAACTCGCCTCCCGCCTGGTTTTCATCACCGGCGATCTCGCCAACCAGGAAACTGCTGCCACCCTGCGCCGCACCGGCGCGCCCTGCGTGGAAAAGCCGTTTCGTGTGCACGACTTCATCGCCGTGGTCGAACAGACCATGGGCAAGGCCGCGTTATGACGCAGAATTTGACGAAGCAGAATTTGACGAGGGACGACTTGACGAAAAACGACTTCCGCATCCGCTTGTTGATCGTCGACGACGAGCAGACCATCCGCCGCCTCTGCATCACCGTCGGCGAATCGCTCGGCTTCTCCTGCCTCGACGCCGAGAGCGGTGACGCCGCCCTCACCCTGCTCGAGGAACAGCCCGTGCACATGGTGCTCACCGACATGGTCATGCCGCGCATGTCCGGCATCGAATTCCTGGAGCAGGTCAAGCGCACCTACCCCCGCATCGAAGTCGCGCTCATGACCGGCCACGGGTCCGTAGAAACAGCGGTTCAGGCCATGAAACTCGGCGCCTACGATTACATTGCCAAGCCCTTCGCTCCGCTCGACGACCTGCGCCTTTTCCTGCGCCGCATGGCCGACAAGGTCCGCCTCGTCGAAGAAAATCTCTATCTCCGCGAACGCTCCGAAACCGAGACCTCGCTCCACGGCATCATCGGCAATTCCGCCGGCATCCAGAACGTCCTGCGCCTCATCTCGCGCCTCAAAGACACGCGCACCCCGGTCCTGATTTCCGGCGAAAGCGGAACCGGCAAAGAACTCGTCGCCCGTGCCCTTCACTTTCGCGGAACCATGGCCAGCCGCCCCTTTGTCGCCGTCGACTGCGGATCGCTGGTCCCCACCCTCATCGAGAGCGAATTGTTCGGCTATGAAAAAGGCGCCTTCACCGGCGCTCTTCGCTCCAAGCAGGGCTTGCTGCAATCCGCCGATACCGGAACCATTTTTTTCGAC
>Ga0074044_10000436_pt1 | contig 41340 bp, 37 predicted proteins | sample BogForMeECP23OM1_FD_94443 | JGI IMG/M metagenome (GOLD analysis project Ga0074044, IMG submission 94443) | Bog forest soil microbial communities from Calvert Island, British Columbia, Canada - Bog Forest MetaG ECP23OM1 | ecosystem: Environmental > Terrestrial > Soil > Wetlands ...
AGAAGACGAGAAATAACAACCCCGGAGAGAATCCACAGATTACGCCGATTTCATAGATTAGAAGGTCGGCTTAAATCTGCGGCGCGGTCGCCGGTACCGCTAGCCGGGTTGTTTGTCGAACTTTGGCAGGTCGTCGCGGACCGGGGCCCAAGGTGGTGCGCTCTTCATGTAGACCTGGATCATCGGCTTGAATTGCGACGGGTCATCGAGGCTCGCGGCCTTGAGCGCGACCATCGATCCCATCGCGGGCAGCAGCGAAATGATCGGTGAGCCGCAGTTGGGGCAAAAGCCGCGGCTGACCTTGTTGCCGCTGTCACCGGTCACTTCGTAATACTTCAGCTGGCCGGTCATTTTCAGCGCCGCCTCCGGCACGATCATCACCGATGCCATCGCAGTGCCGGTCGATCGCTGGCAGTCGCGGCAGTAGCAGTTCGCCGTCATGATCGGATCCGCTGAGCATTCGTAGCGCACCGCGCCGCAGGCGCATCCTCCCGTGATTGATGGCATCGCTGTGTTCCTCCTGTCGCACGATCCCGCAATCTGCCTGCGGCGATCAACCTCGCGAGCGAGGCTTTTTCTTATCGTCCAAAGAGACGATGCCGGCTGCCGCCTCGCTTGCGAGCATAAGCAGCGTGATTGAGGCTGCTCCCATAGAAAATCGTTACGCGCGCGGATGGCATTGCCTGGGCCTTGCGGCTGAATACAAGGACGGCAAGCCCCACACGCTGAATGCGTTCGACAGTCGCCTCGTTGCCTATCTCGGCGAGGATGGCGAGGTGCATATCCTCGACAGCTTCTGCCCGCACATGGGCGCCGATCTTAGCCGCGGCACGGTCCGCGGCAACTCGATTCAGTGCCCGTTCCACAACTGGAGCTGGGGCCCCGACGGCAAGTGCACCCACATTCCCTACAGCAAGCGGATCCCGCCCAAGGCGCGCGTACGCTCATGGCCGGCGATCGAGCAGAACAAGCTGCTGTTCGTATGGAACGATCCCGAGGGTAATGCGCCTTCGCCCGAAGTCGCAATCCCGCGCATCGATGCTTGCTACTCCGATGAGTGGACCGAATGGGCGGTCGTGAAATGGACGATCAACACCAATTGCCGCGAGCTCATCGACAACGTCGCCGACCTGGCGCACTTCCCCGTCGTGCACGGCGCGCCCGTCGACTACTTCGCCAACGTGTTCCAGGGGCACAAGGCCACGCAGATAATGATCGGCTCGGGACAGCAGGGAATGCAGGGCAGTCTCGCGACCTGCGCGACCTACTTCGGCCCGGCCTACCAGATCACGCAGATGCAGGGTGAGATGGGCGGATTCTCGATCGATTCCGTCCTGCTCAACTGTCACGTCCCGGTGAATCTGCGATGCTTCGATCTGCGCTTCGGGATGATCGTGCGCAAGATGAAGGGGATCAGCGACGAGATGTCGCGCCAGATGTGCGACGCGTACATCCAGGGAATTCAGCAGGGCTTCTACCAGGACGTCGCGATTTGGGACAACAAGGTGCGCATCGACAATCCGATGCTGTGCGAGGGCGATGGGCCCATCTACCAGCTGCGCGAATGGTACCGGCAGTTCTATGTCGATACGGCCGCGGTGCCCGAGGAGATGCGCAAGCGCCAGGTCGTCGAGCTGAACATAAGACTCCCCGAACCGCCCAAGCCTCATCACGTGTTCGAGGATTGAGGCGGAGAAATCCGCAGATTGTGCGCGTTGCGGGTACGAAACTCTTTCGATAGGCCGGGCAACTACAAACGCAGGCACGATTCGGCAGCGAGGTCGAACAGGAGTCGCCGTACATTGTGCCGGTTCCAGGCGCGATGGTCCCAATCGTCGCTGCCGAGATCGTCGCCACCGTACAGAATCTGCCCGAACTGTACGCGCCGGAATTTGGCGACGGCGAAAAACGCCGCCGCTTCCATCTCGACGACGACGCATCCTTGTTTGCGGCGCAGATTTATTTTCGCGCGAGTCTCGCGGAAGAGCCCGTCGGTAGTCCAGGTCTTGCCGGCCAGGTATTCGAGCCCGTTGCTCTTCAGCGTCTCCTTGATTGCGCGCAGCGCACGCGGATGCGGCTTCACTTCGTGCGATGGGGGCAGATAGTGATACGAGGTGCCCTCATCGCGAACCGCGGCGGTCGGCACCACCAGATGGCCCACCGCGATCGATGAGGTCAGGACGCCCGCGCCGCCGCAGGCGATGAACTTGCGGGCGCCCATCGCGATCGCGCCCTCCAGGCTCGCCGCCGCGATCGAAGCTCCGATACGCGGGTGCGCGACCATCAGGCGCCGGCCGCGAAAATCGATTTCATAGACGGAATGCTCGCCCATCTCGGATTGCCGCCTATAGATTTCGCGCGCGCCATTCGCAGCAATTTCATCGATCACGTCCGGAAAGAAGCAGAACACGCAATGTTGCGGGACGTCGGCCCGCTTCACAATGTGATGCGGCTCCAGGACCGCAACCCGTGATGTGTCGCGGTCCAGAATCGGAATTCGATTGGGCTTGAGAACCGAAGGTCTGCGCCGCCTGCCCGCCATAGACGCTTAAGCTAGCGACTTGGATACGATGTGTCAGCTTGCGCGCCGTGAAACCTCTGCATAATCGGATAGCCACGATCATGCCCCTCGCCCGCGTTCGCGACTTGATCGGGAGCGCAAGCCCTGACGGGGGCATCGTCGAGGCTACGCTGTTATGAACTCTGACTAGCTTTCGGGGGTGGGCTTGAGGGTTGGTGCGGCGGATGGTTTTGCGGCTTGGCCTTTCTGGCGCAATTGCGCCAGAAGCTGGCGCAGCTTGCCTGGATTGATTGGTTTCTTGAACAGCGCGCCCTCCAGGCCCCGCAGCCGCGCGCGCTTCATGATGTGATCCTTGTCATAGTAGAAGGCGGTCATCAGGATCACCGGCAGCGACGGCATCTCTTCCTTCACGCGCAGATAAAATTCGTAGCCGTCCATCTCGGGCATCACAACGTCCGAAATGACCGCATCGACCTTGACGTTGCGCAGAATTCCGAGCGCGGCCGATGGCCGCGTCGCGCAATGCACGACGCATCCTTCCGTGCGCAACAGTTCTCCCAGCGAGTTTACGACCGTAAGATCGTCGTCGAGCACCAGAATCGACATTCCCGCCAGCGGCGATCCGCTCTTTATGGCCTGCGCCGGCTTGGGTCCGGCGGCCGCGTGATCCTCGCGCGGATCTTCGCGGGGCGAGAGATCCGCCATCTTCTTGCCCGCCAGGTAGTCGCGCGTTTCATAGACGCCCTTGCGCGTCATCTCGTCCAGTCGCCGCACGATTCCTTGCACGCGCTCCAGGCTCGCGCGAATCGAATCGAGGCGCTCGTTCTCGACCACCTTTTCCGACTCCGACAGGTTCGGTTCCACGCAGCGGGCCAGAAGCTCGAGATTGTTGGTTATCGATTCCAGCGGATTGTTGATCTCGTGCGCGAGGCTTACCGCGATCTCGCCCGCCGTCGCGAGCTGCTCGCGCTGGAGAATTCTGCGGATGTCGCGTGCGAAGCCGATCGAGCCTATTTCAACGCCGTTATCGTCATCGATCAGCGACCCGGAGATCGCGATCGGAATGAGATCGCCGTTCTTGTTGAGGAACTGGGTCTCGAAGTTCGCGATACGCCCCGGCGTCGATGATTCGCGCATCGCCTTCATTACGCGCCGCGCTTCGTCCTGCGTCGGATAGATGCGCGTGCACGGCTGTCCGATGATCTCGGCGGACGCAAAGCCCAGGTTCTGCCGCGCGCCGTCGTTGTAATAGATGACGGTTCCTTCGCGATCGACCGCGATGATTATGTCGGGCGAGCTCTCAACGAGCCGTTGAATATATTTGGGGTCAAGCGGCAGCATCAAATCTGATTATCGATCCTGGAGATTGCTCTGACATCCGACGAGTCCGAAACTGGATCAGCGCCCTCGCGGCCGGAACTTCGGCAGCATCACCTCGTCGCTCATTCTTTCGAAGGTCACTTCGACCGGCATTCCGATCTTGATCTCGTTGGGCTTGATGCCGACCAGATTGGAGACGAATTTCGGCCCTTCTTCCAGCTTCACCACCACCACCGCGTAAGGAACCTCGGCGGCGAATGCCGGATGATAAACCTGATGCATCACGTTGTAGCTGTATATTTCCCCGCGTCCGCTCACCGGAACCCAGGCGGCACGGGTCGACAGGCAATGCGAGCACAGGGTATGCGCGGGAAAATGCAGGTCGCCGCAGCCTTCGCACCTTTGGACCATCAATTGTCCGCGGCGCGCGCCCGCGAAAAATTCGGCCATGTCGGGAGTAATTGCCGGAACAGGTTTTGTTACTGATGACATAGTAGTTAGCGGTCAAGCAGTAGAAAGCGTCTTCCTCAGGAACACCGGCTAAAGCCGGTGCCCCTTCGGAGAACGGTCATTATATGCTTTCAGCAAGGCTCCTGAGTGGCACCGGCTTCAGCCGCTGCTTCCGAAATTAGGGGTTGGCTCCCAGAACCAGCGTGGAGTGAGTGGAGAGAATACCGCCATTGCCGGAAATCAGACCGATATCGTGCTCCGGCACCTGCCTTCGTCCGCCTTCGCCACGCGTCTGCACAATACCCTCCGCGATCGGCGTCATCCCCCACATATAGAATGCGCTCAGCTCGCCGCCGCCGGTGTTGACCGGCAGGGTGCCGTTGGGACCGATCCGCCCGCCTTCGACAAATGATCCCCCCTCACCTTTTTTGCAGTAGCCGTAGTCTTCAAGCGTCACCAGGACGGTGAACGTGTAGCAATCATAAATTTCAGCGAAATTGACGTCCCCCAGTTCGATGCCGGCCATCTTGAAGGCGATTTCCTTGGCGAGCGGTGCACCGGACGTCAGGGTATCCACCGGATCTCCCCCCGGGTGGCCCTGGCCCATGCCCAGTACGTAGACCGGCGGATGCTTCAGGCTCTTTGCGCGTTCCGCGGAGGTCACTATCACCGCCAGGCCGCCGTTGGACACCAGGCAGCAATCGAATAGATGAAACGGCTCTACCACCCATCGCGACGCGTGGTAGTCAGCCATCGTCATCGGCGTGTCGTGGAACTGCGCGGAAGGATTCAGGTTTGCCCACTGGCGCTGCGACACCGCGATTTCGCCGAGATGGTCCTGCCTGGTGCCGTAGCGATGCATGTGGCGCTGCGCCACGAACGCGTAGTGGGCATTCACGCCGAATTGGCCATATGCGGCGTTCAGGCCGCGCGCGAACCCATAGGCAGCGGCAGATCCAGTTTTGGCCTTGTCGGGCGCGGGCGGCTTGAGGGGCGCATCGGCAAACACGCAGGCGACCACGTTCGCCATCCCGGCCGCGATCGAATGGACCGCGTGCATGATCATCGCGGCCGCGGTGGCGCCGCCGATATTCATGGTGGCGCTCAGTGTCAGGTCCTGCAGGCCCATCGCCTGCTGGAGCGAGAACGAGGCCATCGTCGAGTCGGGCCAGGTCAGGCCGGGGTTGACCAGCAGGCCGTCCAGGTCCGAGCGCTTCAGACCCGCGTCTTCCAGCGCCAGTTCGACGGCCTGAACCGCAAATCCCATCGCATTCGAATGGTCGAAGTTCCGGCCCATCCGAGTCTGCCCCAAGCCGGCGATCGCGCACTTGGCTCTCAAGTCGGTGCTCATCATGCTCTCCGTCGTCTCTGGCCCGCGGCCAGATGCGAACCTAAATCATAGCCCAAGCGTTCCGGCGGGCCAAAATGCCTGTAATGGACGGCGTAGCCTCTTGCCGCTCAGTTTCGTACTGTATTCGGTTAGTTGCCAACTCCCAAAGGATGCACTTACAATTGGCAACGGGAGACTTAACCAGATGGCGCAGCCAGTCAGCTTCGAAGCGCTCACCAGCAGCCAATATGTCCTGTCGAGCGCAGAAAACTTTGTGCTTTACGTGCTCCTTGAGGCGGTGGCACGCGGCAAAGGCGGCGGACGACTGCCGCTCAACCTCGGTGTGGTAATCGATCGGTCCGGCTCGATGTATGACGAGCAACGGCTCGAATACGTGGTCGAAGCCGTCAAATTTCTGTCCGACAGCCTCGCGCCCGAAGACAAAGTCTCCATCGTCGTATTTGCCGACAAGGCGAAGCTCATCGTGACGCCCGAAGAAGTGCACAACCGTGATGCGGTGCGGCACGCGATCGATGATATCGATATGCTCGAAATTGGCGGCGGCACGCAGATGGCGCTTGGGATGCGCGCGGCGATCGACGAGGTTAAGAAGCACTTCGATCCGTCGCGGTTGAACCGGGTGCTCGTTCTGACTGACGGCCAGACCTACGAAGAGACTGCGTGTATCGATCTGGTGCAGCAGAATCGCGATCAGATTTCTTTTTCGACGATGGGGGTCGGGGTCGAGTTCAACGAAAAGCTACTGATGCGCCTGGCGCAGGATTCCAACGGCAAATATCATTTCATCGGCAATTCCGCGGAGGTTCCAAACATCTTCGAAGACGAACTGCAGGGCCTGCGTTCGGTTACGGTCCGCAATGGCCGAATCGACGTCACGCTCGCGCAGGGCGTGCAAGTGCGCGAGTCGTTCCGCGCCTCGCCGGAGATTTATGCGATGGGATCGCCGCTGGTCGGCGACGATCGCAAGATCAGCTACGATATCGGCGATCTCGAGGCTGGCGTGCCGGGCTCCGTTCTGTTGACCCTGGTGTTGCCGCCGCGCAAACCGGGCACGGTGCGAATGCTGCAGAGCACGTTCCATTTTGAAGTTCCGGGCACGGGAGAGGCGGAAACGGCCTGTGATTTGACGGTCGAGTACACGCTCGACCGAACGCTGACGAGCAAGCGCAACGGCCGCGTGATGAGCCTGGTCGACCAGGTATCCATCGCGAAGCTGCAGGCGAAGGCGGAAGAGGAGCTCAAAGCGGGCAACATCGATCGTGCCACCCGGCTGCTCGGCAACGCGATTCAGGGGACGCAGCGGTTGGGCAACGCCAAAGCTACGCAGGCACTTGCGGGTCTGCTCGACCAGGTAAAAAAGACGCAGACGCTGGGGACCAAGGCGGCCAAGACGACACTGCTGGAAGCGCAAGCCGTGGTACGCAAGACACAGATGCTCGATCCGGACGCATTGAAGAACTTCGGCAAGTCTGAATAGCTAAACGAGCTAGATGGGGACCGATCGCGCGAAAATCCCGCGCCATAGGATGAGGAACTAAACAGATGATCAAGTGCAGCGAATGCGGCTACGAAAACATGGACGGTCTCGACTACTGCGACGGATGCGGCGCGAAACTGGCCGCAGACGCTGCGGCCGCAGGCGCTGCGCCCGAGGCCAAGGCGGAAGCTCCGGCCTCGGCACCCGAACCGGAAAAGCCGGCCGAGGCGTCAGCTCCGGCGGAAATGCCGAAGACCTCGGAAGCTCCGACGGGCGAGATCAAGCCACCCGAAGAGCCCAAACCTGCCGAAGCTCCTGCCGCTCCGGCGGTTGCGGTCGCAGCATTCAAAGCGAATCTCAAAGTCGTGCGCGGCGGACGCAAGGACCAGGAGTTCCCTCTCGAAGACGGAAACAACCTGGTGGGCAGATGGGATCCCGAGACCGGGTCGTTCCCGGAAGTCGACCTCGATGCGGATGATCCCGAGGCCAAGATCTCACGCAAGCACGCGCTGATCAGAATCGCCGAAGGCAAGATTACGGTCGAAGATATTGGAAGCTTGAACGGCACCTACGTGAACCGCGGACCCCGTTTGCAGCCTGGCAGTCCCGCGGAACTCAAGACGGGTGACGAGATCATAATCGGAAAAACATTTCTAAAGCTGACGATAAATCCGATCTCCTGAGCACCGTCTGGCTCGATGCAGCGGCGCGCCGGACGGCCCTTTTCGCAGAGCCGCCGCCGGGGATCGACAGTATTAAATGAATCCGGGTGAGCCGCTTTCCGAGGGCCATCTCCTCGATAGTCGTTACCGCGTGAGGAAGGTCCTCGGCGTGGGCGGCATGGGCAGGGTCTACTTGTCCAATGACACCCGTCTGGCCAATCGGCCCGTCGCGGTCAAGGAGATGATCCTCGGCGACGGCATCGCGGAAAAAAAGGCACTCGAAGATTTCACCCGCGAGGCGACCGTGCTCGCACGCCTGTCGCATCCGGGTATTCCCACCCTGATCGATCATTTCGCCGAGAATGGGCGCCATTACCTGGTGATGGAATTCGTCGCGGGCGGCGATCTCGACAAGCTCATTGCGCAATCGGGCGGCAAGCTCCCGGAGGATCGAACGATCAGATGGGCGCGGCAAATTCTCTCCGTCCTTGATTTTCTGCACTCCCAAGCGCCGCCCATCGTCTATCGCGATCTCAAGCCCGGCAACATCATGATCGACAAGGACGGACGCGCGATGCTGATCGACTTCGGCATCGCCCGCTTCCTTCCCAAGGGCGGCCGCGCCACACAGATCGGATCGCCGGGCTACGCTCCCCCGGAGCAATATGTCGGCAACGTGGAGCCGCGCTCGGATCTCTATTCGATCGCCGCGACGATGCATCATCTCCTGACCGGACGCGACCCGACTATCGAGCCGCCATTCAGCTTCCCTCCGGTCAGACAGTTGGCGCCGGAGGTTTCCAACGCGACGGCCTCTGCCGTCGATCGCGCGCTCAGTCACGAGATAGCGAAGCGATTTGCTTCCGCGCGCGAGATGCTCAACGCGCTGCCGGAAGCGCCCCCCGAAGATCGAGCGCGTAATGGCGTCCGGACTGGCGTGCAGAGCGGGTCGCTGGGCGCGATGCAGACGGTGGTGCTCTCCAGGCCCGCGCCCGAACCGATCGCGCAACGCCCGAGTGCTCCCACGCCGCGACAGGTCGCCCCGACACCTCGCGCGACGCCGGGGCCATCGTCGATTGCCAATATGCCCACTGTCGTGCTGACCACCCCGACGCCATCGCGGCTGCCGAACCCGCCGGCGTCGACCCCCGAAGTGTCGTCACCGACCGAATCAAAGACGCTCCGGCCGCAGGTCAAGAAGGCAATCGAGCTCGGCGTTCGCGCCAAGGCGCTAATCGAGCGCGGACTGCGATCGAAACTGATGTCGTCGGTGATGCAGCCTTCCGCTCCGGGGCCGGAGGTTTCTTCGACCGCGAAGACCAAAGAGCTTCGCAAGCCGGGGAGCGCACCTCCAGCCACCGCCGTATCGAGGGCCGATTCCTCTCCGGCACGCACGGGATCTCGGCAGTCGGCGCTGACACCCTCGCGATCCGCGGCGCCTTCAACGCCGTCGCTTTTTCCCGACACCAGCGCACAGGAACCTTCGGGCGAGCCCGCGAAGTTGATCGTACGCGGCGACGAGACCGAGTTTTCATTGAAGCTCGCGCGGACCGTCGTCGGCCGATCGCAGGATTCGTCCGATACGCCCGATATCGACCTTGCAGTGGTCAAGCGCGGCGTCGATCGCGTGTCGCGCAAGCACGCCGAGATTATTCGGCGCGGATCGGATTTCTTCATTCGTGATTTGGGCAGCATGAACGGAACTTTTATCGCGGGACTTGGGAGACTGGGACGCGATCAGCTTTACAAATTGAAGGATCGCGACCAGGTCATTCTGGGCGGTGCTATATTGCAATTCAGAAGAGGCTAGCGGTGCATGATCACGTGTCCTGAATGCGGTGAACTCGCCCCGGATAACGCAAAGTTCTGCGATCGATGTGGTCAGGGGCTGGGTCGCGCCGCAGCGCCCGCTCCATCGCGCTCGAAACCCGAGCCCCTCGCCCCGGGCGCATGGCTCAAGGGCGGATTCGAGATTGTCGAAGTGCTGGCAGGCACCTCGATCGAGAACCGTTATCGCGCACACCGCAGGCGCGACGGCGAGACCGGATCATACGTCGTGCGCGAGCGATTCGGCGAAAAGCGCGACGAACCCGCCGAGGAGGCCGAACCCCCTCCGCTGCCAATCGCCGCTCAGGAAGATCCCAACGGTCCGAGAGCGAAAACCGCGGAGCTGAAACCTGCGGCCGAGGCCGGACTCGAAGCGGCAACTGCGGAGGGATTCCAGGCAGAGTCCGCTCCGTCGCCATCCGAATCCGACAGCGCCCCGCCGGCTGCCACCAATGGCGCCGTTGCGGAGTCGCAGCTCGAGGCTGCCGAGGATCGATCGCCCGACGAAGCGGCTGCGGATTCCGCGGATGAGACCGCTCCCGGTGAAGCCCCGGATGATCTGGGCGAAGTGTTCGGCCGCGTGCTTGCGCTTTCGCTCACGTTGAAGCATCCGGCATTCCAGCGCGCACTTGAGGGGTTCGCAGAGAACAGCCGCGTTTATCTCGTCTATCAGGATGAAGATCTCGCCCCGGTCTCTCGCGGTTCGGCAAAGCTGAGCGAATCAGACGCGATCGCCGCCGCTATCCAGGTGTGTCAGGCGATCGCTTTCGTGCACCGCCGCGGGCTTCGCCTGAACGACATCTGCCCCCAGTCGGTCGCCATCACGAAGGCCGGGCGAATCAAGATGACGGGCCTCGATTACGCGACCAACGATAACGAGTTGGAATCGGAGCCGATTTTCAACGACGGCTACACCGCGCCCGAGATTTATCGCAACAAGCCGGTCGACAAGCGCGCCGATGTTTTTTCGGCCGGGGCACTGCTCTACACCTGGCTCACTGGCGAGCGTCTTGAAAGCGAGAGCTGGCGCGAAGAAGCCGGCCGGTTCCGTTTCTATCCGCCCCACGTCGTAACTCCGGACCTGGAACAGACTGTGCGGCGCGCCTTGCTTTTCGAGCCGAAGGACCGCTGGGCCACGATCGAGGAGCTCAAAACCGAACTGACAAGACTGCTCGGCGAAGTCCGGGTGCGGGCCGCCGTGCTGACCGATGTCGGCATGGTGCGCGATCACAACGAGGACGCCGTAATGGCACTCGAATATACCCGCGACTCGCTCGTGGAACCGGCGCAGAATTACCTTTATGCGGTTTGCGACGGGATGGGCGGCGCGGAGGCGGGTGAGGTCGCTGCCGCAATTGCCGTAGCGACGCTACGTGGCTATGTTCAGGAACGACTTGCGGGCGCCGATATGCATGACCCTTGCAAGCTGATGATTGCCGCGCTCGAAGAAGCGAATTCGAAGATAATCGAGTACCAGACTGCCCATCCCGAGTCGCGCGGAATGGGTTCGACCGGGGTGACGGTCCTCATCCAGCCGCCCGACGCCGCGCTGGCATGGGTTGGCGACAGCCGCGCCTATCTTCTCGAGGGCGGGGCGCTCCGGCAGGTCACCAAGGATCATTCGCTCGTGCAGCGGCTGGTGGAGATCGGACAGATCACCGCGGAGGAAGCGAAGACTCATGAGCACAAGAACGTCATCACGCGATCGCTCGGCGCACGGCAGAGCGGTCCGGCGGGCGCCGAGGGCGTGGCGCTGCGGCTCAAGCGCGGGGACCGGCTTCTGCTTTGCAGTGACGGACTGACCGCCCATGTCGACGATCCCGATATTGCCAGGATCTTGCGGCGCCACGATGATCCTGACGACGCGGCGCGCGAATTCGTAGTTGCCGCCAACGCGGGCGGAGGAACCGACAACATCTCGGTGGTGGTGGTGTTCGCAAGCTAGATGGCTGATACGGCAAATCCGGTGACCGGCCCACTCCAGCCCGGCACCATTCTTCAGAACCGCTACCTGGTCGAGCGCCTGATCGGCGGCGGCGGGATGGGAATGGTCTATCTGGCGCGCGACCAGCGCCTGGCGAACCGTCCCTGCGCGATCAAGGAGATGGTCGATCATTTCATCGACCCCGCGCAGCGCATCGAGGCCAACGAATACTTCGCGCGCGAAGCCGACACCCTTGCCCAGTTGAAGCATCAGGCGATCCCTGCGATCACCGACCGCTTCGATGATCAGAACCGCCACTACCTCGTGATGGAGTATGTGGAGGGACGCAACCTCGAGGAGGAGATGGCCGCGCGCGGCGGGCCGCTTCCCGAGGGCCTGGTCATCGACGTCGCGCGGCAGCTCTGCGATGTGCTCGGCTATCTGCACGGGCACGAGCCCGCGATCATCTACCGCGACATGAAGCCTTCGAACGTGATGCTGATGCCGAAAGGACGCGTCGTGCTGATCGATTTCGGAATCGCGCGGCTGTTCAAGGGCGCCAGCAAGGGCACGATGATCGGGACGCTGGGATTTGCGCCGCCGGAACAATACCAGGGCAACGTCGATCCGCGCAGCGACATCTATTCGCTGGGCGCCGCATTGCATTTCGTGCTGACCGGCCGCGACCCGGAGAAATTTCCGCCGTTCAATTTCCCCAAGGTCAAGGAGCTCCGTCCGGACATTTCGGCGAATCTGGCCGGAGCGATCGACATCGCCCTTAGCTACGACGCCAATCAGCGGCCCGCGACGATCCAGCAATTCCGCGACATGATGCTCTACGGGGCCGGTCTTCCGGTCGCCGGCAGCGCGGCGGTCAGCGCGAAGAGCGGCACCGCGGACCTGACCTTTCTGGCGGACGATATACCCCCGACCACGATTCTGCGGGCTCGCAAGCCCAAGAGCGTGGCGCGCCGTGCGATTTCGTTTCTGATCTTCTGTGCCATCCTGGGCGGAATCGCATTCGGCTCGACCTACCTCTATTCGGATCCGCAGCTTCAAGACCGGCTCGGCATCAAGACCTTTATCGACGGATTGCCGTGGAAGCACGAGGAAGCGGTGGCCAAAGCGCGATCTCACCCGCTGGATTTCCAGCAGATGACGCTGGCGCTCTCGACTCGCGACGGAACCGCGATCGCGCCGCCCCAGGCGTCATTCAACGACACCGACCTGACCAACGCGCGCTATCTCAAGTGGACGGCGACCTTCAAGAACGAGATGGCCGGTCTCGAGGGGCGCTCCGACAAGATCGATGCGCGCTTCTTTGACCCCAACGGACTTCAGGTCGCAACGAGTTCGGCGGACATATATGTAGGCCCTTCGCAGAAGACCGCGGAGTTTTCCGGCGTGGCCCTGATGCCGACGATGACGGACGCATCGTATGGGCAATACAAGGTTGCGCTGTACATGGACGACGACATGATCGCGGAGAATGCTTTCTCGGTCACGCAGGACGTCGTTGCGCGCAAGAAGGTCGAGGCCGAGTCAGCGGCGGCGGCAACTGCCGAGAAAGCCGAAGAGGAAAAGCGCAAGGAAGAGGCGCGCAAGCTCGCGATGATCGACGAGCGCCGGCTCAAGCCCCTGGAACTGCGCGAGATCGAGTTTCTGAACACCACCAAGACCGGGACCCCTCTTTCCGGCGCGTCAACCTCCTTCGATGTGTCCAAGGTACTGTTCGTCGGATGGCAAGTGACGTTTGACAATCGTCTCTTCGGCCTCGAGCCGAGCCAATATCGGGTCGACGCCGCGTATGTGGCGCCCGACGGGCATACGCTCGGAAGTGTCAACGACTGGCAGAACGTTTCCACCAATCAGAAGATGGCGACCTTCAGCGGGCGTGTCGGCAATTCTCACGGCGGCGCGTTCGTGCCGGGTACGTACACGGTAAATTTCTATCTGAACGGGCAATACTTCGGGCAGCGGAAATTCCGGGTAGCCGACAACGGTTCGTATTCGAGCTCTCCCGGCGGCAGCTCTTCGGGTGGCAGCTCTTCGGGAGGAGGTGTCAGCGGAGGATACAGCTCGGCCAGCCCCGATATGTTTGCAGTGACGGTCGCGACCGGAAGCATCAGCGGCCTGCCCGGCGGCGGCAGCCCGGAGCTCGAATTGCGGCTGCGTCCGGAGCCAAATAATTTCCTGCACGGCGAGATGGTAATTCATCAGGACGGATTCGGGTCAACCCCCATCGAGGGATTCATTCGCGGCGACCATCTGCAATTTCAGGTTCCTTACGGGGCCGAGACTTACTACTTCGAAGGGAAGCGCAGCAGCGACACGCTCAGCGGTACGTTCGAATCGTCGCCATCGGGCGGACGCGGCACCTGGACCGCGCAAGCCAACTGAATTCTGACCAAATCCGCAGATTGCGCGGATTAACGCAGATTCGGAAGACTCTTATCTGTGGCACGCTGCCCGATCACATTATCCTGAAATCGCGCGTCTCGATCGTATCTGCTGGGAGTGGCGGCTTCGCGGCAAAGCGTTTACGCCGCGTTCGTAATCTACGCGCTGACACCGCTGTTTTTCATCGTGCCCCTGACAAAACATCCAGCGGATGTTGCAGCAGCCGCACCGCGTCAGAGAATGCGCTCCTAGTCCCCCCGGACAAGGGGAGAAAGGCACCCATTTTTTTGGGTGCAAAGAGAGGGTCCTATTTCAGCGGGCGCGTGAGCGCTCGCGATTCCGTCTCTCTTGCCCTTGGAAAAGAGTATGAGCGAATAGAGCAGAAGCCCTCAAAGGAGAGTGCCCAATGAGCGCAAGTGCAAAAGATCTCACTCTGGATCTCATCATCCGCTACGGATTCCAAATCCTCGGTGCGGCGATCATTCTCATAATCGGCTTTCTTCTGGCCCGATGGATCGCGAACCTGACCGATCGTGCCCTCCAAACTCGGGTGAAGGAACCGCCCACGCGCCTGCTGATCGTCCGGTCCACCCGAATTCTCGTCCTGATGCTCGCGCTGCTGGTGGCGATCGATAAACTTGGTTTCCAGATCGCGCCGCTGGTCGCCGCCATCGGAGTCGCCGGCGTGGGCTTGGGATTTGCCTTTCATGGGGTCCTCGCAAACATCATCGCCGGACTGTCGATCGTTTTCACCAAACCCTATCGGGTTGGCGACTATATCGAGTTGCTCGGCATTCACGGGCAGGTGCTCACGATCGAGCTTTTCTCGACGACACTGGTACAACTGGATCAATCCCGCGTAGTTGTTCCGAATCAAAAGATCGTCGGCGAGATACTCCATAACTACGGCACGATCCGGCAGCTTGAGCTGAAGGTCGGAATTGCCTACGGCGCCAATCTCGACGAGGCGCTGGATGTCGCCAGGCAGATTGTTGCCGCTGACCCGCGCATCCTGAAGGAGCCGGCGGCGCTCATAGGAATCAGCGAGCTTGCCGATTCGTCGGTTACGCTTTCTATTCAACCGTGGGTAGGGATCGCGGACATGATCGCCGCAAGATCGGGATTGTATCAAGCCATCGTCGAGCGGTTCCGGGCGAGCAAGATCGACATTCCCTTTCCGGTAAGAGAAGTCCGCCTGTCCACGCCTTCATGAGGTCGCGATGGTATCTGAAACGCGGTGGCAAAATTTCTCGCGGCTGATATCGGTTAAACGGAGCAGCTGAGGTGCTACGGTCGTATGAGTCACAGCTCGTGGAGCTATTCCGATGGAAGTTGTCTCTGAGAGCGTGGATCTCGCCCGCGGCGAAGAGAAGATGCGATGCCATCTCTCGCAGCCCGCGAGCGGAGGTCCTTACCCCGCATTGGTTGTCGCGATGGAGGCGTGGGGCCTCAACGATCAGATCAAGCGCATGGCGGATCGTTTCGCCTCGGAAGGCTTTGTCGCGATCGTGCCCGATTTATATTTTCGGCAGCCCGACAACGTCGTCTCATACAACGATTTGGCAAAGGCATTCCGCCTCATGGCGACGATCAGGGACGACGACTTTGTTGCCGACGTGAGTACGGCGATCCAATACCTGGAAGGCCGCGCGGATGTGGTTGCGAAATTCGGTACGGTTGGCTTCTGCCTGGGCGGAAGCGTGGCGTTCGTTAGCGCATGCCGCATTCCGGAGGTGACGGCGACTGTGCCTTTCTATGGTGCGGGTCTGCTGTGGCAGCCGCACCCCGAAGAGAAATCACGTGCCGAATATGTGCCCGGTCTCAAAGCGGCGGTGCTTTCGTTCTTTGGGGGAAAGGATGCGTTCATTCCAGCGGCGGAGGTCAGCAGGTTTCGCGACGCGCTTAAAGCTGCAAGCAAACAGTTTGAATTGATTCTGTATCCCGACGCGGATCACGGCTTCATGAATGAAGAACGGCCCTCGTACCATCCGCGCCACGCAGCGGAGGCGTGGGAGCATACGATCGCGTTTTTCAAAACGCACCTCATCTAAAGCGCGCCGAGCAGCAGGTGAGGACACAGCCACTAGTCGTAGAGGTCGTGCGCCAAGAAATGTGGCGCGGAAAAAGCGTCCGTGCTTCGATCCATGAGCCGGGACGCCCGCGCCACCTGTTTTTTTGGAAAGTCGGACGATTACTGGCGTTCCGGACCTAGTGGCCGCCGTGGCTGACTGTTGCGGGGCGTAGGCCGACGCGGCCGCGGCCGGTTTCCGGAACCATGAAGAACCCGCCGATCGCCACCAGCGCGAATACCAGCGATCCTTGCATCACGGTGACCAGTCCAAATCTTCCCGCCAACGCGCCGCAGATGACCGGCGAGAGAAATGCGCCTGCGTAGCCTGCCGCCCAAACCGTGCCCAGCCCGGCTCCGGCCTTGGTGGGAGTCATACCCGGCAGTTCCATCACCACGGTTAACAGGGTTGGCAGCAGCGCCGCCGAACCGACGCCTATCAGGATCAGCGAAATGCGGATCGTGGCGACATTCGTAAACGTGACCGCCCCGAGGCATCCGATGCCGAACAGAACCTGGGTCGGGTACATGAAGGGCCTGCGCAGGCCGATGGCGCCGCTAAGCATCCCCGATCCAGCGGCGGCGAAAATGCCGGTGAACGGAATCACCGCGGTCAGGCTGCCCGAGCGCTCCAGCGTCATCCCGCGAATGGTGTGGAAAAATATCGGCAGAAAGGTGCTGTAGAGCTGGAACACCCACAGGCCGCAGAATAACGCAACAGCTATCACCCGTATGTCCCGCATCCTCATCACTTCAGGCAGCGCGCCGGCATCGGACGCGTGCGCTTCGGCGGTGCGTGCATGAGAAGGATGGGTGCGGCCGAGCAGGCTCCATAGGAGGGCGACCGCGCCTACGAAGATTCCATACACGATCATGACACTTCGCCATTGCCTACCCAGCGCGATGAAGACCGGTCCGGTGAGCGCGAATGCGGCGGTGAGGCCGAGAAACGGCGACACCGCGTTGAGCGTGTTCATATAAGGCCATTCGCTCTCGCCAAACCATTGCATCACCAGCGTGGCGGGCGGCGAGATCATGAGGCCGAAACCGATTCCTTCGATTACGCGGCAGACGAGCAGCAGCAGGAAATTGGGCGCGTAGCCGCTCAGCACGCTGCCTATGGCCAGCAGCCACAGGCCAATGATGAGTGAGCGCAGGGCGCCGAATTTTTGTGTGACCAGCGCGCCGGCAAGAGCAAAAATCGCGATGCACAGCGCGATGATCGAAATCATGAGGCCGGCAGACGCCAGATCGATGCCAAGGTCCTTGATGATCGGGCTCAAGATCGGAGCAGGTGCCAGCCAGATCAGCGTCTGGGAAACAAGGGCGAACAGGAGGAGTGCCTCTATTACCCATCGGTACGGCGAGCCGTTCGTGGTGTTCATTGTGAAACCGCCCTGTGTGGATTTGATTCCCTACGCTGGAGAATTCCGCGCGGTTTTTCAAGCTCCTTGTTGCACCAATGTGGCGCGGAAGAGCATCCGCGCATCAGTCCACGGGCGGGACGCCCGCACCACTAGCCTAAAAACTAAGAGCAGAAAAAGAAAAAATAGGTGGGGTGGCCGTTCCGCCCGCCGATCGACGCCGTCTAATCGATGCGCATGATGCCGCGGCGTGGTTCCGCCGTTCCGTAGGTTTCCTGCATTACTGGCACCCCCATCTCTATCAGCGCCGCTCGATGCTGCATCAGGGGCGTGCGCCGCAACCGTTCCTCAATCGGTTTGAGTTTCTCAAAACTCTCGAGCTGCAGCACACGTTCAACAAACGCAGCGGTTCGAGGCCAGCGCGCAGGATCAACCTGGAACCGCGAAAAGGCTGCATTGCGGAAGAAGCACGCGATACTGATGTCGGCAATGGAAACACTGCCGAAGACGAAACCCTCGGCTGGAACCTGCGTCTCGAGATAATTGAGGACCTGCGGCATATCCTCCTGGAGAGTTTTTTCTACCATTGTCTTATCGATTTGTTCACCCCACACCGCTGGTTTGATCGCGACCTGGTTGAACAATCGCCAAATAAACACCTCGCCCATGCGCGAATCGGCGTACTCTTCGAGCCAGCGGGCGCGTGCGCGGTCAACGATGTTAGCGGGATAGAGCGTTGGCTCTGGATATCGGTCTTCGAGGTATTGGCAGATGACGGAGGAGTCGGCCAGAGTGACCTGGTCATCTATGAGGACGGGAATGCGCCGGACGGGACTTATGCGCGAGAAACTGTCGTTACCGAAAAAAGGAACAATGGGGTCGACTTCGTAGGGAATACCTTTCAGGTCGAGGACCACGAGTACTTTGCGGACATACGGTGAAAGGTGACTCCCAATAATTTGTACTCGGCGCGCCACGGTGTCTCCTCGTTACTATCGTCGCTTGAGAATTTATTTTTTCATCATCGCAGCCAGTGCGGCGTGCTGTTCGCCGAGCGTTTTGCTGGTTGAGGGACGCTCTTGCACTTGTTTCCACCACGCGGCCAATTTGGGTCGGCCTTCCAATGGACCTTTGGCACCGAACTGGGGCAGGATGTTGACCATCAAAAAGATCGTCGGCGTCAACGCGGCATCAGCCAGCGTGAACGTATCACCGGCCGCCCAGGGACTGCTGATCATCGTCTCAAGCTGATCAAGGCGGTTGTTGATCTCCGCGATCTTTTCTTGAATGAATCCGTCATCGAGCTTCTTGCCAAATAGCTGCGGCAACAAGGCACGCAGCGGCGGATCTACATACAGATCATTCAGTCGGCTGAACGAGCGCACCTTGGCGCGGCCTTCCGCATCTTTCGGCAGCAACGGCGTTTCTGGAAACCTGTCTTCCAGATATTCATTGATAACTTCGGATTCTGCGATCACCTGTCCACTGTCGAGCTGGAGCGCCGGAATCTTTCCAAGCGGATTCAGCTTCTTGTACTCCGCCGAACCCGTGCCGCCCGGAGGGTTCACCATCTCGACATTCAAACCTTTCTCGCGAATCACGATGCGGGTTTTCGAGGCAAAGTTGCTCAGGTCGCGACTATACAGCTTCATTTATCCAACCTCACGGAACAGATTTTCGATCTTCCGGGCAAAGGATAAGGTCGCGAAGGAGCTACGTCCATTGGCAATTTTGACTATTTTGATATCGTTCTTGCCATGAAGGTCCATGTTCTGGCCCTTGAAGGGGTCTTTGATACTGGTCTGGCGACCGTGCTCGATGCCTTTAGCACCGCAAATGAGCTGGCCGAAATGTTCGGCCTCACTTCTTTGCGTTTTGAAATAAGTATCGTTGGCGTGCGAGATGCGGTGCGCACTTCGCAGGGATTGAACGTGCCGGTGCTTCCGGTTGCCGACGCGGCCGCACCGGATTTGGTGATTGTACCTGCCCTCGGGTACAAGATGCCCGGTCCTTTGTTGGCCGCACTGGCGCGGCAAGATGTCAGTGACGCAGGTCAAGTACTACGCCACCGGGCGAGCCAGGGCGCGATGATCGCAGCCGCCTGTATCGGTACGTTTGTTCTCGCTGAATCGGCGCTGCTTGACGGTCAGGACGCAACCACAACCTGGTGGCTGGCGCCGCTATTTCGACAACGCTATCCGAAGGTGCGCCTTGATGCATCGCGGATCATAATTCCTTCCGGTCAATTGGTGACGGCCGGCGCGGCGCTCAGCCATCTCGATATGGCACTGTGGCTGATTCGCCAGGCTAGTCCCGATCTTGCCGCCCTCACCGCAAAGTACCTCGTTGTCGATACTCGGCCATCGCAAGCGGCCTATATGATCCCGAGTCACCTTGCCCATGCCGATCCTGTGGTCGAGCGCTTCGAACGTTGGGCGCGTGAACGGCTTGCGGAAGGCTTCTCTTTGGATGAAGCGGCGCGAGCAACGGCGACCAGCACCCGCACCCTTGCTCGCCGCATGCACAAGGTCTTGGGAAAATCTCCGCTGTCATATTTCCAGGATTTACGAACAGAACTCGCCGTGCATCTTCTGAAAACGAGCGATGAGAGTGTGGACAAAATCGCATCCAAGGTTGGCTATGCCGACGGCGTCGCATTGCGCCTGCTTCTGCGCCGCCGACTCGGACACGGTGTGCGCGAGCTGCGCTCACACCAGTGACAATCTGGCCGACGCAAGAAGGTACCGTGTCAACCTCGCGTTGCCTTAGGCGCTCTCCCCCGGTCAGGGGGAGGTTAGGAGTCGAACTGCCGCATGAAGCGTCGCCAGATTTGGCGGGCCATCGTGTCGTATTCCATCATCGTTTGGACCATCGTGCGCAGCGGCCGCTGAAGCATCAGCTCTTCGGGTAGCAGCGGGTCGAGGTTGATGTGGCGGATCACGTCGCGTCCCAGGACCATCGCCTCGCCAGCCGCCGTCGCAAGCGGCAGCCGTTCGACGCGGCGCGTGCTCAACGCCATCGCGCGGGTCAGAGCTTCGTAAGAGGCGAGCAGCGCCTGCATGTCCCATAATCCCATCGCGTCACCGCGAGCGCGGTCGTCCAACTCGTGCATCTCCGCGACCATCGCATCGCGATGAAGCCCCAGGGCGCGGAGTTCGTCGCGCAACTCCGCGATTGAAAGCCGCAGGTTTGCGGGGCGCAGCCAGAGACCCGGCCGCAATTCTCGAAAGCCGCGCAGGCGTATCGCCCGCTGATGACGGCGCAGCGCCGCCCGATCGCTGCGGCTCCCCGGCGCGTCGTAGATGCAAACCCACGCGCCCGACCACGCCTGGGTCAGGCTCGCGATGTTGCGCCATTTGCGCACTTCCTTGCGCATCGCGTCGCCGGACGGCCCGAGCCGATAGAGCCCGCGGCCCGTGTTCAGCGCAAGCTCGTCTTCGACCAGGCGCGTCAGCGCCATCCGGATGCTCTGCTCTGAAAAGCCCAGCGCGGCTGCCGTGTCGACCACGACGCGCGCCGCCATCTCGCCGGGCGATCGAATGGACAGGAAATCGATTACCAGCTCCTTGGCGGTCAGGGCGCGCGGAACTTCATAACCGGAATTTGCATTCCCCGCCATTTCTTGTTACGTTCTCCATCAGCCCTGATACTTCCACCGGCCGCCGGGCCGGGAAGATTGGAGGATAGCATGTTCGCAGCCCGCAGCATTTTTACTCCCGACGAACTCCTGATGCTCAAGCGCAAATCCGACTTGCGCGGCGCGTGGATGGTCTTTCACGCGTGGGCGGTGATTTTCACCGCTATGGCGATGTTCGTGTGGTGGCCGAATCCGGCTACCTTTCTCCTCGCGGTCGCAATAATCGGCGCGCGCCAGCTCGGGCTTGCCATTCTCGCGCACGATGCCGCGCACGGATTGCTGTTCAACAGCATGCGCCTCAACGATTTTGCGGGTTCGTGGCTCACCGACAATCTGCTGTTCGCGGACCTGTATGCTTATCGCACCTACCACTTGATACATCATCGATTCACGCAGCAGAAAAACGATCCGGACCTGGGACTCTCGGCGCCGTTTCCGATTACGCGCGAGAGCCTCAAGCGCAAGATCATCCGCGATCTCACCGGACAGACCGCTTACAAGCAGAGAGTCGCGCTGATTCGGCGCTCATTCGGAAAACCGGGCGAGCCGTGGAGCACGAGGCTCGCCAAAGGATGGGCCAGGCTGCACGGTGCAATTATCTCGAACGCGGTCCTGTTGACGATTCTAGCGCTCACCGGCCATTGGTGGCTGTACCCGGTCTTGTGGATGGTTCCTTACTTCACGTTTTTCTCGATGGTCGAGCGGTTTCGGAGTATCGCGGAGCATTCGATGGTCACCGACCACGACGACCCGTTCCGCAACACGCGCACCACCTACGCTAACTGGTTCGCCCGCGCGTTCCTGGCGCCTTATTTCGTGAACTACCACTTGGAGCATCACCTGGTGATCGCCGTTCCGAACTACAATCAGCCGAAGATGCACGCGATGCTGCTCGCTAAGGGCTATGGCCCGCGTATGGAGATTAAGCCCGGATACGGGGCGATCCTCTCGCTGGCAGCGTCAAAGCCGGCCGGCTCCGCGCTGCGAGCAGCGGCTTAGTACTCCGTTTCACAAATTCGCCGATGTATTTCTGCCCCTCGCCCGCTTGGTGGCGGGAGAGGGGCAGGTTGAGGGGCATACGTCGTCGTATTTATGCAACGGAGTACTTGGAGATAGGAATCCGCAGATTACCCGTTCGTCGCGCCGCTCCTCAGGGCAGGCTCCGATTAACTCGGATTCAGAAATCCCATCCGTGGAATCCGCGATAATCCGAGATTCGCCTGATCTTCCGGAATCTGCCCCAACCGAAACTTGCTTGAACGGCGGCGGCTGGCGCGCCATGCTGTCGTTTGTCCTCATATGGCAAGCAATCTGTCCCGCGAAAAATTGCTCTTCTATGCCGCCGCGGGAGGCCTCGGAGGCCTTGGCGCGTGGGGCGCCGCTGAGCCGTTCCTGGGCATTCACTCCGTCTATGCTCGCGATCTCCTGCTCGGCGCTCTGATCGGCTTTTTCATTGGCGCATTTCTCGCCAGCATCGAGGCGCTGAGCGTCGGCCAATGGCGCCAGGCGGCCCGCGGCATCCGCAGCGGAGGAATAATCGGAGCCTTTGGCGGCGCGCTCGGACTCCTGGTCGGCGAGATCGCGTTTGACTTCCTGGGCGGATTCAACGGCCGCATCCTGGGATGGTCAGTGCTCGGAATCCTGGTCGGCCTCGGCGTCGGATGGGCCTCGCGTTCGAACGCCCGGCGGCGCAACGGCGCTGTCGGCGGATTAGTCGGTGGCGCGCTGGGGGGGTTCTTCTATCAGAGCCTGACGGCGACTTTTCCCCAGGCGTTCGGCCGCGCTATCGCGATTATCGTGCTCGGCGCGCTGATCGGATTCTTCATCGGTCTGGTCGGCGAACTGCTGAAACGCGGATGGCTGATGGTCGTGCGCTCTGCCAGCCGCAACGCGCGCGAAGGGCGGGAATATCCTCTCAGCAAGGCGGTCACGATCATCGGGCGCGCCGAGGAATGCGATATCGGGCTGTTCGGCGATAAAGCCGTGCTCGGTCATCACGCAATCATTCGCCAGGAGGGCCGCGTTTATTACATCAGCTCGACCGGTGGCGGCCAGGTGATCGTGAATCGGCAGCCGGTCGGCGGGCGCCATCCACTGAAAAGCGGTGATCGGGTTGAAGTCGGCGGCACCCTCTTCCTGTTCCGCGAACGGACGCAGGCCGCCGCGCAGAATTAGGATTCCGCGATGAGAACACCCGCCGCCCAGCGTGTCGTTGTCGCCGTGGCGATGTTGTTCACGATGGCGGGATGCGCGACCACCACCGGCGAGCCGATGGTGTCGACGTCGGTGCAGACGCTCGAATACTACCCGTACCAGGTGAAGGGTTATCAGGGCAGCTATCCGACCCGGACCGTGCTGGTGCTTTTGTCGGAGGACGATCGCGATTTCACCGGCACCGGAACGACCGATCACGCGCCTTTGGATGGAAGGCCCGCCATCGGCGCGACGATAGGACAGGACGGCCAGATCATTCAGCGGCTCTATGCGGATCCCTTCGGGGCGACCATCCAGAAAGCGATCGCGGGCGCGGCGCAGGAAGCGGGGATGATCGCGCAGGCGGCGGACTATGCCAATTACACGCCGAGCAAGGTACGCGGCGAGGACTATGTGATCGCAAGCCAGATCAAGCGATGCTGGGTGAACAAACGCCGCGGACCTGACGGCAGATACGGCCCGGTCTGGAGCACCGCGGCCGACTTCGCGATAACCGTGATCGTCTTCAAGCCCCCCTTCAGCATTCCGTTCTGGCAGGGGACCCTTCAATCGACCTACAACGACCCTCCGGTGGGCAGCTTCGGACTCGGTCCCGAAGATGAAGCTGGAATCTACGATGAGCCCGGCGAGGTCCTCTCGGTCGCCATGACGCGCGCGGTCGCGGGAATTTTCGAGCGCAACGAATTTCGCACCCTGGTGATGCAGGACCAGATCCGTCCGCGACAATAAGGAAATGCATAGATTCCGCGGATTTACCGCAAATTTAGGATTCTGATCCTGAATCCGTGAAATCCGTGCAATCTGCGGGTTCTCAGATGCCTGGTCGATAGCCGCTTTGCTCGCCCAGGGCCTTCTATTAGCCTGAGTGGAAGCAACAGTAGGTCTCCATAAGGCTGCTTGCGCCTTGCTTACGAGGAGCCGATCACGCGATGGGTCTTGGTCCGGAGCCGACCGTTTTTGTAAATCCTCTCGGCCGGCCTGCCGAGATCAAGTACCCGCCGTGCGCGGTGGCCATCTTTGGCGGCGCCGGCGCGCTGAGCCATCGCAAGCTTCTTCCCGCGCTCTATAACCTGACGCTCGACGGCGAACTGCCGGAGCACGCTGCGATCGTCAGCTTCTCGATGGAGGAGTTCGACGACGATAGCTATCGGGCCTTCGCCCGCGACGCGATCCAGGAAAATTCCCGCCGCCCGATTCGCGCAGACGAATGGAACCGGTTCGCCCGCATGCTCAGCTTTGTACGCGGGCGCTTCAACGAAGCTCCTGACTACCAGACCCTGCGCATCCATCTGGAAAAGATCGATCGCGACTTCGGCACGGCCGGAAACCGTGTCTACTACTTCGCCATCCCGCCGAACTTCATCGAGACCTGCGCGACCGGATTGCACGATGCGAAGATGATTCGTCCGCCGAACGGCGACGGAACCTTCACGCGCGTCGTAGTCGAAAAACCGATTGGCCACGACCTGGCGAGCGCGACCGCCATCAACGATCGCATTGCGATGCACTTCCACGAGAGTCAGATCTTCAGAATCGACCATTACCTGGGGAAGGAGACCGTGGAAAACCTGATGGTCCTGCGGTTCGCCAACGCGATTTTCGAACCGCTGTGGACCTCGCGCTTTATCGACCACGTGCAGATTACGGTCGCGGAAGAAGAAGGCGTCGGCGCCCGCGCCGCATACTACGAGACCGCCGGCGCCCTGCGCGACATGGTCCAAAGCCACATGCTGCAGGTTCTGAGCATAATCGCGATGGAACCGCCGCGGAGCACGGCGGCGGATTCGGTCCGCGACGCAAAGCTCGACGTGCTGCAATCGATTCGTCCGTTCAGCGACGAGGAGATAGAGAAGTTCGTGGTGCGCGGCCAGTACAGCGCGGGTCTGGTGGCCGGAGCGCCGGCGCGCGCCTATCGCGAAGAAGACCACGTCGAGCCCCAGTCGCGCGTCGAAACTTTCGTTGCGCTCAAGTGCTGGATCGATAACTGGCGATGGGCCGGAGTGCCGTTTTACCTGCGCACCGGAAAGCGGCTCCCCAAGCGGGCGAGCGAGATCGCCATCTATTTCAAATCGGTGCCGCGCATCCTTTACAACTCCAACCCGCGGGCCCATCTCGCGCCCAACATGCTGACGATTCGCATTCAGCCCGATGAAGGCCTGTCGGTCCATATCGTGTCCAAAGTTCCGGGCGCGCAGGTGCGGCTCCAGCAGGTCGCCGTCGATTTTCATTATGCGACCACCACGCCTGAGGCTTACGAGACGCTGCTGCGCGACATCATCCTGGGCGATCAGACGCTGTTCATGCGGCGCGATTCGGTCGAGACCTCGTGGCAGCTCGTCGATCCGATACTCGGCATGTGGCTGGAGTCGCCTGACGATCCGCCGCTCTATTCGGCGGGTTCGTGGGGACCGCTGGAGGCCGCGCTGATGATGGCGGCTGACGGCCGCTCCTGGCGCGCCCTGTAGACTGCCCGTTCGTCATCTCGCAGATTTGCGATCCGGCATCGGAATCCAGACCATCGACCCGTTTGGACGAAACCCAATTTCTTCGCGAACCCTCAGAACGTCGGCCGAGAACCTCGTGAAGATTTCGTTTGCTATCTGCGTCGCTTGTGTGAAAGTTGCTTTCGCAATCATCTTTCGCTAGCGGAAGATGAAGACGGGCGAGCCGTCGAAACTGGGCACTTCGGCGGCTTATTTTGGGGGAATGCTTCTATGCGTGGAACGACTCTGACGCGGCACGCGCTGACGCGACAGGGGATCAGAGTGGCGGCAAGCGACCTGGCCCTGATCCTCGGACGTATTGAGATACTTGCCGAGCGAATTTCCAAGGAACTCGCTCGCGCTTCAATCAACGGGCGGCTCGGCTACACGGGCGAAACCAATGTCCAGGGCGAGAACGTAAAGAAGCTGGACGAATGGACTCACGAGGTAATTCTCGAAGCCTTCGAGCGCGGCCATCCGGTGTGCAGCCTGGTCTCCGAAGAGATGGAGAAGGCGCATCACAATCCCGCCAATTGCCGTGAAAACAGCTACGCCCTGCTCTATGATCCCCTGGATGGCTCGTCGAACACCGACGTCAACGCATCGCTAGGGACGATTTTTTCCGTCCGCAAGCGGCCGAAAAGCCACGGCATCGGAATCGACGACATCCTGCGGCCCGGCGACGAGCAGGTCATCGCGGGCTACATCCTCTTCGGTCCCAGCACGCAGCTCGTTTATACTGCCGGTGCGGGCGTCGACATTTTTACCTTCGACCAGAGCGTCGACGAGTTTATTCTGTGGCGCGAAAACGTGAAAATGCCGCGGCGCGGCAGCACCTATGCGGTCAACCACGGCAATATCACCAAGTTCCATCCGAACGCGCGCAAGTTCATCGAACATCTCACCAGCCGCAAGGACAAATCGACCAGCTACTCGCTGCGCTATTCGGGCGCGTTCGCCGCGGATTTTCATCGCTGTATGTTGGAAGGCGGATTGTACTTGTACCCCGGCGAAGTCACCGCCGAGGGCCAGACCAAAGGCAAGCTGCGGTTGATGTATGAACTGGCGCCCCTGTCATTTGTCGCGGAACAGGCGGGCGGCAAGGGCTCGACTGGCAAAGGCCGCGTGCTCGACGTGGTCCCGACCGAAATCCATCAGCGTCAGCCCATTTATATCGGCAGCGCGGACGAAATCGATCTCGCGGAGCGGATGCAGGTCGAAGGCTGACACGGCAGGCAGGCGATGCCTCGGCTAGTGCTCGCGGGTGATATCGGGGGCACCAAGACCCTGCTCGGCATCTTCCGCCAGGAAGATCGCGATCTCGTCCTGGTTCGCGAGGCGCGCTATCCCACCGCACAGTTTCCATCGTTGGAGAGCATCTGCGCCGAGTTTCTGCGCGCGGGTCCGGAGGTCGGCATCGCGGCCGCATGCTTCGGCGTTCCGGGTCCGGTGATCGGCGGAACCGCGACGCCCGGCAATATTCGCTGGCAGATTTCGGACAAGGCGATGTCGAGTGCGCTGGGCGGCGTGCAGGTCGCGCTGATCAACGATATGGGCGCTAGCGCATATGGCGTCATCCATCTGCCCGACACCGACTCGGTCGTGATCAATCCGGGCGCCAGCCTGATGCACGGTAACATCGCGCTGATCGCGGCGGGCACCGGACTGGGCCAAGCGGCGCTGCTGGCGGGCAAGGGCGAGCGCTACCATCTGATCGGATCCGAGGGTGGCCACGCTAGCTTTGCGCCGGCCGGTGGCGAGCAAATCGATCTGTTGCGATTTCTGGAACATGAGTTCGGTCACGTGAGCTGGGAGCGAGTGCTGTCGGGTCCGGGACAGGTCAATATCTACCGCTTTCTGCGCAGCCGAAGCACCGAGCCCGAGCCCGGATGGCTGACCTCGGCTCTTGCGGCGGAAGATCCGGCGCGCGCCATCACGGAGGCCGGCCTTTCGTCGCGCGACAGTGTGTGCGCTCACGCCGTGGAGATGTTTTGCGCAATGTACGGTGCGGAAGCCGGCAACCTGGCGCTGACAGTGCTGGCGCTCGGTGGAGTCTTTCTATGCGGCGGGATCGCGCCGAAAATTCTGCCGGCGCTCAAGAGCGGCGCCTTCATGCGCGGCTTTACCGGCAAAGGAAGACTCGCAACAATGCTGGGGCAGATAGAGGTGCGGGTAGTGACGAATCCGGACGTGGCCCTTCTGGGCGCGGCGCATTCGGCGCTCGCAATGTTATAAGCAAAATTATGGCGCCCTGCGGGGACCGATCGAAGGAGAGTTTTATGACCAAGCGCGTAAGGGAAATTCTCAGTTGGTACGAATCTGAGAATGCGGGCGTGAGAAGCAACCTCGCCCGGCTGATGAACCACGGCAAGCTGGCCGGCACCGGCAAGTTCGTAATTCTGCCCGTCGACCAGGGCTTCGAGCATGGTCCGGCGCGCAGCTTCGCGGTGAATCCTCCTGCGTATGATCCTCGCTACCATTTCCAGCTCGCACTTGACGCGGGCTGCAACGCCTACGCCGCGCCGCTCGGCTTCCTGGAGGCGGGCGCCGCGGAGTACGCGGGCGAACTTCCGCTGATTCTCAAGCTGAACAATCACGATGTGTTGCACGACGAGAAGGATCCCATCTCTGCCGTTACCGGCAGCGTCAAGGACGCGTTGAAGCTCGGATGCGCCGCGGTGGGGTTCACGATCTACCCCGGCTCGGCGGCCGAAAAGACGATGTACCAGGAGCTGCGCGAAATTACCGCCGAAGCGAAGGCGAACGGCCTTGCGGTGGTGGTGTGGTCGTATCCGCGTGGGTCCTCCATTTCCAAGCAGGGTGAGACCGGCCTCGACGTGGTCGCCTACGCCGCGCAAATTGCGGCGCAACTCGGCGCCAACGTAATCAAGGTCAAGCCTCCCACTGCACATATCGAGCAGCCCGAGGCCAAAAAGGCCTACGATGCGGCCAAGGTGCAGCTCGAGCCGCTCTCGGCGCGCGTGAAGCATATTATCCAGGCGGCGTTCGATGGCCGGCGCATCGTGATTTTCTCCGGCGGTCCGCGTGAGAGCGACGATCAGCTGATAAGCGATGTCCGCGAAATTCACGCCGGCGGCGGCTTCGGATCGATCATCGGGCGCAATTCGTTCCAGCGGCCCAAGGATCAGGCAATCAAGCTGCTCGGCACGATCATGGACATCTACAAGGGCTGAGTCATGACCAGGGTTTTGGTGTCATCCTGAGCGAAGTGAGCAACGCGAACGAAGTCGAAGGATCTCGGACAGGTTCGCGCAAGCGAACCCGGTACCGGTTCCGCATTCGCGAAGCGCTCCTTAGTTTTGCAATGCTCTCCCAAAGGGAGGGGGTCAGTGGTTAGGTTCCTGCGATTGTCTCAGTAGAGAACCAAGAGCTTAGAGGCGAGTCGGCAATCATGGACTATCGCGAATATCAGCATCTCGTGTTCGAGCGGAAGGGCGACGGCATTCTGCTCATCACGATCAATCGGCCCGACGTTCTCAATGCGACCAACAACCGGCTGCACTGGGAGTTGAGCCACGTCTGGCTCGATATCGCCCAGGATGCCGAGACCAACGTGATCGTCGTGACGGGCGCGGGCCGCGCGTTCTCGGCCGGCGGCGACCTCGCGATGATCGAGGCGATGGCGGGAAACGCGGCGAATATCGGGCAGGCGTGGAAGGAAGCCGGCGATATCGTCTACAACATGATCAACCTCGACAAGCCCATCATCTCCGCGATCAACGGCGTCGCCGTGGGCGCCGGACTCGCCGTAGCGCTGATGGCCGACATCAGCATTGCGTCCGAAGCGATGCGTATTACCGATGGCCATCTGCGGCTCGGCGTGGCTGCCGGCGATCACGCGGTCATCATCTGGCCGCTGCTGTGCGGGATGGCCAAGGCGAAGTACTACCTGATGACGGCGGATTTCATCGAGGGGCGCGAGGCCGAACGAATCGGACTGGTAAGCTTATGTGTTCCCGCCGACAAGCTGATGGACAAGGCGATGGAAGTTGCGCGCAAACTCGCGTTGGGTCCGCAGCAGGCGGTGCGATTCACCAAGCGCTCACTGAACAACTGGCTGCGCGCCGCCGGGCCCGCCTTCGACGCATCGCTCGCGATGGAGATGCTGGGGTTTTTCAGCGCCGATGTCCGCGAGGGAGTGGCTGCGGTGCGCGAAAAACGCCAGCCGAAGTTCCCCGGCACGGGCTCCCGGTAGTTTTTCAGGCCCAGGGAGGCTTGGAATCACCCGGAAAATGGGTCCAGAGACGCTCTTTTGTTAGGCCCATCGTTTCTGGAATACTGCACGCTGCGGCCGGACAGGGACGGCCTCAAAACGGAGGGGATAGAGTCATGAGGAAATTTGCGATTGCGACGGCTTCTGCGATGTTGGGGATTGCAGTTGCATTTTCGGCCGCGATACCCGCGTACGCCGCGGACAAGGTCGATTGCGACGCCGTGATGCAGGCACTCGGTCAGGGCAAGAAGGCCAAGGAAGTAGCGGCGGATATGAGCATTTCTACTTCCAGCGTTTACCGCTGCAAGCACAAGGCCAAGCAAGCCGCCAAGGCCGCGACCAAAACCCAGAGGATGACCGATCGTTCCGACGCCGCGGCTGCAGCCTCCGCCGCAGCGGCAGCATCGCCGGCTACCACGCCGTAAGTATTGCTGATGGGCGCGTTCCGCGGGCTTCGCTCGCGGAACGCGCCTCTTTCGGCATCGCCGCCGAAATTTTTCAAGTCCGGGCTTGGGGCCTGCGATGGCAAAGTGTGAGTTGTGCGAACTGCGCGAATACACGCAGCGCTATGGCCAGTTCGTCCATCCGTTCCAATTCACCATCCTCGACTGCGATTCGTGCGACACGCCGATGGTCGTGCTCGGGGACCATCGCGCTAATGCCAGCGACAACGAACGCAACTTCATGATCGAAGCGCTGTCTGTGGTGGCGCGCGCGAAATACGGCGAAGACAAGTTCGTAATCGATGGCGTCATGCGCCAGATTCCTGATCACTGCCATATTCACGCCCGTCCGATCATCCGCTGGCACGAATAGACTATTTCGACAGGCGCGCGCTTCATTGCAGCCTGCGCGTGTCAAAACCCGCCTTGTAGAGTCTCGTTCGGTCCGTTTGGTAAGCGGCGCGACCTATGGTATATGCGCGCCGGTATGCAGTGTCTGCCAGGGGACGGCGGCGCTGCCCTCCGGGAGAAAGGCGGGGGCCTGACTTTCGGGGGTCTGTCAGGAGGTACGGGGGACATGACTATCGGTACGGTTAAGTGGTTCAGCCCTAAGAAGGGCTACGGCTTCATTACGATGGAGGATGGACAGGAAGTTTTCGTCCACTACAGCGCCATCGACGGCAACGGCTTCCGCTCTCTGGAACAGGGCGAGAAAGTGCAGTTTGAAGTCGCGCAGGGACCCAAGGGCCTGCAGGCTTCGGCCGTGAGCCGCGCCTAGCGCGCGCTCAGTCCGCCATATCAAAGGGGCATCAAACCCGGTCACTTGACCGGCGTCGCACACCAGCGCGCCGAATTTGCATCCGACGCGCCGCCGCGCCGTTGTGCCATGGCGGTCGCAACCGCGGCCACCGGTTTGACATTCGCGCCGGGCGCGCTATCCCATGTCGGGAGCCGCAGCGTGGGCACGAAAAAATCGTCTGAGGGATTCATGTCATGAGTGAAGCATTACCGCTGGCAAGCCGGATCAGATTTGGCGTGATGGCCGCTGCGACGGATCGCGAGCAGGCGCGCCAGACCATCGACGCAATCGCGGGATGGGGCTACGAGGTCGTGTGGATCGGAGACCACGTGGCCTTCACCGGACCGATCAGCGATCCGTTGCTGCAACTCACCTATTTTTCCGCGCTGCGGCCGGAGCTGACTTACGGCACCAGCATCTATCTGCTCCCGCTGCGGCATCCCACGCCCGTCGCAAAGATGGTCGCGACCCTGGACCGGCTGATGGGCGCCGGGCACTTCATTTTCGGCATCGGCGTGGGCGGCGAGTTTCCGCCCGAGTTCGAGGCCTGCGGCGTACCGGTGAAAGAGCGCGGCGGCCGCGCGACCGAGGCTATGCAGGTCGTCAAGCGGCTGTGGACGGAGCCGAGCGTGGAACATCGCGGGCGGTACTTCAACTTTGGCGCGGTGAGAATGGAACCCAAGCCCGCCACTCCAGGCGGCCCGCCGATCTGGGTCGGCGGGCGCGCGGAAGCCGCACTCAAGCGGGCTGCCCGCTATGGCGATGGATGGATGCCGTATGTGGTTACGCCCAGGCGAATCGCCGACGGCCTGGAATTCATCGCGCGGGAAGCGGAGAGGGCGGGCCGCAAGATCGAGCGCTTCGGAACCTCGCTGCATGCGTTCGTGACGCTCGGGAAATCGTACGAGGCGGCACTCGATGTAGCTGCGGAGCATCTGAGCCGGCGCTACGCGATGGACTTTCGCGAGCCGGCAAAAAAATACGCCGTCATCGGAACTCCCGCGGATGTAGCGGAGCGGCTCGGCGAATTCATCAAAGCGGGCGCCCGCGACATCGGCGTCGACGCGATCTGCCACCCACGCGACCGTGACGCACTCCTGGAGCAATTCGCAAAGGAAGTAATCCCGCTGATACGCAAGGGCTGAGAAGTTTGACGGCCTGCACCGCGCTCCTGAAGCCCTTCTCCCCCCGGGAGAAGGTGGCGCGCCGCGCGCCGGATGAGGGTCAGATGAAGCGCAACCCACCTACAAGTCCTGTGACCCTTACGAAAGCGCGCCAGCTGCGCAGGGACCAAACCGATCCCGAGAAAAAAATGTGGAGGGTACTACGCGATCGCCGGCTCACAGGGGTCAAATTCCGGCGTCAAGTTCCAATCGGACCATATTCCGCCGACTTCTGCTGCATCGGTAGGAAGTTGATCGTCGAGCTGGATGGTGTCTATCACGCAGAGACCGGTGAGCATGACTTGAGGCGCGAAGACTTCCTCCGCACCAAAGGATTCGAAATTCTCCGTTTCCCATGCGCGGAAGTCAGTAGAAATCGATCGAAAGTTCTCGATCGTATATTGCAAGCGCTGAACGCCGAGTGACCCCTCACACGCCCCTCGCCCGCGTTCGCGACTTGGTCGCGAACGCAAACCGGGAGAGGGTGGCTCGCGAAGCGAGACGGGTGAGGGCCAATCACTTCCTGACGTATATTCGCGATGAGTCTGCCGACCCTCATCCGGCGCGCAGCGCGTCACCTTCTCGCGGAGGGAGAAGGACTTTTCCCGGCGCGTCGACTATCCGCTACTTCGCACCCGACCTCACCCACTCCCGGTCCCAGCGGCCGTCGTGCAGGCGCGGCCAGACCGGTTTGCGAAATGGGCGCTTGAAACCATCCGCCGGGTAGCCCACGGGTATCAGCGCGATTAGCTGATACAGCTCCGGCACCCCCAGCAATGCCTTCGTTTCAGCCTCATGCGGCGACAGCATCGTGGTCATCGCCGTGCCAACGCCAAGCGAGCGCGCCGCAAGCATCATCAGTTCGATCGCCGGGAACACCGAACCATACGTCGCGCCGAAGTTGGTCAGATCCTCGGCGCTGCCGCGTGGCACGCGCATTTTCGGGCGATCGAGAAACACGATCACCTGCGCGGGGACGATCGCCAGCGATGCCGCAAATTCATCGCCGAGCCGCAACGCCTTCTGCGCCCGCGGCGAAAGCGTAGTGCGCCCGCGGATAATCGCACTGTCCTTGTATGGTATCCATGCCAGCTCGTAGAGCCGCTGAATCTCGCGGCGCACGGCCGCATCACGCACGATGACGAATTCCCAGGGCTGCGCGTTCGAGCCCGAAGGCGCCATATTCGCGGTTTCGAGAATTCGTTCCAGGACCGCCTGATCGAGGGGGCGATCCGAGAAGCGCCTGACGGTAGGCATGGTGGTAGCGACTTCGAAGAAATCCATAGCGTTCCTCAAACCAGTTCGAGCGGGAATTCGCGGCGCGTTTCGACGCGGCCGACGATCGCCGCGTCCGCGCATCCTGCGCTGTGGAGATCGGCCAGCATCGCGATCGAGTCCGCTTCGGGCACTGCGATCAGAAGTCCGCCGGAAGTCTGCGGATCGAATGCGAGCGCGGTCAGCTCGTCGGAGACTTCATCGGAAATTTTCACGTGGGGCTGGTAGTACTCCCGATTGCGGGTGCCTCCGCCCGGGATCATTCCGGCGCGCACCTGTTCCAGCGCGCCCTGCAGCAGCGGCAGGTCCGATTCCTCGAAGACCAGCGTGACGCCGCTGCCGTCGGCCATCTTGAACGCATGGCCCATCAGGCCGAACCCGGTGATGTCGGTGGCGGCGTGCGTGTCGTACTTGAGCATCACGGCCGCCGCCGAAGCGTTGAGCATCATCATCAAATTGACCGCGGCCGCGTAGTGCTCGTCGCTGAGCGCATCGCGCTTGAAGGCGGTCATCAGCACTCCGGTGCCGAGCGCCTTCGTGAGTAGCAGCGTGTCGCCTGCGCGCGCGCCGACGTTGCGGATAATCCGGCGCGGATCGATCACGCCCGTCACCGCCATCCCGAACTTCACTTCCTCGTCGGCTACACTATGGCCTCCCACTACGACTGCGCCCGCTTCATGCGCTTTGTCGGCGCCGCCCCGCAGAATCTCGCCGAGCATCTCGCCGGGAAGGCCCGATTGCGGCCAGCACACGATATTGAGTGCGCTGACCGGCCGGCCTCCCATCGCATAGACATCGGACAGCGCATTGGCGGCGGAAATCTGGCCGTACGTGTAGGGATCGTCGACGACCGGCGTGAAGAAATCGACCGTATTTACGATCGCCAGGTCGTCGCGCAGACGAAACACTCCTGCGTCGTCGCCGGTGGAAATTCCGACGAGCAAATCAGGATGCCCCGGCAGTTCCAGCCGGGCCAGTACTTCCGCAAGGTCCGCCGGACCGAGCTTGCCGGCTCAACCCGCGGCTTTGCACCGCGCTGTCAGCCGCACCAGTTCGGAACGCGACGGGTTGTTGTCTTTTGCGTCAACCATAATTCAGTATCTTTGCCGATTAATACCGCCATGTCAGCCGGTGCGCGAACGCAGCCGGCGATTGTCGCCCACTCGGACGGTCACGCCGCTGTGGTCGAAGTAGTCGAGCAGCGCAATCGCAAACTTGCGGGAGGCGCCCAGCAGATCCCGATAGACGGCGGCGGTGATCTCGGGATTTATCGTCAGATGATCGACCAGGCGCCCGCGCGCCGTGTCGAATGCCACCCGGCCGAAGTAAAGATCGCTTGCGATCTTCACGACCCTGCCCTCGCGCTCCATCGCGGCGAGCACGCTGCGCAGTTGCGCCGCTGCCGCCGGCGCAAGTTTCAATTCCAGGGCGAGCTGCTTCAGGTCGGGCGGCTGGAACTCCGCCCCAACCAGCGCGGTCTCGACCCGGGCGCCAAGCTCCCCTGCATCTCCGCCCAGTTTGACCTTGTGGCTCCCCAGCCGCAGCGCGCTTTCCTCGCGAACGATATCGGTTTCGCGCGCGATACGGTCGACGATCGCGCGGAAGGAGCGCGTGCCTATTTCATAAGGAAGCCGCGTCCGCATCGATTCCATCTCGAGTCCGGCCGCCAGTGGCGCGGCCTTGTGATGGGCCTCGAGCGCGGCGCGCGCGAAGCGTTTGAGTTGCTCCCATTTGCTGCGCGTGGTGTAGCCCTCTTCATCGCCCATCGAGAGTTTCACGAACCCCCCATCGCGCAGGGCACTCTCGATCTCGATGACCGGTTGGTTCAGCAAATGCGCGAGGCGCTGAGGCGGGAGCGCGAGGCTCTCCTGGAGATTGATCAGCGCCTCCACGGCCTCCGCTCCGGATGAATCGCGAATCGTCACGAGGTTCTGCCGGTATGCGTCCAGCGGCTTGCGCGAACGGCGACCGAGCGGGTTCAGCACCGTTCCGCCGCCGATCGTGCGGACGTTGGTCTCATCGCGGATTACAAAGTGGTCGCCGGCGAGCGCCACCGCCGGCTCGTCGGTTACGATTTGCGCAAGGCTCCGCTCCTTGGGCGCGAGTGCCATCCGATCTTCGAGCAGGATCACGCGGCCCAGCAGCTCGCTGGTTCCGATGAACAGCCGGATACGCGAATTGTTCTTGAGCGGGCGCTTCGCGGCGGGGCGGATTTCGAGCCACGTGTCCAGGCGCGAGGTCGTGAAGTCCAGGCGCTCTTCGACGAGCACGTCGCCGCGCTTCAGCTCCATCCGCTCCGGCCCGGTCAGGTTGAGCGCGACGCGCTGGCAGCGCCCGGCCTTCTCGACCGATTCCGAATGGACCTGGATGGCGCGGACTCGCACTTCTTCCCCGCCCGGCAATACGCGCAGCTTCTGGCCAACGCGCACCTCGGAGCCCATCGCGGTGCCCGTCACCACCGTTCCGTGGCCTTTGATCACGAACGCGCGGTCCAGCGGCAGGCGGAAAACGCCCGTGGCGCGCCGCGCCTCGAAGCCCTCGAGCTGGCGCGCGATCTCCGCGCGCAGATCGTCAAGGCCTGCGCCCGTCACCGATGACACCGCGACTATCGGGGCGCCTTCGAGCCGGGTGCCGTCCGCCAGCAGCTCAATTTCCTCGCGTACTTCCTGTAGCCGCGCCGCATCGGCAAGGTCCGTCTTGGTGATGACAAAGATGCCGCGGCTGGTGCCGAGCAGATGGAGGATGTCGAGATGCTCCTCGCTTTGCGGCATTACGCCGTCGTCGGCGGCGATCGTGAACAGCACCAGATCGATTCCGTGCGCCCCCGCCAGCATGTTGCGGATGAAGCGTTCGTGGCCGGGCACATCGACCACGCCCGCGCGGGTTCCGTCGGGCAGCGTAAAGTAGGCGAAGCCGAGGTCGATAGAGATGCCGCGTTCCTGCTCTTCCTTGAGACGATCGGTCTCCTGTCCCGTGAGCGCGCGGATGAGCGCGGTCTTGCCGTGGTCGATATGCCCGGCGGTGCCGATGATCGCGTGGGTGACGTGCGAGGGCATCGCAATGAGCTTACCTCGTGTCCAGGCAAAAATCCTTTGCGTGGCGCCGGCCTCCCGCCGGCGATTTTCGGACCGCCAGAGTCTGTTTTTTGCTCTATGTAACTTGACTGTTACGTAACAGTAGTGTTACATAGGAGGCATGACGATGTTCGAGGTGCTCGCTGATCCCATCCGAATGAAGATCGTGGAACTGCTCGCGGAGCGCGATCTCGCCGCGGGCAACATTGCCGGGCGATTCCCGGTTTCGCGGCCCGCGGTGTCGCGTCATCTGCGCGTGTTGCGGCAATCGCGGTTGGTCAGGTCCCGCGGCGTTGCGCAAAAGCGCGTTTACACGCTGAACCCCGATGCGCTCGACCAGGTCGACAGGTGGGTCGAGCAATGCCGCCGCGTATGGAACAAACGCCTCGATGCCCTGGGGCGGCATCTCGATTCGATAGCGGCAGCGGACAAAGCCAAGGGAGCAAAAAAATGACTGACCTCGCACCCGGTGAATTCATCGATCGCGACACCTTGCTGCTGGTGCGCGAGTATCCTCATCCGCCGCTGCGTGTCTGGGACGCGTTGACGAACGCTGAACAGGTATCGATCTGGTTTCTGCATTGCACCAGGCTGGAAGCGCGCGTCGGCGGACGCTACGCGTTCGAGTCCGATGGCAAGTCGTGGGGTGGCAGGATTACCGCCTACGAACCGCTGCACCTGATCGACTTCAGCGGCGCAATGCGGTTCGAGTTGTTCGCACAGGCCGCGGGATGCCGCCTCGAGTTGAGGCTCAAACGGACCGCGGCAGGGTGGAACCCGATGAGTCTTGCGGGGTTCAACGGATGGCTGGGCAGGCTCCGGCGTCTCGTGGACGGTGTGGCGCCCGAGGAAGCGGAACGATGGGCGAGCGACCAGTTTCCGTGGGAAGGCTTATGTCTGATGTACGAGCGGCTCCTCGGGGTGCATGTCGCGGGTGGAGCGAAGGTAACTTATCGGATTCATTTCGAACCGAACCTCGCCACCCTTGGTCCCGAAGCGAAAATGCAACTCGGCGAGCTGGTGCGGGTGCTCCGAGCGCAACCGGACCTCCGCCTGAACATCGACGGATTTGGTGACGACCCCTGCTCTTTCGAGGAAAGTCTGGTGCTGTCGGGCCGTCGGGTCGACGCAATAGTTCGATATCTGGAGGGGGCGGGTGTCGCCGGCGAGCGAATCGAGGCGGGCTTCGCGCTCGGCAACTATCACTTCCTGGTGCCGCGCGACACCGAGGCGGGCCGCGCATTTAATCGCAGGGTCGAGCTTCGCCCCATCTACTAGGAGTCGATCCTCCTTTTCGAACGAAATGGAGACACAGACGTATCTTTTGGCGCTGGATCCGCGTCGTAACAGTGTGAAGGAGAAAAATCACCGGTTCTCAATATTGCATCCGGGCGATGTCGATTTGAACGCACACCAATCGACGTAAAGGTAAGAGGGGATTCTTCACATGAGCCGGTACGATCACTGCGGGCAAGTCAATCAAGACGCGCCAAAAGTCAGTCGGGTGGCTCATGCTCCGGACAGCGTCTGTCCGGGGCCGGGCCATGGCACGCTGTTGCCGGATTCTCGATCGATGCCGCGCCGATTTCTGGCGCTCTTGGGCCGCTGGATTCGCAACTATCTTGAGCTTTATGGGCAACTGGGTGTGCCGCTGCCGGGTCCGTTTTTCGGCGGTATCACTTTCTACTCAAATCCTATTCTGTACCGCCAACTTGCGGAGCGCGCCCGCAATACCGGACCGGTCACAGGAAATGTTCGACCGATGGCAACCGGAACGAGCGGCGACGGATTAAGGGAATCGTCGTTTGCTCGAATGAGAAAAATGGCGTGATTCCGTTGCGTTACAACGTTCGCAGCCTGCTGGTGCGCAGGACCACGTCAGTCATGACGGCGCTCGCGGTCGCGTTTGTCGTGATGATCCTGACGCTTCTCCTTGGGTTCGTCGGCGGCCTGAAACGGACGATGCTTCTGTCCGGGACGCCCGGCAATTGGATCGTGATGAGCCAGGGCGTGACCTCGGAATCGAACAGCCACGTATCGCAGGAGCAGTACGAAATTCTGAGGAGTCGGCCGGAGCTCGCAGCCGATTCCGCGGGCTGGCCGCTAATCTCGCCCGAAGAAGTGACCGATTTCATTGTCGATGCGGACAACGCCGCCGATCGGGCGACACCCTCCGTGCGCGGCGTCACTCCGATCGCCTATCGCGTGCATCGCAACCTGCGGCTGCTGAGTGGGCGATGGCCGAACCAGGGGACGGCGGAGATGATCGTCGGCCGCAAGCTGGCCGCGAAACATCCCGAGCTGGCGCCTCCCAGGGAGATCCGCTTCGGCAGCCGGAAGTGGGCGATTGTTGGCGTCTTCTCTGACGACGATAGCGTGCGGGAATCCGAAATCTGGACCGACCTGGAAACACTTCGTCAGGAAGTGGGCGAGACGAGCGGCTTCAACGTGGTCTTTCTAACGCTCAAACCCGGCACGTCCGGGTCCTTCGAGCGGGCTTTGGCCGGCAGCGCGCGATTGTCGGTCGAGGCAAAGCCCGAGACTGAGTTTTACGCGGATGGCGCTCAGCTCGCGGACCAGCTTCGCACCTTGAGCCTCGTGTTCGCATCCATTCTCGCCGCCGGAGCGATATTCGGCGGAATGAACACGATGTATTCGGCGATTGCGCGGCGCACCCGCGAGATTGGCGTCCTGCGCGCCCTGGGCTTCGGCCACGGCGGATTACTGACCAGCTTCATGACCGAGAACCTGATTCTGGCGCTCGCGGGTGGAGTTGCAGGGGAGTTGCTGACCGTAGCGGTGGCCTACCTGACCGGTCTCCAAAGCCGGTTGATGAATGTCGGCCAGTTCATCTTTTCGTTTACGCTTTCGCCGGCGGTCTTTGCTGGCGGTCTCGCGTTTGCTCTCCTCATCGGAATTATCGGCGGATTGCCTCCGGCCTGGCGAGCCATGCGAATCCGCGTGCTCGAAGCCTTGCACGAGGCCTGAGCGATGATTGCGAAGATCATCCTGCGCAATATGCGCCGTAATTCCCGGCGCACGATCCTGACGGCCGCAACCATCGCGCTGACCACATTTCTTTTCGCGATGCTGGTCTCGATTCCAGCCTCGATGGATCGTTTAATCGCCGATGCGTCGACTACTCTGAGGCTGATCGTCAACAATCGGACCCGCGGATACCAGGGCGCAACGCCGGCGCGCTACTGCCGCGAAATCGAACAAATCCCTGGTGTGATCGCGTGCGTGGCCTTCAACGGGATGATGGCTACCTATCGTGACGCGCGTGAGCCGTTTGTCGCGATGGCCGCAAGTCCGGAGTTGCCGCGGGTTTTTCCCGATTACGATTTGCCGGCGAGCGATGCGATTGCGTGTGCCGCCGATCGGCGCTGCGGAATTGCGGGAGCGTTGCTCGCCAGGAAGTATGGATGGCATATGGGCCAGCAGGTGATGCTTCGGGACAGCGCGGCCGGCCACATGGAACTCAATTTTGTAATTGGCGGCATTACTCAGTCGCGGCGTTATCCCAACAACTTTACCTTCAGTCGCGAGTATCTCGAGGCGGCGCGCAAAGCCAGGGGTATCGACGACCACGACCTCGCCGCATTTCTGATCATACGCGTGGCGGGAATCAATGACATGCCGCGGATCGCCCGCCGAATCGATGAGACCTATCGCAACTCCGGCTACGAAACTCGAACGACGACGGAAAGCGAGATGATCGCCGGCGGTCTTTCGCAAATAGGAAACGTCCGCGGAATAATCGCGGCGCTCTGTGCGGTGGTGGTCGCGACCGTGATGCTGCTGGCGGCCAACGCGATGGCGATGATGGTCAGGGAAAGAATCAGCGAAGTGGCCGTGATGCGCGCGCTCGGGTTTTCACGCGTCGCCGTCGCCAAATTGCTGGTCGGCGAATCGCTCGTGATCTGCCTGCTCGGCGGAATCGTCGGCACTGCTCTGGCGCTATGGGTGTTCGGCCCCGGCGTCAACGCGGGTGCGGTGCTGGGCGGCGTTGGCTCCCTTTTCGTTGATACCAGGGACGCGGCGCTGGCGATGGGCGCCGCCTTGCTGGTCGCATTGGGCAGCGTTGCGATACCGGTCATCGCTGCCGTACGGATCCCTCCCGCGATGGCATTTCGCAGGGTCGTATGAGCGGTCGAAGCAAATCCCGGAGCAGTATCCTGGCGGCCGGCCGCAGCGTCATAAAGCCGAGACTGGTCCACGTGTTTGAAAGTGCGCTGCCGCGACCGAGTTCGATCGCGGCAGCGAGGAAAAACCAGGGGAGCATGAAAATGAATGAGGCAATCAGGCGGCTGGAGCTGGGCGAATTCGTCGATCGCGACACGATGCGCTTCGTGCGCGAATATCCTCATCCCCCTGAACGCGTTTGGGCGGCGCTGATCGATCCAGGTCAACTCAGCGAATGGCTGATGACTTGCACGATGCTCGAGCCGCGAGTGGGCGGCAAGTACGCCTTCCGCGCGCCCGGCGGCAGCGAGATGTTCGGCGGCCGTCTCAGCGAATTCGAAGCGCTCCGAGTGATCAACTTCAGCGGCGTGTGGCGGTTTGCGCTCAGCGCGACGGAGGGCGGATGCCGCCTCTCGCTGGAGATGAAGCGATCGCCGGAGGGCTGGAATCCGTCGTGGCTGGCGGGCAA
>Ga0074044_10000437_pt1 | contig 41320 bp, 34 predicted proteins | sample BogForMeECP23OM1_FD_94443 | JGI IMG/M metagenome (GOLD analysis project Ga0074044, IMG submission 94443) | Bog forest soil microbial communities from Calvert Island, British Columbia, Canada - Bog Forest MetaG ECP23OM1 | ecosystem: Environmental > Terrestrial > Soil > Wetlands ...
GCGGCCGTCGCCGGCACGGCGGCGGCATCCGCGCCCGGCATCTTTTCGCCTGCGGCGATCGCCAGCGGCGCGACGAGCAGTACCGCGGCGAGAGGCAGTGCGGCACGAAAAAGAGCGGTCCGCCTCACGGCTGCGCGACCATTTGCGCCTCGCCGCACAAGGCAAGCGACGCCCTACCCGGCAGCGCGCTCCGGCGTTTCCCAGCCGATGAGAGATGTCTTTTCAACGCCTCGCGCGGACCTCATTCGACCAGGGGAATGTTCGCCGCCAGCTCGTAGCGAACCGCCGCGCGGATCTTGCCTTCGATCTGCAGATAGCGGGCCGCCTTCGCCGCCCGGATCACCCGGGTCAGCTTGGCCGCGTAATCGCGCCGCAGGCGCACCTCGGAATCGTCGATCGCAATCGCCTCGTCGAGCAGCCTTTTAGCGGTCGAGTCCGGAACCCCACCGGCGTTGTAGGCATCGGCATAGGCAAGGATGGTGCTGGCCAGGCGGTCGTTGATGACCTTGAGCTCGTTCTGGTACTGGTCGTAGATCGGCCAGAAAGCCCTGGCCTCGGTATCGGTAAGATCCATGTTGTCGGCGACCAGGGCTTTCTTGTCCGCGTTGACCTTGTCGATCATGATCTGCATGTTCGTGTCGGCGGACTTGTCCTGCGCGAATACAGGCGCCGCCAGCAAGGCAATGGCGCACATCATCGACCACAGAATGCACTTCATGAACGCTCCCTGGTTGGTGGAATCCCGGTCAGTCGAAACTGCTTGCGAATGCTGCGTTGCGTGAGGGGCTCCTTGGACAACCGACCGCCAGTGCTGCCGGCACGCCGGACTCACATTCCGGCGGCGACCTCGCGCATGCGCTGGGCGTAGGCCTCGGCCTTGGCGCTATCGCCGCGCTCGCCATAGAAACTCGCCAGCGCCGCTAGGATGTCGGTGTCGGCCGGGTGCTTGGCGCTGGCGGCAACCAGCATCGCGAGCGCCTGGTCGCCGCGTCCGGCGGAATACAGGGCGACGCCGTAGACGTAGGCGAAGCGCGCGTTGCCGGGGTCGAGACTGGCCGCCTTGGCAAACTCGGCGAGCGCCTCGCCGTTCTTCTTCTCCCGTACCAGGGCGAGCCCGAGCGAATGGTGCAGGGCGCCGCTCTTCGGCACATGCCGCAGGCCCTCGCGCAGGACGCGCAGGACGTCGGCCTCGCGGCCCTGGGCCCGGTACAGGTCGGCGAGATTGGTGTAGGCCGGCACCTGCAAGGGATCGAGCGCAATGGCCGACTGCAGGTCGGCCACCGCGCGCGCGGTATCGCCCCGCCGCGCCTCGAAGCTCCCGAGGTTGGTGCGCGCCTCGGCGCGATCGGCATCGTAGCGCTGGGCCGCGACGTACTCCGCCGCGGCGCGGTCGAATGCCGCCTGCACCTCGCCGTTGCCGGCCGGCAGCGGAACGTCGGCCAGGGCATTGGCCGCTTCGATGCGAATGACCCGCAGCGGATCGGACAAGAGCGGCGTGGCATAGCGCTGGCGCAGTTCCGGCGGCGCGGCCGCGAGCGACTCGAGCGCACCCAGTCGCAGCAGTGGGCTCGGATCGCGCAAGCCCGCCGCCACAGCGTCGAGCGTGGCGCGGTTGGCGTTGGCGTTGAGCTCGGCAAGCGCCGTCGCACGGGCGATTGCCGGTTGCCCGCGCTCGCCGGCGATGGCGCGCAGCTTCGCACCGGCACCCACGGCGCCCGCATCCGCGGCGGCAAACGCCGGCGCGTAATGCTGGAACCCTTCCGGGTCGTGACCGAACCAGCCTTTCACTTGGGCGGCCGCCCAGCGCGCGTCGCGGTTGGCATGGCAGGCGTTGCAGGCATTGGGCGTTCCGAGCGACGCCGATTGATCCGGACGCGGAATGCGCAGGCTGTGGTCGTGGCGAGGGTCGATCACCATGTAGGCCGTGGCCGGCATGTGGCAATTGACGCACTGCGCCCCCGCGCCGCCGGGGCGATGATGGTGATGGGTCGCGGCGTCGAAACGTTGTGCCGAGTGGCATTGCGTGCACACGGCGTTGCCCTGGGCGCGCAGCGCGCCGCTGTGCGGCTCGTGGCAATCGCTGCAGGTCACGCCGGCCGCATACATCTTGCTCTGCAGAAACGAGGCCCAGCCATAGACTTCGTCGCGCTGCTGGCCGTCGGCGTAGTACAGGGGCGCCGTGAGCAGCGCCGGCCGATAGTAGTCGAGGAAGGGCTTGCCGGCGGTGTACCCCTCGGCGAACTGGCCGCGTCGGGCGTGGCATTGCGCGCACACGTCGACCTCGTGCTCGCTCGCCCGCGGCACCGAACGGGCGGCCGTTGCCGCCGCCGCATCCCGTGTCCAGGTCACGCCTCGCCGCTCGTCGAGGTGCGCCGCCAGGCCCTTGCCGGCGTCGGCGTACGCCTTGCCAGACCGCGCGGCGTTGGCCCATGCCAGGTGCGCGGAGCCCGGCCCGTGACAGGCCTCGCAGCCGACGCTGATCTCCGACCAGCTGGTCGCAAAGCGATCCGCGGCCGGGTCGTAATTCTTCACCAGTCCGGTCGAGTGGCAATCGGCGCACATGTAATTCCAGTTTTGCGCCGGGCGCGTCCAGTGCAACTCGTCGCTGGCGACGATGCGTTCCTTCGGATAGAGGTGGAACCACTTCTTGCTCTTCGCGTCCCAGGCGATCGACAGCGCCTGCAGCCTGCCGTCGGGAAACTCCACGAGGTATTGCTGCAGCGGGTCGATGCCGAAGGTGTAGCGAATGTCGTAGTCGTGCAGCTTGCCGTCGGGCCCGTCGGTGCGGACGACGAATTTGCCGCCGCGCTTCGAAAAGGTCGAGGTGATGCCGGCATAGGTAAAGTGCGCGCCGTTGAAGTCGCCGAGCACCGTGTTCGCGTCGGCGACCTGCATGGCGAGGCGGTGCTGCGAGTCCATCCAGGCCGCGTTTTCCTTGGCGTGACAGGCGGCGCAGGCTTGGCTGCCGACGAAGTGCGGCGCGGCCGCCGCCGCATCCTCCGCCCGCGAACCTGCTGGGAGGGCGGCGAAGAGAAGAAGGCAGGCGATGGGCCAGGCGGCCCGCATCTCGCCCGCCCGCCCGCGCGCCCGGAGGCGGCGGTTATTGCCTGCTGGAAGGCGCATCGGTGTCGCTCGACGGCGTGGTCTTGCTTTCGGCTACCTCGACCCAGCCGCCGCCCATCGCCTGGTAGAGGTTGACCAGCGCATTGAGGATCTGGGCCTGCTGCGTCGCGAGCAGGAGCTGCGACGAGAAAAGCCTCTGATCGGCGTCCAGGACCTCGATGTAGCTCGTGTATCCGTTCTCGTAGCGGAGCCTCGCCAGGCGGACATAGTTCGAGTTTGCGTCGACCTCGGCGCGCAGCGCCGTCAGGCGCTCGAGCGAGGTGCTGTGATCGACCAGGGCGTTGTCGACGTCGGCAAAGGCATTGAGGATCGACCGCTGATAATTGAACAGCGCTTCCTGCTGTTGCGCTTCGGCCTGCTGCAGCTGCCCGGTGAGCGCGCCGCCGGTAAAGATCGGCGCGACCAGGCCGGCGCCGATGGCCCACACCCCCGTGGGCCCGGTGAACAGGCTCGACAGCTCGGTGCTCACCGAGCCCAACGCACCGGTAAGCGAGATGGTGGGGAAAAAGGCCGCCTCGGCCACCCCGATGCGGGCATTGGCGGCAGCGAGCTGCTCCTCGGCCTGGCGGATGTCGGGACGCTGATCGAGCAGGGCCGACGGAAGTCCGGCGGGAACCGCGGGCGCCTGCAGCGCGTCGATGTCCCTGCCCCGGACAATGGGGCCCGGGTTGCGTCCCAGGAGAACCGACAGCAGGTTTTCGGTTGCCGCGATCTGTTCCTGAATCGGCGGAATCGACGCCAGCGCGTCCTGGTAGAGCGACTGATTCTGGGCCAGTTCGAGTGCCGAGACGATGCCGCCCTTGAACCGCAATTCGAATACGCGCAGCGAGTCGCCGCGGGACTTCGCCGTCTGGCGCGCGATCTCCAGCTGACGATCGAAGCTGCGCAGCGCGATGTAATTGCTGGCTACTGAGGCGACCAGCGACAGCACGACCGCGCGCTTGGCATCCTCGGTTGCGAGCAGGTCGTCGCGCGAGGCCTCGGTTGCCCGCCGCAGCTGTCCCCACAGGTCGATCTCCCACGATGCCGAGACCAGCGCCTGATAGCTGTTGAACAGCGTGCTGGTCGAGCTGGGATAAGTGACGAAGCTCGATTGATGCGAGGCGCGCTGTCGTGCCGCGTCGACGTTCGCGCCTACCTGCGGAAACAGTGCCGATTGGGTGACGGCGAGCCTGCCTCGGTATTCCTCGATGCGCGCCGCGGCAAGGCGCACGTCCTTGTTCTGGGCCAGCGCCTCGGCCACGAGGTCGTTGAGCGCCGGATCGTCGAATTGCTCCCACCATGCCGTCCCCGAAACGTCGCGCGCCAAGCTCTCATCGATGCGCCAGGCGGGCGGAACATCGATCGCCGGGCGCACGTAGTTCGGGCCGACCATGCAGCCGGCAAGACCGACCAGAAAAAGCAGCGAGAGCGCCAGGCGACAATCGAGCCTCATGTCAGGGCTCCTCGCGCGGCGCATGGTCCGAAGGCGGCGCCGCTGCCCCGACCGAAGCCGCTCCGTCGTCCGGCTTCTTGCCGCCGAGTCTCTCGGACAGCGATTCGATGACGTAATAGAACATCGGGATGAAGAACACGGCGATCACCGTCGCCCCGAGCATGCCGCCGATGACGCCGGTGCCGATCGAATGCTTGCTGTTGGCGGAAACCCCGAGCGCAATGGCCAGCGGGACGCAGCCCAGTATGAAGGCCAGAGAGGTCATGACGATCGGGCGCAGCCGGTCTCGCGCCGCGGTCATGGCCGCGTCGAAAGGCGACTGCCCCGCGTCGCGGTTGAGCACCGCGTATTCGAAGATCAGGATCGCGTTCTTCGCCGCCAGGGCGATCAACATTGTCAGGCCGATCTGGAAATAGATGTCGTTGTCGAGTCCGCGCAGCAGGATCGCCAGCAGGGCGCCGAAGAGCGCAAAGGGGACAGCCATCAGCACGCCCACGGGCAGAGACCACTTTTCGTACTGCGCGGCCAGTATCAGGAACACCATGATCATCCCGAATACGAACACCAGCGCCGACGCCCCCCCGGCCTTCTTTTCCTCGTACGCCTGGCCGCTCCAGGCGATGGCGTAGCCATCCGGCAACTCCGCGCCCACGGCTTCCAGCGCGGCAATCGCCTGCCCCGAGCTGTACCCGGGAGCGGAGTCGGCGGTGATCTTGACCGCCGGAAAGTTGTTGAACCGGGTCACGATGTCGGGCCCCGTAACGTAGCGCGTCTGCACCACGGCCTTGAGCGGAACCATGCTGCCGCTCTTGCTGCGCACGTAAACGCGCTCGATATCGTCGGGATTGATCCGGTAGGAAGGCTCGGCCTGGATGATCACCTGCCAGAGGCGGCTGAACTTGTTGAATTGCGAGACATACAGCGAGCCGAACATCGTCTGCATCGCCGAATAGACGTCTTCGACCGGCACGCCGAGCGTCTCGGCCTTGTCGCGATCGACGTCAACGAGCAGCTGCTGCGACGAGGCATTGAACGTCGAAGTGATGCCGGTTAGCTCCGGCCGCTGCCGTGCCTTGGCCACGTAGCCGGAAACGACGTCCGCGATCTGGGCACTGTTCACGTCGCCCTTGGCCTGGATCCACATCTCCATGCCGCCGGTGGTGCCCAGACCCGGGATCGACGGCGGGTTGATGGGCAGGATGATCCCCTCGCGCACCTTGGAGAATTCACGAAAGGCGGCCTGGGCGACTGCGCGGGCGTTCTGGGTGCGAACGTTTTCCGACGAATAGCGCTCGTCGAAATCCTTGAAGCCGACGAAGAACACCGCCGCGTTGCTCTTGTTCTGGTTGTCGAGCAGGCTGAACCCGTCGACCACCGCCACCCCATACGTCGCCGGGTCGTGCATGAAGTATTCCATCGCCTTCTCGCTCGTCTCGGCGGTGCGATCCAGGCTCGCCGCATCCGGCATGATCACCGCGCCCAGCAGATAGCCCTGGTCCTCGGGCGGGAGGAACGATCCCGGAATGGTCTTCATCAGCCACACCGAGAGTCCGATCATTCCGACGAACAGCAGCAGGCCGATGGCGGAGCGCTTGATGGCCAGGCGAACGACCCGGGTGTAACCCTCGGTCATCTGCGCGAACCTGGCGTCGAACCAGCGGAAGAACCGATTCTTCTCGCCATGGGTCGGCTTGAGCAGGATCGCCGCCAGCGCCGGGGACAGCGTCAGGGCGACGATGCCGGAGATCACCACCGAGATGGCAATGGTTATCGCGAACTGCTTGTACAGCTGTCCCGTAATGCCGCTCAAGAAGGCGACGGGCACGAATACCGCGCACAGCACCAGCACGATGGCGATGAGCGCCCCACCGACCTCATCCATCGACCTGCGGGCGGCCTCCTTCGGCGACAGGCCGAACTTGGCCATGTTGTGCTCGACACTCTCGATCACCACAATCGCGTCGTCGACCACGATGCCGATCGCCAGCACCATGCCGAACAGCGTCAGCATGTTGATCGAAAAGCCGAGCGCGGCCATGCCGACGGCGGTGCCGATGATCGAAATCGGCACGGCGATAATCGGTATCAGCGTGGCGCGGAAACTTTGTAGGAACAGGAACACCACCAGGACCACCAGGATCAGCGCCTCGAAGAACGTGTGCACCACCGTTTCGATCGAGGCGCGGGTGAACCGAGTCGTGTCCAGCGCGATGTCGTAGGTGATGCCCTCCGGGAAGGTCTTCTTCATCTCGGCCAGGGTGTCGGTCACCGCCTTCGACACCGCCAGGGCATTGGCACCCGGCTGCTGGTACACCGCCATGATCGTGGCCGGCCTGCCGTTGTAGAAGCCGCGCGTCGAGTAGTCCTTCTGCCCGAGCTCGGCGCGGCCCACGTCCTTGAGGCGCACGATGGCGGCGCTGCCGCTTTCGGCCCGGATGATGATGTTCTCGAACTGGGCTGGCTCGGTGAGTCTGCCCTGCGTGGTGACGGCGAACGACTGCTCGACTGGCGCACCGGTCGGAGACTGGCCGACGCGGCCCACCGCGAACTGTTGATTCTGGTTGGCCACCGCCTTCTGCACGTCGGCGGCGGTGATGCCGAGCTGGGCCATGCGATCCGGCTTGAGCCAGATGCGCATCGCGTAGTCGGGGTTGCCGAAGATGCTGGCCTGATTGGCGCCGGGAATGCGCTTGATCGCATCGAGCAGATAGAGGCTGGTGTAGTTCGCGACATAGGTCTGGTCGTAGCGGTTGTCCGGCGAGTACACCGCGATGACCATCATGAAAGCCGAGGATTTCTTCTGTACCTGTATGCCCTGCTGCTGCACCGAGGAGGGCAGCTGCGGCAGCGCCAGGTTGACCCGGTTCTGCACATCGACCTGGGCCAGCGCGGGGTCGGTGCCGATCTCGAAATATGCCGTGAGCGTCAGGTTGCCCGACGAGGAACTCGCCGAGTTCATGTACAGCATGTGGTCCGCGCCGTTGACCTGCTGCTCGATCGGCGCCGCGACGTTGTCGGCGACCACCTCGGCCGACGCCCCCGGGTAGCTGGCATTGACCGTGATCTGGATCGGCGTGATGTCCGGATATTGCGCAATGGGTAGGCTGAACATCGCCACCGCACCCGCCAGGGTGATGACGATCGAGATCACCGACGCGAAGATCGGGCGATCGATGCAGTAGCGGGATATGGTCATGACGCTTTGCTTACTTGGCGGGAGCGGAGGTTTTCCCCGCCTCGCCAGGCGCAGCCCCCGTCGCCGGAGCCGCGGCGGCCAGCGGCGAAATCTTGAGCGGGGCTCCCGGCGAGACGCGGATCGCGCCGTCGACCACCACCTGATCCCCCGCCTTCAGGCCGTCGTCGATGAACCAGTTGTCGCCATTCCACCCGCCGACATCGACCATCCGCTGCTCCGCCTTGCCTTCCTTATCGACCACCCAGACGAAGTGCGCCTTCGCGCCCTGCTGCACGGCGCGTTGCGGCACCAGGATCGCGTTCGGACGCACGGCGCCCTCGACTTCGACGCGCACGAACTGTCCCGGTCGCAGCAGCGTCTTGGGATTGGCGAACACGGCACGGACCTGGAAGGTGCCGGTGTCCTTGGAAAACGACGGGTCAGCGAAGCTGACCTTGCCGCGATACGGATAGACCGACCCGTCGGCCAGGATGACCTTGACGTCGTAGTCGTTGTTCTTCGGCGCCCGCAACAGGCCCTTGGCCGCCTGTTCCCGAAAGCGCAGCAATTCGTTTTCCGAGATGCTGAAATTGACCCAGATCGGGTCCATCTGCGCGACGTAGGTCAGCAGATTGTTCGACGGCGAAACGTACGCGCCTTCCTGCAGCTTGGCCGAGCTCGAAAGGCCTTTCAGCGGTGAGGTAATTGTCGTGTATCCCAGATTCAGCTGCGCTTGCCGCACCTGGCCTGCCGCGGACAGCACGCCGGCTTTTGCCCTTTCTTCACTGCCGACGGCCTGATCGAGGTCCTTCTGGCTGAGCGCGTCCTGCGCCGCCAGTGGCCTGACCCGTTTGAGGTCAGCTTGCGCCACGTCGAGCGCGGCCTGCTGCTGCGCGAGTTCTCCATTGGCCGACTGCAGGGCTGCCTCGAAGGGCTTTCTGTCTAACTGAAACAACGGTTGGCCTTCCTGAACCAGCTCGCCTTCCCGGTACAGGCGCTTGTCCAGAAAGCCATCCACCCGAGCGCGAATTTCGACTTCGCGAGAAGACTGCGTCTGCCCGACGAATTCGATGCTGACCGGCGTCTCCTGCTGGGTCACGACGATGGTCGTCACGTCGACCGGTGGGCGGCCCGCCGGCGCGGCTGCTTCCTTGCCACATCCGGTTACCAGACCAGCCGCCAGCACCAACGCAAGCCCGTGGAGAATTGAACCTGGCAACGCTTTCATCCGAGTAGCTCCTGCGAGACTGCGACGCGGTTGCATGAACGAGGGGACTGCGGCGATGCGCGAGGCGTCCACTGCCGCAAAGAAGCCAAGGCGCAGGTTACTCGCTGCCTCGGCGCGATCCTTTACCGGTCATCGACAACCGAAGGGTATAGGAATCCGGCCCCATTGTGTCGACGGTAAGCGGGCACCACCACGCCAGCGACAGCGAGCGGCCTTTCGCCACCAGCGCGTCCGGGCCACTAGGCGAGATAGTCATGCACCACGGTGCCCAGTCCAAGCGTGAGGTCCGACAGGATGTGGACCCCGGACAGGACCTCACGCACCGGCAGCGACGCAACCGGGGCGAGCGCGTGTTCGAAGAGCTCCAGTGCCGCGGGCCCCTCCCAGGCTCCCTTCACCGTGACTTCCTCACAGTAGTAGCGCACCAGCTCGCAGATGCGCAGCGTGCCGTCAACATGGGGGATGATCTTGAGCAGAAAATTCGGCGCCGTCAGTGCGGCGAGAATCCGATCATGTGGCGCTGGTCGGTGCTTGTATCCCATCGTGGCACTCGCGACCTTGACCGTGCCGTAGCGCAGGGTGCCTTCCAGGGTGTCCTTGTCGACCCGCAGCTCAGGCGAGGCGAGCTTCTTGGGAAAGCCCCAGATTTCACGTCCGGCGGCGATCGGCGGCTCGCAATCGAGGAACATCGCGTGAACGTAGCCGCCGGCCTCGCCCTGGTAGCGCACCGGGATGACCTGCCCCGCCTCGGTGTAGTCGCCGAAGCCGGTCGAATCGGGCATCCGGATGAACTCGAACTTGACCACTGGGTCGGTCATTTCCAACGGCGCCGGAATGACTGCGGCCAGTGCGTCGGGGTCGGTGCGGTAGCTTATGATCAGGAATTCACGGTTGACGAATCGATACGGCCCCGGCGGAAACGCGGGACTGGTCAGCGGCATGGCAAACGCCCGCCGCCTCACCTCATCTGCATTCATCTAACGTTGCCTTTCGTAGCTCAAATCGCGTAACGGCTCAGCTTGCGCTCGGCGCGGCGCGCTTCGCGCCCAGGGCGAGGAACAGCGCCCCGATGCAGCCTGCGATCAGGGAACCGCAGAGCACGCCAAGGCGGACTCCCTGCATCTGCGCCTCGCCTCCTTCCTCGAACGCAAGACCCCCGATGAACAGGCTCATGGTGAAGCCGATGCCGCAAAGGGCGGCGATTCCAAGCAATGAAATCCAGCCTGAGTCCATGGGCAGACGCGCCAGCCGGAGCTTGATCATCAGCGCACTTACCCCGAAAATTCCGATCAGCTTGCCGAGAACCAGTCCCACCACAATGCCGCGCGGAACCGGCTCAACCAGCGAGGCGATACTGACCCCGGCCAAGCTGACCCCGGCATTGGCAAAGGCGAATATCGGGAGAACCCCGAATGCCACCCAGGGGTGCAGCTCGTGCTCCAACCGCTCCAGCGGCGAGGGCTGGTTGCCATCATCGCCCTTTAGCGGAATCGTAAATGCAAGGATGACGCCTGCCAGCGTCGCGTGAACTCCCGATTTCAATACGAACAGCCACAGGAGCGCGCCGACGAAGGCGTATGCCGACAAGGCCCTGACCTTGAACAAGTTGAGCGCGACCAGAGTCAGCGTGGCCACTCCGGCCAGAACCAGCATGACCATGGAGACGCTCTCGGTGTACACGAAGGCGATCACCAGGATGGCACCGAGATCGTCGACAATCGCGATGGCGGTAAGAAAAACCTTGAGTGACAGCGGCACACGCTTGCCGAGGAGCGAAATGATGCCGAGCGCGAATGCGATGTCCGTGGCCATCGGAATGGCCCAGCCTCTGACCGCCGTCGGATTGTCCGCGTTGAGCCAAAAGTAGAGCGCTGCTGGCACCACCATGCCGGCGACCGCTGCGGCCATGGGTAGGCCGACCTGCGCAACCGAGGACAATTCCCCTTTCACTACCTCGCGTTTGATCTCGAGACCAACCAAGAGGAAGAAGACCGCCATCAATCCGTCGTCGATCCACAGGTGCAGCGGCTTCGCCAATTCCAGTCCCCCGAGTCGCATTTCCACCGGTAGCGACAGGAAGGCGTGATACAAACCCGCAGCCGGAGAATTGCTGGCTACCAGGGCGATGAGGGCCGCGGCGATCAGGACGAGCCCGCCGGCCGACTCCAGCCTGAGGAACCTCGAGATCGAATCTAGCGCCAACCGGTACATACCAGTTCTCCACGGTGCATCCCGAATGCAGATGCCTGCCCTGCGCGCCCGTGCTGCGGTCCTGGCGCCCCCAAGGCGCACTACAACCGACAGAAACGCCGCTTGGGAACGAGATTATCTCGACTCGCCTAGCCACCGGGGGCGCCCCCCGGCCCGGAGCGGAGGTTAACATGCCGGCTTTGCGTCTTGGTGTCTGCACCCGATCGCCGGGTCGTGGTGCGATCCAGGGCGCTCCGCCGGCACGGTGCCGGACGGGAGACACGGTCGAGGCGGCGCGAGGCCGTCGTCGAACATCAGAACAGGATTCCAATCAGACGTTTGAGCAATTCTTCCAGTGGCATCATGGTGAGCGCAAGTGGCAGGACCGGCAGGAGCGTTGCCACCACAACCTGGATGACCATCTCCTTCGTGACTGGTGTGATGTACATCGTCCGCACGAGCTCATGGCTGTTCGCAAGATCGGCGAGCGACTGTATGTCAGCGCTGCCCACGAGCGCCTCGTCCGCGGGCGCACCGCCACGCAGCCATTTGGCGTCGAACTCGCGCACGTAGCGCTCGGCCAGCGTCCCATACTCGCGCAAGCCGTTCCGCTTTGCCTGCGCAAGCTGAGGCGCAAACACCAGCAGCGGACCGAGGGCCAGCACTAGCAAAAAGACTCCCATCGCGGCAATCTCCACCTTGAAGGCGAGCAGTCCTGCGCCGAGGTAGAAGATCCGGTTGGCGAGCCAGCCGGCGAGTAGTGCGCCATGCGCGAGTGCAAGCGGGGCAAATGCGTAGACCGTCCTGGAAAGAAATCCAAGACCGCCGAGGTGGTCCGGGTGGGTGGGAATCAGGCTCAGCTCGGGCGGCCCGCACCGGTCGCGCAGAGTCGGCCCGTACCTGTTTGGTTTTCTTGGACTGGGCGTGGGCGCTGCCGCGCCAGCGTAAAGAACCGTCCTGCGCAGGTTTGCGCCTGCAAGCGGCCGCGCGATTGCCTCTCGGCGCGCGCCGTGGCGATGCGCTTGGGCGTTACCGGGTATGATTGACCGGCTCGCCTCGTTCACCGCGTTGTCATGTTGCACCCGGATACTCGCTCGCCTGGAGCGCGCCCCGTTCGCCTAGGAGGCTCGCCGCGCCATGACCGAAAAACTCCACATCATCAGCAGCTTGGGAGAGCAAGGCATCCTGCTGCCGGCGCTCGTCAACGCCGCCCTCGCGGCCAACGATAGGGCCAAGTATTACTTCACGCTGTTGCAGGCGGGAGCCGCCCACGCCGAGCATCCGGAGCGGCCGGCGACGGACCTGCGCCACGAACGGCTGTCCTGCGGAGTCGCCGACGAGGCCTGGGACACGGCAGTCGCCAAGAGCGCCAAGGTCGGCGAGGGCCGCTACAGGATTCCCGGGGCCCGGCGCGCGATCGCCGCCATTCTTGAGGACGTCGAGGTCATGCTCCGCCCGCTCTCCGATGGCGGCGGGCTGGAACTGGGCCCGCGTTTCATGCGCCTCAAGTCGGACGCTCCGAGCGCCGGCGATGACCTGCTCGCGAGCACCGATATCGATACGCTGACGGCCGCCAGTCGCAGCCGCGGCGACACGCTGCATCTGCTGGTCATGGACGCCCACAAGGCGCTCAATTCGGTGCAGAAGGACATCGCCAGCGAGAACATCGATGGCGCCAGCGCCTACAGCCTCGAGGCGTCCGATCGGCCCCGCGTGCGCGCCTTCATGCGCGGCGTGCGGCGGACCGCGCCACTCAAGTTCGACCATCCGGGGCTCGCCACCACGGCGACCAGGGACCGCAACCGGCTGGTGCTGCAGAATGACATCGGCACGACCGACGCGCACGTGCTCGTGGTCCACGTCGAGGATCGTCGCGTCACGCTCACCTACACCGACGTTCACCTGCAGCGGCTGCTGTTCTTCCAGGGGCTGTTCAAGCGCTACGACGTCGACTGGGAGGACACGCGCTCGCGCCGCGACGATGCTCTCGAGGATGGCGTCTATCACCTGTCGGTGGGAGTCTTCACTGCCTCGAGCGAGGCCGAACTCGACGATTACCTCGCCTTTCTCGGCTCGCGACTGGTTTACCTGATCGACTGGAACCGGGCGCGCAAGCGCCTGCGAGCGCTGGTCTCGAAGGGAGAGGCGGTGGCCCTGCTCACCTGGGCCGCGGAGCACGACCATGGCCACATGGCCTTTCTCAAGGCCGGCGGCGAGCAGTTGATCTACGACGCGCTCGATTTTGCGGTCAAGGGCCAGGTCCGCTTCGGCGAGCGCTTAGACGAGATCCTCGGCTCCAAGGAAGCGACCGAATACCTGCGCTTCGTGCTCAAGGCCTGCGCCGAGAGCCTGGTGCGCAACGAGCCGGAAGCGTTCATCCAGGATGTCGTGCGCGCCGAACTGTTCAACTACTTCCGCACCGGCCAGCAGCTCGTCTACGACCTGGCCGGCGAGCATGCCGCGCTGGTCGTCGAGATTGCCAGCGGCATCCGCGACAGCCTCATGCGCATGCACGACGCCGGGGCCGACGCGCTCCTTAAGCGCAACGCGCAGCGGGCCAAGGAGTGGGAGCGCCGCGCCGACGAATTGGTCAACCGGGCGCGCGCCGCCGGCAAGCACGCCGGTTCCTCGGAGGCCTTCCGGGCAATCGTCGAGGCGGCCGACGACGTCGCCGACGAACTCGAGGAGGCCGCCTTCCACCTCACCCTGCTGCCCTCCGGCGGCCCGGCGCCAGCGCCGCGACCGGACCTGCAGGCATTGGGAGCGTTGCTTGTCCAGGCTACCCAGGAATACGTGAAGATCGTCGAGACCGCCAGGCACGTCCGGCGCGGAGGCGCGCGCGAGGATATGCAGGACTTTCTTGACGCGACGCATCGCGTCATGGCGCTCGAGCACGAGACCGACGACGCGCAGCGCGGCATCGAGACGGCACTTGCCGAAGACGCGACCGACTTCCGCGTGCTGCACGTGATCAACGAGACCACCCGAAACCTCGAGCACGCCGCGGACGCAATCATGCATTGCAGCCTGCGCATGCGCGATTACGTGCTCGGACAGGTCATGGTGGCCTAGAACGGCTGCCGCAGGAGAAACCGTGCGCGATCTTCAGCATCAGGTCTTGCTCATCGGCTGCGGGGTGCTGCCGGACGCCGAGCCCAGCCCCGACACGATCGGCTTCAAGGCATACAACCTGTGGCGCATGGACCGCGCGGGCATGCCCGTGCCGCAAGCGTTCGTGCTGGGCACTGCCTTCTGTCAGGAATACTTCCGCCACGACCGCACCCCGGTCAGCGGCCTGCGCGAGCTCTTGCTCGCCCGCGTCCGCGACCTGGAGCGCTCGAGCACTCTTGCCTTCGGCAGCGCGCGCAAGCCCCTGTTGCTTTCGGTGCGCTCCGGGGCGCCGGTATCGATGCCGGGGATGCTGGAGACGGTTCTCGACATCGGGATATGCGATGCGACGGTGCCGGGATTGCTGCGCCTGACGGGGAACCCGCGGTTGGTCTGGGACAGCTACCGTCGGCTCGTGCAGTCATTCGCGGAGGTCGTCCACCAGCTCCCGCCAAATCGCTTCGACGCGGCGCTGCAGGCGCGCATCGAGGAAGCGGCCGTGGAAGCGGCGAGCGAGCTGGATTTCCAGAGCCTGCGCCTGCTCACTCGCGATTACCTCGAGCTCTTCGAAGAGCTTGTCGGACAGGGCTTTCCGCAACAGCCGCTAGCCCAGCTCGAAGCGGCCGTGGCCGCGGTGTGGGCCTCCTGGGCGGGGGACAAGGCGGTCGAATACCGGCGCCTGCACCAGCTGTCCGATACGCTGGGAACCGCGGTCACGGTGCAGCGGATGGTCTACGGCAACGCCGGCGGGACGTCCGGCGCCGGCGTCGGGTTCACCCGCGATCCGGCGTCGGGCGAGCCCGCGCTCTACCTCGATTTCATGTTCAACGCCCAGGGCGACGACGTGGTCTCGGGACGGCTCAACATCCCCGATGGCGATCGTCTCGGCACGGTGCTGCCGGCGGTATTTCAGGAGGTGGTGAAGGCCGCGCGGCTGCTGGAGAAGGAATTCCGCGACATGCAGGAGTTCGAGTTCACGGTGCAGGACAGCAAGCTCTACGTGCTGCAGACGCGAAGCGGCAAGCGCACCGCGTGGGCAGCGCTCAGGATGGCGGTCGATCAGGTCGACGAAGGGCTAATCGAGCCCGCCGGCGCCCTGGAGCGGCTCTCCGGCATCGACCTGGCGAAGATCCAGCGCTCGCGGGTCGTGGCAGCGAGCTCCGGCGCCGCCCTCTGTCGCGCCGTCGGTGCGGGCGGCGGCGTGGCCATCGGCGAGATCGCCCTGGACCCGGAGCGCGCGCGCGCAGTTGCAGCGGGCGGCCGCGCGGCAATCCTGGTCCGCGAGAGCACGTCGACCGAGGACATCGCGGGCATCGCCTCGGCGCTCGGCATGCTGACTGCGGCCGGCAGCCGCACCGCCCACGCCGTGGTCGTCGCCCGCCAGCTCAACAAGGTGTGCGTGGTCGGCTGCGACAAGCTCGGCGTCGATCTCGCGCTCCGCCGTTGCACCCTGGCCGGGCGCGCCTTCAGCGAGGGCGATGTCCTGTCGCTTGACGGCGAGACCGGAGAGGTATTCGCCGGTCCGGTCGCGGTGAGCGTCGAGAAGCCGGAGGCGGAGCTCTCCCGGGTGCAGAGCTGGCGCGAGGCGCGCCAGGCCGCCTAAAGGCGACCCCGCCGGCGACGGGCAGTTTGCACCTGCGGGTGCACCATGCCTGTCCACCAATACCCAAGGTAGGACCCTCGGCGCCCGTTTCACCCCGGAGGCGAGGGCATTTTTGCCCGGCACCCCCGGCACGCCCCCGGCCGCAAAACCGCCGTCACAAATCCTCCGTAGCTTTGTCATTTTCCAGCCAAAAAGGTGGCCGCATGGCAATACCGACCATCCCGCGCGCGCGCCGGCCCAACGTTGAGCCGGATCAAAGTGCCGAAGGATTCTGTCTCAACGCCGACCTCATCCGCGCCGTTCTGGCCCACGCCAAGCCCCTCGGGCACCACGAGGCCCCGGACACGCTCAATCTCGGCTTCGGCTTCCTCTACTACGCCCTCGCGCGAGCCCTGCGTCCGAAGCACGTCGTCGTCATCGGTTCCGGATTCGGCTTCAGCGTGGTCTGCCTCGCGCTGGGCCTCCGCGACAACGCCAAGGGGCAGCTTAGCTTCGTCGATCCGTCCTACTCGGTGCTCACCGACGGGCCGTTCAAGACCGTCGGCGGCACGTCGCAATGGGATGAACCGGAAAAGGTCAAGCGCCACTTCGCCCGCTTCGGCGTCGACCACCTGCTGACCCATTATCGCCAGCGCAGCGATGAATTCTTCGCCGGCTACGCGACCTCGGCGCTGCCGGAGATCGATCTGGCGTTCATCGACGGCAGCCACGCCTATGAGGACGTCAGGCAGGACTTCGTGTCAACGGTCAGGCACGCGCACAAGAACGCCTACGTGCTGCTCCACGACACCAACATCTACGTGCGCGAGCTGGTGCGCCACGCCGGAGTCAAACGCTGGCTCAAGGAGGTAAAGCGGGCGAAGGATCTTTTCGAGTTCGTGGATTTCCCGTTCTCCTCGGGCGTGGCGATCGTGCGCATACTGGAGAACGATGCATGGCGATTCCTGGATCCGCCCAAGTCGTCCTGAGCGTCGGGCTCCCGGCGGCCGCGGCGTACCTGTATTGGCGCTACGTCTGGTTCTGGCGCAATCCTTCCCGCACGCCGCCGCAACACGACGGCCTGCTGGCCGCCGCGGACGGCACGGTTGTCTACGTCAAGAAGTTCACCGCGGCCGACGAAGTCATCAGCATCAAGCGCGGGCTCGTTGCCAGGCTCATGGATATCACGCGCGAAGACGCTCCGCTGCCGAAACTGCTCATCGGCGTCTTCATGAGCCCGTTCGACGTGCATTACAATCGCGCCCCGCTGTCCGGAACGGTCGAATTCGTGCGCCACCACCCGGGCCGCGGCCGGAACCTGAACATGGGAACGATGCACCGCCGGGTGCTCGCCCGGCGCGATCCGTACTACCGGGGCAGCCGGCACGTGGTTCAAAACGAGCGTACCGTGACCAAGATCAACGGCACGCTCAAAGGTGCACCGGCGTCGTGCTACGTGGTGCAGATCGCGGCCAAGACCGTTGCCGGGATCGACAGCTACGTCAAGAGCGGTGACAGCGTCGAGCGGGGCACGATATTCGGCATGATCCGCATCGGCTCCCAGGTCGATATCGTCGTGCCGTGGCGCGACGACCTGCGGGTGTGGGTCGAACCGGGCGATCGGGTCCGCGCCGGAGAGACGCTGCTCGTCGACTGACTTGAGCGCGCGTCAACGCGACGCTTCGAAGCGTCCCTCCCCGCACCGGCTCACGGCCGGGTCGCCTGCTGCAGGACGTGCGCGAGCGCTATGGCGCGCCCGCTCGGACTTGCCTTCCGGACTGCAGCGCGGCGCGCGTACGGCGGGCCGCGAAGAGTGCGAGATAATCGGTCAGGCGCGCGTCGGCCTTCAGGCGCGCGAGCTCGGCTTCGTATACCCTCCGTACGATCGGCAACGGGTAATGCATCTGCTGAGCGATGCTGGCAATCGCATCCTCGCTATTCGCATCGCCAGATCGATCGGTGAATTCGGCCATCGCGTTGCTCCAGAGTGGAGACGTGGAATTGGATGCTCGGTGCAGGTTTGCGGCAGCGGTGCGGGACACTCGCCGTGTGTCGGCGAGTGACGACAATTATGGACCAGCTCCGCGAAAAACAGACACACATTTTTTGATCGGCCGCGACGCGGCCGGTTCCAGCCAAATTTTTTCGATTGCCGGTAGGCCCTTACAACAGGAATTTAGATTGAACTGGAAGAAGCCGGCCTAACTCGATGTCGCCCTTCACCCGAACCCCAAACGCGATCACGCCCGGTTGCCCGGGCGGCTGACGCGCGCCATCCGATCCCCATGCCGCCCCAACAAAAACCGCCCCGGCCCTACGCCGTTCGGCCCTCGCGCACGCACGGCCGCGGCGTTTTCGCCACGCGAACGATTCGCAAGGGTGAGCGCATCATCGAATACCGTGGCGCTCGCCTGCCGCGCGACGTCGCCGACGAGCGCCCGTCGAGCGACCCGGCCGATTCGTACCACACCATGCTCTTCGAGCTCGACGACGGCACGGTCATCGATGCCAGCCTGCGCGGCAACGCCGCCCGATGGATCAACCACGGCTGCAACCCCAATTGCGAGGCGATGGAAGACGAAGACGGCCGCGTGTTCATCTTCGCCAAGCGCTCGATTCGCGCCGGAGAGGAGCTGCGCTATGACTATTGCCTCGGCTACGAAGGCCGATTGACCCGCGCGGCGCAACGCGCATTCGCCTGCCACTGCGGTGCCCCGCGCTGCAGGGGCACGATGCTCGCGCGGCGCCGCTCCGGCAAGCGCTAGGCACTGCGCCTTAGGGCCGACCGCTCGCCGGGCGGCGGTCGCCCTTGATCTCGATCAAGGCCCGCCGCACGCGGCAACGGTATTTTCTGTCTAAGCTAAGAATCACAACGGAAGTCCGACATGTTCTCCGGCATACTCAGCCTGCCCTGGTGGGGCGACCTGGCCGTCGCCCTGCTGCTCACCCATGTCACGATCGTTTCCGTGACGCTGTTCCTGCACCGGCACCAGGCACACCGGGCGCTCGACCTGCACCCGGCGCTCAGCCACTTCTTCCGGCTCTGGCTCTGGCTGACGACGGGCATGGTGACCCGGGAGTGGGCCGCCGTGCACCGCAAGCACCACGCCAAATGCGAAACACCGGACGACCCGCATAGCCCGCAGATCTTCGGCATCAACCGGGTGCTGTGGCTGGGCGTGTTCCTGTACGTGAAGGAGGCCAGGAAGCCCGAGACCATCGAGCGCTACGGACAAGGCACGCCCGACGACTGGCTGGAACGCAATGTCTATTCCCGGTTTCAGGTGGTCGGGCTCACGCTCATGGCCGCGACCGACATCGTCCTCTTCGGCCTGGTCCCGGGGCTGCTCATTTTTATCACCCAGATCGTGTGGATCCCCTTCTGGGCCGCCGGGGTGATCAACGGCATCGGCCACTATTGGGGCTACCGCAACTGGTCGACCCCCGACGCCAGCACCAACATCGTGCCTTTCGGCGTGCTGATCGGCGGCGAGGAGCTGCACAACAATCACCATGCCTACCCGACGTCGGCCAAGCTGTCGATGAAATGGTACGAGCTGGACATCGGCTGGCTCTACATCCGGCTGTTCAGCGCGATCGGCCTCGCGAGGGTCAAGCACACCGCGCCGACACCCCGGCTGGCCGACGCCAAGCCGGTCGTCGACCGGCAGACGCTGCAGGCGATCGTTGCCTGTCGCTACGCCGTGTTGGCGCAATACGGGCGGTCTTTGCGGCGCGCCTATCGCGACGAACTCGCCAAGCTGCGAAGCTCGGCGCCGCATGACGCGATTGCGCTGCAGACAGTCGAACCCTGGCTCAACCGCGACCAGAGGCTGTTGCGCGATTACGAGCGCGAACGGCTCTCCGAGCTGTTGCCGAAATCGCAGGCCCTGCAGACGATGTACGCGATGCGCCACGAGCTCACCGCGTTGTGGGAACGCTCGATGGCGACGCGCGAACAACTCGTCGCCCAGCTGCAGGACTGGTGCCGCCGCGCCGAGACGAGCCAGATCATGCCGCTGGCCGAGTTCTCCCGCCAGCTGCGCTGCTATGCCTGACCGGGGCACTCACGCGCCGGCGGCCAACCACGTCTTGAGCTGCGCGTAGACCTTGGGTCGGCTGAGCAGGTCAAGGTGATTCGTGCCGTAGGCGACCCACCTTCGCGACTCGGGAAAGGCCAGGGCGAGCCTCGGATTGGGATGCTCGCCGAGCGCGCTGGCCAAAGGCACGATGCCGTCGCCGAGCAGACGATCACCGAGATCGCCCGCTTTCCTGCCCGTGGTCGCGGCTATCGCGTAGCACGCGATGCCTTCCGGTAGCGGCATCGGCACGCGCGGGTCGCCGCCAGGCGCGAAGCGATCGCGACGCTGCCAATCCCGGTCGACCAGGTTTCCGAATCGCAAATCGGTGATGCCGGCGCTGCGGATCTTACCCAGGCGAGCCAAAGGGGCGGTGTACGCGCTCGCGCCGAGCAACATATCGATCCAGTTGCCGCCCCGCTCGAGCGGCGCTCCGTGATGCGGCGTGCCCATGAATACAAGCTTGTCGACATGCCGCAACCAGGCGTGGCGCGCCTCGGCGGCGTGATGGCAGGCACTGCGCGCGACCAACCCGCCCATGCTGTGCCCAATGAGCACGATTTCGGTCAACGCAATCGGCCAGAGCCCTACCAGGGTCTCGAGCAACTCGGCGAACGCCCGCCCGTTGGTGGAGATATGCAGGCCGCTGTTGTAATGCAGATAAACCGGGGTGTACGCGAGCTCGCGCGCCAGCGCGGCGCCGTGATCGTGTCCCTTCCGCCTCCATTGGATATCGTTCATGCACAAGCCGTGCAGCAGCACCAGCAACTTGTCGCTCGCTTGCGGGATCGCCGCGGAGAGCTCGCGGCGCGGATCGGGCAGGGCGACGCCGCCGCGCCGCAGGCGCATGGTGATGGCCAATGGGTTGTTCGATGCCGCCAGGTAGTCGCCGAGCAAGCCGTTCAGGGCGGCGAGCAGTGCCTCGCGCCCAGGCCAGTTGCTGCGCTCGCCGAGCAACGGCTCCAGTTGCCCCAGCAGTCGGTCGAGACCGTGCCCGACCAAGCCGATCACGCTGCGGATGCTCAAGTAGACCAGGCCCGTAATGCCCGTGGTCCGACCCTGCCTCGGTCTGGCGATGAGCCGCGGGACGCTGGCGATGTTGTAGTGCATTGCCTCGACCAGGTCGACCACGCCGGCGATCGCATCGAAAGTCAACCGATTGACCCCGCGCAGATCCGCAGCGCGCAGGCGGAGCTTCCTGACCATGACGACCATTGTAATCGGAGGCAGGTAATTCGAACCGGCCCAGCAGCTCAGCCCACGCCCGGCCACGTTCCACATCGGGCTTCTGCTGTACAATCAATGCGTTCTACGCGCGCGGTATGGCGCGGAGCGCAGGGAAACCGGCACGGCGCGAATAATCGCTCGACGCGTCGCGAGCGGCTTGTCAATCAGTCGGTATCGGATCGATCTCAGCGTGCTCATATGCTGGCGACCGCGGGAGTGAAACCGGCACGCGCCGGGCCTGCGACCGAACTCGCGGCGATCCGGCAGCGGATTCGATCGGGAGCATTCAGCGGGCATACCTCCGGCCTCGCGCCGGGGCATGTGCAAGGCAACGTCGTCATCCTGCCCGCCGACGAGGCATACGAGTTTCTCCTCTTTTGCCAGCGCAATCCCAGGCCTTGCCCCCTGCTCGCCGTCTCCGGCCCGGGCGAAACGGCGCTGCCGACGCTCGGCCCCCACATCGACATCCGCACCGACCTTCCGCGCTACCGCGTCTGGCGCCACGGCACGCTGGTCGACGAACCCACGCAGATCAACAGTCATTGGCGCGACGACCTGGTTACCTTCGTCATCGGCTGCTCGTTCTCCTTCGAACAGGCCTTGATCGACGCCGGGGTTCCCTTGCGCCACGTCGAACTCGGGCTCAACGTCGCCATGTACCGGACTTCCATCGCCACCCAGGCAGCCGGGCGGTTCCACGGGCCGCTGGTCGTGTCGATGCGACCACTGACGCCGGCGAACGCGATTCGGGCGGTTCAGATCACCTCACGCTTCGCGGCAGTGCATGGCGCGCCGGTGCATATCGGCAAGCCGGAGCTTTTAGGCATCGACGACCTGGCGCGGCCAGACTATGGCGACGCGATCGCGGTGGCGGCCGATGAGCTGCCCGTCTTCTGGGCCTGCGGGGTGACGCCGCAGGCCGTCGTTGCCGCGGCGCGCCCGGCATTTTGCATCACGCATGCGCCGGGCTGCATGCTTCTGACCGACCGGCTCAATCATGAACTGGCCTCGTCGTGAGGCGGACCGCCGCGCCGCCGAAAGCAGCGGCATCGATTTGATGTTCAATCAAGGAGCACGCTCATGAAACGTCTTTGGCACTGGTTCGCGCTTGCCCTGGCGCTGTTGCTGCTGCGGCCGGCTTTGGCGCAGGAAGAGATCCGGATCGGCGCGATCTATCCGCTCACCGGAGCGGCGGCCTCGACCGGCCTGGAGATGAAGAACGCCCTGGAACTTGCGGCTGACCTTATCAACAACGGCACCAGGGGGCTCAATCTGCCGCTGACGACCAGCGGCGGCCTGCCCAACCTCAAGGGCGCCAAGATCAAGCTCATCTTCGCCGACCACCAGGGCAACCCGCAAACCGGCGCCACCGAGGCCGAGCGGCTTATCTCGCAGGAAAAGGTGGTCGCGCTGATCGGCTGCTACTTCAGCAACGTGACCAATACCGCCAGCCAGGTCGCCGAACGCAACGCCATTCCGTTCCTGAATCCCGAGTCGTCCTCGGCCACGCTCACCCAGAGGAACTTCAAGTGGTTCTTTCGCACGACGCCTCATGACGAGCTGTTCGTCGCCAATTTCTTCGAGTTTCTGAAGGATGTCGAGAAGAAGAAGAACATCTCGGTCAAGCGCATCGCGCTGTTCAACGAGAACACCCTGTTCGGCACCGAGACGACCAAGATCGAGGAACGGCTTGCCGGGGAGCAGAAGTATCCAATCGTCGAGAAGATCCTCTACCCCGCCAAGAGCACGCAGCTCACCACGGAAGTGCAGCGCATCAAGGCCGCCAACCCGGATCTGATCATGCAGTCGTCGTACCTGGGCGATGCGATCCTGTCGGTCAAGACCTACAAGGAACTGGGTGTCTCGCCGGACGCGCTGCTCGCCAACGATGCAGGGTTCAACGACTCGGAATTCCTCAATACTCTGGGCAAGGACGGCGAGTACATCCTGAGCCGCGAGGTCTGGGCCCTGGACCTGACCAGCAAGAACCCCCTGGTGAAGCAGGTCAACGATCTGTATTTCGAGCGCTACAAGACAAACTTCAACGGCAACTCGGCCCGAAGCTTCACCGGTCTGATGGCCTTGGCGGAGGCCATCAACCGCGCCGGCAGCACCAAGCCCGAAGCCATTCAGAAGGCGCTCTCCGAGACCGACATCCCGGGCAGCAAGCTCATCATGCCGTGGAAAGGGATCAAGTTCGATGCCACGGGCCAGAATACGCTGGGGAGCGGCATCATCGTGCAGGTGCAGGACGGCAAGTACGCGACGGTCTGGCCGTTCGACTTGGCCTCGAAGGACGTCATCTGGCCGATGCCGAAGTGGGACCAGCGCAAGTAGTCCGCGTTCGAGTGCGCGCGCTGCCCCGCCGCCAGGCCGGCGCCGGGCCGCGCGCGACCGGGCGTGCGTCGGGTTGACGCGGGACTTGAACCAGCGACAGCGCTAAGCCATGGGCGCCTCGTTCGACATCCTGCTGCAGACCCTGCTCTCGGGCGTGCTGATCGGGCTCATCTACGCCCTGGTCGCGGTGGGGCTGACCATGATCTTCGGGGTCATGGACATCGTCAATTTCGCCCACGGCGAGTTTCTAATGCTCGGCATGTACGCGAGCTTCTGGGGCTTCGCGCTATGGGCGCTCGACCCGATGTTCACGCTGCCGTTCACTGCGCTGCTGCTGTTCGCGCTCGGCGCGACCGTCTACCACCTCGTGATCCGGCGCATCATCCGTGCCCCGATGCTCTCGCAGATCTTCACCACCTTCGGCCTGATGATCCTGTTTCGCGGCCTCGCCCAGTTCCTGTGGACGCCGGATTTCCGCAGCATCAATCACAGCATTGTCGAGGGCAAGGTGGCCTTCGCCGGGCTGCAGTTCGGGCTGCCGCAGCTCGTCGCTGGCGCCGGCGCCATCATCGTGACCGGCCTGGTGTGGTGGTTTCTGCACCGCACGCGAGTCGGCGCGGCGCTCGAGGCAACCGCCGCCGACAAGGAGGCGGCGGCGCTGATGGGGATCGACGTGCAGCGCATGTTCGCGCTCGCCTGGGGGATCGGCGCAGGGTGCGCCGGCATTGCCGGCGCGTTGCTGTCGACGTTCTTTCCGATCTTTCCGGAGGTCGGCGCGAACTTCATCCTGGTGGCTTTCGTCACCGTCGCCCTGGGAGGATTCGGCAGCGTCGCGGGCGCGTTCTGGGCGGGAATCATCGTCGGCATGGTCGAGGTGCTGGGCGGCTTCCTGGTCGGGCCGCAGTACAAATTGGCGCTCGTACTCGGGCTGTATCTTCTGGTGGTGCTGTTGCGCCCCCAGGGACTGCTCGGACGCGCCTGAAGGCGCGCCCGCTGCGCCGTCGGATTTGCGCCTCCCTGTGCCGCCCGCGATGCCGCAGCCCCTGCCCGCAGCCCAGACGCCCATGGCGCGTCGCTACGCGGCCGGCAGACGCGCCGTGCTCTTCGCGTTCCTCGCACTGGCCATCGCCCTGCCCTCCATGGTCGGCAATGCCAGCGAGCTCAACTACGCCATCCTGGTGCTCATGATCGCGCAAGCCGGCGTCGCCTGGAACATCCTCGGCGGCTACGCCGGGCAGGTGTCGCTGGGACACGCCGCCTTCTATGGCATCGGCGCCTACACCTCCACCCAGCTGCTGCTGCAATACAACCTCTCGCCATGGCTCGGCATGGTCGCCGGCGGCCTCGTGGCGACGCTGTTCGCGCTGGCGATCGGCTGGCCCTGCTTCCGTCTCAAAGGCCACTATTTCGCCATGGCGACCATCGCCGTCGCCGAAATCCTGCAGATCGTCGTCACCAACTGGGACTGGCTCGGCGGTGCCGTCGGGCTCTCGCTGCCGGTGGCCGAAGCCGGCTGGCGGGGATTCGTATTCAACAAGTCCAATGTGCCGTACTACTACATCATGCTGGGGCTGCTGCTCCTCACCCTGGGCGTCAACCTGCTCATCGAGCGCAGCTTCCTCGGCTACTACTTTCGCGCCATCAAGGACGAGCCGGACGCGGCGCGCAGCGTCGGCATCGACCTCACCCGATACAAGCTGATCGCGATCGCCTGCAGCAGCTTCCTGACGGCGATCGGCGGCACGTTCTACGCCCAGAAGGAGCTGTTCATCGACCCGGGCTCGACCATGGCGACCTCGCTTTCGATCAAGATCGCGCTGGTGGCGATCCTGGGCGGTGTCGGCAGCCTGGGCGGACCGGTGGTCGGCGCGGTGATACTGACCGCCATCGAGGAATCGACGCGGGCGATGTTTGGCGGCACCGGTCGCGGCACCGACCTGATCATCTACGCTCTGCTGATCATCGGCGTCGCCGTCTACTATCCCGGCGGGGTCACCGGGTGGTGGCGCGAATTGGAACGCCGCTGGTTCGCGTCGGTGGCGGAGCGCCACGCAAGGGCCGGGCCGTGACCGCGCCCCTGCTCGAGGTGCGCGGCCTGGGCAAGCGCTTCGGCGGCCTGAGCGCCAACGAGGACATCAGCTTCGCCGTGGACGGGGGCGAAATCGTCGGCCTGATCGGCCCCAACGGGGCGGGAAAGACGACGCTTTTCAACTGCCTCGCCGGCTTCCACGCGCCCAGCGCCGGGAGCATCGAGTTCGAGGGCGAGACCTTGGTGCAGCTTACGCCGGAAGGGGCTGCGCGGCGCGGCATCGCGCGCACCTTCCAGATCGTGCGCACCTTCGCGTCGATGACCGCGTGCGACAACGCCATGGTCGGGGCGATGCTGCATGCCAAGGTCGTCGCGCAGGCGCGTGCGCGCGCGCTTGACGCACTAGCGTTCGTCGGCCTGGAGCGGCGCGCCGCCGCCATTGCCGGAACGATGACCGTGGCCGAGCAACGACGCCTCGAAATCGCCCGCGCGCTCGCCACCGGACCGAAGCTGCTGCTGCTCGACGAAGTCATGGCAGGACTCAATCCGGCCGAGGTGCGCGAGGCAGTCGATCTGGTGTTGCGCATTCGCAGCCGCGGCATCGCCTGTGTCATCGTCGAACACGTCATGGAAGCGATCATGCCGATCGCCGATCGCATCGTCGTGCTCGACGCCGGGCGCAAGATCGCCGACGGTCCGCCGGACGCGATCGCACGCGATCCCGCGGTGCTCGCGGCGTATTTGGGTGCCTGAAATGCTCGCCGTCGAGCACATCCGGGTCAGCTACGCTCGCGTGCCGGCGCTGCATGACGTCAGCCTGTCGGTCAAGCGCGGCGAGATCGTCGCCCTCGTCGGCGGCAATGGCAACGGCAAGTCCACGACGCTGCGCGCCATTGCCGGGCTCAACCGTCTCGATGCCGGGCGCATCGTCCTCTCCGAGCGCGACATCGGCACCCTGCCGGCGCACCAGCGCGTGCGCCAGGGCATTTCCCTGGTGCCGGAGGGCCGGCGCCTGTTCGCGCGGCTCACCGCCGAGCGCAACCTCGAGCTCGGCGCCTATACGCAGGCGGATGCCTCGACGGTCGCGGCGACCATGGAGCAGGTGTTCACGCTGTTTCCGATCCTCAAGGAGCGGCGAGGACAGCTGGCCGGAACGATGAGCGGCGGCGAGCAGCAGATGCTCGCCATCGGCCGCGGATTGATGGCGCGCCCCCAGCTGCTGCTGCTCGATGAACCCTCCTGGGGAATCGCGCCCAAGCTCGTCACCAGGATTCTCGACACCATCGTCGCGATCAATGCCGCGGGAGTGAGCATTCTTCTGGTGGAGCAGAACCTGCACCGCGCTCTGGCCATCGCGCACAAGGCCTATGTGATCCAGACCGGTCGTATCGTGCTCGAAGGGTCCGGCCAGGACTTGCTGCACAGCGACCTGGTCAAGGAGGCGTATCTCGGCGGCTAGCGTCGGGGTCCCACTCGGCGGCTGCGCGCTGCGGCCCATGGCGTGGCTCCGGCACGAGGGGTCCCGACCCGATTTAGTGCGCGCGCACTTTTTTTAAGCGCGCCGACGACCACCGGCCTCCTGGCCTCTGGAGTCTCGGGGTCGACAACTGCTTGAATTTCTTGGACGATTGTCGGCTCGTTCGCGTCGGCCGCGGATGGCGCGCTTATTGCGGGTGCGAAACCTGCCGGCATGAGTGCTCTGCCGGGCAGCGTTTTTCCAGTCGCCAACGCGGTGCCGTATGCCTACCACGGTGATCGATGCTGAGCCTTCACCCATAGCAATCGACCGCGAGCGCGTCGCGCTGCTCATCATCGACATGCAGCGCGACTTTCTGGAACCGGGCGGCTTTGGCGAGTCGCTCGGCAACGATGTAGCGCTCCTCGGTGCTGCCATCGCCCCCTGCCGTGCGCTGCTCGACGGCGCGCGCAAAGCAGGCGTATTGGTCATTCATACCCGGGAGGGCCATCGCCCCGATCTTGCCGACGCACCCGGCGCCAAGATCGAGCGCGGCGCGCCTCGCCAGCGCATCGGTGACGCCGGCCCGATGGGTCGCATCCTGGTGCGCGGTGAACCGGGTCACGACATAGTGCCTGCGCTGGCGCCAATCTTCGGCGAACCCGTCGTCGACAAGCCGGGCAAGGGTGCCTTCTATGCAACCGACCTCGACGCAGTGCTCTCCAACCGCGGGATCGACACGCTCATCGTCTGCGGCGTGACGACCGAAGTCTGCGTGCATACCACCGTGCGCGAGGCAAACGATCGCGGTTACCGCTGCGTGGTACCTGGCGATGCCTGCGCTTCGTACTTTCCGCAGTTTCACGCCGTGGGTCTCGAGATGATCAAGGCGCAGGGCGGAATCTTCGGCTGGGTATCGGATTCGCGCCGCGTGCTTGCCGCCTGGTGCTGACGGGCCAGCGGCATATCGGAAACCAATTCACATAGGGAGATGCAGATGCGCAAGCCGCAATTGTGGACACCAGGGGATTGGAATGCACTCTTTGGCTTCGGCACCAACATCCTCGTCAATCTGCTCGTGCTGACAGGGTTGTTGCGCTTCGTGCTCAAGATGCCCGATGAGCTGGTGTTCGGCCGTATCATTCCGGCGGCCGGCCTGATGATGGCTCTGTCGACGCTCTACTATGCGTGGCTCGCCTGGCGGCTGGCGAAGAGAACCGGTCGTGACGACGTGTGTGCGCTGCCTTCCGGCATCAGCGTGCCGCACATGTTTATCGTCGTGTTCGTCATCATGCTCCCGATCGCGCTAAAGACCGGCGACCCGGTGAAGGGCTGGGAAGCGGGGCTGACGTGGGTGTTCATCCAAAGCTTCGTGCTCATGGCAGGTGGCTTCATCGCCCCGATCGTGCGCCGGATCACGCCCCGCGCCGCGCTCCTGGGCACGCTCGCCGGGGTCTCGATCGCCTTCATCTCGATGCGCCCGGCCGAAGAGATGTTCCTCACGCCGGTGATCGGTGTCGTCTGCTTCGCCATCATCGTCGCCAGCTGGCTCGGCGGCGTCCGCTATTTTCGTGGCCTGCCGGCAGGCCTGGTGGCGATCGGTATCGGGACGTTGATCGCCTGGGTCGCGAGCGCAGCCGGCCTGGCGTTCGGCGGCATGAGCCTCGCCAACGTCACCAAGGCGCTTTCGAACTTCGGCCTTGCAGTGCCCCTGCCAGCGGTTGGCCACGTGTTTTCGGGCTTCCAATTCATCGCCGTGATCCTGGTTACGGCGATCCCGTTCGGCATCTACGACCTGGTGGAGGCAACCAACAATGTCGAGAGCGCCGCCGCCGCAGGCGACGAGTACCCTACCACCCGCGTGCTGACGGCCGACGGCGTCGTGAGTCTGATCGGCTGCCTGATGGGAAATCCGTTCATCAACGCGGTCTACATCGGACACCCGGGGTGGAAATCGATGGGCGGGCGCATCGGCTATTCGGCCGCGACCGGCATCATCGTGATCTTGCTCTCGTTCTTCGGCGTGATCGCCCTGATCTCGTCGCTCATTCCGCTGGTGGCAATCTCGCCGATCCTGCTCTACATCGGCATGTTGATCGGCGCGCAGGCATTCCAGGAGTCGCCCAAGGCGCACGCGCCGGCAATCATTCTCTCGCTCACGCCGCACCTCGCGGCGTGGGGCAAACTGCTGATCGATAACTCCTTGGGCGCGGCGGGCACCAGCGCCGCAGCTATCGGGGCCGAGAAGCTCGGCCAGGTCGGCGTGCTCTATCAGGGACTCGCGGTGATGGGTGGAGGCGCGATTCTCGGCGGGTTGGTCCTCGGCGCGATCGCGGCGTACATTATTGACCGGGCGTTCCGCAAGGCCGCAGGGTTCGCGCTTGCCGGCGCGGTGCTAAGCTTCTTCGGCTTCATGCATGGCGAGGCCATCGGCGTGATGCAGTCTTCGCTGGTCGCGCTGAGTTATGCGGCAGTGTCCTTGATCCTGTTCGCTTGCGCGTGGGCCGCGACGCGCCCAAACCGCATGGCGACGCCCAACGCGGGCCCCGAGACCGTTTCGATGGCGGGTACCGCCGATTGAGCGCGAGCCTGAATCGGTAATCCGCGCGACACCCAGCGGCCGCTTCAGTCGCCGGCGGCCGGCGGCACAGCGAGGTTGCGCCGTGCTTCGTAGAGCATGTGCAAGGTGAACTTGCGCACTTCCGATTGGCTCGTGCTTACGTGCGCGTCCAGCAGCAGCGCCGCGGAATCGGCCCGCCGGCGTAGCACATGGCGCAGGATCTGGGCATGCTCCTGGTATGTGACCCGGATACGACCGAGGCGCAGAAAATCGAGCCGCCGCACGATGCGGATGCGTTCCGAGATGTCGCCGTGCAGCCGCGCGAGTTCCGCATTGCCCGTCGCTGCAACAAGCGTGGCGTGAAACACTTCATCGAGGTCGGCAACCGTCCGTGAATCGGTCTGCCATTGCGAGCGCGGCGCGAGCCACGTGCCGCGCAGCTCAGCGAGCTGTGGCTGCGGCGTCATCTTGCACAGCTTACGTATTGCCGCAATTTCGAGTATCACGCGCACGTCGTAGAGATCGTCCAGCGCCCTGAAGTCGAGTGGGCGCACCTGCCAGCCGCTGCGTGACTCGACGCTGACGTATCCCTCGCGGGCAAGCCGCAGCAGCGCCTCGCGCACCGGCGTTCGGCTAACACCAAGTCGCAGCGCAACTTCGGGTTCCGAGAAGCGGTCGCCCGGCAGAAGATGAAAGTCGAGAATATCGGCCTTGATCCAGTCGTACGCGTGATCGGCCCGCTGGCCGATGCGGGGCGGCCGCGCAGAAATGCCTCGGCGGTCGGCACGGGGATAGAGTGCGGGCATAGCGGCTATGGCGGTCGATTACGACCGGACCCATGCTTGTGCTGCCCCGCGACGTTCGAGTTCGGCTGCCACCCTGAGGCAAACCGGCTCGCACCACGGCGCCGCGATCACCTGAACGCCGACCGGAAGCGGGCCGCCGACGGCGATCGGAACGGCGGCGACCGGCACGCCTGCGAACGAGATCGGCTGGGTGAAAATGCCGACATTCGGACGCGCCGGCATGCTCATGCCGTCGAACGAAAGTGTTTCGGTCCCGAGTGCGAAGGCCGGGCATGGCGTCGATGGCGCGATCAGCGCATCGACGGAATCGAACACCGCTTCCAGCGCGGCACAATACCACCGCCGAAACTGCTGCGCCCGGTGAATCCACGCCGCCGGTACCAGCGCGCCGGCGAGCAACCGGTCGCGCGAAAGCGGCTCGAAGTCGTCCGGCCGGGCACGCAGGTCGCTCAGGTAGAGCGATCCGGCGGTGCCTGCTGTCAGAACGAACGCCGCCGCGCGGGCGCGCTCGGCTTCCGGGATCGCCACGCGGCGCTCGGCAGCGAGTGCCTTCGCCGCGGTTTGCACGGCCTCGCGCGCTTCCGCCGTCAGCGGATGCTCGAAAAAGCCGTCGCAAACCGCGATGCGCAATCCGTCGATACCTTGCGACAGCGCCGGCTCGAGCGGCGTCCATGCCCGGTCGCTGCATACCGGGTCGTCGGCATCTGCACCGCAGGTCGCGTCGTAGGCGAGCGCAAGGTCCTTTGCGCTCGCCGCAAAGGGCCCGAGCACGTCGAGGTCGTGCACGAAAGGCAGCGTCCCCGCGCGACTGAGGCGGCCGAACGTCGGCCGCAGGCCGAACACGCCGCAGAACGATGCGGGTACGCGGATCGAGCCATTGGTGTCCGAGCCAAGGGTGAGCGGCACCATGCCGGCTGCCACCGCTGCAGCTGAGCCGCCCGAGGAGCCGCCGGCCGTCAGTCGCGGGTCGTGCGGGTTGCGGGTCGCGCCGTAGTGTGTGTTCTCGGTCGTAAACCCATAGGCATAGGCATCCATGTTGAGCGCGCCGACGAGGATGGCGCCGCTTGCCTTGAGACGCCGCACGAGTGTCGCATCGCGTGCCGCCGGCGCTCGATCGGCGTGAATGCGCGCGCCCGCGATCGTGGTCACGCCGGCGATGTCGTACAGGTTCTTGACCGCGAACGGCACGCCCGCCAACCAGCCGGGATCGCGGCCCGCGGCCACGCTGGCGTCGATCGCGTCCGCGTCGCGCCGTGCCTGCGCGTCGAGTCGCACCGTGAAAGCGTTGATGCCCGGATCGATCGCATCGATACGTGCAAGCGTATCTGCGATCACTTGCGCGGCACGCACCGTTCCGGCGCGTACGCCGCGCGCGATCTCTACTGCCGACTTCATGCCTGGCTGCCCGCAGAGACCGGCGCGGGCATGTCGCCCCCAGCTGGAGCCTGCGCGTCCACGAGCCGCGCCAGCAAGGCAATCCGCGCGAAATGGCGCCCGACCCCTTCGCGCTGCCCGGCAGGGATGCGAAGGCGGAGCACCCTGGCGGCGGCGTCCACATAGGCCGAGATTTCGGGATCGATCGCGGCGTCGTCCGGTGCCTGGGCCATGTTACTTCCGCACTTCGCGCTGGAAGATTTCCAGCGTGCGCGCCTTGGTGCGTATGAACAGTGGGTCGGAGAGCGTGGCGGTCGTGCGGGGTCTCGGCGCCTCGAACGGCACGATGTCCGCGATCCGGGTCGGACGCTTGGTGAGCAGCAAGATTCTGTCGGCAAGGTAGACGGCCTCCTCAAGGTCGTGCGAGACGAGGATCATCGTCGTACCGGTCCGCATGAACACGTCCTGCAGCTTCTCCCGGATGAACAGGGTCATCTCGAAGTCGAGCGCCGAGAACGGCTCGTCGAGGAAAAGGACTTCGGGCCGGGGCGCGAGTGCGCGCATGATCGACGCGGTTTGTTGCTGTCCCCCGGATAGCTCGTACGGATAGCGCCTGAGGTCGAACTTCACCTCGAAGGACGCGACAAGTTCCTCCACCCGGCGCGCGACTTCGCCTGGCGTTTCCCCGGCGAGCTTCAGCGGGTAGCCGATATTGTCGACGGTACGCAGCCAGGGAAACAGCGCCTCGCGGTAATTCTGGAACACGTAACCGATCTTCGTATCGCGCAGCGATTTCCCGTCGAAGAGGATCTGTCCATCGTCGATGGGCGTCAGGCCGGCGATCATGTTGATCAGCGTTGATTTGCCACATCCGTTGGGCCCGAAGATCGACACGATCACCGCCTTGGGAAAATTCAGGTCGAAGTTCTCGTACAACGGCGTGCCGGCGAAGTACTTCGTGAGGCTGCGAATCGTGATATGGGTTCCGATCGGGCCCGGCACGAACGGCACGTCGCGCGCCACCACCTCGCCCGCCGCCCTGGCGACGGTTTCCAGGGTCATCGCCCGCTCCAGTGAACCACCGATTTCTCGAGCAGGAGAAACAGCACGTTGAGGAGGTAGCCCAGAATGCCTGCAGCCAGGATCGCGGCGTACATGCTCTTCACATTGAGCACCTGCTGGGCGTCGATGATCCGGTGTCCAAGTCCGTTCTCCGAGCCGATGAACATTTCTGCGACCACCACGATGACCAGCGCCATTGAAACTCCGCTGCGCAGTCCGACGAAAGTCGGCTGCAGGCTCTCCCAGATCAAGACATCGCGGAAGATCTGCCAACGCGACGCGCCCATCACCTTCGCTGCCATGACACGCTGCTTGCGCGCATTCATCACGCCGTACGCGCTGTTGAACAGGATGACGAGCACGGCGGCAAACGCCGCGATCGCGACCTTGTTGATGTCGGTGACGCCGAATATCAGCAGGAACAGCGGGATCAGTGCCGAGGACGGCGTCGAGCGGAAGAAGTCAATGAGGAACTCGACGCTGCGATAGGTGCGCTCGTTGCTGCCGAGGAGGATCCCCAGCGGCACCCCGAGCGCGGCCGCTATGGCGAAGGCCTCCAGCGTGCGCAGGACCGTGTATAGAAAATCTCCGAGCAAGGCTCCGCCGGCCATGCCGGTGAACAGCGCCCCAAGCGTGGCGGCGGGTGATGGGAGCAGCACGGGGCTAACCCAGTGCACTCGCACCACGATGTCCCAGGCGACGAACAGCGCCAAGGGTCCCAGCAGGGGCAGCAGCCTGCCCAATGCCAACGTTCGCGCCGCTGTGGAATCGTGCATTGCGTGTCCTATGCCGTGTAGATCATCGGCTCGACCAGCACGCGCTGGTCGAAGACCTTCTTCTCGGTGAAGAGGTCGAAGAATTTCTGGAACATCTCCAGATCAGCCTTCGTGAACTCGTTGTAAAGCGTGTACGCCGCCAGCGGCACCTCAGCTGTGAGCGGCCCTTCGATCGCCGTGTAGCCTTTCAGATATTGGCGCGCCTCGCCCGGCTGCTGGCGCACGAACTCGACGCCGCGGGCGTAGGCGGCAATGTATTTCTTCGTCTCCTCCGGCGCCTTGCGGATGTACTCGGTGGTAAGCGATGCCGAGCCGCCGAACCAGGGGGCCAGCGGATTGCCCAGGATGTACTTCGCGATGACGCCGGCCTCCAGCACCCGCGTGGTGCTGCTGAGGCGGCCGACGGTGCCCGTTGGCTCCAGCGTGTACACGCCATCGATCTGTCCGGCGGCGATTGCCGCGACGTGCTGGCCGATCGGCAGCTCGATGACCGTGGTGCCGGTTGCGCCGCTGCGCTCGAGCACGGTCTTGCACAGAGTCACGTTCTGAATCCCCGGTCCGGAGCCGACTCTCCTCCCCTTCAGTTCGGAGATCGCCTTGATTGCGCTGTCCTTGGCGACGAGGAACTCGTCGAGTACATGCTGGGCGTTGCTCGGGTTCGAGCAAATGATCTTGAACAGGCCCGGGGAGGCGATTTCCCCGATCGCCAGGTTAGCCGATCCGGTTCCATTCGCGCTGCCGTCGGCGCGTCCGGCAAGCATTGCCTCCATCACCTGCTGGGCGCCGGCGAATCTAAGTGGCTCGACATCGAGCCCCGCCTGCTTGAAGAAGCCCTTTTCAACGGCCACGTAGAACGGCAGACCGGCGGCAATGGGCCAATAACCGATGCGGATCCTGGCCCCTGCTTGCGCCCTCGCGACGCGGGGCAAGGTAAGCGCGGCCAGCGCCGCGCCCGCGGCGAACAACCCGCGACGACGCCGCGGATCGACCGCTGCGGCCGGTGCGCGCGCGGCGGCTGCGACGGGGTCGGAGGCTGAGTGACGATCGGACATGTTTTCTCCAGTTGTACGCCAAGGCAGCAGTGGTCATTTGCCGGCGGCGAGGTCCGGGCAATGTGCGACATAGTTCGGCCAGTCGCCGTAGGAAGTGATATCGGTGGCCCCGCCGAGTGCGATCGGCTCGCAGACAAAGCCCTTGACCCATGCGCCCGTTTCGAGCTCGACATTGCCCATTGCCAACGGCGGCGGGATCTTCGCCACGAAGCGGCCGAAACCGTCGTCGGGTACATCCCATAGCTCGAGCCCGATGCTCGCGCCGTCCGCCCCGCGCACCAGTCCCGGCTTGGGGATCGGACCGGCGAGTGCATGCAGGCGATAGCGCGGGGCGGTGCGCGTTGCGCCGACAAAGCGCGCTTCCTCGGCCAGCAACTCGTGATTGAGTGCCATGCCGCGCATGTGCGCGCCGGCCACCGCAAGCCGCACCCAGTCGCGGTCGTCGGGCAACGGCTGCGGTGGCGAACCGGCTTCCTCGATGGTCGCACCGGCACGCGCCCGGCGCGGATAGCGCACGAGATAACGGTGCGCGAGCTCGGCCAGCGCATGGTCGCTGCCGGCGGGAGCGATCAGGGTGAACCCGGCGGGCAGGCCATCGCGCCGGAATCCGGCCGGAACGGCGATGGCCGCCAGATCCAGCAGGTTGACGAAATTGACGTACAAGCCGAGTCGCGCGTTGGCTGCGATCGGCTCGCGCGCCACTGCGGCGAGGGTCGGAATGGTTGGCGCCGTGGGCGCGAGCAACGCGTCGACGCTGCGCCACGTCGGCGCGAGCTGCGCGGCAAGCTCGCGCAAACGGTAGCCGGCCCGAAATGCGTCGCTGGCACTGAACCGTGCCGCGCCGGAGATGATCGCGTACACGGTCGGATCGCAGTCATCCCGGTGGGTGTGCAGAAAAGGCCCGACCGCCGCATCGCGCTCGGCGATCCATGGACCCTCGTAGAGGAGCTCGGCGACTTCCTTGAAAGAGGCGAGCGGGACCTCGACCATCTCTGCGCCGAGCTCTCTCCACTGCTCAATCACGTCGGCAAACTGCGCCTGGGCCAGCGCATCGCCGAAAAATTCCAGCGGCGACAACAGGCCGAGCCGGGGCAGCGGGCCAACCACCGGACGCTGCCGCAAGGCGCGCGCGAACGCGTCTTCGCTGTCATGCCAGGCGGCTACCCTCATCGCCTTCCAGGCAGTGGCAAGATCGCGCGCCAGGATCGCCACGCAGTCGAGCGAGCGGCACGCTGGCACCACGCCACGCGTGCTGATCAGGCCCCGCGAAGGCTTCACGCCTACGAGGTTGTTGAACGCCGCCGGGACCCTGCCGGATCCGGCCGTGTCGGTGCCGAGCGCGAAGGCGACGTGCCCGAGGGCGACCGCGACCGCAGATCCGCTGCTCGATCCTCCGCACACGTAGTCGGCGTTAAATGGATTGGGGATCGGGCCGCGCGGCGAGCGCGTACCGACAAGCCCGGTTGCAAACTGGTCCATATGCGTCTTGCCGATGCAGATGGCACCGGCGTGTTCGAGCCGCTCGACGACCGGCGCGGAGTCGCGAGGCACGTAGGTGAATGCAGGGCATCCGGCCGTGGTGGGCAGGCCGGCGACATCGATGTTGTCCTTGACCGCAAACGGGAGGCCGTAGAGTGGCAGCGCCGCACCGGCGTCGGGGGCAGCCAGCTCGAGCCTTTGCGCGCGGTCCATCAAGTCGGCATGCTCGCGCAGCGCAAGCCACACCGGCCCATGCTCCGTGGTCCGCGCCTGCTCGCTGGCCGACCTAATGGCGGCGCGGACGTTGGTGTGCGCCGGATCCGGCGCGGCCAATGGCATCGAGGACGGTCGCTCTGGTATACCGGGCGGAACACTAGCAATGGCTGTGCCGGGCCTGAGCATGGGGCCCGCGGGCCGGGCAAGGCCTTGTTTTTCAATGTGCGCAAGCCATGGCCGGAGCGATGAGCGGGGTAGTGGCGAGCGGATGCGCGGGTGCGTCGCGCACGAAGACGGCGCAGGCGAACAAGAATCCCGATCGATCTCGGTGCAGCCGAACGCCTGCTTGCGGGCGCGCCTGGCGGCCGCTCATCGATTATGCTGGCAGCGACCCTTGCAGTTCCGATTCCCTCTTGCGGAGCTTCGCATGCCCGCCTACGTCGTCGTCGAAATCGAAATTCACGATGCGGCCACCTATGACCGCTACAAGGCGCTCGTCCCGCCGACCATTACCGCGTACGGGGGTCGCTACCTGGCTCGCGGCGGCGCGGTCGAAACCCTCGAGGGAGATTGGAAACCCGCGCGCGTGGTCCTGCTTGAGTTTCCCAGTGCCGAGCGCGCCCGTGCATGGTGGTGCGCGCCTGAGGCGGCACACATCAAGGCATTGCGCCAGCAAAGCGCGCGCACCCGAATGATCGTCGTCGCAGGTTTGTGAGCCGCACCCGCCCCCGCGCGAACGCGGCAACGGCGATCAGGTCATGAAGCCCAGGTCGCTGCTCGCAAATGCCGCCAGGTTGGGGAACACCTTGCCAAGCGCCGCGGGTGCCACGCCGAACCACTTGGCCAGCGTCGCTCCGTACTGATCGACCGCGTAGGTCGGCAGCCACCGCCCCCTGTCTTCGGCGTCGCTCGGACCGCCCAGGACGAGCTCGGGATACGGCCCAAACATATTGCCGCCATTGACTGCGTCGCCCATGATGAAGTGGTGGTTGCCCCACGCATGATCGGTACCGCCTCCGGACGAGGGCTGAAAGGTGCGATTGAAATCGGACAGCGTGAACGTCGTCACCTGGTTGCCGGCGCCGACCGCGACGGTCGCGTCGTAGAACGCCTTGAGGGCCGGGGACAGGTCCGCGAGCAGCGCCTGCTGGCGGTTGAACTGGTCGTTGTGGGTGTCGAAGCTGCCGAGCTGCACGAAGAACACCTGGCGCATGGCCCCGGTGGCCTGACGCGCCGCGATCATCTTCGCCACCTGGTGCAACTGGCTGGCGATGTCGCTGCTGAGCCCGGCAAAGGCCGGATCGACCAGGGGCGAGCTCGACGAGAGGATGGGATTGACCGTCGTCGAAAGGGCGAGCCCCTGGTTGCCGATGGCGTTCAGCGCCGTCACGAAGTCGTTGCTCGACGCCTGGCCGAGAAGCTGCTCGACGGCCGAGAGTCGCTCGTTGGCAAGCGTCGAGCCGTAATATCCCTGCAGGGCGAAGCTGCCGGTGACGGGAATGGACAACGGCATGGTCGACGCGCCGTTGCTAAACAGCACCGTACCGTCCAGGGAGGTGAGCACGGGGAAGCCGGAGCCGTTGAGCGCGGCGAGTTGATCGGCCATGCGCCCGCCCCAGCCGGTCTGCGACGGAGCGGTCGATATGGAACTTTGCCATTGCGCCTGCTGATCGGCGTGCGAATACAGGGAAACAGGCTGGATCCCGGCGTTGTACTGGGCCTGTGTGGTCGGCTGAGTGAGCGTGCCGACGTTGGCGAGGATGGCGAGCTTGCGCTGAGCGAAGAGCGCCTGCAGCTCCGGAAGCGCGGGGTGGAGCCCGTAGGGCGTGCCGACGTTCACCGGCTCGATGGGCAGCAGCGCAGACTGCGCCAGTTGCATGCCGGACGCCACCGTCCGCACTTTGGCGTAGGCGGCGTAGCCGGCGGAATCGAGCGGAATGATGGTGTTGTTGCCATCGTTGCCGCCGAACATGAATACGCACACCAGGGCCTTGTAGCCCGAGCCGGCTGCGCTCTGGGCCCTGGCCGACGCAATCAGGTTGACCAAGTCGAGGCGCGACGCGAGACCGATCGACGAGAGTGCCACTGCGCTGCGCAGGAACGAGCGGCGCGACGGTTGCCGTGGTTGGTCCATTTCAGCGCTCCACTTGATATTGGGGTGAGGTGATCGCGAGGTAAAAGGCGGTCTTCGCCCGGGTCAGCGGATCCGCTGCGGGGATCTGGCCAATGGCCGTCGACAACGTCGCTTGCATCGCCGCCGGCATGGTGCCGTGCATCAGGAGGCTGTTGAGCTCCGCCACCAGGCTTGCCGGATTGGCCGCCAGGTTCTGCAGCGTCGACCAGTTTGGCTGCGTGCCGGTGGCGCCTGGAAGGGTCGCAAGCGGCGCGATGGTGCCGAAGGCGAAGCCATTGGCAAAGTTATAGCGGTTGATCATGGTGCTGGCGTTCTGGAGGGCAAATTCCGGACCGAGCAGCGTCGTGCCGGGCACCACGTAATCGGGCGGGTAGTAGTTGAACACCGACGGGGAATTGAACAGGTCCTGGCCCAGGTTTCTCGCCTGCTGCATGAAGTACACCCCGTCCGACGCTGTCCCCACCGCGCGGGCGGCCGCGGTCAGGAAAAGCACGGGCTCGCGCAGCTTGCCGTAGCCAGCATCGGTCTTCGCGTCGCCGCGCGCTTCCGGGTCGGTGAGGATTGCGGTGACGACCGCCTTCAGGTTGCCCCGGATCCCGGTGCCGTCGTTGTCGAACACCGCGCTCACGCGGGCCACGTACTGCGGCGAGGGATTGCCGGTCACCAGTTTCTGGATCAACTGCTTGCCGATGAACGGGCCGACGTTGGGATGCTGCGCGATGTTCTGCATGGCGAACGCGAGGTCGCTCGCCATCGGCTTGGCCGCGGCGTCGAGGGTGCCCTCGAGCAAGGTCTTGGCGCCAAAGTCGTGATTGGCCGGCACGCCGACCATGCTGCCGAGGAAGTACTTCGGATTGTGGCTGCCCTGCACCGCCCCCGGCATCAAGGGGTAGGTCCAGCCGGTGAAGAGCGTCGCGAAGCCTGCGACCGTGTCCTGGGTGTAGGTCGCGATCGGCGCCCCCTGGGCATCGAGCAGCAGCGAGCCATCCTCGTTTAATTCCCATACGCCGATCGAAAACAGCTGCATGACCTCGCGCGCGTAGTTCTCGTTGGGCTGCACCGAGCCCGCGGCCTTGTTGTTGTTGACCATGTTCAGGTAGTCGCCCATCACCGGCGAGAGCGTGACCTGGGTCAGCAAGTCCTGGAAGTTGCCGAATGCGTCATCCAACAGAAGCTGCTGGTATGCGGCCATGCCGTAGACCGCGTTGATGTCCACCCCGGAGGTCACGAATATCTGCGACAGGGCGAACGCCACGCGTTGGCGCAGCTGGTCGGGCTTGGTCAGTGCGTTGACGAAGAATGCGTTCTGCAGCAGGAACAGCGAGTAGTTGTCGCGCAGGCAGTTGGGGTTGGTGCTGGTGGCGCAGAAGGTGGTGCCGTCCGGCGGCGCATATGGAAAGGCGGGATATCGAGATTCGGGGGCGGCGAACTGCTCGTTGAGCCACGCCGTCACGCCCTCCGCCTGCACGTGCGCGACCAGGGCATCGGTCGGCCCGAATGTCGTCTGCTCCAGCAGGCGCGTCGCGTCCGCCTGCTCCATGAGCGGTGCGGCGCCCGCGGGGGCCATCGTCGACAGCGCCAGGCCGCCGACCGCGACCGCCCGCAGCCATCCTGCAAATTGTCTGGTGCACCGCGCCGGATGCGCCCTGCGCCCGGCACGCTGACCCGGTGGGCGACGCGTTGCAGCATCTGCCGATGTAGCATTCATACCTCATCCTCCATGGGCGCCGTCGGATAATCAGCCGGCGGCGCCAGGCTGCATGCTTGACAACGAAACCGCTGCCACAGGCTCGAAGCGCGTAGACCCACGGGACCGGGGCGCGCATGGATGCAAAAACGGGGCAGCTCGCGCCGGCGATGACAATGGAATTGTAAGAATGTGTGAATTGCAGCGCGGGAACGGCCGGCCGACCGGCCCTGGAGGGAGGCGATGAGCGCGATGCCCGCAGCGCAGAGCTGCGAATTCGGTCCCTGGAACCCGGGGATCGAATCGCCGGTGCCGGCGCGGCTGCGCCATCTGTGCACGATTTTTCGGCCCGAGAACAGCACCACCGGCTGGACCCGGGCGCGCGAGTTGTCCGACATCACCGGCATCGACGCGAGCGAGCTCGCCGCATTGCGGCCGCAGCGGCTCGCGCTGCACGAGCTGTTGATCCGCGTCACGGCCGATTTTTCGGTGCCCGACGGACCGCGCATTGAGGATCTCGGCATCAACTTTCGGCGCATCGTCAGCCGCGTTTTCGAGCAACACATCGAGCCAGAAATGGCCGCCATCGCCGCTTCCTGCGAGGCGACCAGGCGACGCCTGGCAGCGATCATCGAGGCCGAGCTTGCCGAGCGCGCGGCCGCAAGGGTGCCGGCATCCGGACCGCCGGCGAGAAACTGGCTCGCGCCCCTGCTGTCGCGATTCTCCGGCGCAAGCGCCGGGCCCCCAGCCGCCGAGGCGACACCGGCCGGGGAGCGGGAATGGGCGGCTGCATGGGAAGCGAAGGCACATGCGGCCGAGGATGCCCTGCACCGCAGCGCCTACCACGCGCTCGCGCGCGTAGTGACGGCACTGTTCGTGCAGCACGGACAGATCTGGGGAAGCCGCGAACTTATCGCCTCGATCGCCACCGACCTGGCGTGGAATGATTCTGGCAGCGACGAGGTCGGGCGGCTGATCGAGCCCTGCGTCGCCAAGGCGGTCGCCGCGGAAGGCTACCGGCTGCTGCCCTCGCAGCAGCAGCCGATGGTCATGAACACCAAGGGCCCATCGGCCTCGGGCAAGAGCACGTTGCGGCCTCTGCAAAGGAAGCTCGCCGGCACGCTCGGCGTGAACTGGAGCGACTTCGCAGTCATCAGTCCGGACATCTGGCGCAAGCAACTGCTCGATTACGCCTCCCTGGGAGC